>Ga0210395_10004037_pt1 | contig 11271 bp, 9 predicted proteins | sample IncBWH4OmetaG_FD_150861 | JGI IMG/M metagenome (GOLD analysis project Ga0210395, IMG submission 150861) | Forest soil microbial communities from Barre Woods Harvard Forest LTER site, Petersham, Massachusetts, United States - Inc-BW-H-4-O ...
GGGAATGGAATCCCTCCCGAACATATGCCGCACATCTTCGAACCCTTCTACACCACGAAGGAAGCGGGAAAGGGCACCGGCCTCGGTCTGGCAACGGTGTACGGAATCGTGAAACAGAACAAGGGATTCATCTGGGCTTACAGCGAACCCAAGATGGGCACGGTATTCAAGATCTATTTGCCGTGCGTGGGTGCGCGCGACCAGGCGGCTGCGGCCGAAGCTGTCAATTCCAAGCCTGTAACTCGCGGATCGGAAACCGTGCTTCTGGTGGAAGACGAGCAGGCCGTGCGGCGGGCCACCGCGGAATTCCTGACCACGCAGGGCTATACCGTGCTCGAAGCTAAGGACGGCGTCGATGCCCTTGCCGTGGCCAAGAACCATGTTTCGAACATCGACTTGCTGGTCACGGATGTGGTGATGCCGAACATGAGTGGTGGGCAGTTGGCCAAGGAACTTGGGCAACTGCGGCCGGACACGAAACTTCTTTTCGTTTCTGGTTATGCCGGCAAGACCGTGATGGACCACAAAGTAGTCGACCTGGAAACGAATTTTCTGCAGAAGCCCTACACGTTGAAGCAATTCTCGCTGAAAATTCGCGCTGCCTTGGGCCAGAAGGATCCACCCCAGCTACACGCCTAATATTCTTACCTCTGCGGGGCGATGCGAATCAGGCGTCCGTTCTTCAGTTCAAAGCGATCGCCGCGCCAGGTCACGGTGTGACCGGCAAAGCTCGCGATCCATACCGCGACTGCCACTAGATCGCGAAGCGGCAGCAGCCACAGGTTCTTCAGCAGCTGCGCATCCTGCAGCACCGACTTGCCTACGGATAGGGCGACAGCGAAACGCAACAGAACCGTCACGCTGAGCACGACCCACGACCACGGCGCGCCATGTGCGGCGATGACCGCGAGCAGCGCCCACATCAGGCCGAATGTCGAAACGAGGCCGAAGTAGCCTCCCGCGCGCGCGTCGCGCACACCACGAGCCCAGCGTAACTGATGAGCCAGAAAGCCGCGCAGGTCATAGGCCGGAAGATGAGTCTCGACCACAACGTCAGACAATTCAACCTTCAAGCCGAGATCGGCGATGCGCCGGCCCAGTTCGTAATCGTCCGCAAGGAAGTCGACGAACGATTTGAACCCTCCGATGCGCCCCAAATCGGCGCGTCGGAACGCGAGGGTCGAGCCCAGTCCGAAGCGGATGCCACCTTCGAGTTGACGCGCCGCTAGAACGCCGGCGCAGAAATCCGTGCTGATACCGAGCGCCTCTAGGTGCGAGCCCAGCGTCGGAGCGGGAAGGCCTCGATACAGGGAAGTCACCAATCCCACGGCCGGGTCGGCGAGCGGAGCCATCACGCGGCGAAGATAGTCGGACTCTACGCGAATATCGCTGTCATCGACGATCAAGTGGTCATAGGTGGCTGCGTTCAGTATTTGAGCGAGGTTGCTGACTTTCACATTTGCGCCAAGGATCGCAGGACACACCAACCACTTAATCTTGCCGTCGGGAAAGTCGCGTTGCAGCTGTTTGACGCTTTCAATCGCCGGATCGTTTGCGTCACTTACACCGAAAACAATTTCGTGCTCGGGATAGTCTTGCAGGCAATGACTGCGGAAGCTTTCGTACATGTCCGGGTCGGTGCCCTTCAACGGCTTAAGGATGGAAACCGGCGGCACGAATAGTGTGGGGCGGACCTTTTCGTCCGGCTTTTCTTCGCGGAGAAAAACGCGAGCGCTCCACAGGCAGATCAGATAGTAGATGCAACTAGACAGGCAGCCCAGGCAGGAAATTACGATCGCAGCGAACTGAAGAGTCCTGACGATGCAGTGAATCATGCGCGGACGCAGGCCAATCTATTCGTACCGCAAGGACTCGATCGGATCGAGGTTCGCGGCCTTCCATGCCGGATAGATTCCGAAGACGAGCCCGACGGCGGCGGCAGAACTGAATCCGAATGTAACCCAGAACATCGACATGCGGGCGGGCAGCGAAGGCCACACGAGCGGAATCACCCAGACCACGAGGGCGCCGGCCGTTACCCCGATCACGCCTCCGACCGCGGTCAGCATAATGGCCTCGAGCGTGAACTGCAGCAGGATGTCGCGCTTGCGGGCGCCGATCGCCTTTCGTACGCCAATCTCGCGGGTGCGCTCGGTCACGCTGACCAGCATGATGTTCATGACGCCGACGCCGCCCACCACGAGCCCCACGCTGGAGATTGCGAACATCCCGACGAACAATGCCCCGGTGAGCTGATTCCACACATCGGAGATTGAGTCCGAGGTCATGATCGCGAAGTTATCTGGTTTATCGAAGGCAACTTTCCGCCGCCGCCTCAGCAGTTCACGAATCTCGTCCATCGCTTTCGGCATGTCGTCGTGCGACGTGGCCTTGACGCTGATGATGTGCTGCTTCATTTCCGGGTGTAGCGTTTTGAACGTCCGCAGCGGCATGATGACTCGGTTATCGTTTGGATCGTTGCCACCGCCGAACACCGATTTGATCTTCGACACCGTGCCTATGACTTCAAACAGGCGGCCTTCGATGTTGATGTCTTTCCCCAGCGGATCCTGATCTCCAAATAATTGGTGCTGTGTGTCGTAGCAAACCACCACCACTGGCGAGTGATGTTCATCGTCGAAATCGCTGAACCACCGGCCGGTCGCCATAGGCAGATCGAAGACGTCCTTGGCCGACGCCATGTCTCCTTCGATGATGGTGTGCCTGGCCTTCTTGTCCTCATATTTCACCGAGTAGCTGCCTATACCCAATTCAGGGCGGAAGATGCGCAGCCCAGCCGAGACCGCCTTGATGTGGGGCAGATCCTGCATGGCGAGCGCGTCGTCGTAGGTCAGTTCCTTGCGCATGCGCATTTCGTCGGTCATGCGGCCAAAGCTGAAGAAGTCCAGGTGGAACACAAAAATAACGTTCGATCCGATGCTGGCGACCAGTTCGCGAACGTTGTCGTCGAGGCCGCGACCGATGGAAGACACGCCAATCACGACCGCGACGCCGATCACGATGCCGAGCACGGTCAGGGCGGAGCGCAGCTTGTTGCCGCGGATCGTGCCCACTGCCATCTGAACGATTTCGCCGAATTCGTCTTTGCGCATCATCGTAGTGACTTTACATCTCAAATCTTAAGGCCACAATCGGATCCAGCCGCGCGGCTTTGCGCGCGGGATACACGCCGAAGAATACTCCTACGCTGGCGGCGACCAGCAGTCCCGCTACTACCGCCCACAGTTTGATCGACGACGGCATTCCAATCAACGCGGTCACGGCTTCCGCAACGCCAATTCCCAAGAGCACGCCCAGCACGCCGCCGAGCAGGGCCAGCATCACGGCCTCGATGAGAAATTGCAGCAGCACGTCATCGCGGCGTGCGCCCAGCGCCTTGCGAATGCCGATTTCGCGGGTTCGCTCCGTCACCGAAACCAACATGATGTTCATGATGACGATGCCGCCCACCACCAGCGACACACCGGCGATCCCGATGGTCGCCATGAAGAACGTATTGCTGATGTCCCCCCAAATGCTGAGCAGGCTGGCGTTGGTCTCGACCTGAAAACTGTCGTCTTTGCCCGGCGGGTCATGCCGGCGGGCGCGCAACACTACCCGCGCCTCGTCAATCGCCTGATTCAGAGGCGCGCCGGTCGCCGATGCCTTGCCCCAGATTTCGATGCTATTGGTGTGCGCCCCATATTTCTTGATGTACACCGTGATGGGAATCATCACGTAGTTGTCGGCGCTTTGGCCCAGCGTCTTGCCTTTTTTCTTGCCGACGCCGATTACCTGATAGGTCCAGCCGTCGACGCGGATCTCCTGCCCCAGCGGATCGACGCCGGAGAGCAATTGCTCCACAATATCGGTGCCGACGACCGCGACCGGCAGGTGGTTGTCGAGGTCAGTCTCGTTCAGCATGCGTCCGGCGGTCAGGTCAGTGTCGTGCACAATCGCCATGGAGGGGGTGATGCCCTGGATTTCCGTATTCTCAATCGACTGCTCGTTGTGCTTCACCTTGCCGCTGCTATCCTCCTCGGCGCCCACCGCGGAGCACTGACTGCAGGCGTCGCGCACGGCCAGGTAGTCTTCCAGTTCCAGATTCTTGCGTTTTTCCTGCTCCAGAAATTTATCGGGATTGGTTTCGATGCCGGACATCTTCTGAACGATGAAAACGTCGGCGCCGAGATTGAAGATCTTTTTGGCCACGTAGTCGTTGATGCCGGAAACAAAGGTCACCACGGCAATCACGGAGGAGATGCCGATCACCACGCCCAAGAGCGTGAGCACGGAGCGCAGCTTGTTCGCCCACAGTGAGCGCAGAGCGATTCGGATGGCTTCAGCAATGTTCACAGGATGGGTCTTGGGCGTAAGGTCTTCGGGCCCGTCGTTTTATGAGTCGAGTAACTGATTCAGCCTAAAGCCAATTCAGCCCGCAACAAGTCTAACAGGCCCGGCTCCGGCGGGATGCAGAAACCTGTGCCCATGGCCGAATGGGCCGGTTCGGATCAAATCTATTCAGGACCTAGAAAGAGAAGCCCAGGAGCCATGCTCGAAAGCCAGCAACCAAAAGGGAAATTTGCGCCTTCTAAAACCGCAACTCAAGTCGGAGATGCTCAGATGTTTCTACGGAAAATCATTCTCACCGTTTTTCTTTCTGGATCGGCAATCGTGGCCTTCGCCACCACTCCTGTGGTTACAGTAAAGTCGCCAGTAACCGGCGCTAGCGTCGGTTCCCCCATCAACTATGTCGCTTCCGCGGCGAGTCCAAGTTGTCCGCAAGGCATTTCGGCCATGCGAATCTACACCGCGCCGGGCGTGAACGCTTACACGGTCGACGCAAATAAACTGAACGTGAATATTAATCTTCCAACCGGCTCTTATAGCACCGTGGTGCAGGCCTGGGACAACTGCGGTGGCGTGGGCAAAACCACCGTAAACATTACTGTCTCGAAAATCACTTTGCCTCCTCCCAAATTCCTCTACGCCACGGAATTCAGCGCCGGCGCAATCGCGGAATACACGGTGAATCCGTTAACTGGTTCGATCAGAGCCACCAGCCAGGGCTCGGTCTCTGCTCACAGTGAACCGGTGGACATTGCGTCCGATCTCGGTGGCTATCGTCTTTATGTCGCCAACCTGGGATCGAACGATCTCGATGCCTACTTCATCAATCGCAGTAACGGATCACTCACCCAGGTTCCTGGCTCGCCATATGCGCTGCCCGGTCCGGGCCTTCGTGCCGCGGTGCACCCCTCCGGCGATTTTGTCTATGTCAGCAGCTCGAACTCAGGCGGCGACACGACCGATGTGAGCGCCTTCGCAGTGCAGGCCAACGGCTCGTTGGTGCCGGTGTCCGGCTCTCCGTTTAGCGTGCCGGGTGGGCTTGGACCTCTCGCCATGGATCCGACAGGAACCTACCTCTACGCATCCGCAGACAGTGGCAACACCGGGGCAGTCGCGGCATTCGCCATCAACACAACTTCGGGCGCGCTCACTGCGGTGTCCGGCAGTCCTTTTGTGGTGCCGAATTATTCAGGCTGCAGCGAGTATTGCCAGGAAACGCCAACCGATGTCGCCGTCGATCGCCATGGCAAATTCGTTTATGCCGTGCTGGGAATCGAAGATGCGATCACGGGATTCAGCATCGATCAAAGCACTGGCGCTTTGACCGATCTGCCGGGATCGCCTTATCCAGAGAAATACTTCTGCGTTCCGTTGGGTGTCTGCAATTACTCGTGGACTATGAGCCTCGATCCCAACGGCAGATTCATTTATGTGTCTGATTCCGAGTCGAACGACTTTTCAATTTTCAGTGTCAATCAAAATACCGGTGTGCCGTCCTACGCCGGAGCCACTTCTAACGGCGGAATCTGTGTGCCGTTCACGGTCAACGTCGATCCTTCCGGCAGCTTCATTTACAACCTTGGTGCCACGGTCTCAGGATGCCAGGGGACCGACGCTGTGCTCGGTTTTTCCATCAATCAAGGCAACGGCAGCTTGACTTCGGTTCCGGGGTCGCCGTTCGCGAACGCGAATGTGCATACTACGAACACCAGCCAGGAAAAGGTCGTGGTCACTCCCTGATTCAGAATTGTGATCGACCGCATATAATGATTCTGTAGGCAGCCGGACCGGACGGTCGCTCTCTGCGTCTTCGGACGCGGAGGGAGGAAAGTCCGAACTCCGCAGAGCAGTGTGCCGGATAACGTCCGGGAGGGTGGATTCAAGTCCGCTCGACGGAAAGTGCCACAGAAAACATACCGCCTCGACGGCAACGCCGGGGTAAGGGTGAAAAGGTGCGGTAAGAGCGCACCGCCGCGGCAGTAATGTCGCGGGCAGGGCAAACCCCACACGGAGCAAGACCAAATAGGGAGGAAGTTCGCGTCCTGATTCTTTTGAATCGGCCGCGGACACGTGCCGGCTCGGTGCGTCAAACCTTCGGGTAGGTCGCTAGAGCCGCGCAGCAATGCGCGGCCCAGAGGAATGGCCGTCCCACGGGAGCAATCCCGCGGACAGAATTCGGCTTACAGGTCCGGCTGCCTTAATCTTTTCCTATCGATTCTTCCAAAGCGATCTAGATAACGCTGCGGACGTAAACCCAGCCGCGCGGATTCCTGGATGCCCGCTGTGCGGGCCCCATGGTACCATTCCCGCGTGAGCGACTCCTCTTGCGTTCCGAGTGTTGCGGTGCCCATTCCAGCCACGGCCTCCGCCGCCGTCCCAACTGCGACGCTGTCGGCGCGGCACTCTGCGCTGGTCCGCGTCACTCACTGGATCACCACTCTGTGTTTTTTCGCTCTACTGGTCAGCGGAATTGAAATTGTGATTTCTCACCCGCGCTTTTATTGGGGTGAAACCGGCAACGATTTGACTCCAACGTTGTTCAAACTGCCGATCCCCGCGTCGAGGAATTTGGTACCGAGCGGCTACGGTTACGTACTGCCGGACCAGAATGGCTGGAGCCGCTATCTCCACTTTCAATCGGCGTGGCTGCTGGTGTTCACCGGCCTGTTGTATGTCGCCTTCAGCTTGTTGAATGGGCATTTTCGGAAAAACTTGATGCCTGATGGCGCCGATGTGTCATGGCGGGCATTCTCGAAGTCGATCGCCAGCCATTTGCGTTTAGAGAGACCGGGTGCAGCCGAAGCTTTGTCCTATAACGTCCTCCAGCGCCTGAGCTATTTGTTCGTGATCTTCGTTCTTTTTCCGTTCGTCATCTGGACCGGCCTGGCAATGTCGCCCGCCTTCGTTTCCGCGGTTCCGGCGGCGGTGAACATACTCGGCGGCCAGCAATCGGCGCGCACGCTGCACTTCTTTGTCTCCCTGGCGCTGGTGCTCTTCCTGCTAGTCCATGTCGGCATGGTTTGGTTTGCCGGGTTCAAGAGTCGCATGCGGGCGATGATCACGGGCCGTGCCGCTACATCCAAGGAGGGCGCATGAGCGAGCCGTCAAAACTCGAACCGTCACCCCGCGATTCGTCGCCTCGCAATCTGTCACGCCGCAAACTCATAACCACCGGACTTGCCGCTACAGCGGGCATCGCGGGCCTGAGCGTGGCCGCGCGCCTTGCGCAAAGATATGGGTTGATCCCGCCCGATCACGGGGGATTTTACGGCTTCGGTGAAACGCTCACTTATGCCTCCCAGCGTCTGCTGACGCGACACTCGTTGGCGCGTGAGTTCTCTCGCAGCCAGATTTCGCAGCCTCCCTTCCCGAACGAAATGCCGCCGCTGAACGATGCGTTCAAGAGCCTCCAGGCCGGAGGATTTGCTGACTGGCGACTGTCCGTCAGCGGCATGGTTGCCAAACCCGCTTCGTTTTCGCTGACCCAACTCAAGAGCTATCCCTCTCGCAGCCAGATCACTATGGTGCAGTGCGAAGAGGGCTGGTCGTATATCGGGGAGTGGATCGGCGTGCCGCTCTCGCAAATTCTGCAAACTGTCGAAGTTCACCCGCAAGCCAGATACGTTGTGTATTTCTCGATCGATCCCGACTGGTGGGAAAGTATCGATATGGCCGACGCCTTGCACCCGCAGACTTTTCTCACTTATGGGATGAATGGCGGTGAACTCCCCGTGGGGAACGGCGGGCCACTTCGCCTGCGGGTCCCCCGCCAACTCGGCTACAAGAGCGTGAAATTCATTACTCACCTGACGGTTACCGACAGCCTGAAAGGTTTCGGCAAAGGCTTAGGCTCCGCGGCGCCAGAAGGCGGCTACGCCTGGTACGCCGGCATTTGACTGGTTTCTCTTCGATTGCGAGGCGCGCTAATCGGAAGTGAGTTAGCAGGATTGACAGATTCCACGGTCTCCGTTTCCAATGGTTAGTGCCGTGGTAAGGGCTCCAGGAACTTCACTCGCCCGGCTTACAAACCCGCAAACTTTTTCGCACCTATTTCAGGAGGACGAATGTCAGCACCCAGTCGCCGGCCGGAGATTCGCCGGCGCCGTACCCGCAAAGAAAAAATTGTCCAGTTGCGCAAGCGTCTGGCCGCCGCCAAAACCGACGCCGATAAGGTTCGCATCACTGCCAAGCTGCACAAACTCGCGATTCTTTCGCCCGGCCAGCCGCTACTGAAGTAGCCCCGCGATTGCCGTAGAGACGCAGCTTGCTACGTCTTCGGCGCCAATCACCGCGCATGTGCAAAAACAGACGTTGCAAGCAACGTCTCTGCAAGGGCATTCTCTCAATCAATCGGCGGCGGGCTGTTGACCGGTATGTGCGCCGCTCGGGTTGGAGATTTGGCCGTAGGCCTCTAGCATCCGCCGCACGGACGCATCCCAGGAGAACCGGGCAGCCTGCTGATAGCCGCGTTCCTTCATGCGGTCGCGCAGCGCTTTGTCCGTCAGGACACGGTACAGCGCGCGCATGATCTCGAACACATTTTCGGGATTCACCAGTACCGCGGCGTTGCCCACCACTTCCGGCAGAGACGATACGTTCGAAGTCACCACTGGCGTCCCGTGCGCCATGGCTTCCAGCGGAGGCAGACCGAAGCCCTCATACAGCGACGGAAAGACGAAGACCTTCGCCTCGTCGTAAAAAATCCGCAGCACCTCGATGGGAACGAATCCCAGGAAGCGCACATCGTGCTGCACTCCGCTGCGCACCACGGTTCGCCGCAGATCGGGATTGCCGGAAAGATCGTCTCCGATAATGATGAGCTTGAGGTCGGGATAGATCTTGTCCCGTCCCAGTTCGGTTTTCAGCGCGGAGAACGCCTCGATCATGCGCACGACATTTTTATGCGGACTGATGCGCCCGGCGTACAGCAGAAAAGGATACGTCACCTGGTAGCGGCGCGCGATCAGGTCGCGGTCAGCGGGGCTGGCGTGACCGCGGAGGAAGCGCTCATCAATGGCGTTGTAGACCACGTCGACGCGGCCCGGCGGAACCTCAAACAGCTTCTCGATTTCATTGCGGGTGAAATTCGATACGGCAAAAATGCGCGCAGCTCCGGCGAGCACGCGCTTCGTCATCTGAAAATGAAGCGAGCGCAAGAAGTTGCCGCGCCGGTGCGAGCGCGACATGTGCTCGAGCATGTCATGCACGGTCATGACATAAGGGCAAGGCAGCATCCTCGGAATCGAAAAAAGATTAGGAATATGAACCAGGTCGCAGTTGTGCCGCTGCAGGGCGCCGCGGAACTCGCGGTAACCCTGCAGGGTACGCTCCGGCGTGACCAGCGCCACGGCGTGAAAATTGGGCGGCAGGCTACCGATTTCCTCGACCTTGGCCGGAGATCCGATCAGCTGATACTCGTTCTCGTGGTCGAGCCGCCCCAGCGTCCGAACCACATTGCGGATGTAAGTGCCAACGCCAAACTCGGTCATCCGCCGAATGTCGATGGCGATCTTCACGGAAGGAATTTAAACACAGTAGGAGCGGAACGACGCAAAGGAATTACGCCCGTACTTCCGCTTGCGCCTTTGCCCGCCGGTCGGCGTAGAGCGGGAACGCTTCGCAGAGATCGAGCACCTGCTTGCGCACTTTGCTCAACACAGCCGCATCGGCGCGGTGCAGAAGCACATCGGCGATCCATCGCCCGATCTGGCGCATCTCGGTTTCTTTCATACCGCGCGTGGTCAACGCCGGCGTGCCGATGCGGACGCCGCTCGGCTTCATCGGCGGATTAGTGTCGAACGGGATCGCATTCTTGTTGACTGTGATTCCTGCTTCGCCCAGCGCTTTTTCCGCCTCGCTGCCCAGCATGCCCTTCGAAAACACATCGACCAGCATGAGATGTGTATCGGTGCCACCCGAAATAATGCGGAAGCCTTCGTCGGCCAGCGCTTGCGCCAGCACCTTGGCGTTGGCCACCACCTGCCGCGCGTAGTCGCGGAACTCGGGCTGCATCGCCTCCTGAAAACACACCGCCTTCGCCGCCATGATGTGCACCAGCGGACCGCCTTGCATTCCGGGGAACACAACCTTGTCGATGGCCTGCGCGAACTCCGCATTCGACAGAATCATTCCCGAGCGTGGACCGCGTAGAGTCTTGTGCGTGGTCGAAGTAACGATGTGCGCGTGCGGCACCGGCGAAGGATGCGCGCCCCCGGCCACGAGGCCCGCAAAGTGGGCCATGTCGACTAGAAAGAGTGCGCCCACTTTGTCGGCAATCTGGCGCATGCGGGCAAAGTCGATGATGCGAGGATAAGCACTGCCTCCGCCGATGATCAGCTTTGGACGTTCTTGTTCTGCGATCTTTTCGAGCGCGTCGTAGTCGATGGTTTCTGTTTCTTTGGTGACGCCGTAGGGAACGATCTTGTACGTCTTGCCGGAAAAATTCAGATGATGGCCGTGCGTGAGATGTCCACCGTGCACCAGGTTGAGTCCGAGAATCGTATCGCCCGGTTGCAACACGGCAGCGTAGGCTTCCATGTTCGCCTGCGATCCGGCATGCGGCTGCACGTTGGCATGCTCCGCGCCGAACAATTGTTTCGCCCGGTCGCGCGCCAGATTCTCAACAACGTCGGCAAACTCGCAGCCGCCGTAATAGCGCTTGCCGGGATATCCCTCAGCATATTTATTCGTGAACACCGAGCCCGCGGCTTCGAGCACGGCTTCGCTTACGAAGTTTTCCGAGGCAATCAGTTCGAGGCCTTCGTGCTGGCGACGGGTTTCATTATCGATGGCAGTCGCAATCTGCGGATCGTTTTCGTAAAGCGGGAGATACATTTTCGTAGAAGTGTTCATGTCGTTTTCCTGATCTCGGGTGCCTAGGTTTCGTAAACGTGCGGATCGTGCAGTTCCATGTAGCGCTCC
>Ga0210395_10004038_pt1 | contig 11271 bp, 8 predicted proteins | sample IncBWH4OmetaG_FD_150861 | JGI IMG/M metagenome (GOLD analysis project Ga0210395, IMG submission 150861) | Forest soil microbial communities from Barre Woods Harvard Forest LTER site, Petersham, Massachusetts, United States - Inc-BW-H-4-O ...
CGGGGGGCAACGAACGGCCAAAAAAGACTTTCGATCTTGCTTCGTAGCGATTCGTATTGATTCGGCAGCTTCAAAGCCATGCCAAGCGATTCTGCCGGCTCGTCTGTAGCGAAGCCCGGATTGTCGGTAGCAATCTCGAAAAGAATTCCGCCGGGCTCGCGATAGTAGATCGAATGAAAATAGCTTCGATCCATGATTGGGCTGACGTTGTAACCAAGTTTACTCAATTTTTCCCGCCAGAAACGTTGCGCGTCGTCATTGTCCACGCGGAAGGCGATATGGTGCACTGTGCCATTGCCGGGCAGCCCGTGCCTTCCACCGGGCTGGCAAACCACGTCGATAAATGACGCCGCGCGCCCGCCGGGCGCTTTATAACGAAAACGCGAGCCTTCATTGGCAACTTGGGAAAAGCCCATCTGCGTCGTGAGCAGAGCATGCGTCAGCTCGTAGCCCGCCTCCGTCAGCGTCACGGAATGAAATCCGTGCAGCGAATACTGCGCGGGGACAGGCGACTTATCCCAATTTTGAACGGCGGGCGTTTCGGGTCCAGCGACGATCTCAAGCGGGAGTCCATCCGGATCCTCGAATACGATAAATGTTTCATCGAAACGTTTCATCGGTCCGCGAAAGGCGATTTTTCGCTGCGCCAGCCGCGAGGTCCACCACTCCAACCCTGCTTCATCGGTGGCAAACGAGACAGCCGAGACCTGTCCGGTTCCGTCGCGGCCGGGCGGTTGCCCTTCCCACGGGAAAAAAGTCAAAATCGTCCCGGGCGTCCCGGCGCCATCGCCATAGTACAAGTGATAAGTGGCCGGATCGTCGAAATTCACCGTTTTCTTAACGAGACGCAGACCAAGCACGCCGACATAGAAATCGAGATTGGTTTGTGGGTCACCGCAAACCGCGGTGATGTGGTGCAGACCAGTAATAAGTGGATCGCTCATAATGGGAAAAGTAGCAGGGACCTAGGAACAAGGACCGAGACACGGACGCCAAGTCCGAGACAATAGCGGAGGGCTTCAAAATGCGAAGCATTCGCAGCCGGAGCCGAAGAACCCGGAGTAGCGATTTTTCGCGGCATCGACTCCGGCCAGGAGTTGGTGCCAGGCATGCGAACATCCATGATGGCATTCTGCGGTGTGCTCGTGTGCCATGGGCACACCGGCACGCACGCATTTACGGACGTCCAAGGGCGCCCCATAACCGCCAAACGCGGCGACCGGCGACCATTCGGGAAGCACGGGAATCGGTGCGGGCGCATGGCCGGCGAAGTCGCCGACGGCATAAACAATCTTTCCATCGACGATCGTCATGACCGATTCGATCGACTTGATCTGCGCTTCCGGCACCGCGAAATAATCCTCCGACAGGATCGCCAGGTCGGCCAATTGTCCGGGGACAATGGCCCCTTTCTTGCCGCTTTCGCTTGAAAACCAGCTGCTTCCCTGGGTGTAAAGTCGCAGCGCTTCCTCACGCGTCAGGCAGTTTTTTTCCGGATACATCGAAACCCCACCGACGGTCCGACCGGTGACCAGCCAGTAAAGCGAGACCCACGGATTGTAGCTCGCGACGCGAGTCGCGTCCGTACCTGCACCAACGGGAATGCCAAGCTCCAGCATCTTGCGCACCGGCGGGGTATGCTCGGCAGCACCCTTGCCGTAGCGATCCATGAAATATTCGCCCTGAAAGGCCATGCGATGCTGGATCGCAATACCGCCGCCCAACGCTTTCACCCGTTCCAGATTTCGGTCGCTGATCGTCTCGCAATGATCGAAGAACCAATTAAGCCCCTTGAAAGGAACCTCACGGTTGACCTCCTCGAATACGTTCAGGAATCGGGTGATGCTTTCATCATAGGTGGCGTGCAGACGGAACGGCCACTTGTTCGCGGCCAGGAGTGCGACAACTTCCCGAAGTTCACCTTCGAGCGTCGAGGGAAGATCCGGGCGGGGTTCCAGGAAATCCTCAAAATCGGCCGCCGAAAAGACCAGCATTTCACCCGCGCCATTGCATCGGTAGAAATCATCGCCATGGCCCGGTCCCGTCATCTTGATCCAGCGAGCAAAGTCCTCCTTTTCCTGTTTTGGCTTCTGCGTAAACAAATTGTAGGCGATCCGGAGCGTCATTTCGCCCCGGTCGTGCAGTTCCTGGATGATGGCGTAATCGTCGGGAAAATTTTGGAATCCGCCGCCAGCATCGATGATGCTCGTCAGCCCGAGCCGATTTAATTCCCGCATGAAATGCCGGGTCGAATTCATCTGAAATTCGGGAGGCAGCTTTGGCCCCTTGGCTAGGGTTGCATAGAGGATCGTCGCGTTGGGCCGGGCGATAAGGAGGCCCGTCGGATTCCCGCCCCGGTCGCGCTGAATCTCGCCGCCGGGTGGATTCGGCGTGTCTTTTGTATAACCGCAGGCGCGCAAGGCCGCCTCGTTCAGCAAGGCCCGGCAGTACAAATGGAGAATAAAGACAGGCGTATCGGGTGCCGCGGCGTTGATTTCTTGCAGGGTCGGCATCCGGCGCTCCGCGAATTGGAATTCGCTCCATCCCCCCACGACGCGAATCCACTGCCCCGCCGGAGTGCGCGCCGCCTGCTCCCGAAGCATCCGCAGGGCATCCGCCAACGACGGCACTCCGTCCCAGCGAAGTTCCATGTTGTAATTCAGTCCGCCGCGGATGACGTGCAAATGGGAGTCATTGAGCCCCGGGATGACCCGACGGCCTTTTAGGTCGATCACTTTTGTGTTCGGGCCTCGTTGCTGCGGGGCTGATTCGTTGAGGCTTAAGATTCGGCCATTCTTGATTGTTACGGTCGATGCCTCTTGAGCATTCGGGTCGAGCGTGGAAATACGGCCGTTATGTAGAATCAAATCTGCCTGATCTTGTGCGTTCATGGATTTATCTGGTTTGAGTTTTCAGGGCCGCAGCCACCGCTTGGCCAAACGGACAAGTATCGGCATGGCGACCCACGTTAGGATAATGACGATGCCGGCAGCCACGGCTCCGGCGAAAATGTAGCCCGGCACAGCTCGACCAAGCAAAGGCTGCAAGATTGCGGGTACGGCCATGCTGACCGGCCACACCGCAATGAACGTCAACAAGGCCATTTTCCATTGCGGCGGTGGAGGCCCATAAGGATTTCGGAACCACGCTTCGAGTCCGTGCAGCTGTCGATAGACCGGCTCTCCGTCAACGAGCGGCTTTACCCGCTCTTCCCAGTCTTTGTAAATTTCGGAGGCATAAAACGCGTCGCGTTCCTCGGGGCTGCGAAATGTTCGGAGAATTCCGTATTCCGTCGAACCCGATCCGGGCGGCGGCACCAGCATGCCGGCGCCCAAAACACCGCTGTGTGAATAGGACAACTTTATAAATTCACGCAAGGCGTTTTGAAATTCGTCCTCCTTTCCGGGACGAACACGTCGGGTCACAGCAATATGGATAGCTTCGTTCATCAGAAGAGAAAGTCCATGGTGGCAGAGGCGTAGTTCACGTCGCGGCCGCCGGCTTCATGCACATAGTCACCTGTGGCAAAATAGACGTAAGATACTTGAAACGTGAGATGCCGCTGGATCTGCCAGGTCGCATTCACGTCATAGGCGGTTCCGACGTAGTTTGGGGCGGACTTTAATGCTGGAATCGCGACAAAACCCGGCACGGCGTAAACGGCATCGCTCCGCGAGTAACGCCACAAGAAATCCACCCCCCCATCGAGCGATATAGATCGCGGGAGTTTGAAAGCCAAGTTTGGGTGGGCATCGATGATGTTTTCAGGACGAAGCAAACTGGCGTCGTTGAAATAACCGGACTTGAAGTATAACGCGTCGAATGTTCCCTGCGTGCCTTGGCCTGGATGCCGGTCGCCACTCGTGACATCCAATTTCGCTCCGAGCCGGGGTTTAAACGGCGCATCCAAAGTATAGCCCGAATCAATACTTGCCGTCCAAGCCCGGATCGACTCGTGGCCGAAGGTGCCCCATTGCCATACTGCTTCGGCATTCACATCCCACCGATCTCGCTGGCCGAAAGCGCGTGTGCCAATCGAATGCCGGCGTTCATCGCCGTGACCGGATGCATAAGCGCCATGCTGATTCCGAATACCGAGGTAGTATAAATCCAAGCCGAGCGTGTGCGGCGCATCGAACCAATGGGTGGCATATGCGCCCCAAAACGCCGTGGAATAGTCCGCGCCGTCGAACTTTCCGTCGTCTTTGGCCGGACGGGTAACAAACGTCGTAACCGCCCAGGCCGGCCGGGTATAGAGCGCCTCAAATCCGTCAAATCGGAACGGAATATTCGGTGCTGCTCGCGTCGCGACCAGGCGCCCCGATCCGAGGCTCAGACCGAAACGCCCGGCACGCAGCGCCAGTTTTCCGTCTGATTCCTCGTAGGGTGTGATTTCGACAAAAGCACATTGCAGGTCGAGCGGGTCATCCTGTACCGCTGGAGCAGGTCCGCGTTGACCAGAAATTTTGCCGGAGATTCCTTCGACAAAAAAACGGATTTTCGGGCCAAGATGCCAATCGGTAAGCAGAGTGATTCGCTGCAGCCACTCGTTGCTGGCCCCGCCGGCGAGGCCAAAGTCGAGATTGTTTTGTCCTTCAAATCGCTCGCGCACTTCTCCGCCGAGCGTCAAATAGGACGATGGCATTCCGGTTGGCAGGGGGATGTACTTGATGGGATCGGACCAGTCGCACCGGTTTGCCGGATTAGCCATGGCGGAGTAATTCTCATCAAAGCGCAGAATCGCGTAGGCCGGCGGCGGAGCGGGCGTCTCGACGTCAGTGGCCGCGCCTTCTGCCGCCATTGGCAACAAGCAGCAGACGAGAGCTAGTCGGACGCCCGTCATAACATTTTATTTTTCGCCGGATTTTGCCGGTCAATGCTGTTTCTTTGGCACAACCTGCGGTTGCTTGGCCGACTGCGGGGCATGGTGGACCATGGTGTACGCGTATTCCACGCCGATGCCGTAGGCGCCGGCTTGCTGTTTCAGGATGCCCATAAGAGCGTCGTAATGCTCGCGGTTCTTCCAATCCCGCTGAAACTCCAGCAAGGCTGGAATTGTGGTCAAACGAACGGCGCCGGCCTGGACCATCCGGGACAACGCCGCTTCTTGAGCCGCGGGCGACGTAGCACCACAGCAATCCTCCACCACATAAATGTTATATCCGGCGCCGAGCATCTCGATGGTCGGCCAGGTGATGCATACTTCCGTCCAGAGGCCGGTCATGATGATGTTCTTGCGTCCGGTGGCCTCAATGGCCTTGCGGAATTCCTGGGAGTCCCACGAATTCATCGAACTGCGCTCAATCACAGGTTGGCCTGGAAAAATATCGAGCAATTGCGGCCAGACATAACCGCTGAAAGCCTCAGTTTCAACGGAGGTAATAACGGTTGGAACGTTGAACTCTTTTGCCACCCGGGCAAGAAGGGTTACGTTGTTGATCAGTGTGGCGCGATCGATACTCGCCACGCCGAAGAGCATCTGGGGTTGCTGATCGATGAAAACGACGGCGGCATCAGCAGGTGTATACAGTTTGTTATATTGGTTCATGGAATTTTTCTTTTTCTGCTTGTTTATCGAACGTCCGAAAAGTCCCTGATTGCACCCTTGGATTCGATCGTCACCCGCAGCCAAGCGCGATCAATCGGGGCACGATTTCCGACGTCGTAAACAAATTGGTTTTAGCGACTGACATCGGGACCAAGAGTCGCAGGTTTCTGGCCTTTGCGCTATTGGACTTTGGAACGAACTACGGCTCATTCCAAAGGAGGAGTCGTAGAGGCTGTGAACAAATTATGCTGGCCGACGCGACATACGATTTGGGCCGGGTAAAGTGTTCGTCTCTCCGGAGACACAGTCAAAACACCGGGCACAACTCGTGGGTCAGCGGGGTTAGGGTCCGCCCACCGAGCGGACCGCGGTCCGTTGGGTCAGGGATGAAGCAATCCGCGACGGTTCGCCACGGCAACAGCCTCCGTCCGGCTAAGAACGTTCAGTTTTCTGAAAATTGCCTGGACATGGCTTTTCACTGTGACCTCTGAAATCGACAGATTTGCCCCGATAATTTTATTGGGCTTCCCTTCCGCCAGCAGGCGCAAAACCTCCCGTTCGCGCGGGGTCAGTTCTTCGGCGGGCAATCGTTCGAAAAGCTTTGCGGCGATGGCCGGCGGCACGAAGGTGCGCCCTGTATTGACCTCGCGGATGCATTGAAACAGCTCTTCGCGACTCACGTCTTTGAGCAAATAGGATTTTGCCCCGGCATGCATTCCGCGATAAATGTCATTATCGCCGTCGAATGTCGTCAGAATAACGATCCGGGCCCGGTGATCGGCCGCCCGAATTTCGTAAATCGCCTCCACTCCATCAAAGCCGGGCATCCGCAAATCCATCAAGGTGACATCGGGCCGGTGTTTTTTCCAAAGGGCAACGGCCTCTTGGCCGTCGCCTGTTTGGGCCACAACTTCCATATCTTTTTCTTGTTCGATGATCGCGGCCAAGCCGTCACGGACGACCGTATGATCGTCCGCAATAAGAATTCGGATGCGGCCGGAACTTGCGGCCGCGCCTTTGCTGCCATCGTTTTTTTTAGTCTTAGTCATTCCCATTCTCCGGTTTCGCCGCGGGTTGATTTTTCAACACGACGAGAATTTCAGTGCCGATATTCGGCTGCGAACGAATAGTGAATTCCCCGCCGAATCTTTCCACCCGTTCCTTCATGCCGACCAAACCAAATCCTTCGTGCTCTGCCGTTGGATCGAAACCGCGACCATCATCCACCAGCTGAAGCTGGATCCTGTCGGCGCTGACGCTCAACGTCGCCTTGAAATTCCGGGCGTTGGCGTGTTTGACGGCATTGGTGAGAGATTCCTGGGTGATGCGCATCAAATCGTCTTCATATTCCGCCGGGATGGCCCGTTCATCGCCTTCCGCGCTGAAATCTGCGTTCAGATCAGTGCCTTCTGTCATGCGTTTGAGCAAATTGTCCAAAACGATGAACAATTTTCCATTGCGGGTGGAACGAGGGCGCAGCGCCCGGACGGAACGCCGGGCCTCTCCGAGGCTTAACCGGGCGAGTTTATTGGCGCGCTCGATATGGTTGGCCGCTTCTGCAAGATCGCCTTGCGTCGTCGCGCCTTTCGCTGCCTCAAGCTGCATGATGACTCCGGCAAATCCTTGCGCGAGCGTGTCGTGAATATCGCGCGCCATGCGGTTGCGTTCCGCCATCACCGCCGTTTGGCGGCTTTGTCGCGACAGACGCAACAATTGAATCGCCAGCATGGCCTGATGGGCAAGGGCGCGGGTCAGTTCGATCTCCTCCCGCTGAAACGTGCGCCTTTGCTTGAAACGGATGCTAATTAATCCCGTTACCTTGCCGGCCACACACAAGGGAACGCAAAGAGTCGTGATGATGCCCGAAGCGGAAAGACGCTTGATCATCGTCGTGAGGCGGGGATAGTTAGCCGCATCGGGCTGCCAATCATACCAGGGATTGTCCTGGCCATCTTCGATGCGCACTTTCGGCGGCTCTGTATCCAGTCTGCCCGCTACACAAAGCTTGCCATCAAGGAAGAACTGAGCCCATACGGGATGGTCCCGCTCCCAGAGACTGGTGATGGGTGAAGGCTCGGCTTCTTCGGTTGGGACTTCAAGGCGGTCATTCTCGTAATTGGCTGCGAACACCGTGCAGCCAACGGGTATGTTCATTTCCCACACGCCAACGCTATGGGCCTCTAACTGCTCGGTAATAGTCCGCAACACATGTTCCAGGAACTTTTCCGGTTCAGATTCCTGGGAAAGCCGGTCGAGGGTTTTTCTGATGGCATCCAATTGGCCGCGGGCCAAGAGGTTCGAAGCACACAAAGCTTCGGCCGCCTGCTTGCGCTCCGTAACATCCATCACCGTTCCCATCAATTTCACCACGGTTCCGGTTTCGTCTTTCACCGGCTGGGAAATGGTTTCGATGTTCTTCCTGACACCGTCCGGCAGAATAAAAATATATTCGAGCGGCCTTGGCTCGCCCGCCTCAAAACTCTCGCGCAAACCACGATCAACCGCTTCGCGATCCTCCGGGCGCACCCGCGCCCGGAACTCGCTGTAGTGCGGAGAAGGTGGCGGATCAGGAAATCCAAAGATGCGACAGGTCTCAACGGACCAATCTGTGTTTCCGGTGTGATAATCCAGGATCCAGCTCCCGGTCTTCGTCAGCCGCTGGCCTTCGGCAAGATTTTTTTCGCTCTGTCGCAGCCGGGTTTCCAGGCGTTTCTGCTCGGTAATGTCGCGCAGAATGACCGTGAATAAAACTTCCTGGCCTAAATCCAATTTGGAAATGGAAGCCTCGGCCGGGAATTCGCTTCCATCTTTTCGTCGGCCAAAGACCGCACTGCGTTGCGCCATCGAACGGGAAATCTCCGCAGTTTTGGCGAATTTCTCTATATGCGACCGATGCGTTTCGGCAAATCGTTGCGGCAGGAAGAGGTCGAGTGACTTGCCCATGGCTTCACTTTCGGCATAGCCAAACATCCTCTGTGCGCCTTGATTAAACAGCACGACATGCTGGCTGGAATCCACGGAGATGATCGCGTCGTCGGCAATTTCAAGAATGCCCTCAAACCGCGCCTTGGTCGTGCGCAGCGCGGTTTCGTGATTGCGCTGTTCGGTTACGTCCATGACCGCGCCGACGTATTCCAACGCGCCGACTCCGGATTTTTCCGGCTCGGCTAAAACGTGAACGTGCTTCACCGTCCCATCCGGCATCAGCAGCCGGCATTCAAAATCCAGGTTGTTCTTGACGTGAGCGGCCTGGTCCAAGGTCTGCCGCACGAAGGCGATGTCATCCGGATGAATCCGTTTAAACATCAGTTCCAAGGTCGGCTTGATCGTCTGGTCATACCCGAGAATGCAAAACGTTTCATCGGACCACACGAGTTCGCCGGTGCCAACGTTCCAGCCAAAACTCCCGGTGCGGCTCAGCTTTTGCGCTTTCGCCAAGTACGCTTCGCTTTGGCGCAATTTCTCCTCGACTCGAATGGTGTCGATCGCAAGCCGGAGAGGGTCCCCGACTAGCCGCAACACTTTTCCGGAAGGATTTTTTTTGGCGCTGCTCGGCTCGCTTGGGCTCGAATTCATGTCAGTCTGTCCTCCACGCTTATAGTGGAGAATGGTCATTGCAAGAGAGTGGCCGCCTTATTTCAAGAGTCGTTTGGCTCCTGCTAAAGAAGGATATTTTTCCCATTCCAACGTTTGCTTTGCAGGCCGGTTGCATCCGGCAAAGTTCATCACGCCGCTTCGGTCTCTTCTTTAATACAGCGGAACTGGGATTAGCGGCGCAATCGTCCTGAAATGAAACAAAAGAACATCGGTGCAATTGTCGGGGCGATCATCGCCGCGCTCGTCGGAGTCACTTTCTTCTTTGTGATCATAGGGGTATTTGGCCTGCCGGCCTCCATGATCGCGCTGGCCGCATTTATCGCGCTGGCGCTTTTCGTTTTTCGGCGACCCCAAGCGGAAAGACGCCAGCCATGAAGCTTGATGCTGCAATTCTCGCCCGGACCCAATTCGCGTTCACCGTCAGTTTTCATATCATTTTTCCGACGATTTCAATCGGGCTGGCGATGTTCCTGGCCGTCATCGAAGGGCTTTGGTTGAAAACCAAAGATCCGCTTTACCTGCAGATCTACCGTTTTTGGCTCGGAATCTTCGCGATGGCCTTCGGCGTGGGTGTCGTCACCGGCATCGTTCTGTCTTTCGAATTCGGGCTTGGATTTGCGCGCTTCGGTCAGTTCGCCGGGCCGGCGATCGGTCCAATGATCGCCCTTGAAGTCCTGACTTCCTTCTTTCTCGAGGCTGGTTTCCTTGGCATCATGTTGTTTGGGCTGAACCGAGTGGGACCGCGGCTGCACTTCTTTGCCACCTGCATGGTCACCCTTGGCACCCTGATGTCCGCCTCCTGGATCTTGTCTGCGAACAGCTGGATGCAGACGCCGGCGGGAATTGTCGTCGAGAACGGCCACGCGGTGGTCACGGATTGGCTGAAGGTGATCGTCAATCCGTCCTGGCTGTACCGTTTGCCACATATGCTGATAGCTGCGTATATTACCGGTTCATTTTTGGTCGCAGGTGTCGGGGCCTGGTATCTGTTGCGCGGAGAGCACGAGGAATTTGGCCGGCGAACGGTCTCGTTGGGCACGGCTTTCGCCACCGTACTTATCGCCGGACAGGTCTTCATCGGCGATATGTTGTACGGAACGATGCTCAAGCATCAGCCTTCCAAGATGCAGGCGGCCGAAGGATTTTGGGAAAAGGAGTCTCCGTCGCCGGCGCCATACTATTGGATCATCGTCCCCGACCAGAAGGATCAACGCAATCGCTTCGCCCTCGGCACGCCCTACCTCGGCAGTATTTGGCTAACCCACAGTCTTAACGGTCGCGTAGAAGGCCTCAAAAATACGCCACCAGACCGGCAACCCATGATGGGCATGGTATTCTACGGATTCCGCGTCATGTATGGCATCGCCATCTTAATGTTCGGGGTCGGAATAGCGTCGCTCTGGCTGCGCTGGCAGGGAAAACTTTTCACGACTCGCTGGTTCCTGCGCACGTTGGTGATCATGGCTCCATCGGGGATTTTTGCGACGTTGGGAGGATGGTACCTGGCCGAAACTGGGCGTCAGCCCTGGGTGATTTATGGTTTGATGCGAACCATCGACGCGATTTCGCCCGTTCCAGCCGGAGCGCTCCTTTCCACCCTGATCGCGTTTGTTTGCGTGTATGCGGTGTTCATGACCGCTTTCCTGGTCTTTTCGCTGCGCATGATTCGTCGCGGTCCGAAGGAAGCGCCCGCTGAAGCGGAGGCCTCCGGGTCGCTCAAACCAGCGTTGAAATCGCTGATGATGAACGCAGCGAATCAACTCGCAGGTAAATAACGCCTATGGACCTGCCTTTGCTCTCCGCCGCTTTTGCCGCCCTCGCGCTGACTTTCTATGTGCTTTTGGACGGATTTGATCTTGGTGTGGGGATGTTGCTTTTGATCCAATCCGATGGATCGCTCCGCGACCAAATGGTCAATTCCATCCTCCCGACCTGGGACGGAAACGAAACATGGTTGATCATGGCTGGCGTCACTTTGCTGGCTGCGTTCCCAATTGCCTACGGGGTGCTTTTGCCGGCCTTCTACCTTCCGTTGATTATCATGCTGCTCGCCTTGGGTCTGAGAGGCGTGTCTTTCGAGTTTCGCGTGCAGGGCGACAAAAGAGGCCGGGCCTGGGACCTTGTGT
>Ga0210395_10004042_pt1 | contig 11260 bp, 10 predicted proteins | sample IncBWH4OmetaG_FD_150861 | JGI IMG/M metagenome (GOLD analysis project Ga0210395, IMG submission 150861) | Forest soil microbial communities from Barre Woods Harvard Forest LTER site, Petersham, Massachusetts, United States - Inc-BW-H-4-O ...
TCCGGTTGTGGCTTGCGGGGCGCCGGGTGTGTCTTGCGGGGAACCGGGTGCGTCATGCGGGGAACCGGGTGCGTCTTGCGGGGAACCGGGTGCGTCATGCGAGGAACCGGGTGCGTCATACGGGGAAGGGGCGGAGGGGGTTTCCGCTTTCCAGTCGCCGCCGGAGGAGTTGACGTCGACCGGGAGAACCTGGACGCCGGACAGCCGGGCGTCGGCGATGATCACCCGCTTGGGGTACATGCCTGGTTCGTGGGTGAGCACGCCGGCGTAGAAGGCGGCCGGGTGGTGGCGCTTGAGCCACGCCGACTGGTAGACGGGGATCGCGAACGCGGCGGCGTGCGCCTTGCAGAAGCCGAAGCCGCCGAACGCCGAAACTACCTCCCAGACCCGCTCGACCGTCACCGGGTCAAAGCCCCGGGCCAGGGCCCGGGCGCGGAACCACGGCGCGGTCCGGCCGGGGCCGTCTTCCATCGACAGGTGCCGGCGGATCAGGTCCGCCTCGGCGAGGCCGCAGCCGGTCATCGCGTCGAGGACCCGCAGCACCTGCTCGTGGAAGACCACCACTCCCCCGGTCTCCCGCAGCGCGTCCACCAGCTTCTCGTGCGGGTAGCGCGGCTCCGCGAGGCCGTGCCTGGCCCGCAGGAACGGGGTGATCATGTCGGAGTTGACCGGACCGGGGCGGAACAGGGAAATGTCGATGATGAGGTCGGCGATGTCGCGCGGCGCCATCTTCTTCACCAGCTCGCGCTGACCCGGCGACTCGATCTGGAAGCAGCCGAGCGTGTCCGACCGCTGGATCATCGCGTAGGTGGGCGCGTCATCACGGGCGATCGCGTCGATGTCGATCTTCTCGCCCGTGGTGCGCTCGATCTCGGTAAGCGTGCAGGCCATCGCGGACTGCATGCGGACGCCGAGCACGTCCAGCTTGATCACGCCGGCGATCTCCGCGTCGTCCTTGTCGAGCTGGCTGAGCGGGAACCCCTCGGCGCTGCGCTGTACGGCCGTCCGGTCGAGCAGGGACTTGTCGGAGAGCAGCACGCCGCACGGGTGCATCGCCACATGGCGCGGCAGGCCGTCCAGCTGCTCGGCGATGCCGAAGAGCGTGCCGAGCTGCGCGTCGTTGAGCCGGGACCTGCGGAGCTCGGGAAGCTCGGTGAGCGCGGCCGTGATGTGCTTGGCGCGGATGTGCGGGAAGGCCTTCGCGATCGCGCCGATCTCGTCGGGCGGCAGCGACATCGCGGCGGCCACGTCCCGGATCGCGCTGCGCGCCCGGTAAGTCTCCATCATGCAGACGCAGGCCGTGCGCTCCGCCCCGTAGGCGTCGAAGATGATCCGGTACGCCTCCAGGCGACGGGCCGACTCCACGTCCAGGTCGATATCGGGGAGCGTCGCCCGGACCGGCGAGAGGAACCGCTCCATCAGCAGGTCATGCTCGAGGGGGTCGATCGCGCTGATGCCGAGCAGGTGGTTGACGAAGCTGCCCGCGCCCGAGCCGCGGATCGCGCAGCGGATGCCCGCACCGCGGATGCGGTCGGCGACGTCGGCCACCGTGAGGAAGTAGGGCGCCATCCCGGTCGCGCCGATGATGTCCAGCTCATGCTCGAGGCGGTCGCGGGCGTTCCGCGCGGCTCTCAGGCGGCTGACGCCGCGGCCGCGGTTCGCCGCGCTCGCGGTACGGTAACGGCCGTGCAGGATGGCGTACTCGCAACGCTCGCGGAGCTCCTTGTGCTGGTCTCGCGTGGTGCCCTGGAACTCGGGCAGGTGATGGTCGCCGACGCCAAGGTCGCGGGCCGCGTCCAGCACGCACCTCCTGGCGAGCTCGGCGGTGGCGGCGAGCAGCCGGGCGGCGGTCGCCGCCGCGCGCGAACGGCCACCCGAGCCGGTCATCGCCGCGGCGACGCGTTCGGCGGTGACGGCCATGTCGGCGGGGCTGGCGAGGTAGGCCCGGCCGTTGTGCGAAACGAGCCGCGGCGAGCCGAGCGGCAGCAGGTGCCGCGCGGCGTCGAGCACCTGCGCGGCCAGGCTGCCGGCCGGGTCCAGGTACCGGACGGCGTTGGTAAGCACGGCCGGGGTACCCGCGTCGCTCGCGACCTCGGCCAGCCGGGCGGCGCGGAAAGCCGACTTGTGCTCCAGATGGTCCACGATCTCGACAACGGCCTCGACGCCCAGGTACCGCCAGCGGTCAAGGGCCCGCCTGGCCAGGTCCGGGCGGCGGGCGGCGACCGCCTGGCCGACGTCGCTGGCCGGGCCGAGCAGGAGGACAAGGCCGGCCGCGTGCTCCGCGATCAGCTCGGGGGTGACCCCAGGTTCCTCCGCCCCCGTGCTGGCTGGCCCCGTGCCGACCGGTACCGCATGGGCCGCGGAGACCAGGCGGCAGAGCGACGCCCAGCCCTGACGGCCGGTCGCGAGCAGCGTCACCCGGCAGGGGCGTCCGGGCCGGTCCGGGCGGCCAGACCGCCCGGACCGGACGTCCAGGCCGGCGGCCCGTGCCTCGAAGGACTGTGCCTCGAAGGACTGTGCCCCGAAGGACTGTGCCTCGAGGGACCGCGCCCCGAAGGACTGTGCCTCAAGGGACCGTCCCTCAAGGGACCGCGCCTCAAGGGACCGCGCCTCAAGGGACCGCGCCCCGAAGGACAGGGCGAGGTCCGCACCGAGCAGGGGCTTGATCCCGGCGTCGGCACAGGCCTTGACGTGCTTGAACGCGCCGTACACACCGTCACGGTCGGTCAGCGCGAGCGCTTCCATGCCGAGTTCGGCTGCGCGGGTGGCCAGCGCCCGCGGGGTCGCGGTGCCGTAGCGCAGCGAATATGAGGAGGCCACGTGCAGGTGCGTGAACTCCAGGTCAACCCCGGACGGCACCGGCATCAGTCCGCGATCTGGCGCAGTGTCCAGGCGCCGTCCGCGACGTCCCGGCGCAGCTCGTAGGTGCCGCCCGGCGGCGCCGTGCGAGCCGCGCGAGCCGCGCGGCCGTTGCCAGTCGCCGCCTCGACCCGCCAGAACTGCAGCTCGGGCCGCTCCGGAACCGGGTCGGCCTCCCGCCACCAGTCCCGGTTGACTACCCAGTACTCCTGGACCGCGCGCACGGTATAGACCCTGGTCCGCCACACGAACCGGGTAGGACGGCCGTCCTCCCGCGTCTGAACCTCAACCGGTTCGCCATACACCCGCGCCATAGCAGTCCCGCACTTCCCGCACGCAAAGACACCAGCGACGCGAAGCGTGGCGTAAGCGCCGCCGGGCCCGCCTGGGGGAAGACAGGCGTATCCACATGTTCGCCCGACCCGGCGAATCCAACCTCACAATCGAATCTACGTTCACTCGAACATGAAGTCAAATCATCAGTGGATACAGGTAACTCTGTCCCCAGATTGCCGGCGGCTACGCCGACCATCCGGGGATCGGGTAGGCGGCGAGGAAGTCGCGGATTTCCCCCGCGATGCGGTCGAACGCGGAGTCGTCCTCCTTGGCCGCGGCGGTGATCGCCTCGTCCATCCAGGCGGCCAGGTGCGGCATGTGCTCCACGGTCAGGCCGCGGGTGGTGATCGCCGGGGTGCCGAGCCTGATGCCGGACGGGTCGAACGGCTTGCGCTGGTCGAACGGGACCGTGTTGAAGTTCAGCTCGATGCCGGCCCGGTCGAGGGCCTTCGCGGCCGGCTTGCCGCCGATGCCCTTCGAGGTGAGGTCGACGAGCAGCAGGTGGTTGTCGGTGCCGCCGGAAACCAGGACATAGTCCCGGGCCTGGAGCGCGGTGGCCAGGGCCGCGGCGTTCGCGACCACCTGGGCCGCGTAATCGCGGAAGGACGGCTGCGAGGCCTCGCGCAGCGCCACCGCGATGCCCGCCGTGGTGTGGTTGTGCGGGCCGCCCTGGAGGCCGGGGAACACGGCCTTGTCGATCGGCGACGCGTGCTCGGCGTCGGTCAAGATCATCGCGCCGCGCGGGCCGCGCAGCGTCTTGTGCGTGGTCGTGGTGATCACCGGCGCGTAGCCCACCGGCGAGGGGTGCGCGCCGCCCGCGATCAGGCCCGCGATGTGCGCGATGTCCGCGACCAGGACCGCGTCTACCTCCTGCGCGATCGCCGCGAAGCCGGGGAAGTCCACGGTCCGCGGCAGCGCCGTGCCACCGCAGAAGATGATCTTGGGGCGCTCGCGCAGCGCGAGGTCTCGCACCTCGTCCAGGTCGATCCGCCCGCTGTCGGCGCGCACGCCGTACTGCACCGGCCTGAACCAGCGGCCGCCGGCGGCCACGGAGGCGCCGTGCGTCAGGTGGCCGCCCATCGGCAGCGCCAGCCCCATCACCGTGTCGCCCGGCTTGGCGAACGCCATGTAGGCCGCGAGGTTCGCCGGCGAGCCGGAGTACGGCTGCACGTTGGCGTGGTCCGTACCGAACAGCGCCTTCGCGCGCTCGACGGCGATCGTCTCGAGGGGGTCGATGAGCTGCTGACCCTCGTAGTACCGGCGGCCCGGGTAACCCTCGGAGTACTTGTTCGTGAGGACCGTGCCGCTGGCCTCGAGCACGGCCAGCGAGACGTAGTTCTCCGACGGGATCAGCCGGAACTTCTCGGACTGCCGGCGCGCCTCGTCGTGGATCAGGCTCGCGATTTCCGGGTCTTCCGCGTCGATGTGCGGGATGGGCGGCTGGTGCATCAGGATGACCTCCTCGTATGCAGAGACCCTACCAACAGGGCTACCGGCAAGGGGAACGAGATAACCCAGTGCTGGGGCGCGAAGCACGGGACCGTTCGGTACCTTCGGGTTTGTGAGCACCCCCGTCATCCTTGACTGCGACCCGGGCGTCGATGACGCGCTCGCGATCGCCTTCGCGGCCGCGTCGCCCGCGATCGAGCTCGTCGGCATCACGTCCGTTTCGGGCAACGTCGGGCTCGACAAGACCACGGCGAACGCGCTCGCGGTCGCGTCGTTCGTGGGCGCCCGCGACGTGCCGGTCACCGCCGGGTGCGCCGTGCCGCTGCTGCGGTCCGCGGTCCGGGCGGGCCACGTACACGGCGAATCGGGCCTGGGCAGCGCGGTGCTGCCGCCGCCGGAGCGAAGCGCCGAGCCGGGACACGCGGTCGATTACCTCATCTCCACGATCTTGGCCTCGCCCGGAGAGATCACGCTGGTGGCGACCGGGCCGCTGACCAACATCGCGCTCGCCCTGCTTCGCGAGCCGCGGCTGGCGAAGCGGGTCAGGGAGTTCGTGATCATGGGCGGCTCCACGGGGCGCGGGAACGTGACCCCCGCCGCGGAGTTCAACATCTGGGCGGACCCCGAGGCGGCGTCGATCGTGTTCGGCGCGGGATGGACGGTGCGCATGATCGGGCTTGACGTGACCCTGCGCGCCCGGGCGACGGTCTACATCCAGGACCGCATGCGCTCGTTCGGTTCGCTCGGCTCGACGCTGCTGCTGCCGGCCCTGGCGCGGTACCGGGACGGGGATGACACGACCGGCGAGCCGCCGGTCCATGATGTGTGCGCGGTGGTATCCGTCGTAGAGCCGTCGGTCTTCGGCTACACGCCGGCGCTGGTGCAGGTGGAAACGACCGGCACGCTCACGTCGGGGATGACGGTGACCGACTTCTCGGAATCGGTCACCCCGAACGCGCAGGTGGCGACCTCGATCGACGTCGATCGCTGCTGGGAGTTCGTCCTGGACGCCTACGGCTCCCTCGCCGCCAGCATGCCCTGACCCACGACCGAGCTAGCGTTCTGCTTCCTCTCTGCCCTGCGGCAGGATTATCCAATAGGAAAGGTGAGACTCCAATAGGACAGATCCTGCTCCATCCCGTCCCGTGATAATGAATGTTCGGCATCCAACGAGGATGTTGAACATCCTGATTCCGAGGTGGTCATGGTCCGCAAGCCCAGCTGAACAACCGGTCGCTTACCCGGGACGCACCCCGCTCGCGGTCCCGGTGCGCATAATGACGGATATGGACCTTGAGGCATTCGAGCTGGTGCTGCTGCGCCGGCCCGACAGCCCTCCGGACTATCCGGAGGAAGAGCTTGAGCGCATCCAAAGCGAGCACATGGCCTACCACGCGCGGCTGCGGGAGGCCGGCGACGTGGTGACCAACGGCCCGGTCGACGAGCAACCGGACCCGTCACTGCGCGGGCTGACGTTCTACCGGACCGGCTCGCTGGAGCATTCGCGGCAGCTCGCCGAGGCCGACCCGGCCGTCCGCGCCGGACGGCTGGCCGCGGAGATCATGACGTGGTACTGCCCGCCGGGCACGATGAGCCGACCCGGCCGCATCGTCACGCTGCCCTGAAGAGTATGAGCGGCCGGGGAGCCGGAAGGGACGAGGAGATGGCACGTCGATCGATCGAGGTACCGGGCCTGCGGCACGGCGCACTGCCCATCCCCGCGGCGTCAGTGGTGGGGAACCTGCTGGTCTCCGGGGGCATCAATCCCGTGGACCCGGGGACCGGGGCGATCCCGGACGACACGGACGAGCAGGTCGCCGTGGCCTTCGCCAACGTCCGGCGGGTGCTCGCGGCGGCCGGCGGCACTCCCGAGGACATCGTGAAGTGCACCGTCTTCGTACGGGACAAGGCGATCCGCCCCGTCATCGACAAGTACTGGGTCGAGATGTTCCCGGACCCCGCCAGCCGACCCGCGCGACACACCCTGAGCATCGACCTAGCGGGCCACACGCAGCTCCAGCTGGAGATCATGGCCGTACTCGGGCAGGGGTGAGCAGCATGCATCCAGCCGACGACGCCGACGACGCTGGTCTAGCAGCTCGCGTCGGCTAGCGGAAAGGGCTCAGCCACCGGGGCCAGCGACTCGTGCGCTTCGACCGCCTGCTCGGCCACCTCGACCAGGTCGCCGTAGCTCCACCGCTGCACCGTAGCGCCGGGGGCCCGGAGCCAGGCCGCGGCGGACCGGCACCAGATGGTCAGCCCGCTGGCGATCGACAGCACCGCCATGTCGGCCCCCACGTCGTCGGCCCGCACCATCTTGCTGCCCAGTCCCCGGGTGCCGAGGTCCATCTCCAGCTCGGTCATCGCCTCGCCGGCCGTTACCGGGCCTTGTGTGCTGAGCGCGGCACCGGCCACCGCGCCGACGGCGCAGGCCGGCACCGTGAACCAGACCGCCTTGCCGCGCACGCCGGAACCGGGCATCCGCGACCTGGACAGGTGATGTCCCCAGCGGCCGCCGGACAGCTCGCGCACGACCTCAAGGCCGCGGCCGCTCATCGCTTCGGCGGGCGCGCGCGGGACGACGAGGCCCGGGACGTTGTCGCGAACCCAGCCGGGGAGGGCGTCGAACACCTTGCAGACGAGCTCCGCTCGCTGGCCCCGCCCCCGCAGGTAGAGCCAGAGCTCGGGGCTCGAGGGGGTGAGCTCGCGCTGCTTCGCGTGCAGCGTGTTGGCGGCCAGCTCGCTGACCATCGTCACCCCGTCGTCGGTCAGTTCGGTGTCCAGCGCGAGGTCGCCGGCGACCTGCCGGAATATGCGGCGGGCGATGCCCGCGCAGGTTGGGTCCCCCGGGAGTGCCCACGCGCCGCAAGCCCGGGCCTGGACCATCCGCAACCCGTCGTCCATAGTCGGTGCCTCCGGCCTAAGCCACCGTCGAGCCGTGTAGAGCCCCCGTCGTACACACTGCCTAGGTCGCTGCGCGATCTGATTCGGAATCTGTGAAGCGCAGGTTCTGAGTCATGTGCGTCACTTCACAGTACTCTGAGCGGACCTGATTAGGAAGCGAATCAGCACTTAGCCGCGTCCCGGAAATTCCCTCAAAACATCATTAAATCGGTCATTTCATGGTGTAATTAATGATGTGGCCTAGAATTATCCATGCCTCTAATGCATGCCTATGTGACTTGACGGGCGGACAAGTCACCATTGCACCCAGATACGCGGGAGAAACACGGGGCACGGCAAAGCCCGAGAATGTCACGCAGATTAAGACTATCCCCGTTGGATGTTTCATTTCACACAAACCACGCAGCTGTGCAATTGCGCCACGCGCAACTGATTGCTTGTCAGGTCTGGCTTGCCCCTGGCTAACCAGGGTAGATTCGCACCTGGCACCGGGCGCGGCTCGCCGGGCAGGGTCGCCAGAGCCGTTGAGACAGGGCTCACGCTTAAACACGAGGGTCCCCAGGGGTGCATCCCCGGGGACCCTCGTGCCGTGCGTCACGACACCAAGCTTTTCAGGCCTAGATGTCGTAGCGCCCCCCCTGCACGTCCCCGAGGAACGTTGCGAAAGCGGGCCGGTCAACGACGTGCGCGCCGCTTTCGGGGCGCTTGCTGTCGCGGACCGCGGCGACGCCGGGCAGGTTGGCAGCGACCTCAACGCAACCGCCGTTGTAGGCGCTGAGGCTGGCCTTGCGCCAGATTGCCTGAGACAGGTCGATCACTTTGCTAGTTACTCCATTCTCTTCGCGAGTGTTTCGAGGTACACCGTGGTGTCCTCGGGTTCGAGCGCCGCGTCGCACGCGCGCTCGAACGACTGGATGTAACCCCGGACGACATCGGTCGCGCTTACCTCTTCGACCGAGTAGTCGGTCTCCACGAACACGATGGCCGGTTCACCATCGGGAAAGCTGAGGATGTTGACCATTGAGAGACCACTAGGCGGTCCGTCGTCGAACCGCTGGATGCGGAGTTTGATGTTACGCCGCTTGCTCATCGCCGCCAGGTGCTCGATCTGCTCTCGGCGGTCCCCGTGCATTCCCCACCGGTACGACAGCGAAGCCTCGGTGATCACGACCACCAGCCGCGGCGCGGTACCGTCGGACCGTTCCAGGATCTCATGACGCTGCAGCCGCGCCGACACTGCCTTGCGCCGCCAGGCGGGCGAGCGGGCGCCCGCCCGGAACTGCGCCTCCATGTAGGCGGCCGTCTGCAGCAGGCCGGGCACGACAAGCGGCATGTATATCTGGATGCCCGTCGCGTCGTTCTCGTAGCCGGGGAACTCATTGTCAAAGATCTCGCCGTAGTCCCGCCACCAGGGGCGGACCCGGCTGCGGACCGCGAGATCCTCGATCTCGTCCCGCTCCGCGCCCTGAACGCCGTAGATCCGGATGAGGTCGCGGATGTCGCTCATCTCCGGCCGCTTCCACTGATTGGCCTCGAAACGGCCCACCTTGCCGCGGCCCCAGTTAAGGATGTCGCAGACGTGATTGGCGGTGTATCCGGTGGCTCCCCGGAGCTCGGCCAGTCGCCTGGAAAGGCGCCGCTTCGCGACGGTGGCGCCGTAGGCGTCATCGCTCATCGGCGGCCCCCTTCCGGTTGGTCCGAAATGCATACAATCCTGTGGCTTGTCCGCAAATTCCCGCGCGCGCGTCGGCAGGCCTGGCAGGACAGTTGGATGCAGCCAGGAGCTTACCCAAATTGCGAATCACAAATCAAGGTTTTTCATGTGCGAAGCCGAAGAATTCCTACGGTTTAGCACGCGTCATCGAACTCGCCGTTTCTCGCGCCATCGATAAAGCACACCCACTCATTCCGGTCGAAGACCAGGATTCGCCGCTCCGGGTCGCCGGCCACCCGCATCAGCACCCAGTCGCCGCGCGCCCACCGGCTGCTGACCGGGAAAGCGATCTCGATCGACCCGTCGCCGTCCCCCGAGCGGTCCCAGTCCAGCGCCTCGGGGTCGATCCCGAGGTCGCGCGGCGCCGGCTTCACCCGCTGCCGCACCCGCGGCGCCGTCACGGGATCCTCGCGACCGCGCAGTAGAGCCAGCGGGACCCGTCGCTATCGGCGAGCGCCACGTCTTCGGCGCCCCACAGTCCGCTGTAGGTGATCGCGGGGGCGGCGCCGTCGTAGGGCGGGACGATCTCGAGCCCGTCGAAGAACCGGGCGATCGCCGCCTTCGACCGGAAGTGCATGCGCTCCGTCGCCTGGTCGAACACGCGGCGGAAGCCCTCGACCGCGGCCGGCGGCTTGGCGTCGTCGGTGAGGTGCGACAGCGACAGGTAGCTGCCCGGCCCCACCGCGCTCGCGTACCTCGACACCAGGTCCCACGGTTCGCGGGAATCGGCGACGAACATCATGACAGCCGTCATCAGCAGGCCCGTCGGCTCTGCCGGATCGAGGACCTCGCGCACCGCGGGATGGCCGAGGATGCTGTCCGGCTCGCGCAGGTCGGCGCAGAGGACGCTGACCTTCCCCGCGGCACCGGGCGCACCGGCGTCGCCGGACTCGATGACGGCCTCGATGACGGCCTCGTTGTGCAGTTCCACCAGCGGGTCGATGTCCACGTAAACCACCCGCGCGTCCGGCCGCACCTTCCGTACCACGTCGTAGGTGTTGCCGATGGTGGGCAGCCCGGAGCCGATGTCGAGGAACTGCCGGACGCCCTGCTGTGCGATCCAGGCCGCCGCACGCTGATGGAAGCCGCGGTTGGACCAGGCGCAGTCCCTGATCTCGGGGACCACCTTCAAGATCCGTTCGGCCGCGAGCGCGTCCACCTCGAAGTGGTGGACCCCGCCCAGCATGTAGTCGTAAACCCGCGCCGGCGAGGGCCTGCGGACGTCCAGGCCCTCCGGAAGGCGCGGCGCTGCCTTCACCATGACGAGCCTCCGGGGGTGGGTCGGATCGACTCAGGGCAAGTGTTGCACTCAGTTCGGCGCCCCGGAATGGTTCAGCGAAAATTTCGGTACTTCCGGCTATCCCGCATTCACCGGGGGAGCTACAATCTGCCCGGCCGGGCAGCCGACCTTCACCGGGTACGCTTCCCACGTCCGCGACTTCTATGAGCAGCAAGCGAACCCCCATGGCAGAGAGCGTCCGTAACCCCAAGGTGCTCGTCGTCGACGACGAGCCGAACATCCGTGAGCTCGTTCAGGTCGCACTGAACTTTCACGGCTGCGCGGTAGCCACCGGCGCGTCCGGCGCGGACGCGCTCCAGCTCGCCGACGCCTACCGGCCGGACCTGATCGTGCTCGACGTGCTCCTCCCGGACATCGACGGCTTCGAGGTGTGCAGGCGGCTGCGGGCGAACGGCGATGACGTGCCGGTCATCTTCCTCACCGCCAGGGACGCCACCTCCGACACCGTGACCGGGCTGACGATCGGCGGCGACGACTACATCACCAAGCCCTTCTCCGTCGAGGCCCTCGTCGCGCGGGTCCGCGCGGTCCTGCGCCGGACGGCCAGGTTCAAGGGCCACGCCGGCGGCGGCGCTGACGGTGACGGCCAGGACGGCGGCCCGGACGAGAGCAGCGGCACGCTGCGGGTGGCCGACCTGGAGCTGGATGAGGACCACTGGACGGTGCGGCGGGCGGGCGTGCCGGTCGAGCTGTGGCCG
>Ga0210395_10004044_pt1 | contig 11259 bp, 6 predicted proteins | sample IncBWH4OmetaG_FD_150861 | JGI IMG/M metagenome (GOLD analysis project Ga0210395, IMG submission 150861) | Forest soil microbial communities from Barre Woods Harvard Forest LTER site, Petersham, Massachusetts, United States - Inc-BW-H-4-O ...
CAAATGCGGACCAGGGGGCGGCCAGCGTAGAACTTGCGATAGAGGGCTTCGATGGCGTCGGGCGATTGCGGGGCGGAGAGCGTGACGTAAATGGTGGAAAGAATGCCGCGCGCAAGAGGCAGAAGGTGCGTTGAAAAAATGAGCTGCGATTCGGCGAGGCCGGTGTGCTCGAGAATTTCCGGCGTGTGGCGATGCGAGAAGAGATTGTAGGCTTTGAAGTTTTCATCGACTTCGACGAATTGCAGATCCCGCCTGGGGTCTTTGCCCGCCCCGCTGGCGCCGGATTTGCAATCGCAGATGACGTTCTGGCCTGGAGAGAGAAAACGCGATTCGGCGAGCGGTCGAAGCGCGAGAATGACGCTGGTGGCGTAGCAGCCGGGATTGGCGACGAGGCGGGCCTTGGCGATTTCCTCGGAATAGAGCTCGGGAAGACCATAGACCGCTTCGCCAAGATAACCGGCGTGGGGCGTGGGCAGCTTGTACCAAGAGGTGAATGTTTCCGGCGCGCGGAAGCGAAAGGCACCGCTCAAATCGACCACGCGCAGGCCCGCATCGAGAAGGGCGGGGGCGAGTTCGGCGGAAACTTCATGGGGTGTGGCGAGAAAAGCGGTTCCCGCGGCGGACGAAGTGATCGAGTCGAGCGAAAGAGGGCGGAGCGGAGCTTGTCCCCAGCCGCGGAACTGCGGAAAGAGTTCGGCGATGCAGTGGGCGCCGCGTGTTTCCCGAACGTAAAAGGTGTTGGAGGCGACGGCAGGATGGCGCAGGAGAATGCCGGCGAGTTCGAGGCCGGTGTATCCAGTGACACCTACGACGGCGACTTGGCGAGGGTCTCTCATTTCACCAGGGCTTCAATCTTTTTTTGTAGCGACTCGCGGGTTCGTTTGTTGGGGGTGATGATAAGGACGGTGTCATCACCCGCAATGGTGCCGGCGATTTCGGGGAATTTCGAGCCGTCCACAGCGGCGGCAAGAGGCTGAGCGCCGCTGGGAGGCGTCTTCAGAACAAGCAAATTTTCGGCAGGGCGAATATCCAGAAGAAATTCACGAAGGGCGCGTGCGAGCGGAGGAAGCGGGAGCGTGCCGTTGTCCTCGGGAAGAACGGTTTCGGGCTTGTAGCCCTCCTGTGTTTTGACAAGACGGAGTTCCTGTAGGTCACGGGAAAGAGTGGCCTGGGTGACGCGCATTTTCTGCTGGGCGAGGCGGCGGCGAAGCTCTTCCTGGCTGACGATGGGCTGGCCGCTGACGAGCCGCAGGATTTGACCGTGGCGAAATGTTTTACCGACGCTCATAACTGATACAAATATACAACCTCCTGCATGTTTATACAATCATTTTGGCATGGCAGCAATAGATTTTCCCGCGGGCGGTGGCGGGAAGCGATTGGCGGGAGGGATACGGGGTATAGGAAGAGGCTATGCAGGATTCGCAACCATTCGCGGAAGGAGACTGGATTTTCGGGGCGAGGAATGGTTACCTTTCTTGTTGGCCCCAGACCGCGCGCCCCATGGCTATGCCGTGCAAAGTTACGGGATGCAAGAACGACTCGCCGCCAGCCCTGGCCGAGCAGCAGCAGGTTTGTGTTCTGCACTTTACGCTATCGATCGAGGCAAGCTGCGCAGAGATGCGGCGGGAGACGGCCCTGGGGAACGCTCCGCACGAGCGGCAAAAGGAAATCATGCGTTTTATCACGGAAAGCGGCGAGCGGTTGGCGCGGGTGGCTACAAGCGGCCTGCATTTGACCGATGATCTGAAAGCGAGAATTCTGAGCACGTTCCTAACGCTGATGAACCTGCGGGAAAACCTGGATCGCTCGAATATGCGGAGTTCGTTTGGGCGGACCGGACAGCATCGGTAGAGAGTGAGTAGTAGGTAGTGAGTAGCCCGAGCCGCTAGCCTTTGGTAGTTATCCTCCCAATTCCCGCCGAAACGAGACTGGTAGAATCTTTCCCTCGGGTATTCCGCGGTGACCTCAGAGAACGCATTCTCCAGTGGAACAAGCTGAGTCGCTGGGTCAGGCGCCGATATAGCGTGCGTAGAGGGAACGCGCGACGGCGGGATCTTTTGTGCCTTTGAGAATGGCGCGGCCGTCGGCGAAGACGGTCATTTGATAGGGTTCGACGCTAAAACAGAGTAAGAATTCGTTGTGGCGGACATCAGAGACGGTGGCCGCGAGCCGCGCCTGCAACGCTCCCAAATCCAGAGATCGGCCGCGTTCGTGAATTTGCACGGAGTCGCGACCGCAAAGGGTGATGTGAGGCTGGGCATGGCCCTGGAGATAAGAGAAATCGCGGCGGGAGCAAGCGCGGCAAACGGGATTTTGGGCGACGCGGACGGATTGGAAGTGGCCGCTCCAGACGTCGCAGGAAATCAGGCGGCCGTGAAGAGCTTGTTCGCTGCCCGCCAGGAGCTTGAGGGCTTCCGCGACTTCGAGAGAGGCGATGAGATTGACGATGGGACCGAGGACGCCAACCGTGTCGCAGGTCTCTTCGAGACCGTGGCCGTTTGTAGAGGATTCGAGGAGGCAGGCTAGACAAGGAGTGAGGCCTGGACGGACCGTCATGGTTACGCCGTAACTGGCGACGGCGGCGGCGTAAATCCAGGGCTTGGCAGATTGGACGGCAAAGTCATTGATGAGGAAGCGGGTTTCGAAATTGTCGGTGCCATCGAGGATGAGATCGAAGCCTGCGAGCAACTCCCGGGCATTGCGCGGGTTTAAGTCTGCGACCACGCCTTCGACGCAGACGCTGCTGTTGATGGCGCGCAGTTTGTGCTCGGCGGCGACGGCTTTGGGAAGAGCGGAGCGGGCGTCCTCTTCGTCGAAGAGAGTTTGACGCTGCAAATTGGAGAGCTCGACAAAATCGCGGTCGAGAATCCTGACGCGGCCGACGCCGGCGCGAACGAGAAGACCAGCGGCAGCCGCGCCAATGGCGCCGCAGCCGACGATGACAACGCTGGAGGCGAGGAGGCGCTGCTGGCCTTCTTCGCCGATTCCGGCGAAGAGAATCTGCCGCGAGTATTTTTCTTGAAGAGAATCGTGCGAGCGTGAGCCCGGTGTGACAAGGTCGGCCATCGTCCCTCTTACTTCATCATAACGCTAGAGATAGCGGGAGGGGCAACGTCCTTGTGCTACGCTTCGTCTGAGCGATAGTGGGCATGAAATCAAGATGGGGCAGAAGTCTACGAGCGATCACCGTCTTCGCGCTGCTTTCGGGAGCAGCGAAGAATCGTGCATTGGCGCAGGTGGAGGGAAAGGGGCAGACGCTTGCAACGGCTCCAGTTGTTGCAGTCCGGATCGTCACAGAAGATGGGCGCGTCCTGTCTGAATCGCCCTCGGGAATTGCAGTCGAGACTGGGAAACCGTTGGATAGAGAGCAGGTCGCGCAGAGCATCCGCGCGCTTTACGCGCTCGGTGATTACGCAGATTTGAGAGCAGTCGTAACTGCGGTGGGCAGCGGGGTGCGGCTTGATTTCGTGGTTCGAGAAAATCTTTTCTTTAACAGGGTACTGATCGAAGGACTCACGCCGCCTCCTACAGACAGCTCCGCTGCGGCGGCGATGCAGCTAACCTTGGGCCGGCCATTCCGGCAAGAAGACGTGGACGAGGGGCTCGCGCGTCTGCGGGATGTGTTGAAGGAAGAGGGACTGTATACGGCGCAGGTCTCGGCGGAAAACGAGCCGCACCCCGACACTCATGAGATGGATATTTTGGTGCACGTAAAGCCCGGGCCTCGCGCAACCGTGGAATCCGTGAAACTGCAGAACGGCACAGCGTACCGAGACGCGGAACTTATTTCCCGGCTGAAGATGAAAGTTGGGCAACCGGTGACCGCCGAGCGGATCCAGCGCGGAACCGCCAGGATCCGAAAATTCCTTGTAAAGAAGGGGCGGCTGAGCGCGCGGGCCGCGGTACGGCGGGGCGAATATAATGCGGCGAAGAACACGGTGCCGCTGGAACTGGAGGTGACGGAAGGTCCGCAGGTGCAACTGGCTGTGACCGGTGCGAAATTATCAAACGGGGAATTGAAGAGACTGGTTCCCGTCTATCAAGAAGGAGCAGTAGACACGGACTTGCTGGAAGAAGGAAAACGCAATATTCGAGAGCGGCTGGAGCGGGACGCGTACTTTGACGCGCAAGTGAATTACACAATGGAAACGAAAGAGGTACAGGGCAAGGAGCAGAAATCAAAAGTTACGGAAGAGCTCATCACGTATCGCATCGAACGAGGAGACCGTCACAAGCTCGTTGGAATTGAAATCAGCGGGAATCATTACTTCAGCACAGAATTGCTGCGGAGCCGGCTGCAAATTTACGGAGCGGCGTTCGGTTCGCGCGGACGGTTCAGCCGGCGGCTGATTGATGCGGACGCGGATTCGATGCGAGGGCTCTATGACGCGAACGGCTTTCTGGATGCCAAAGTGGACGGACAAATCCTGGACAACTTTAAGGGGAAGGAAGGGGATTTGTTTGTACGATTCGCAATCCAGGAAGGGGAGCAAACGCGCGTGGCATCGATCGCGATTGAAGGCGTCCACGCGTTCAAGGAAGAAGAATTACTGAGTGTGGTGGGATCGACGCCGGGGCAGCCGTATTCCGATTTTAACGTGACGACGGACCGGGACAACATTCTGGCGCTGTATTTCAACGAAGGATTTCCAGGGGCGAGTTTCACAGCGACAGCGGAACGCGTCACTCCCGATAAAACAGCGGGTGCGAAAGAAGAGCCGAAGACTGAGCCTGCAGGAAACGAAAAGGGCCAAAGAAAAGCGGAAGAGAAGGACAAGAGTTCGAAACCGGAGGTGGCGCAGGCGCCGCCGGTGAGGCTCGTTTATCACATCACGGAAGGACCGCAGACGCTTGTGCGGCGAGTTCTTCTAAGCGGGTACAGCCGCACGCGAGAGCATGTGATTCAACGAGAGATTCGAGTCAAGCCGGGGGCGCCGCTGCGGGAGGGCGACGTCGTGGAGTCGCAGCGGCGTTTGTACAACCTGGGGATATTCAACCGGGTGACGATCGAGCCACAGAATCCGAATGGGTCAGACCCAGACAAAGACATCGTGGTTTTGGTGGAAGAGGCCAAACGATACACCATGGCGTACGGCGGAGGATTTGAAGTGCAACGGCTTGCGAGCACGACAAACCCGACAGGCGGAGAAGTCCAGGCCGCGCCGCGAGGAATTTTTGAGCTGACCAAGGTCAACCTGACGGGGCGGGCCGATTCGCTTTCTCTGAAGCTGCGTGGAAGCACGATCGAGGACCGGGCGCTGCTTGGCTACTCGATCCCCAACACGTTTGGAAGCCCGCATTTCAGCACGCAAGCAACGGCGTACACGGAAAAATCGCAGGATATCAACACGTTTACGGTAATGCGGTATGAAGGGTCGATGCAATTGACAGACCAAGTGACGCGCCTCACCACGTTGGTGTACCGGTATGCGTTCCGCAAAGTGCTGGTTTCGAACCTAAATTCGCATATTGCTCCGGAAGAGATACCGCTGTTCGAACAGCCGACGCTGGTGTCTGAGTTTGGCGTAACGTGGCTGCGAGACGCGAGAGATAATCCCGCGGATGCGAGCAAAGGTAATTTCAACAGCGCGGATTTCAATATCGCCAGCACGAACCTCGGTTCGAGCGCGAGCTTTCTGAGATTTTTTTTCCAGAATTCGACATACCATCCGATTAAGAGACGGTTCAGCTTTGCGCGTTCGATCCGGATTGGAATTCTCGAGCCGTTCGGAAATACGGAGTCATTGACGTTTCCGCCACCGACGCCGACACAGTGCACAGCCACAACGGCGGCACCTGGACCGACGCCAGAGATCATCCCGCTGCCGGAACGGTTCTTCGCGGGAGGAGGAACGTCGCTACGGGGATTTGCGCTGAATCAGGCAGGACCGCGTGACCCGTGCACGGGCTTTCCGGTGGGAGGACAAGCGATGCTCGTGCTCAACCAGGAGTTCCGGTTTCCAATGCGGTTGCCTTTTGTCGGGACGTCTCTGGGCGGGGCGCTGTTCTATGATGGAGGAAATGTCTATAGCCGTTTGGATCGGATCACGTTTCGGGCGTACTCGCCGAAGCCAATTTTCGCGTTACAGGACCCCGCCCTGCCGCCAAGCGCGACGAATCCTACGGTGTGCGTTTACAACTGCACGAACGAACTGAATTATTTCGCGCATACGATCGGATTTGGGATCCGTTATGCGACGCCGGTGGGGCCAATTCGAATTGATCTGGGTTACCAAATCAACCGTCCGTTTTTCGTATTACCGTGCGTCCCCAGCACGACGGGCACGCCGGTCACTCCGCTTTGCCTTAAAGGAGCGCAGCTGCCGCGACTGCAGATCTTCTTCAATTTGGGGTCGACTTTCTGATGCGGCGGAGAATGATTTTCGGATGCTGCGCGATTCTGATCGTACTGGCGTCTGGTTCATTTCTGACAGCGCAGGAAGTGGTGGACCGCATCGTGGCACGGGTGGAGAACGACATCATTTTGTTGAGCGACGTGCGAGAACTGAAGGAGTACCAGGAGTTGGTGAACGGAAAGTCCGAAAGCGAAAGCGCAATTTTGGACCGGTTAATCGACCAGTGGATCGTGAGGTCGGAAGCGGAAGTGTCCCGCTTTCCAGAGCCGAAAGACGCAGAGATCGATCAGGAAGTGTCGCGACTAGTGAAGTCGTTCGCCACACCAGAAGAATATGAAGCGCGAAAGAAACAGAGCGGGCTGAATGATGCGGAAGTGCGAAAGATTGTTGCCGCGCAGCTGTACCTGAACAACTACCTCGATTCGAGATTTCGCCCGTCCGTGCAGATCGATGAGAAAGCGATTGAGGACTTTTATCAGAATGCAGTAGTGCCAAGAGCGAAGGCGCACGGTCAGGAGCCTCCGACGCTGGATGACTCGCGCGACATCATCCAGGATGCTCTGGTGCAGAGCGACATCGACGAACAAGCGAATCGCTGGCTGAAAGAAAGCCGGGCCCGGCTGCATGTGCAAAAGTTTCTGGAAGAAGGGGCGAAATGAAAGTCAGGAAGCGGCACCCGATATGGAATTGGGTGATCCACACGCCGTGGGTGCTGACGGTCATCGCGATTTTGTGTGTGATTGGGTTCTTTGGGAGCGGGGCTGGGAATCCAATCCTGCAGCGGTGGATCGTGCACCGTTTGGAGAAAGCGACAGGCGGCCGCGTGGAAATGCGGGCCATTTCGATACAGTGGCTTTCGATGCGAACCACGCTGAAGGGTTTGGTGATACACGGGCACGAGCCAGCGGGAACACAAGCGCTGTTTTCGGCGGAAGAGGTGCAGGCGGAATTGCAGATCGATTCCTTCTGGGGGCGAAAAGCGTCGCTCAGCGAACTCCTGATCCGGAAGCCCGTGTTGCACATCCGGGTGGCGAAAGATGGTTCAACAAACGTGCCGGCTCCCGGGCAACCGAGTGGATCGGAGAGGGCGCTGCGCGAATCTCTATTCGATCTGCGCGTGCGCCGGGTGAAGATCGAGAACGGGTGGCTGCTGTACAACGAAGTGAAAGAGCCTCTGGCGATCGAAGGTGGAGCGTTGCAGTTCGCAATGGATGCGGGCGGTACACGGGAACATCCGCTGTATCTGGGGAATCTGGAATGGCAGGGCATCCGATTCACCGCCCAGAGGATGGTTCCTGTGCCGGCAAATCTCTCAGCAAAATTTACGCTCTGGCGGGAAGGATTCACACTGGAGCAGGGAGTATTGAGCGCCGGGCGATCGCATCTTGATGCGCAGGCGGAAATGTCCGATTTTACAAAACCGAGATGGAGTTTCCGTTACCGGGGATGGGTGGAATTGCTCGACTTGCGGGAGACATTTCGTTCGCCGCTGACACCGACTGGACACGTAGATGTGCGGGGGGAAGGAACATTGGCGGATGGACAATACAAGGGCACCGGCAGCTACGCGGGGCGCGACATCCATCTGAATTACGACATTTTTCACGCCGCGGGACTGACTAGCCGCGGCAGTTACAACATCAACAACGATGGGCTTGTGGTGCCTGACTTCCTCGCGCAGATTTTTGGCGGAACGGTAAAAGGAAAAGTGACGCTGCGGTTTGCAGGGGTTCAGTTCCGCGCAGACACACATATCGAGAACGTGGGCCTCGCGGGAGTGTTCTCCGCCATCGAGCATCCCGGGTTTCCGATTGACGAATTTCATTGGGATGCAATGCTGAGCGGGGACACGATCGAAACGTGGAGCAATGCGTTTGAGCATTTCGAGCTTGGCGGGAAGATGGACTGGACGCCGGGGGAAGTTTTGGCAGCGGGCCACTTGCCGGTAACGGCGAGCTGGCAACTTCACTTCCGTTACGATTCCGGAGTGTTCGCGATCAGCGCAGGCGAATTCGAAACGCCGTCATCAAAGGGAACGATTACGGGGATACTGGCGCCGCGGAATTCCATGCTGGATGTGCATTTCGAAACTGGGGCGCTGGAATCGTACAAGGATTTCATCGATGCCATACGCGGGGCAAAGCGGGGTTCCCCGGACGCGATCAAAGAAATCTCCGGGAGCGGGCAATGGGACGGCAAGATCGCTGGGCCTGGCGGCCATCCGACGTTTAGCGGCCATGTGCGAAGCGAGCGGGTGCGTTACAACGGAATTGCGCTGGATTCGATCGAAGGCGACATCAGCTATTCGCCCACGGAACTTGGACTGGCGCGAGGCAAATTGAAGTTCGGGGCGATGGAGACGGAGATCGAGGGAACGCTAGACTTAAGGAATTGGAGTTTTCTGCCGGAGAACGAGTGGACGGCCGAAGTGAACTTCGACAAGGCTTCGGTCGAAACGATTCAAAAGCTGCTTGGCTTTAGCTATCCCGTGCAAGGTATTTTGAGCGGCCAATTGCATGGGCATGGGACGCGAGCGGCGCCGGGCGTCACGGGGCTATTCGATCTCGCCGAGGGGAGCGTCTATGGAGTGTCTTTCAATCGATTGCGGGGCCAACTGAATCTCGCGGCGGACGCAGTGCGCATTGCGGACGCGGAGTTGCGCGTATTCGCACCCGGGACGGAGAGCGGCCGGGGCGCGGGAATCGTGACGGGAACGGCCGGGTATCGTTTCGCGGACCAAAGCATAACGGCGGACCTGGTGGGAGCATCTCTCCCCCTCGAGAATATTGCGAAATTGCAGTCCGTGCGGCTGCCGATTGGAGGGCTTGTCACATTTCGCCTGAAAGCCAGCGGCCCGCTCACCGCGCCGCAGAGCGAGGGGACATTCCGAGTGGTGGACTTTCGCATTGGGAAGGATGTGATCGGCAGCTTCGATGGCAGCCTGACTTCCGACGGACGTATGGCAAAGCTGGAACTTGGCTCGGCAATGACCACGGGAGGCATATCGGGAGGCGTGACGCTGGGGTTAGCAGATCCTTATGCCTTGAACGGAAAAGTTTCGATTACGAATATCGATCTAAATCCATTCTTGATGACGACTTTGCACCTCACGCAGTTCAATGGTCATGGTGTAGCCGACGGCGACATCACAGTGTCCGGCGAATTGAAACATCCCGAGAATGTAGTGGTGGACGCCAAGTTTTCGCGGCTGGCGCTGAATTACGCGAACGTGCAACTCGAAAACGTGGGACCGATCCATCTGCGCTCGTCGAAGGAGAGCCTGGAAATCGATCAAGCTACGTTCAAGGGGACGGATACAAATATTGCCGTGGCGGGTGCAGTCCGATTTGCGGGGCGAGGAACGCTGGGATTGAGACTGAATGGGGCGCTGGACCTGCGGCTTCTCACAGGATTCTTACCGACACTGGAAGCGAATGGGCCGGCACAGATCAATGCGTCTTTCGAAGGGCCATTTGACCGGCCGCGAATAACGGGAAGAGTGCATATCGAGCGGGCTTCGGCGCGAGTGGCTGATTTTCCGACGGGGATGAGCAACATCACAGGCGATTTGGTCTTTGACGCGACGCGGCTGTCCTTTGAGAACGTGACGGCCGAGTCGGGCGGAGGCACGCTGCACCTCACCGGCGGCGTCAACTACATTGAAAGCCCGTTGCGGTACGACATAACCGTGCGGACAGATCGCGTTCGCATTCGGTATCCCGAGGGCATGAGCTGGCTGGCCGGCGGCTCGTTGCGACTGACGGGAACACCGACAGCCGGGGTTCTTTCGGGAAGAGTGGTAATTGAACGGGTAACTATGACGCAGGGCCTCGAGGTTGCCAGCGTGCTCGTTGCGTCCAAAGGGAGCATTTCGGGGCCATCCACGAGTTCGGCCTTCTTGCGCAACTTGCAATTCGATATTTCGGCGCTATCCGCGCCTGACGCACGAATGGAGTGGCCGGGCGCCGAGCTGGAAGCAGAAGCGAACCTTCGCGTACGTGGGACGTGGGAGCATCCGATCTTACTCGGGAACATCCACATTCTCGCGGGCGAGATGACATTTCACGGCGACAGGTATAGGGTGACGCGCGGCGACATGAATTTTGCGAATCCGTTCCGGCTGGACCCGGTTCTAAACGTGGAAGCGACGACAACGATACAGCAGTACGAAATCACGCTGAATTTTAATGGGCCGGCGAGCAAGCTGACGCTGGCTTACCGCTCGGATCCGCCGCTGCCGGCGAACGACATTATTACACTCCTGGCACTGGGGCAGACAAGCTCGGAATCGAGCATCCGAGGCGGTGGAACGGGTGCAACACAGAGCGCGTCGTCGGGGGCATCAGCGATTCTTTCAGAAGCTGTATCGAGCCAATTGGGAGGGCGGGTCGAACGATTGTTTGGGATTACTCGGTTCCGAGTGGATCCCGGGCTGGCGGAAGTCGGCTCGACGACTTCGTCGCAGAACGCCGCAGCGCGAGTCACCGTGGAGCAACAGGTAACCCGGGACCTAACGATCACTTATGTTTCGAACGTTGGCTCGACACAGCAACAGGTCATTCAGGTGGAATATAACTTGAACCGGAACGTATCGATCGTGGCGTTGCGCGACCAGAACGGCACGTTTGGCATCGACGTCAAATTCAAAAAACACTTTCAGTAGAAGTAGGCGCGGCCGTTAAGCGTTCAGAATTGCGGCGGATCGGGTTGTTGGGCCGCTTGTTGAGATTGGCCTTGTGTGCCGCCCTGTTGTCCGCGGCCACCTGGTTGCCAGCGGCGGGGGCCGTTTGTGAGCCGAGCGGATTGGCCAATTTCCGGATTCTGCGCTTTTAATGCCTGGAGAGCATCTTTTGCGGCCTTGGCACCGGTCGTGCGGCTGGCGGCCTGAATTTCACGCCCG
>Ga0210395_10004046_pt1 | contig 11257 bp, 9 predicted proteins | sample IncBWH4OmetaG_FD_150861 | JGI IMG/M metagenome (GOLD analysis project Ga0210395, IMG submission 150861) | Forest soil microbial communities from Barre Woods Harvard Forest LTER site, Petersham, Massachusetts, United States - Inc-BW-H-4-O ...
CCACGGCGCCATTGCTCCAGCTGACGCACGCGGGCGGCTTGCCGCTGCGCTGGCTTGGCACGCTGGCGCTCTATGATCTTGTGTTCGGCCTCATCGCCTACGCCGTGTTCGACTTCCTGTTGGAGGATTAGGACCGCCCGCTCGCGGCGGACCTCAAACACCCACCATGCGCAGCCCTTCACTTCGCGCTCTCTCGATCGCCACCGTGCTCGCGTTCTGCGTGTCGCTCAGCCTTGTCTTCTTCTACGCGCCTATCGAAGCCGAAGAAGGCTTCCTGCAGAAGATCTTCTACCTGCACGTGCCGCTTGCGATCGTGACGCTGTGCGGCTTCGTGATCGGCGGCCTGATGGCGATCGCGCACCTGCGCACGCGTGACGCGCGCTGGGACCTGCGCTCCTATGTGACGATTCACATGAGCCTGATCTTCGGTGTGGCGGTGCTGATCACCGGCTCGATCTGGGCACGCGGCTCCTGGGGCCACTGGTGGGTATGGAGCGAGCCCACGCTCGTATCGTTTTTGATCGTCATGCTGCTGTACGCCACCTACCAGCCGCTGCGCTTCGCGATCGAGGATCCCGAGCGCCAGGCGCGCTACGCCTCGGTGTTCGCGATCACGGCGGGGGCGTTCGTGCCGATGAACTTCCTCGCGGTGCGCCTGTCGGCCTCCTACCTGCACCCGCGCGTGCTGGGCAGCTCCTCCAACCTGCCGGCGCCGATGGCGCTCACGTTCCTCGTCTCGATCGTGGCGATCGCGCTGCTGTTCACGACGTTGTGCTCATATGAGTTGGCGGCCAAGCGCACCCGGATCCTGCTCAAAGCCCGCTCGCGAATCCTCGGCTACCAATCGTGACGCTACCCGTGACCCCGCTCGCAACAGGCCCACGCACATGATCGCCTCGCTCTCGAGAACCCTGCCCGAACACTCAAACGACGGCTACGTGGCCGCCGCCTACATCGTGTTTTTCGCGATCGTCTTGATCTACGTGGCGATCATGGCGGTACGCCTGGGACGCGTCGAACGCAAGGTCGAGGCGTTGCGCGTGGATGCGACGAAAAGCGACATTCCCCCGCGCGCGCGCGGGGGGATCGCCGATTTGGATGAACCCAACCCCAGGCCCGAGCGCCCCGACAGAGGCCAGGAGCACGCCCTGAAGGGCGTACCCCATGGCGGGGGACAAGCAGGCGAGACGGTATGAGCGCCCTGAAAGGCACCGGCGAGCTACTTGCGCTCGGAATCTCCCACAAGACCGCGCCCGTGGCGCTGCGCGAGCGGCTGGCCTTCACGGAGGGACAGGCCGTCGAGTTCGCCCAACTCCTCGCCGAGAGCCCCGAGGTCCACGAGGTCGTCGTCATCTCGACCTGCAACCGCACCGAGATCTACCTTGTCGTCGGCGGGGCAGGTGGGACTCTTGTAAAAGCCGAGGCCGACGTGCTCGGCATGCTGGCGCGCCGAGCGAGCATCCGGCCGACGGAGTTGGCACAGGAGATCTACTCGCCCCGCAACTGCGAGGCCGCGCGCCAGCTCTACCGCGTGACCGCGGGCCTCGAGTCGATGATCCTCGGCGAGGCCGAGATCCAGGGTCAGGTCAAGCGCGCCTATGAGGCCGCGATGAAGGCCGGCACGACCGGCCCGCTGTCCAACCGCCTGTTCGCCGCGGCGCTGACGACCGGCAAGCGCGTGCGCTCGGAGACCGGCATCGGCTCCTCTCGCGTGAGCATCCCATCCGTCGCCGTGGACCTTGCCCAGGACGTACTCGGCGACCTGCGCCAAAGACGCGTGATGTTGCTCGGCGCGGGCGAGACCAGCGAGCTGACCGCCCAGGCGCTCGCCCACCAAGGGGTCGGCACGATCTTCGTGGCCAACCGTCACGCCGACCGCGCGCTCAGCCTCGCGCAACGCTTCGGCGGCTCGGTCGTCGGGCTCGACAAACTCCCGGAGCAGTTGCTGGAGGCCGACATCGTCGTCTCCTCGACCTCCTCTCCGCATCCGATTCTCGGTAGCGAGGAGCTGGCGCTGGTGATGGCCCAGCGCCAGGGCCGGCCGCTGCTACTGATCGACATCGCCGTGCCGCGCGACATCGACTCGCGCTGCGGGGACATCGACGGGGTCACTCTGTATGACATCGACGACCTGCAGGCGGTCGTGCAGCGCAACCTCGGCGCGCGGCGAGAGATCGTCCCCCAAGCCGAGCAGATCGTCGAGGAGGAGATCCACCGTTTCGCGCGCTGGCTCGGGCAGGCCGAGACGCTGCCAACCGTGAGCGCCCTGCGCGAACACGGCAACCGCATCGTCGAGCAGATCCTCTCCGAGAACGAAGGCCGCTGGGAGTCGGCCTCAGAGCGCGACCTGAAGCGAGTGGAGGCGGTTGCGCGCGCGGTCCTCGGCCGTCTGCTGCACGAGCCCACGATCCGCCTGCGCAGCTTCTCCGAGGAGCGTGGCCACTCGAGCCTGCAGCTTGTGCGCGAGCTGTTCGGGCTCGATACCCCACAGGGGGGCGTCCCCCTTGGCGGGGAAACCTCCATGGCGGGGGGCAAGCAGGCAGGCGAGGAGCCCGCACGCCAGAGCGGGCCGACCAGCGCCTCGACCGAGCGGGACGGGGAGACTCTCGCCGAGGTGCGCTCGATCCAGAGCGCTCGCAAGAGCGGCTCCTGAGGACGCGGTCGTCCGATGCGCATCGGGACCCGCGGCAGCGCGCTCGCACTCGCCCAGGCTCGGCTCGTCGCCGCTCGGCTGGAGGGAGCCGAGATCGAGGTCGTTCGCACAAGTGGCGATCGCGGCGGCGAACATGGCGACAAGTCACGCTGGGTGGCAGAGCTCGAGCAGGCGCTGCTGGCCGGCGAGGTGGACCTCGCCGTGCACTCCGCCAAGGACTTGCCCGGTGAGCCCGTCGATGGGCTGGAGCTGCTTGGCGCGCCGAGCAGGGAGAGCGCCGAGGACGTACTGATCGGCGCGCAATCGCTGGAGGAGCTGCCTGAGGGCGCATATGTGGGGACCAGTAGCGCGCGCCGCGGCGCACAATTGCTAGCCGCCAGGAGCGACCTGGAGATCGTCGGCCTGCGTGGCAATGTGGACACGCGCTTGCGCAAGCTGGCAGAGAGCGCCGCCGCTGGCCGCTCGAGCCGTGATGAGGAGCGCCCACTGCACGCGATCGTGCTGGCCGGCGCCGGGCTGCGACGGCTCGGGCGCGAGCGCGACATCGGCTGCACGCTCGATCCTGAACGCTTCGTGCCGGCCCCTGGGCAGGGGGCGCTGGCGCTGCAGGCGCGAACCGGTGACGAGCTGGTGCGCGGGGCGCTCGCGCCGATCCTCGACAAGGACGCATCGGCCTGCCTGCTGGCCGAGCGGGCGCTCGCGCGGGCGCTGGGGGGGAATTGCAACATCCCGCTTGGCGCGCACGCCACGACGCCCGGCTGCGGCTGCCTGTACATGCGCGCCTGGATTGGCCTGCCCGACGGCTCGGAGTGGATCGCCGACGAGCTGATGGGCGGTTTCTACGACCCCGAGGAGCTGGGCGTGCGCGTTGCCGAGCGGCTGCAGGCCGTAGGCGCTCGCGACCTGCTCGGGCGGGCTGAGACGATGGCCGTTGCGCATGGGTGAGGACGTTTCGTCCTCACCCCCGGGTGAGGCGCGGACGGTAAGCGCGCCCGGGGAAGCTGAGGCTCGCCGCCGCGGCCGGGTGCACCTCGTCGGCGCCGGTCCAGGCGACCCGGGGCTGCTGACCGCGCGCGCGCTGGAGCTGATTGCGCGCGCCGACACGGTCCTCTACGACCGCCTGATCCCAGCGGGGGCATTGGAGGGCGCCCGCACCGACGCCGAGTTGCTGTTCGTCGGCAAGCAGGGGGGCGGCGAGTCGGTGGCGCAGGAGCAGACGCAGGCGCTGATGATCGAGCGTGCCCGCGCCGGGCGCGAGGTGGTGCGGCTGAAGGGCGGCGATCCCTTCGTGTTCGGCCGCGGCGGCGAGGAGGCGCTTGCGTTGCGCGAGGCCGGCATCGAGTTCAGCGTCGTCCCGGGTGTCACGGCCGGCGTGGCCGCAGCCGCCTATGCCGGCATACCGGTCACGCATCGCGGGCTGTCCACCGGCGTGGCGCTCGTCACGGGGCATACTCGCCAAGACGCCACGCAGGATGCGGGGCGCAGGCCCGGTGAGGCTGCGCGCACGGACGCGGATGACTGCGAAGAAGCCTGTGCGGAGCTCGACTGGCAAGGGCTGGCGGCTTTCCCGGGGACGCTCGTCTTCTACATGGGCGTGCGCCAACTGCCGCACATCGCCGAGCGGCTGATCGCGGCTGGGCGCGCTCCCTCCCAGCCTGTGGCGATCGTGGAACGCGGGACGCTGCCAGACCAGCGCAGCGTGAGCGCCACGCTGGCGAGCATCGTTGCGGTAGCCGAGCGCGAGCGGGTGAAAGCGCCCGCGGTGACAATCGTCGGGGCCGTCGCCGGGCTTGCCGAGAGCCTGCACTGGCTGCCGGCGCTGCCGCTGGCCGGGCGCAGTGTGGCGGTGACCCGTGCGCGCGCCCAGGCTAGCGGACTGGCGCGGCGCCTGACGGCGCTTGGCGCGAGCGTGATCGAGGCGCCGACGATCCGTGTTCGCGCACTCGACGGGCCTCCCTTGGAACCTGCGCCCTACGACCTGATCTGCCTGACCAGCGCCAACGGCGTGGAGTATCTGTTCGAGCGGCTTGCGGCGGGCGGACGCGATGCGCGCCCGCTTTCGGGCGCGCGCGTCGCCGCGATCGGACCCGGGACGGCGCGCGCGCTGGACGAACGCGGGATCGCGGCCGACGTGGTGCCTGAACGCTTCCTCGCCGAGTCGCTCGTCGAGGCGTTGCGCGACTTCGCCGTGGAGTATGCGCTCGTGGCTACCGCGAGCGGGGCGCGCACGCTGTTGCCCGACGCTTTGCGCGCGCGGGGGGCGCGGGTCGACGTGCTGGCGCTGTACGAGACGGTAGCCGAGCCGCTGTCCGAGACGATCCTGAAGCAGGCGCAGACGGCCGACTACATCGCCTTTACGTCGTCCTCGAGTGTTCTCTATTTCCTCGATGCCGCGCGCGCGCGGGGGGGGTATCCCCCTTTTTCGGACACCAACACCAAGCTCCCCGACGACGGATCGGGGCCCGACGGGGCGCACCTGTCGCCCACAACGCGCATCGTCTCGATCGGACCCGTGACCAGCGCTACGCTGCGCGAGCGCGGCTTGGAGCCGCATGTGGAGGCGACGCGCCACGACGTCGACGGCCTGCTCGAAGCGCTGCTGGCCGACGCCGAGCGATGACCGACGCCGAGAGGAGCTCGCATGGAGGCTCGCTCGGCTACCCGCGTATACACCTGCGCCGCACCGACTCCACCAACGAGCGGGCACGCGAGCTTGCGATCGCCGGCGCGCCGCACGGCGCCCTCTTCACGGCCGACGAGCAGACCTCCGGACGCGGCCGGCAGGGGCGCTCCTGGCTCGCGCCTGCCGGCGGCGCCCTGTTGTGCTCGCTGGTATTGCGTGACCCGCCGGCGCTGCTTTCGCTCGTTGCCGGCGTAGCGGCCTGCGATGCGATCGGGGAAGGCGTGCGCGTGAAGTGGCCCAACGACGTGGTAGCCGAACGAGCAGACCGACAGCGCGGGGCAACGCTGGGCAAGCTGGCCGGCATCCTTGTCGAGGGTCGCCCGCAGGAAGGGTGGGCGGTGCTTGGGGTCGGCGTTAACGTGGCGGTGCGCGTCGCGGATCTCCCCGGAGAGGTGCGCGCCGGCGCGGCCAGCTTGGAACGCTCGCCGAGCGCGATCGAGCCTCTGCTCGCCGGCCTGTTGGCGGCGCTTGCTCGACGTCTCGCTCAGCCGCAACAGCAGGTGCTGGAGGCGTGGCGCGCGCGCGACGGGCTACTCGGCCGCGTCGTTTCCTGGGCTGGAGGGGAGGGACGCGCTGAGGGGATCGACGACAGCGGGCGCCTGCTTGTCGGGCTTGGCGGGGGCGCCGTCGCGGCCCTCGACGCCGGCGAGGTTCACCTGAGACTGACCTGAGGGCTTGTTGTTCGGGCGCTTGCCGTTGCGGCGACGACGGTTGCCGCGGGCACGACGCTTGGGGAAGTTGCGCAGCAGCTCGCGTGCCAGCGCCGGGGGCTTGCGCGCCATGCGCGTGCGCGCGCCGCGCAACACCTCCTCAGCCTCCGGGGTGTGCGCGAGCGCGGCCGCGAGCAGCGCCGCCGCCAGGCGGCGGTCCTGCTTGCGCGCGGCGTGCACGAGCCGTCGGGCGTTGCGCGCGTGCGCGCCGCCGGATGAGTTCACGAGCAGGCCCAGCAGGCGCTTGGTCTCCGGCCAGCGCTGCACCGCGTACTCCTCGTGCACGTCGCGCGTGTACTCGGCCAGACGCCAGATCCAGGCGTTGGCCTGGTCGCGGCGTCCGATGCGCCGCTCCACCAGCGCGCGCAGCATGATCTTGGCGGCCTCGCGGCGCTCCTCGCGCGGCCAGGCGCCGGCTATCTCGATCGCCGTGTCGAACGCGTCGGGATCGCGCAGCGCTGCGATCTCCGCCAGCGCCTTCAAACGCAGCTGCGGGCTCTTGTTGCGCTGTACCGCGGTGATCAAGAAGCGCGCCTTCAGCTCGCCCGTGCGGTCGAAGTGCAGCATCGCGCGCGCGCGGCGCCAGCCGTTTGGCGTGACCCTGGCGCCCGCCAGAGCCGCCCAGACGTGCTGCTCGCCATAGTCGAGGTTCTCCACGGCGATGCGCCACAGCTCGCGCTCGAAGACCTCGAAGCGGCGCTCCTCCTCGGCGCAGACCGGCAGCACGCGGCGCTCGACGCGCATGCGCCTGCCACGGCCGCGGCGGACGGGGCCGACGACGATCGCTCCCCCACGGTAGACGTCGCGGTCGAGCAGCGAGTGCAGCGTCACCACCGGGTCGTCGTTCTTGGTGGCGGGGTGCACGAAGTCGACGACCAGGCCCGCCTCCTTGCCGGGGTGGCGGCGCGTGACGCGCCCCACACGCTGCTGGTAGATGCGCTTTGAGGCCGTCGGCGCCAGGTGCACGCAGACGGTCGCGCGCGGGCTGTTCCAGCCCTCGGCCAGGAGCTGGGCGTTGATCAGCACGTCGATCTCGCCGCGCTCGTAGCGGGCCAGCACCTCCGCCAGCTCGCGCTTCGGCGTAACGCCTGAGACGCCCATCGCCTTGATGCCTTCGGCGCGGAACGCTTCGGCGAGGTTGTAGGCGTGTTTGACGCCGGCCGCATAGACGACGCCCGGGACACCGTTGAAGCGCGTCTTGTAGAGGTTGGCCGCGGCCATGTTGAACGGCTGCTGGTCGAGCAGCTCCGCCAGCTCATCCTGGTCGAACTCGGTGTCCACCTCGCCGCGGCGCAACGGCACGTTGGCGATCGTGCGCACGCCCACTCCCGGGGAGATGCGCACGCAGCGCAGCGGCGCGATCACTCCTCGCCTTGCCGCTTGGGCCAGGTCGAAGCGCGAGGTCTGCGTCGGGAACAGGTCGGTCACGTGGCGCGCGATCAAGGCGCCCGTGGCCGTCATGCCGATGAAGATCGGGCCCGTCCATGCTCTGATCGCCCCGCTGGTCTTCTCGCCCAAGGCCGTGTGCGCCTCGTCGCAGATCACGATCGTGTAGGCGCTCGAGATCCTGCCCGCGTTGCGCACGAACCACTGGTAGGTCTCGACCGTGACCGGGCCCTTGGGCGAGTCCTCACCCGTGTACAAAGGGCGCGAGATGCGCTTTTGGTAGCCGCGGTCGCGCAGCTCGCCGTGGAACTGGTCGACCAGGTTGCGGCGGTGCGTGAGGATCAGGACGCCGCCGGTCTGCGAGGCCTCCACGAAACCGAGCGCCGCCACCGTCTTGCCGGCGCCGGTGGCGTGCTCGAACCAGAAGCGCTTGGCGGCATTGGGGTCCTCGGGCTGGTCGGCTACGTCCTCCTCGTCCTCCTCCACCCAGTCGCGCGGCTCCTCGTCGGACTCCTCCTCGACGTCCTGCTCGGCGTCGAGGAGGGGCTCGGGCTCGAGCTCCTCCGGCTCCTCATCGAAGTCCTCGTCCTCCTCGTCATCCTCGGGGGCCGCGCGCTGGACGGGGCCGAGGTCCTCGTCGTCGTCCTCCTCCTCGTCATCCAGCTCGTCCTCGTCATCCTCGGCCTCCTCGTCCTCGTCATCCTCGGCACGCGCCCTCTGTGCGCCCGCAGCGCCATCTTCCGCCCCGGAGGACTCGCCCGGCTGCCTGGGGGCAGAGCGCTTGCCGTCGTCCTGGGTGTCCCCGTCGGGACCGAGAATCGCGGCGGAGGCGAGCAGCTCGGGCGAAGCCGCTGCTGCCGCGCGTCCGTTGCCGTTCGCGCCCGCGCGCTGCGCCTCGGCGAGCAGCGCGGTCAGCGTGCCCGAGAGGGCGTCGACCTGGTGGGCCGAGAGCACGGTGCCGTCCACGAGCTTCGGCTCGTCCTCGGAGAGGACCCGTTCCAGGCCCAGGAGCAGCGAGAACTCGCGCCGCCATGCGGTCGAAGGGTGCTTTGCTCCTTGCTTTATCTCGGACAGCGCCATGTCCAGCGCGCGACGGCGTGGGGAGCCTGAGGCCAGCGCGAGCGCCGGATCCTCGCCGTCGTGCAGGAAGCGCTCGCGCACGAGCTTCTCCGCACGCTTGATTTCGGCGGAACTGGGAATGGACGCGGCCGCGTGGGCCACTGCGGGGGACTCGGCCATGGAGGCTCTGGGCTTCGAGATGGAGCTGTCGCGGACGCTCGTCCGCTTCGCTCGTGAAAAACCGGCGCTTGCGCCGGTGAGGCTCACAGAAGGGCGGGCTCATACCGAGTCCACCGCTCCGCTTCGCTCAGGATACAGCACAACCCGGGGTAATTGAAGGCGTTGGGCGGCTGGGCCGAATCCCCGGGGCATCTGGCAGTCTTTGCACGTGTCTCAGAACCCTGCGGCGCCACGGGGGGTCCTGGACACACGGCGGTCCACGAACGCATGCGCAGGAGCCGTGGTTTTTTGAGACACGTTCTGAGAGTCTGTCCGAAAAGACACATGGGCACATCCGAAATAACAGACGCGATCTCCCAATTCCCAATCCCTGCGAGAGCGAATCGCACGAGTCGGGGCGCATGACCGCACGCAGGGGTCTTGCCGTACTTGCCATCCTCGCTCTGGCTGCGCTGGTCGCGGTCGGCGTGGCGCAGCTGCCGCACAGCTCGTCCTCGGGCGGGGGCACTCGTCTTGGCGGCGCCCAAATCCGCGTCCTGCTCGCCGGCTCTCCGGCGCCGCTCGCCGCGCTGCACGCCCAGGGCGGGGTGCTGCTGGAAGGCGGAGCGTCCGCTTTCCAGCAGCGTCTCGCGGCGCTCAAGGGCTATCCCGTCGTCGTCAACAAGTGGGCCTCTTGGTGTGTGCCCTGCAAGGAAGAGTTCGCGGCCTTCCAGCGCGTAAGCGCCGAATACGGGCGGCGCGTGGCCTTCATCGGCATCGACTCGGCCGACCCCGACCGCGCCGAAGCCGTCGCCTTCCTAAAGTCCTTTTCCGTGAGCTATCCCAGCTACTACGACAAGAGCGGCACGCTCGGCCTGCGCCTGACCGACTCGACGGCCACGCCCGCGACGGTGTTCATACCGCCGCACGGCGCGCCTGAGATCATCCAGGGCGAGTATCCGAGCGCCGCCAAGTTGCGCCGCGACGTCGAACGCTACGCGCTGCATGCCTGAAATCAGGGTCGACCCGCTCAGCGGGCACAAGGTGATCGTCGCGGGGGAGCGCTCGGAGCGGCCCGGCGGCGAGCCGCGCTGCCCGGCGCCGGCTCCGATAGACGTGGAGAAGGACCCCTTCGCAGCCGGCCGCGAGGATCTCACTCCCCCCGAGCTGTATGCGCTGCGCCCCGCCGACGGTGTCAGCGGCGGCGATGGGGATGGGCTCAGCGGCGCGGCTGCTGAGGGTGCCGGGTGGAGCGTGCGAGTGGTTCCGAATCTCTACCCGGCCCTCGATGGCGATGCTCCCACCCCGCCTGCGGATGCTCAGCCGGACCTGTTTTATGCCAGCGCCGCCTCTGGCTCACACGAGGTGATCGTTAACGCACCAGAGTCCGTGCTCTCGCTGGCGGAGCTGCCGGCCTCGCGGCTGGCCGACGCGATGGAGGTTTGGCGGCTTCGCATGCGCGCTCACCCAGAGTCAGCCTACGTGCAGCTGATCGTCAACGAGCGGCGCGAGGCCGGGGCATCGCTGGAGCACACGCACTCACAGCTGTATGCGCTCGATTTCGTACCGGAGGAGGTCGCGCGCGAGCGCGAGCGCTGCGGCGCCTATGCGAATCGCACGATGGGGCGCGGGCTGCTCGAGGACCTCGTCGCCGAAGAGGTGCGCCGCGGCGAGCGGATCGTGGCGATCGACGAGGAGGCCGTGTTGATGGCGCCCTACGGCTCGCGGCTGCCCTTCCAGCTGATGCTGGCGCCACGCGCGCCGCGCATGCGCTTCGAGGACGAGGGTCCGCTCGGCTCGGCGCTCCTGCACGACGGGCTCTGCCGGCTTGCACGTCACTTCGGCTCCTCGCCGCCCCTGAACATGTGGGTGCGCACGGCTCCACGCGGCGCCGAGCACTTCTGCTGGCGGATAGACGTGGCGCCGCGCCTTACGCACCTCGCCGGCCTGGAGCTCTCGACCGGGGTGAATCTGAACATCGTCGCGCCCGAGCACGCCGCCGCCGTGTTGCGCGAGGCTTAGGGACCTGCGCGCCGACAGACGATCGGCCGCTCGCAAGCTCAAGCAGCCGATGGGGGCTTGGGGAGAACATGAGCTCGGGTGGCCTGATGGAGGCTCACGGCCGCCTGGCATATAGGCTCTCTGCGTGCCACCCGTCGACCGTCTCGTTCCATGCTTCGTCGCCGAGCCGCCCCAGGAAGGGCTGCCCTATGGGCGCTGGGCCGAGCGTTTGGAAACGGAGCTACGCGCCTGTTGGGCGGCGCTCGACAGCGATGGCGCGGATCTCGGCGAGCCCGGCGAGATCGCTTGGTACCCCGACCGCAGCTGGCACGGACGCCGTTATGTGCCCGCCACCTCGATCACCGCCAACGGGTACGAGCTGTTTGGCTACGTGCGCTTCGTCAGCGGGCTTGACGGAGAGGAGCCGATGGAGTTGGCCGCGCGCGGGGACTTCACCGAGGAGACGGCCGAGCGCAATCCGGAGTGGAAGCTCGACGTGTGCGACGAGGTGATCGGCTCCTGGCACGGCCAGAATGGGGGCGTCGCAGCGATGACGCTCGTGTGGGGGCGTCCACTCGTGGGGGCCGGCCGCGTGGTGACAGCCGA
>Ga0210395_10004050_pt1 | contig 11250 bp, 9 predicted proteins | sample IncBWH4OmetaG_FD_150861 | JGI IMG/M metagenome (GOLD analysis project Ga0210395, IMG submission 150861) | Forest soil microbial communities from Barre Woods Harvard Forest LTER site, Petersham, Massachusetts, United States - Inc-BW-H-4-O ...
AGTCCGTTGACTTGGCGCCGCATGACGCTAAAGTAGAAAGGTCGAACGGGGGTTGTCGAAACATGGCGTGGAAGTGGCCCAGCGCTTCAACGAACGGAAACAGCGCCGAAGAGTGGACCGGCTTCATCGATCAAGGCGTGACGCTTGAGGGAACGCTCAACCTCAAGGGTACGTTCCGTATTGATGGCAAGGTCAAAGGCAACATTATCTCTGAGCAGACCGTAGTGCTCGGCGAAGGTGCGCGCGTCGAAGGGCAGATCGAAGGGAATCGCGTCGTGATCGCCGGCCGTTTTGACGGCGTGATTTTTGCTAAGGGCCGCGTCGAGATTCAAGCCAAAGGCGTGGTCACAGGCGAGGTTCATTCTCCCTGCATGGTCGTCGATCCCGGCGGGATCTTTGACGGGCGCTGCCACATGCTCGCCTCATCGGATGCTTCGACCGGCGTGACTATTCCGATCCGTGCTGTCGGCGGAGCATAAGTTCTTTCCGCTTCAAGCCTCCTTTATTCAGGTTACGTAGCCTTCAGTCGTCCTTCCTCATTTCACACTTGCCTGAAAATCCTGTCTCAGTCCGCTGAGTTGACAGTCGTCGCCAGCGCCGCTATCGTCGTTGCAGTCGAGAGGCTGTGACTTTCATTCCATGAAGATTCTTGTGATCGGTGGCGGGGGAAGAGAACACGCGCTGGCGTGGAAGCTGGCGCAAAGCCCCCACGTGAATCATCTTTGGTGCGCGCCAGGGAATGCCGGCATTGCCCAGGAAGCCGAGTGCATCGCAGTTGATCCCGGCAACGTGTTCACTATCGTGGAACTCGCGGCCAAGCTCAGCCCGGACCTTACAGTCGTCGGACCAGAGCTGCCGTTGATCAACGGCATCGCCGACGCATTCGCAACCAAGGGCTGGCCCATCGTGGCGCCATCGCAACAGGCGGCGCAACTCGAGGGCAGCAAGATCTTCGCGAAAGAGTTCCTGCGGCGGCACGGAATTCCAACGCCGAAGACGCTCGGCACCTACGACTCGGCGCACGAAGCAATCTCGGCGCTGGACAATGTTTCGTGGCCGCTGGTAATCAAAGCCGACGGGCTGTGCGCCGGCAAAGGGGTCCTGATCGCGACTGACCGTCCGGCTGCAGTGGAATTTCTGGAAGGCGCACTCCGTCGTAACGAGCTCGGGCCCGGTGGGAGCAAGGTCCTGCTGGAAGAAGCGATCGAGGGCGACGAACTTTCGTTCATCATCCTGGCCGACGGCGAGAAGTATGTGCCGCTGGTTCCGACCCGCGACCATAAGCGCGCGTTCGACGGAAACAAGGGACCGAACACAGGAGGCATGGGCGCTTACTCGAGCGACGAACTGCTCAGTGCATCCATGCGGAACACTATCGTGGAACAGATCGTCGAGCCCACGATGCGAGGACTGAAGTCGGACGGCGTGTCGTATCGCGGCTTTCTTTATTTTGGCCTGATGCTGACCGCATCGGGTCCGCAAGTCCTGGAGTTCAACTGCAGGCTGGGCGACCCGGAAACCCAGGCGATCATGGCTCGCGTCGATTTCGATCTCGCCGACGTGCTGATGGACGCGGCCTACGGAAACCTCGATGCCTCAAAGTTGAAATGGAAACCGGGCGCCAGCGTGTGCGTCGTGGCAGCCTCTGCCGGTTATCCAGGCAAATTTGAGTCTGGAAAAGAGATTCGTGGCCTAACCGATATAGGTGAGAATGCAGGTTTTAAAGTCCTGCACGCAGGGACCAAGCAGTCGGGGGATCTCATCGTCACTGCCGGGGGGCGCGTCTTGGGAGTTACTGCCACAGGGCCATCTCTGGACGCAGCCCTCGTAAAAGCATACTCCGGAATGGATCGAATTCACTTCGGCGGAATGCATTATCGCCGTGACATTGGTGCATCGTCAAAACTTGTTGATACTGCAGGCGCGTAAGTCCGAATTCGATGAGAGTGAACTCCCGAATTATCACCCGTCAGAAAGCGTGACGTGACCGACTCCGTGACGATAACCGAAGAGCGAAATTAAACCGGTTAGATGCTGGGCACACTTGTAAAGCACCGATCAGCGGTTAACGATTGGGTGTAGGACGCTTCCGTAGGCTCGGCGCCTCGGGAGGACGATCCTTATCCTGCTCCTGGCTCTTTGTCTTCTCGACAGGCTCTTCCGGCGGAACAATCCAATCGAATCCACCCTGCTCTTGCATTTTCCCCATCGTGAAGGTCGCCTTATCTGAAATCAGCGGAAGCAGCGCTCGCAAGAAATCGGTGGACGCATCGTCATCCGCTTTCTGTGCCTGCCCACGACTGATGAATTCGACTGCCTTCTCGACCTTGGGGTCGCTTGACCGAAGTTTTGCGACGCGCGGATCGCCACCCTGGATCAACTCCATGACGGTCGGCCCGGCAAAATCGTCCGGATAGCGCGCTTCGACAAGAAATCGCGGCGCCTTCTTCTCCGGGGGATAGAGCTGCTCAAATCGCGGCCGCAGAATGCGCGTCTGCAGATACCCTTCACGCGTACCGATCTCAGACTGGTCAATCCGATATTCGACGGTCCACACTTCGGGTCCGTAGTGCTTCGCTCCGAACCCGATAATCACGACTTCAAATAGCGGGTCGTCCTTCTTGATTTCGATCTTGTGATGGAGCTGACTTGTCAGCGGGCGCAACCGCTCCAGGAAATTGACTCCGATTGTCTCCAGATCGGGCTCCGCCCCCGTCGGATTCGCATAATTCGTCTCGTGCCGCCCGACCGACTGGTAATCGCGATCCAAACGAATCGGTTTCGGCGCGGCCGGCTCACGCCATTCCGAAGCGCCAAGCAGAATCCCGATATGTGTGGTATCGAGCGATACGAGCCGCGGAGGAGGCGCCCCCGTCTCTACGGGATGATCGATCGTTGCGAATAATATAAGGTCGTCTTTGGCGACGTGTACGATAACCCTGCCGCCAGCCAGGTTAGCGACGATCTCTCCCTCGCTCTCCTGTGCTTGTCGGCCAGGTGCGCCACAAGTAATTGTGGGCGAACCGAACAAAAGAAACACCAGAAGCGCGAGCTGCAACGAGCAACGAGTGCGGTCGGACTTGGGATTCATTCGAGGGTTAGCCTGAATCTCCATGGTACGACTTCCGTATCCGCAACGAGACGTAATTTTTTGTGTTCGGGCTGTCCCGCCGGTGACAAGGCCCTATCGGCTTTCGGCCCAGCCCCACATCCGGTAAAATAAAAGAAAACAAGGAAGGCCACGGTCACATGGGTCTACGCAAGGCAAAGAGCATCAAACACGGGGGCAAATCGCTCGATGCGATCCTCAAGGCGCACGAAGACTTCTTTCGCGGACACGATGGCGGCGCACGCGCCGATCTCACCGGCGCCGATCTGTCGAACGCCGATTTGAGCGGCCACAATTTCAGCGGAGCAATTTTGCGCGAAGCGAATTTCTCCGGCTCGGACTTGCGCAAATCCAAGTTCGCCAGCGCCGACCTCTCCGGCGCCATGCTGCACAAAGCCGATCTCCGCAACTGCGACATGACCGAAGCGATTCTGCCCGGTGCCGACCTCAGCGAAGCACAAGCGAGCGGTATCGAATTCTTCCGCTGCGATCTTTCCAACGTAAATTTTCAACGCGCCCAGTTGCGCAACGTGAACTTCCGTCTCGCCACGATCAGCGGTGCAAAGTTCAGCGGCGCCGATCTGGGTGTTGCGATTTTGCGAGAGACCGATCTGAACGGCGTCGATCTTTCCGGCGTTGATCTCTCAACGACGCTGCTGCCCAAAGGGATGACCGCTGCCGCGTTTGCCAAACGGGCATAGCATTTTCCACGAGCGACGCGCTCCGCATCGCGACATTTGCCTCACTCGTTCATCGTGCATTCACATAAGTTGAATGCTTAGAGCAACTTGCTGGACCTACAATAGAATTTCGCGTCCCCGCGTGTTAGCCTCTGACCCAAGACAACTCTTGTTTTAATCCTGTGGCAACGCCCACCACACAACTCGACAAATCGGCAACTCGCGAACGCGTCTTGCAAATCGTACGCGGCTTGCTCCAGGAACTCGGCAGCCACGGCGCTCTTCCGATGCTCAACGCGAAATCGCTCCTCGATCGCGACCTCGGCCTCGGCAGCCTCGAACGCGTCGAATTGCTTTCGCGCCTCGAGGAAGAATTCGGCGTGCGATTACCGGACCAGGTGGGAGCCGAAGCCAACACACCCGAAGAATTATTGAACGCGCTGGAGCAGGCTCCAGGCATAGACCACATCGACGAAGAATTGCCATCCGTGTTGCAGGCCTCGGCCGCCGATCGACAAGCACGAGGGCGTTCGCATGGCGTCGAGCCGCACGAAGGAGTCTTTGCCTCCGAAACGCTGCTCGACGTCTTGCGCTATCGCGCGCGCCACGATGCCGAGCGCACGCATTTGCTCATCACCGAAGAAAGCCCGAACGGCAGCGAACGAGAAATCACACTAACGTTCGGCGAACTCTACGCGGCTGCGGAGCGGTGCGCAGCCGAGCTGGCGCGGCGCGGCGTTCCTGCCGGCGGGCGCGTTTCGTTGATGCTGCCGACGTCGCGAGCATTTTTCGTTTCGTACGCCGGCATCCTTCTTGCCGGAGCGATTCCTGTCCCGATCTATCCGCCGTTTCGCGCGGACCGCATTGAGGAATACGCCGCGCGCCAATCCGCAATTCTCAACAACGCCGAAGTTTGCCTGTTGCTGACATTTCGCCGTGCCGAAGCCGTCGCGCGTTTGCTCGAGCCACGCGTGAAGTCGCTGATCGGCGTCGTCGATGCCGAAAGATTGCTCGAAGCTGCGGACAAAGCTCCTCCGCCCGCACCCGGTGCGGCGCCAACGCATGTCACCGGAACGCGCGCACGCCGCTCGAACGACATCGCGCTGCTCCAATACACGTCAGGTTCAACGGGCGATCCCAAAGGCGTCACGCTCACGCACTCCAATTTATTGGCGAATGTTCGCGCCATCGGCACGGCAATCCAAATGAACCAAGGCGACGTCGGCGTGAGCTGGCTGCCCCTCTACCACGACATGGGATTGATTGGCGCCTGGCTCACGTTGCTCCATTTCGGCGTGCCGCTTAAGGTGATGTCTCCGCTTTCATTTCTCACGCGGCCCGAACGCTGGCTCTGGGCGTTTCACAAACATCGCGGCACAATCAGCGCCGCGCCGAACTTCGCGTACGAACTGTGCGTGCGAAAAATCGCCGACAAAGATATCGAAGGCCTCGACCTCAGTTCCTGGCGCATCGCAATGAACGGCGCGGAGCCCGTGAATCCCGAGACCATGCGGCGCTTCACCGAACGCTTTTCACGCTACGGCTTCCGCAACGAAGCGCATCTTCCGGTCTACGGCCTCGCGGAATCTTCTTTGGCTGTCACTGTTCCGCCGCTGAATCGCGAACCGAAAATCGATCGCGTCGATCGCGAAACATTCACGACCCAGGGCCGCGCAGTTCCAGCCAGCGCCGAGAATAGCACCGCGATTTCTTTCGTTTCTTCGGGAGTCTCGCTGCCCGATCACGAAATTTGCCTCGTCGACGCGCAAGGCACCGAAGTCCCAGAGCGCGCCGAAGGTTATCTCTGGTTCCGTGGACCATCCGCGACGACGGGCTACTATCACAATCCCGCCGCGACCGAAAAATTGTTGCCGCAGGGGCCGGCGAAATCGCCCGGTGAATTCGCTTGGGTCGACTCCGGCGATCGCGCGTATTGCGCCGACGGCGAAATCTACATCACGGGCCGCGTCAAAGACATCATCATCAAGGGCGGTCGCAACATTTACCCTCACGAAGTCGAAGAACTTGCCGCGCGCGTCGATGGAATCCGCAAAGGCTGCATCGTCGCTTTCGGATTGAAAGACGAAGCGTCAGGCACTGAAAAATTGATTGTCGTCGCCGAAGTGCGCGATCGCGATCCAAAAAAACTCGCGCCGATTTCAGCCGCGGTCACCGATCAAATTTCGCGCGGCCTCGGCCTGCCACCGGACCGCGTCGAACTCGTCCCGCCGGGCAGCATTCCCAAAACCTCAAGCGGAAAATTGCGACGCGAAGAGACGCGCCAACTCTTCAAAAAAGGCTCGCTTTCGCAAGGCCGGCCGCCGGTTTGGATCCAGATTGCGCGGCTCGGCGCCGGCGGAGCGTTGCAAAGTGTCGGCCGCACGCTGGCGGCAGCGGCGCGCCGCATATGGGAGATCGTCTACGGCATTTATTTCGTCATCGTCTTCCTCATTTGGATTGTTCCGTCATGCGCGATCGTCAGCTTCATCAAAGACGAACGCGCTGCGGGCCGCTTCACATCCGCCGCGCTGAAGGTTTTGTTTGCGATGATCGGGTGTCGCGTGCGTGTCGCCGGCAAGGAGTACATGGACACGCCCGGCGCCAAGATTTACGCCGCCAATCACACGAGCTATTTCGATGTTTTGCCGTTAATGCTCGGGCTCGGAGTTCCCTACCACTTTGTCGCGAAACTCGAAGTGCGCCACATGCCTTTCATCGGCACGTTCCTCAAACAAATGGGTCATGTCTGGTTCGATCGCACCAAAGGCGACGCGCGTTTGAAGCAGTCGGAACAAATCTTGCAATTGCTGCAGCAAGGCAAATCCGTCTTCATCTTTCCAGAAGGCACGTTCACGAAAGAAGACGGCATTCGCCCTTTTCAGCTCGGTGCCTTCAAGGCCGCTGTCAGTGCCAATGTGGCCGTCATTCCGGTTTCGCTCGCGGGCACTCGGCAATTTCTTCGCGACGGCACATATCTTCCGCGCCCCACGAGCGTGACGATCACTCTGTCGCCTCCGATTTATCCTCAGGGAGCGGCCGCGCCAGCCAACAAGACATCGACAACAGGCGATTCTTCCGACTGGCACGACCTCATTCGTTTGCGCGACGAAACTCGCAGGGCGATCGCGAAGCACAGCGGCGAGCCGCTGCTCTAACACGCGGAGCAGCGCGCCTGCGCCGTCACAATCATCGCGTCATGTTGTAAATCACCGTGATGTACGTATCGACCTTCACGGCCTGCCCATTCAGCATCGTCGGCGTGTAGCGCCATTGCCTTACCGCCTGCATCGCCGAAGCGAAAAACATCGGATCGCCGCCAACCGCTTCGAGCGATTGAACCGTTCCGTCTTCATCAATCATCGCGTGCAGTTCGACCTTTCCCGATCGCCCAATCTGTTTCGCGAGCACCGGATAAATCGGCTCGACGCGCGACACCAGTCTCGAGGCATCGATATGCGAGAAGTGCACGACTTTCGGCGTCTTCGCTTGCGGCTGCGCCGGAGGCGGTGGTTGTGTGCTCACGCGACCATCGACAATCGGAATCGCTCCCAGGATGCTGATGCCCGCTCCCTCAAAGGGAACCGTCTCGCTAACCGGCTCCGGCGGTTGCGGATTCATGTTGATGTTCTGGGGAATATGCGTCGGCGCAAAGAAGCCTGTTGGCCTCACATGCGGATGTGTAGGCGGCGTGACCGTGGGGCGTGGCTGTTGCCGTGGCGAATAGTATGGCGGCAGCGGCACAAAGTCCTTCACCGAAATTGGCGTTGGCTTCGCGAGTAGCGGCATCAACAGGATCATCGCCAACGCAATCGCTTGCAGCGAAATCGAAATCGCCAGGGCGCGCCGCCGAATTTTTCTCTCGCGCCTTTGTTGCTCTACATCTCCATCGACCAGACACCCATTCAACAGATCCTGAGTCATCGCACACACCTCCACACAAAAATTTGCGAACCACTTGGGAAATTTGCGGCGCCGAGAGCCTGCTGGTTGCTTAGCAGGTCCCGGCACCGCACTCGCAGGGATGTGAGGTTTGCGCGCGTCCTCAGTTGCTTGGACACCGCTGCGCGCGGCAAGTTCCCCGGCCCGTTTCGCCACATTCGCGAATAAGGCGGCCAAACCAACGCAGCGTCAACAAAACACGAGTTTTAGATAGTTGTATCAAAATGAAACCTCACCGCATCTGATTCGTCTGTGGACGTGGATCTGAAGGAGGCAACACCCATGGATCGGCACAACATTGAAACAGTCGGTGTGCGCCGCACGGGTTGGGCCGCTCTGGACCGCGATCCGCAGGAGGACCGAGTCGAATTCGTTTGTCCCCACTGCGGCACGCGTGGCCAGAAAAATGCCCGGCGCGAGCGGACGCAATATCATTTCACAGATGGCTTTTTGCAGGATTTACAAGGCGAAGTCACGCAGTGCCGCTCATGCGGCCAGTCGTTGCGAGTCGTTCCGGTCGTGATGCTGCACGATCAGGATGAGAAGCGGCGATTCGAAGCCGTGTTCTCTGACGACGAAATTCCGGTCAACAGTCACTGATCGATTTTCGCAGCCTTTCTTCGACAAAAATGTCGCAGTCACGCAGCAAAAACGGGGCGCCCAAGGCGCCCCGTTCGTTTTTTTCTCCGAATTGTGTGCCTCAAGCCTAGGCTCGGACCGCCCCGAGCCACCGGACGGAGGCTCGCCGCCTAGTAGCGGTGAAAGCAGCCGAAGCGATCATACCAGCCACGCTCGCGCGCTTCGTGTCGCTCATGGCGCCAGTAATTCGCCTCCGGACTGTAGTAGCCGTGACGCTCGATCGCTTCGTGCAAGCGATAGTTGTCGTAACGCGCCGCCGGCCGCGGATACCCATACACCTGCGCAGCCTGTGCGCTCGACGCACCGCCAAAAAACAGAAAACCACCGAGCGCTACCGCGGCCAATGCCGCCTTACCAAAAACCGATTTCAAGATAGACTTGTGCCATTGCATGACATCCTCCTCGAACCGCCTCCCCGACCTCTTCGTGGGGCATTTTGCTGGTGCTGATGAAACACTCTCCGGTTGGAAATGTCGCGCCCGCTGCTAACCCGCATAAATATTGGCGATTTTGGGGCTCAAGAAAAAACGCGGCGAATCGCTTCGCCGCGTCCGTCTGCTCTCAGGATTTTTGCGAATCAAAACCGAGGTTTAACCTCAGCCTCCGAAATTATTGGTGCCCGTGATCGTCATCCCAGTGGCGTTCCGACCGCCACTCGTGCCCTTCCACATCCCACCACTTGTGGTCTTGCGCCCAGCAATATTCACGCGCTTCCGACAATTCGTGCCGCGCGTGCTCGGCCTGCTTGCTGTCCCATCCGTGGTGCTTGATGGCTTCGTGGAGTTCGTGGTCGGCGCGCTCGGTGCGGTGTTGGCACTCCGCTTCGCTTGCTTTCACACGGGGCGCGCCAGTGAAAAGCAGAAACCCGCCTAGAGCTACCAACGTGATGGCCAATTTTCCGTATTCCAGAATTCCTGTTCGCCGCTCCAATTCCATTAGCAAACCTCCAAGTGATGCGTAGTCGCCAGGTCGCTTGAAAGGATGCGCTCCCGCACCGTCGGTAACCATACGGAAAGCACCGGAATCGCATAGGGAATACCCTGTAGGAAGGCTAGGGAATAATCTGGAATGACGGTAGGGCTGGCGGCTAGCGCCCCTGAAGGGCTCGGCTAGAGATCCGAATCCAGCTCCATATGGTATTTCTCAAGACCCGTCTTGATCCGGTCAAACGCCTCATCCACCGTATCCGCAAACTGAAGCATTTTGTACTCGCTCGGACTGATCATTCCCCAGCGCATAATGGCGCGAAAATTGAGCACTTGGTCCCAATATTTTCGGCCATAGATGAGGATGAGGCTGTTCTTCGGCAGCTTCCCCGTCTGCAATAATGTCAGCATTTCAAACAATTCGTCCATCGTTCCGAAGCCGCCTGGAAAAACGATAAGCGCCTTCGCGATCTGCGCGAACCACAGCTTTCTCATGAAAAAGTAGTGGAAGTTGAGACTCAGCTCCGGGCTGATATATGGATTCGCGAATTGCTCATGTGGCAGCTCGATCGACAAGCCGATCGACTTCCCCCCGGCCTCCAACGCACCGCGATTCGCCGCCTCCATAATTCCTGGCCCGCCGCCCGAGCACACGACGAAGCGCCGCGGCCGCTCGCCAAGCGTCATTGCCCACTTCGTGATGCGGCGAGACAGCTCGCGCGCCTGCTCGTAATAGCGCGACATTTCCAGCGCGCTCCGCGCATCCCGCAACGGCTGGCGATACGCCGCGCGCTGTGCAGCCACACGCTTCAGCGCTGCGCGGCTCTTCAATTTTCCCAGGCGCGCCAACGCGCTCTCGCGAGATTCAATCCGCGCCGATCCGAACATCACAATCGTGTCCCCGATGCCTTCCTTCTTGAGCTGCACCAGCGGGTGCAGATACTCCGTCAGGATGCGGATCGGCCGCGCCGCCGTGCTGCCAAGAAACGCCGGATCCTTATATGGCGCCAGCGGCGCATGCATCGGTGTGAGCTTCAGTTTCTTGATTTTTGCCGGGCTTGATTCTGACTTCGCGCGGGCTTTTGTCGCTCTTGCTCTTGATTTCGTCTGTCGTACCGCCATCGGGCGCTCCGAAAAATGTCCGTTACCATTCTAAAAACGGATAACCCCGCCAGCAACGCTTGTCGTCGAAACTGCGTCGTATTGGATACACTGTGCGCGGAGGTTTGCTCCCACTATGAACCGCTTATCGGCCTCGCGGTTGCTTTTCGCTGCTTTCGCGGCGGCGTTTCTCGTATACGCGCCTCCCATTTTCGCCCAATCAGCATCGGGTCCGATCGCGCCACAACCGGGCGCCGCGATTCAGCAGCCTCCGCGCGACGCGAAAATTGGCGTCAGCGTCTCCCTCGTCAACACGCCCATCACCGTGCGCGATAACAAGGGCAACATGATCCACACGCTCGACGCGAAAGATTTTCAGATCACCGACAACGGCGTGCCCCAGCGCATCTTGCACTTCGATATGGGCGGCGATCCTCTCTCCATCGTCGTGCTCGTCGAAACAAGTTCGCGCGTAGCGGCATTTCTCCCCCAGGTCAGCAAGGCAGGCATCCTCATCACGCAGACGGTCATGGGTGCCAACGGCGAAGCCACGATCATCGGCTTCAACGATTCCGTCGACAAGCTCCAGGGCTTCACCCACAACGCCGACAAAATCGAAAATGTCTTCACGCACCTGCAACCAGGAACATCAGGCGCGAAACTTTACGACGCGATGAGCGCCGGCATCGAGATGTTGAGCAGCCAGCCCCAGCCCACATCCGACCAACCAGGCCGCCGCCGCGTGATGCTCATCATTTCCGAAGCCACCGACGTCGGCAGCGGCACGCAATTCGGCGAAGTCCTGCGCCAGGCACAGCTCGCCAACATCACGATTTACAGCGTCGGACTCTCCACC
>Ga0210395_10004054_pt1 | contig 11247 bp, 15 predicted proteins | sample IncBWH4OmetaG_FD_150861 | JGI IMG/M metagenome (GOLD analysis project Ga0210395, IMG submission 150861) | Forest soil microbial communities from Barre Woods Harvard Forest LTER site, Petersham, Massachusetts, United States - Inc-BW-H-4-O ...
AGCAATTTCTATAGCTTCTTCATTAGCACACACTAATAAATATTCTTGTTTAGTCATTTTATAATAACTTTATTAGTAGATACAGTAGATAACGTTTCATTAGCAAAAATCCCTAATTGACTAGTTTGTCCGCCAAAATCATAATTCATAATACCACGAGCCTTAGTTTCTATAAAATAATCTTTAGCTCGTAATGCATCTATTAACACATCAATACCTAATCTAGGTTCAGCTTCACCACATGCATAAAAATCTACTGCTACATATTTATCTTCTGGCCATGTATGAATAGATAAATGTGATTCAGCTAAAAACACTAATCCACTTATACCATGTGGTTCAAATTTATGTACATTAATTTTTATAACTTGACATTTAGCAGCAATAGCAGCCTTACGTAATAAAGCTGCTAATTTTTTTGAATTATCGTATTCTACTAAATTTTCACATTCAGATAATTCTGCTAAAATGTGAATTCCATGATGTTCCATTATTTATTAAAAAGCTGTATTGGGAAAACGAGAACCTAAAAATGGTGAATTATCTACATGATTAACTACAGAAGAATTTTTGTCATTATATAATCTATTGGCTTTTTCATTAATATATAACGAATCATTATAATTGTTGACACATGTATTGGGAATCGTGGGAGACAAAGGAATTAAATCTCCGCACCAAGGGCTATTAGGAAACATTGGATTAGCAGGATTATAATAAGGTGGTTGAATTTGTGGATAGGTATAATGATAGTGATAATGGTTTTCAATAGGGGTAATTATAAATTCTGGAAATGATTTAATAGTACCACATGATTTACAGTAAATAGCGGTATGTTTTTCGTTTTCTATATAACTTGCATTATCGCAACATTTTTCATTGATCATTTATTTTCTCCTTGGTTTTACTGTAACGCCAACTTATAGGCATGAATCATAGTACGTAAAGCATCTCCGCATATAGAACGCATTTCAGGAGTTAAAGTTACACCTATAGGCAACGAAATCAATGTTCCAAGGTCAATGCGCTCTGTTGGATAAAGATCGATAACTGCACATTCTCCGTGCGTTAAAATACACCATTCACCAGTAGTATTAATGATAGTGGTGCCATCGTTAGCTGTATGTGTATTTCCATTAACCACTTTACCTAAAGCATCTATATTATATTTTTTACAAATAGCTGCAGAACCGGCACAAAGGTAATGCAAACCGTATACAGTTATTGGATGTGGGCCAAAATTATTTTCGGTAGCTCCGTCCATTCCAGCTATGCTTATACCCGCTGCACCAGAATTCCGATGCCAAGTGTGGGACGCCTCTGGATTGTTGTTTAAACCAACAACATTATTAGCCTCTGAATTTGTAGTCTTTAATATCCAAGAATTGTTCTCAAAATCCGCCATTGCATTATAATCTTGAAATAAACAACCATATGGTGCAACAGACCAATGGAGATAAAGTCTATTTATACCATTTTGGGGCACTGTAGGTAAAGTATTATAAAATTTTTGGGCATCTCCTACAGCAGTTTCTATAAGTCTACCATGCGGATCAAATTTGCCCAAAGGATTAAAATCCATAATTTCCATTCCTTAAAAATAAAAACAGGAAAAATAAATTCCTGCCTTTATTAAAATATATAACTATTTAAGTTTATTTACTTTTTGTGACAGGAACCGCAGCTAACTTAGCACTAACATCAGTTAGTTTTGCTGTTAATGAAGCATTTTGTTCTGCAGCTAGTTCGGCAGCAACTTCTGCTTCATACTTAGCAAACAAAGATGCCAATACCGGCAATGTTAAAACCCATACAGTTTGAACTACTACTGGTAGGTGTGTGACATCGATATGTGTGATTAAAGTAGCTAAAGGTGCTAAAACAACTGATAATGCACCTAAACCTGCTAAAATAAGAAAATGTTTTACTGTAGCTAATACTTGTGGACTCATAATTTTTTATCTCCTAATGGTTTAAAATATAATGGTGTAGATTGTTTTTGACTAATTAACATAGCATTAGTTTCTAATGTTCTTTTATTGTTATAGTCCAAAATTGAAGTTTCTGCCACTAATTCATCTAAAAAATCAAAAGATTCATCTGGATCAATAGCATCTACTATATTTTGAACCTTTGTCAATAAACTAGACATACCAAAATCTCGATTTGATTCTTTATATATTTTAATCAAATCATTTTTAAAAGCAGTTAATTGGCTAACTAGATCATCTTTAATATCATCTAAGGCTGCCACATGTTCTTGTATAACTAAAATATCTCTATTGCGCATTATTTTTAACGTCGTTTTCCATTACGGACTGTTCTACTAAGTCACAAATAATATGGCCTAAAGTAATATGAACTTCTTGAACTAAAGCTGAATAACCATTAGGGCCTATTAAACTAATATCAGCAATTTCGGCTACTTGACCACCACCATTACCAGTAAAAGCTATAACAGTAGCTCCACATTTTTTAGCCATTTTTAAACCCAATACTACATTTAAAGAATTGCCTGATGTAGTGATTCCTATTACTACATCACCAGATTTTACAAAAGCTTCAATTTGACGTTCAAAAATATGTTCATAACCATAATCATTGGCTATAGCAGTTACAGCAGATGAATTGACACTTAATGCTTCTGAATATAAAGGTCTACGTTCTCTTAAAAATCTCCCTGAAAATTCGGCAGCAAGGTGTTGAGCATCGGCAGCAGAGCCACCATTACCGAACCACAACACTTTATGATCATCTATAAAAGTAGTAGTTATAATACGAGCGATTATTTCAATAATGCGCTCGTAACGATCTGCGTCTAACAAACCTTTACGATCATCAAGCATTTCACGAAAATTACGTTTAATCATATTTTGAATTTATATTTTCCTTAATAATTTTATTGATATGCTCTTTTAATTCAATCAAATTTATGGTGTCTAATTCATCATAAATTACATAATCAAACTTGTGGCCTCTAATTTTCTTTGTCATATATACCAATTATAGTAAATAAGACTTAACATCATCTAAAGTTCCCACTTGCACTTTGACCCTTTTAAACATAGTTTTTTCATCAGTAGATTTGTCTGTATCTTTAGCATAGTATCCAGGTAAAAAAGTTCTACAATAACAACTTAATCTATTGCCTATAGCCACTTTTAAATATACCCCAAAATATACACCGCGTTCAGGATTAAAATTATCTATACAATTCCATAATGCATATAATCCTTCTTGATATAAATCATCATATTCTACCGAAGGACTATTTTCATGTTGTTTATGTATTTTTTTAATTTGTGATAAAATAACCGGTTTATATTTTTTAGCTAATGCTTCAAAATTATCCATATGAATAGGAATATCAGTAGTATTAGGAGTGTATTGAGTTTTCATTAAAAACTTTCTCATTTAGATAATAAAGTAAATTAATTTTTAACTCTTCATCATTCAAATTCCACACTGGTTTATCATAAGCTTTACCGATTTTCATTCCATGTCCGGTGCCGCCACCCCAGCTTTTCTTTTTATTAGGCAAAGCTATCACTAAATCTGCATTTAAAACTATTCCGGCATTACGATTCATTGCTTTTTGTGCATAAGGAGATAATGAATCATATTTAAAATGATGTTCTTTAGCTACACTAGACCATTGAGCTACTGGAGATATTATGTTGTTTAATGAATGCCTGTTTCCGGGATTATAATTATTATCAGGCAAATATAAATTTACATGCGTAGGATCGGCTTCATTACCTCCTGAAGCATATGCAGCATCGGCACCTATAGCATTACCAGAATTAATATATTTTCCTAATTTAACCAAACTAAAACCTATAAAAACACACATAGCATATTGTTCTTCAGTAATATCTCTAGAACCAATACAAGCTACATATTTAGCTTGATCTAACACATTAGAATCAAACATGCTCAATCTCTCAGCCAATTTAGACCCAGATATTCATATAACAATTCAAAAGCATGATTTAAAGGTCTATATGCATCTACCCTGTATTTCATGGCCATCATCGGGCACAATTTATGAATAGGAAAATCAACAATAAAATGCATAATTACTATTTTCTTAAACTGTAATGGTAACTGTGCTATGGCTCTGTCTATATCTAGTTTAATGCAAAAAATATCACCTAAATAAGATGTATTAGTTACTGTTTCTGTTTTAACTGCACCAGACTGAGGGAACATTTCACTATCTAATTTATAATACTGTTTTAAACAGTGTTTTATAACTTTTATGCAGGTTTCTTTATGTTTTTCTAATGATACATCGTTGAAAGTTCTCAATAAACTTATCCTTTATTAGGAATGTCTATTAAAATTATAGTTTATATTAACTATTTTCAACCACTTTATTTAAAATAAAATTGGATTTACACTACCGGATAAAGCTAAGTAACTTTTTTCAAAGCTATCACTATTATCGATAACAAAATCGCACACTAATTTATCTATCTCAGTTTCAGAAATATCATTCAAAGTTTCCATATTTAAGCCACCATCACGGGTCCTTAAACGTTCAAAACGAATAGCATCATCACACGTTATCTTGACTGTTGTAAAACCTAAATCTTTAAGTGCTACTAACTCATTTTCTCTACGAATATCATCTACTACTATAAGTTGATCAAATTGTGCTTTAACTTTATCCAGTAATACATTTACCCAATGATCACCACTACATCTGCCTAAATATTCACGTTTAAAAAAGGGCATGAAATTAGTATCACAATCATACTCTGCATAAGCATAACTATCTATATTTAAAATTACACCATTAAAAAAAGGAACTTTAAATAATTCATTACGACGCAATTGACCATAAGATTGCATTAATGCTCTATCACGTACTTTATCTATTTTGCCATTAACTAAATTATATTTAAGGATATCAGTTTTTAAAGCATCCCCAAAAGCTAATTTTACACCATAATTATCATCTACCCATTTTTGGGCTAACGTGGTTTTGCCACTGCCCATTTTTCCTGTGAATGCTAATTTAATCATGAACGATTCTTTCGAAAGCCAACACTATCATCTGTAGAAGAAATTTTAGAATCATGAAATTGTTTACGAACAAAATCAATTGATGTTTTTAAATCTTCCAAACTTACTGCACAATTTTTATTTAATGCCAACATTTTAGCAGTAATAACTACTTCTTGTAATTGAGCCCCACTAAATTTTTTGGTAAGATTAGCTAATACAGTAATATCTTCTGCTGATATTTCTACATCACGTTCACGGCAAAAAATATTTATTAATTCACCACGTTGTTTATCTAAAGGAACATCAATAACTAAACGACGATCAAAACGACTAGGACGATTTTTTAATGCATCATCAATTAAATCAGCATGATTAGTAGTGGCTACAATAACAAAATTGTCTAATGATTCTAATCCATCTAATTGAGCTAATAATTCACTAGTAAAATTACTATTGCCACCAGTGCCACGGGCAAAACCAATAGTATCAATATCTTCAAACACTAATACTGTAGGCTGATATTTACGGGCTAAACTAAAAATAGTAGAAATATCTGAAGCGCCACGAATAACACCATCAGTAACATAAATAAAAGTGACTTTACCTTCTAATGTGTTATTAATGTATTTTACTAATTTAGATTTTCCACAACCCGGAGGACCTTCTAATAAAACACCGCGTTTTGTAGGAATTTTATTAACTTTATATTCTTCTGCACGTAAAAATACATCAACTACATTAGATTGAATAATTTCAGCAATTTCTTTACCAACTACTACATCTTCTTTGCCAACATTAGCTGGTTTAATAAATTTAGGAACCAAAATACCTGAGTAACCAAATTCTAATGCCAAAGTTTTATTTTTATATAAACTATTAGTGCGAATACGTTTTATAACATGACGTAAAAATTTATCTGTTTCCTTATTACCTTCTAATGAATATACTTTGTAATAAGGTGCATTCGTTTCGGTTTCAATTTGAACAGTTAAACGATTCCCGGTAGTAGGATTAATTAATTCTATAACACCTTGTTCATATACGGTAGCAGTTTTATTGTAACTGGTAGATATTACCATTTCAGAGACAGGTTCCATATCTGACCATACATCAGAATATGTTTGTTCTACTTCATAATGTTTTGTAATAACTTCAGTAATAGCTAATAAACCTACCGTAGAATTAGGACGAGGTAAATATTCTTTAATTTTTTCTATAGGTGCATTTTGATCATGTTCTAAAAGCCAACGAAAACAATTATTTTCAGATTTATCAGCACGTAAAGCTTCGCGTAATGCACGAATAAAAGTGTTTACACTGGCTTCTGAATTATATGTACTTGGAGCACAACCTCGCGACATAGGTATCATAGGATCATCATTAAAATTTAGGAAATCTAAATCATCTTCCATTAATTAATCCATTCCGTTAAATAGTAGTCGTTACCATTATTATAGTCCATCAACACTTACTATATCCGCAGTTATCGCAATGGCTACAGCCGCTTTCAATAACAAAAGCATCTTCATTACAATTAGGACATACTGTTTTTTCTGTAGGTAAAAATTGGGCTAATCCACGCCGTAAATGATATATATAAGAAGATACAGTAACATCTAATTCTTCCAAAACATGTACTATGTGTACTACTGGAACATAATGTCTTAAAGCTAAAGATATTAAACGTGTAATACGAGTAGCACTAGATTGATGACTAGATTTATTAATTTGATCTTCAATAATTGCTTCTGGTACAGCATATTCTCGCAATAAACCTAATAATGCTGTTTGGGCCGCTTCTGTAGAAACTTTAGGTTCCTTAGAATTAGAATGACAAAAAACTTCATATAAAAATCCATCTTCATCTTTATTATAAGTAAAATAAAACTTATGATTTTCTGCTTTGATAGTTTCTGTAAATCCGTTCAATTTTAAGGGACGTTTAGCTACTATGTAATCAGTATCTAATAATTTAGGAGTAGATTTTGTTTCTACATTGTAGTTATATGAGGTGGGCCGTTTAAACATGAAAATGGGTTCACGATTTTTGGGGTCCTCACGATAAATAGCTACACCTTTTAAATCATTTTCCCAACACCTAATAAATAATTTTTCAATATCTTCAACAGTGGCTGATTCAGGCATATTATAAGTAACACTAATAGCAGAATCAATATATTTTTGAACTTCTCCCATTAAATCTGCTTTAGCAAAGGGATCAACTTCATGACTGAATTTATGTAATGAAAGATCAATTTTACCATCTATTAATTTAAATACAGCATCTTCTGCAGCAAAACGTTCTGCCCCAATAGGCATTTCATTAATAGTTTTAGCTGCTTGACGAATACGTTCAGATAAATCAACATCATTTAAAAGTTCATAAACAAATTCATTAACATGAAAATACCATACATATTCACCAGAAATACGGGTACGACGCCAATAAATAAAACCTATTCCTGGTTCTACTCCATTACCCCATCCACGTACAATAATATTTCCTGTTCCTACTGGGGCTACTGTAGTACTACATACATTACGTAGGTGTTTAAAATCAGCCGGAATAACTCCATCACTAATAAGGTGTTGAATAAATGGTGAAGTTTTAATTTTATTTACATCAAATGCTTTAAATGAACCACGCTTTTCCCCTGCTTCAATGGAACGTTTATATGCGCCTTTAGTCATAGCACGAGTTAAACGGCCAGCAATATGAATGGCTTCTTTACTATCATAAGAAATACCAATTTTAGAAAAATAATCAGCTAAACCAGTAAAACCTTGACCTATACGACGAAGTTGTACAGATTTATAATGACTTTCTGGTAATGGGGCACGCTTATCTACAATTTGTTTAGTTACCACATTATCTAAAAACCATGCAATATAATATCCGCGTTCTTCTGCTTCTTTTTCAGCAGCTTCTAAACTATTTAATGGTAAATTAGCCCAATTTGTGTGAGATAAAACACATGTAGACCATGGATCGAGGGGTTGTTCGGAGCACGCATTTGTGCTCCAAATCATAAATTCTTCTCCAAGTGTATCAGAATTAGAATAACGATGCATTGTGTCAATATATTGAATACCAGGTTCTGCATACACTGCGGCATGTGAAGCAATTTCACGCATAATATCGCGCGCTTTAACTGTTTCAAAATCAAATTGTTGACCATGTTCATTTACCCAATAAAAAGTCCAATCTCCATCTTCAATTACTGCTTTCATAAAATCATCTGTAATTTGCAAAGAAATGTTAGCATTATTAATTTTGCTAAGATCAGATTTAACTTTAATAAATTTTAATGTCTCTGGGTGAGTAATTTTAATAGAAATTAATAACGCTCCGCGCCTCCCTGAATTTTTTACTAAATATCCCTCTGCAACAAAACAATGATCATCGGCTACATTTAGATCATACATTTCCGTAAATATACCTGTAGCACGAACTTTTTTAATACTAATCGGGAAATAATTAAGTTTTATGTTAGCCAATTTCTGTAAAGTTTGTATACTAACTAAACGACGACTTTCCAATGGCGTATTATCAGACCAACATCGTGAATCAAATAATGATTTGTATTCACTATTTTTTAATATTTCGCGAGGTATTTTACAATCTCGCGAATTTTTTTTATAAATATGTTTAGTAAAATTAGATAATTTAATTGATGAACCATTTACTGCATTAATAAGCTTATTCACATTATCTTCGCCATGCATTGACAATTGATATAAAGTTCGCCAATTTCCAATTGATTGACGAGCTACATAAATATTGGAAATAATACCTAAAGAAGCTAATAATTTTCTAACTTCATCTAAATAATTAGGATAAACAGAATTTGCAATTCTTATTGTAGAGTGTTTTGAACCAGCTATACAACCATCGGCGTCAAATAAACCGGCAATATATGCAGCCCTTAATTTTGGTGTAGATTTAAAAACACACTCTGGAACATGCATTGATGTGTTAGAAATTTTAAATTGAGACATATAATAAGCTAAATTTTTATTATTTACTCGGATAGTAACATCTTTACTGTCTTTACGATATTTTCGCTTAATATTATTAACGCCAAATTTTTCAAATATTTTTTCTACTTTATCAGCCTGTTCTGTTTTTTCACCCAAAGGACAAGTAATAGAAACTTCTCCATATTTAATAGATACCCAGCCATCACCATGTAAATTTCCAAGAAACCATGAAATTTCTTCATCAAATTTTGGTATTGTAATTGGTTGTCGTTGAGGACCCGCAGCACGAAGTGGTTGACTTAATTGTTTAAAAGCCGGTAAATTAACTTTTTGTCCAGGCAATTCAGAAGGAATAAACATAATAACATCATTTTCTGTTAATTCTTTAGCTTCTTTCCAATAATAATCACCAGAAATAGAATTTAAAATAGCAAATTTATGTTCACCTGACGAACGTATAATACCTATTTGTGTTTCAATTTCATAAATTTCTTTTTCACCTGCATAAACATGATCAATAACATATGAATATCGATTATGTGCTGTTAACACAGAATCTCCAAAACGTATATCTTTAATTGGAATTAATCCATTACGACAATGAATCAATGTATTGCCAGGTAAACATTGAGCAATAGTACCAGTAGTAAAATCATAAAGATCAGCCCAACTAACAGCACCACTGGTTGTACGAGCGGCATTATTAGTTGGAGTACCTTCGGGGCGCAAATTGGTAATATCAACTCCAATACCTTCCCCTAAAGATAAAGCGCGAGCCATACGTTTTGCAACTTCATAAATTGATTCAATGCTATCCTTGGGTGGATCAGCACTAGTACAATTATTTAATGATGTTTTATTAAGACTTCCAGCATTGGCAAGTATTCTTCCGCCAGGTATAAAATCTCTATGCCACATCATCCAAAACCATTTTTCGGCCAGTTTATCAGCTTCAGATTGATTAAATCCATCATCCACTTCGGCAGAAGCAATATAAGAACTTACACGCCAAAAACATTCACCAGGAGTTTCTTGACTACCATCTAATGCTACCGCAGCATTTTCTAAATAAAATTTTTCAGATTTTTCCAAAGAATACTTACCATTAAATACATTAACAGCCATAGTCGATTCTTCAAAATATTCATTAGCGGTAATAGAAAATGTAGCCGCAATCTCTGCAGACGGTTTAATAGGATGCATTTATAAAAAACTTTCTAATTATTAATTTTTTGTTGATATTCTTTTAGTGTACGTTCGTAATTTCTTTTTTCTTCTTTAGTATCTTCTAACTGGCTTAAACCCAAATCTAAAACTGCACTACTTAATTTCATTTCATTTTTCTTAGTTAATTCACTTATGGTTAAATCACATATTCGAATTTTTTGTTGTAAATCTTGAATTTGTTCATGATACCATTCCTTTTGTGCATCACTTACCACATCAAATTTCGTAGTATCAATCGCATCAATTCTTTTAATAAATGATTTTCTATTAGGTTCATTATGTTTTTGGGGTTCAGCTTTAGCAATTTCTTCAGCTAACATAGTATCATATAATGTTTTTATACCATTACGATGTTTGATTTTATCTGCAGGTGATAAATCAGCAAATTTTTCTGCATCTAATTCATTAATATGATAGTATTGTTTAGTAGCTTTTTCCAGAAAAAAACCACGGTTAATAAACTTCTTGGATGCAGCTACCAATAAAGAATTTTCTACATCTTCATCAGTACCAGCATCTAAAGTTTCCATGGCTTTTCGTTCTTCTGTTTCTTGTTCTGTTACATCATTCCCTAGAACATCATCTTGTAAATCTTCAACAATTTCTTCCAGAGATGACAATAATGACCGCTTAAACACAACAATATTTTGCGTCTTTGCATTTAATTTAGCTTCTTTTAAAATATCTGCTAAATATTTAGTATAATTTGCAGCGGTCATCATTTTTTTTATTTATTCCTCATCTTCAATAATTTCATCATCTTCATCTTCTAAATCAGTTCCATAATCACCAAATTCTATATCTTCATCTGGCTCTTGGATATCTTCTGCTACGATATTTCGAATATTGCTTTCGGCTGGAGCCCCGTATTTACGCATACTCATGTTTTTATTTCCCTCATTCCCTTAAATTATAGGAAAACCATGAACAACTTTTATCCATCATTTCCTTAAAAATTTTCGATTCCATTATTTCTCCTGGGTCTTTATATTCACCTAAAGGTATAACATATACATCTAAACTGTC
>Ga0210395_10004056_pt1 | contig 11245 bp, 9 predicted proteins | sample IncBWH4OmetaG_FD_150861 | JGI IMG/M metagenome (GOLD analysis project Ga0210395, IMG submission 150861) | Forest soil microbial communities from Barre Woods Harvard Forest LTER site, Petersham, Massachusetts, United States - Inc-BW-H-4-O ...
CGGCCCGCGGCGTGGTGGAGTTTGTCCCACTCGACATCTTCATGTTGTCCGACCAGGCGAAGCGCGTCGTCACTTCCGGCCTCGGCGGAGTTTTTCCGGCCGGCCTCGTCATCGGCACGCTGACGAAAGTCAACGCCAGCGCCGACGGCCTGTTTAAGACCGGCGAAGTCGAGCTCGACCCGCGCCTCGCCGAACTCACCGAAGTCACCGTGCTCGTGCCGCTCGAACCCGCGGAAGCCAAACCAGCGCAGCCCTGACGCCGCGCTTCGCTCTCAACTTTCATCTCTCCGCGCTCAACTTCCTTCACCATGACCCGGCTCCTCGCCACTGTTCTGCCGCTCGCGCTGCTCACCCTGCTCGTCTCGCAGCTCAACCACGCCCTGGCGCCATGGCACGTGTCCTTGTTTGTCGGCGGGTTGCTCGTGGTCTTCACGGCACTGCGGCTCGATTTCGACCCCGGCTTCGCCGCGGTGTTTTTCACCGGCTTGCTCTGCGATGCCGCTTCTCCCGTGCGCTTCGGCACACATGCGTTTCTTTTTGCCACAGCCCACACGCTCATTTTTTCCGTGCGTGGACGCCTCCCGCGCGGCGAAGTGCTCGTCAGCCTGGTCTTTGCGCTGCTCGCCAACCTCGGGATTTTCATCGCGCTTTCCCTGCTGCTCTTGGCCCGCACCCCCCTGCCTTTCGGGGTCTGGCCGCAACTGCTCATCAATCTGCTCTGCTCGCAGGCTTTCCTGGCGCTCATCGCGCCATGGTTTTTTGCGCTGCAGTCGCGCACCCTGGCGTTGGCCGGATTTGAACCTCGCGACACTTCACGGCGTCTGACGTAGAAGCTTTTGCGAAATCAAAATACGCCTTTTTTAGTCCTTCCGCCTTCCCATGCCCGCCCCCCGCATCTCCGAAAGCACCGGCGCCTTCGTCGTCGAGACGCGAAAAAATTACCAGGGGCGCGTGATATTCTTTTATTTCGTCACTTTCGGCCTGCTCCTCGTGCTCGCCCTCGGCCTGGCCTGGCAGCAACTCCTGCAGGCCGATGTTTACCACGAGCGCGAACGCCAGCAAAACGAACGGCGTATCCTTGTGCCCGGCCCGCGCGGCAACATCTATGACCGTGAGGGCCGCCTCCTCGTCGGCAACCGTGCGCGCTTCGCCATCGTGGTGTACCTCGACGAGTTGCGCCGCGAGTTCCGCCGCGAGTTTATCCGCGTGCGCAAAAACTACCGCGAACTAGGCGACAAGGACATTCCCAACTCCGGCCAGCTCGAACAGATCGCCCAAGTTTCCGTGGTCCAAAGCTACCTCGACCAGGTCAACCAGATCCTCGGCCGCCAGGACAAAGTGGATTCAAACGACCTCATGCACCACCTCTCCGACGCGCCCTTGCTGCCCTACGTGCTCATCGACGATCTCAAGCCCGAGGAATACGCGCGCCTCCTCGAGCAGCTGCCAGTCGAGTCGCCCTTGCAGGTTTACACCTCGACCACGCGCTATTATCCTTATAATTCGGCTGCCGCGCACACGCTTGGCTTCGTCAGCATCAACGAGGATATCGATCTTGGTGACTTCCCGGGTGAAGAGCTGAAAACCTTCAGCATGAAAGGCACGATGGGCCGAGACGGCCTGGAGGCGCACTTCGACGACCAACTCCAAGGGGAGACCGGCGGCTCCATCTACCGCGTCGATTATGCCGGCTTCAAAGTCGATCCCCCCATCCAGCGGCGCCTGCCGATCCAGGGCCACAATCTTACCACCAGCCTCGATATCGACCTGCAGCTCGCCGCCGAGCAGGCCATCGGCGATTACACCGGTGCCGCCGCCGCCATCGACGTGAATACCGGCGAAGTCCTCGTTCTCGCCAGCAAGCCCGACTACAACCTCAACGACTTCGCGCCACGTCTCAGCGCCGCCACCGCCCAACAGATCCACGACCAGGGTGCCTGGCTCAATCACGCCCTCGACGGCACTTACCCGCCCGGCTCCACTTTCAAGCTCATCACCGCCATCGCCGCCCTGCGCAACGGCTGGATCACTCCCGAAACCACTTTCGACTGCGAAGGCTCCATGCGCATCGGCGGCCACACCTTTACTTGTGACAACGGCGAAGGCCACCACGGTGTCATCGATCTCCGGCAGGCCATCGCAAAAAGCTGCGACATTTATTTCTATAACACGGGTATCCAAACGGGCGTCGATCTCATCGCGGCCGAGGCCCGGCGCTTCCACCTCGACCGCCCCGCCGGCATCGAGCTCCCTGGTGAAACCCACCACATGCTCATCCCGGATCCGGAGTGGAAACAGCGCAACCGCGACGAAGAATGGTTCCCGGGTGATACCGCCAACATGGCCATCGGACAGGGCTTCGACCTCGTCACCCCTCTCGACATGGCTTGTTTCGCCGCCTCGCTCGCGCGCGACGAAACCGTGACCAAGCCCACCTTGATTCACGATCCAAACCATCCGCAGCAGCAGAGCGAACCCATCGGCCTTACGCCAGACCAATACGCTGCTATCATCGACGGCATGAAAGGCTGCGTCACCCAAGGCGGCACCGCGGAAATCCTCACTTTGCCCGCCTTCGCCATTCCCGGCGTGCAGATCGCCGGCAAGACCGGCACCGCGCAAGTCCGCAAGGCCGATGGCACCATCGACATTGCCTGGTTCATCGGCTTCGCGCCCGTCGATCACCCGCAGATTGCCTGGGCCGTCGCGATCGAGGGCGACACCCTCGGCGAAAGTTTTGGCGGCGCCCATTACGCCGCGCCGGTCGCCGCCGCCATCCTCAAAAAATATTTCGAGAAGCAAAACCGCAGCCCGGAAGCAAAGGCCCTCACGTCAAATTGAGGTTATCGCAGGGTATACCACTGGATTTTGAGGAAACCAGGCCGGGTCAGAACCTCGACTGGATCGCCGACATTTTTGGCTTGGTAAAAATTCGATGGCACGGTCACGGATTCTGTTTCGTCGCTATCCAGCCAGGGTGACAAATCCAGATGATAAGAGGTGTGCTTCCCGTGGGAAACATACTTCCCCACGACTTTGGCCCAATGGAGCGTCGCCGGGGAATGATCGTAATAGGCATTGGCAAAGACGATGGCGCCTCCACTATAGAAGAGCCCGAAGACCACAAAAAAAAGCCAGAGCAACACGCTTCGGCGAATATATGGAACCAAGCCGACGAATACGCCGGCGACCAGCAGACCCGGAAGGATCGCGGCATAAACCACCGGCCAGAGTGAAACCAAATGCCCGAAAACGGAGCCAACGGAAATGACGCCGAATGCCGACACGACAAACGGCAAATCCAGACTCGGATATGCACAACGCCGTGATCTTGAACCATGAAACATCCTCAGGACGGGAAATTTCAAAAAAAGCAAAAGCCCGATCCAAGGCGGAGCTAACAAAGCCAGCATGCTTATCCGCCAGTAAGCGGTCGAGAAAATCACCGCGAGGAAAAAGACCGCAATGGTCGACCCGGCAAGGATCGTAGTGGATAGCTTCGCCGCCCGCAAATTTTGGCGGCGCTCATCCTCGTCGACCCCAAACTCCGGGTTCGAGAGGATCTCCGCCAGTTCCAGGTCATAGGTGCTCCCGTCGTCCTTCATCGCAAGCAATGCCTTAGGATGGGTTGGTTCACACCGGGAGGCTGATCCACCCAAAAACACCCGGCAAGCCATCTCCGCCAACACGGCACGGAAGTGAAGTCCATCACGTCAAATTGAAATGGCATTCGCGCGGCAGCGCGGGTAGGGCGCGTTATCCTTAACGCGCCGATTTGAATAATTAGTCAAGACACGCCGGATTAAGGATGATCCGCCCTACCCTTGGCGGCGCAGCAACTCAATGGCACCTGTATCAACGAGAATAGGCACGCGAAACAGCTTTAGCCCGCACCGCAAAAAGGTTTTCCAACAGCCAATCGCCCGCACGGTCTAGCTCCGCATTGGGCTTGCACCGCCAAAAACGCTTTCTTCGCGCCTTGGCGCCTTTGCGTTTCATCCGATGCCTTAATAACTCAGGCCGCGTCCTGCTTCGGCTCGGTTTTGCCGATGCGGCGCAGGATGGGCCGGCGGCGGCCCGCGACCACGCCGGCATCGATCACGACTTCACTCACGTCGTCGCGCTGCGGCAGGTCGTACATAACCTCGAGCATGAGTCCTTCCATAATCGCGCGCAACGCGCGCGCGCCGGTCTTCAAATCGATGGCTTTCTGTGCGATGGCGCGCACCGCGTCGGACGTAAGCTTGAGGCGCACGCCGTCCATCGCGAAGAGCTTGGCGTATTGCTTCACCATCGCGTTTTTCGTCTTCAGGAGGATTTTTTCGAGATCGGCGACCGTCAGCTGGTCGAGCACCGAGACGATAGGCAGGCGACCGATGAACTCGGGGATCATGCCGAAGCGCAGGAGATCCTCCGGGGCAATTTTCTTCATCACTTCCTCGGATCGGAGCTCATGGTCGGACGCGTTGATGTGAAATCCGAGCGAGCGCTGGCCGAGGCGCTTCTTGATGATGTTATCCAGACCGACGAACGCGCCGCCGCAGATGAAGAGGATGTTTTGCGTGTTAACCTGGATGTATTCCTGATTCGGGTGCTTGCGGCCGCCTTGGGGCGGGACGTTGCACACCGTGCCTTCGAGAATTTTCAGCAGCGCCTGCTGCACGCCTTCGCCGGATACGTCGCGCGTGATGGAAACATTTTCGGTCGTGCGGCGGATCTTGTCGATCTCATCGATGTAAACGATGCCGCACTCGGCCTTCTTCACGTCATAGTTGGCGGCCTGCAGGAGGCGGAGGACGACGTTCTCGACGTCTTCGCCGACGTAGCCGGCCTCGGTCAATGTGGTGGCGTCGGAAATGGCAAAGGGCACGTCGAGTGTCTTGGCCAGCGTGCGCGCGAGCAGCGTCTTGCCGGAACCGGTGGGACCGACGAGGAGGACGTTGCTTTTCTCGACCTCGATGTCGTTGAACTCCGGCGAAAGCGCCGTGGAGTCCTTCGTGGTCGACTGGCCGGAATCGAACATCAGCCGCTTGTAGTGATTGTAGACCGCGACCGAGAGGACCTTTTTCGCATGGTCCTGGCCGATGACGAAATCATCGAGCACGCGTTTGATTTCGGACGGCTTGATGAGCCGAAAACCCGGTTTCGCATCGACGGCGGGCTGCTTGGCCTCGCGATCGATGATCGTCTTGCAGACGTTGACGCAGGAGTCGCAGATATAAACACCCGGGCCGGCAATGATCTTGCGTACCTCCGCCTGCGATTTGCCGCAGAAAGAGCAAAGGGTCATGCGTGAGGACTTGGCCATGATCGTTCAGCTTGGGCCGATTGGCGCAAAAATCGACTCAAAACGCAGCGCAACTAGGCTGCGCTTTGTACCGCAAGCGACTGCGCTTCGCGCGTGGAGGCGACCACATGGTCAACGATGCCATATTCCTTGGCCTCGGGTGCGCTCATGTAGTAATCGCGATCAGAATCTTTTTCGACCTGCGCGGACGTCTTGCCGGTGTGCTTGGAAATGATTTCGTTGATCGTGCGGCGCCAGCGGAGAATTTCCTTGGCGGCGATGGCGATGTCCGTCGCCTGCCCGCCCGCACCGCCCGAGGGCTGGTGGATCATCACGCGGCTGTTCGGCAATGCAAAGCGTTTGCCCTTCGTGCCCGCGGCGAGGAGCACCGTGCTCATGCTTGCGGCCATGCCGATGCAGTAGGTGACCACATCGCACTGCAGGAAATTCATCGTGTCGTAAATGGCCATGCCCCCGGTCACAATGCCGCCGGGCGAGTTGATGTAGAGGTGGATGTCCTTTTTCGGCTCTTCCATCTGCAGGTAAAGCATCTGCGCGATGACCAGGTTGGCGACATTGTCGTCGATCGGCGTGCCGAGGAAAATAATGCGGTCCTTCAGCAGCCGCGAGTACACGTCCATCGGCCGCGTTTCGCGGCCATTGCTGTCATAGACGGTGGGATTGGGTACGTAATAGCTCACGGTGTTTTTTCAGGCTTCGGTTGTACGGTGCTTACCGTAGCCTTGGAAACGATGAAATCAAGGGCCTTGTCGAAAATGATGGATTGCTGCAAGGCGCGGAGCTGGTCGCGGTCCTTGGTGAAATTCTTGATCAGCTTCTCTGGGCTCTGGCGGGAGCGCGCGGCTTCGCGATAGATGTAATCGTCGATGTCCTTCTCCGTGACGGCGATTTTTTCCTGCTCGGCGATCTTGGCGAGGAGCATTTGCACCTTCACGCGGGACGTGGCGGCCTGGCGCGCGCTCTCGTGTAGTTGCTTCTTGTCCTTCTCAAACGACTCCTGCGGCACGCCGCGGCGCAGGTTTTCGCCGATGAACTGCCGCAGCATGTTCTGCGTCTCGCCTTCGACCAGGCTCTCCGGTACGGTGAAATTCGCGCGTGCCGCGAGCGCATCGCTGACCTGGCGGCGCTGGGCGGCGCGGTTCTCGTAACCTTTGCGCAGCTTGAGGTCCTCGCGGACCTTCGTGCGCAGGGCCTCCAGGCTGTCCACCTGCTGTGTTTTGAAAAACTCCGCGTCGAGCTCCGGCAGCACGCGTTCACGCACTTCCTGGATTTCCACGGCATAAACCGCGCTCTTGCCCGCCAGCGCCGCCACCGGCGAAAACTCCGCGGGGAACGTCACGGTCACGTCTTTCTTGTCGCCGGCCTTCACGCCCGCGAGCTGCGCGCCGAGGCCCGGGATGACGCCCTCATTCTGCCCTTCGACTTCTTCCCATGTCTGCGGGACTTTGCCGTAAATCTGCTTGTCGGGCGCGAGTTCGAGGATCGGCTTGCCGTCCACTCGGCCTTCGTAGGCGAGCTTCACGTAATCGCCCTTTTGCGCCGCGCGCTCGGCCACTTTGAAATCGGCGCGCTCGCTGCGCTGGCTTTCGATCACGGTGTCCACCTCGGCCTCGGTCGGCTCGACCGGCTGGACTTCCGTCGGTAGGCCGGCGTAGTCCGGCAGCGTGATCGCCGGCCGCACGTCGAGCGTGAAGGTGATGGCCGAAGAAAGCTTCGGCTCAATCGTGCCCTGCTCGACGTTGATGATGGAAATAATGTCGAGCTTCGCCTGTTCGAGGCCGCCGCGATAGGCCTTGTTGACGATTTTATTTTTGAATTCGTCGGTGATTTCCTTGGCGTACTTCTTCAGGATCATCGCCGCCGGCGCCTTGCCGGGACGGAAGCCGGGCAGGCGCGCCTGCTTGGCAAATTCGCCGACGACGGCCTGGTATTCGCCCTCGACTTCGCTTTGGTCGAGCGAGACGACGAGGTTCTTGCGGGTTTCGGAGAGGTCTTTGAGTTCGATGTTCACGACAGATACGTTGGAAGGGTTGGAAAAAATACGGTGCGCCACCGGGTGCGGTCAATGCCCGATTCTCTCAAGAAACCGCTAATGAACGCTAATTGGCCCTACTTCGCTAAAGCTACGAAGGGCAGGCGCTAATCGCAGAAGACAGGCTTTGAACCACTGATGAACACTTATGCACACTTATTAATTTCTGACCACGGACTCGAACCGTTTTTAACCGCGGATGAACGCTATTCACGCGAATGGGCTGCTATGAAAAACTGTGCTGCGAAGGCAGCACACTGCCGAAGCAGTGTAGGCCGTCGTTGCGATCAGAAAACGCGGCCGCAGCGCTTTCTGACGCAACCCGACGGCCCAGTAAAGTTTTTCCGCAGCCCTCACCCCCCACTTTTCCGTGTCCTCCGTGACCTCCGTGTTCAAAACAAAATCAGTGCCGATTAGTGAAGATTAGTGGTTAAAAAATCCGATCCGAAAAATCTGCGTCCATCTGCGGTTAAAAAAGGTTTGGAGATTTGTTTATTAGCGTCGATTAGCGTTCATTAGCGGTTAAATGTGTCAGGAATAAGATGCCCAGCCTTCGCGAAATTCTCGCCGCGCACGCCCCTCTGCTGCTTCTCGACGCCGCTTCGACCCGCGTGCAGGTCGCGCTTTTCGACGCGCAAGGCACGGCGCGCTGGGCCGTCGCGGACGAGGAAGCCGGCGTGGCGCTGTTTCGCGGCATCGAATCGCTCGGTGTCGATCTCGCATCGGTGCGCGCGTTCGCTTTTTGCGAGGGGCCCGGCTCGATCCTCGGCATCCGCACCGCGGCGATGGCGCTGCGGACCTGGAATGCGCTCGCGCCGCGTCCGGTGTTCGCATTTCGCAGCCTCGAACTCGTCGCGCACGATCTTGCGCGGCACCCCCCTTTGGAAAATTTCTCGGTCATCGCCGATGCGCGGCGCGGCGCGTGGCACTGCGTCGAAGTGCGCGCCGGTGCAGTCGGCCCGTTGCGGCGCGTGACCGCGGCAGAACTGGCGGGCGTTCTGTTCCTGCCGGAAAATTTTCGCACCTGGGCGACGCAGCCGGCTAAAACCAAGACGACAAGCTACGACCTCGCCACGCTGCTGCCGCGCGTGGCCGAGGTGGAATTGTTTCGCGCGACCGAGGCGCCCGATGCATTTTTGCACGAAGACCCGAGCTACCTAACCTGGACGCCACGAATTCACAGCGCCCCCGTTTGAGGTTCACGGTTAACTGTTCACGGTTGCCATTGGTGGTAGTTGATTGTTGGCATTTGACGCCAATCGCGCAGACAGTGGACGCCTAATGTTCGCTATCTGCTACTGGTTCCTAACGGTGAACCGTGAACCGTAAACTTTCACCCATGACTTTCCCCTCTTCCCGCCTGCCGCTGCGTTGTTGGGCCGAGATCGATCTCGCCGCGCTTGAGCGCAATCTCCGGCTCATCCGCGCCTCGCTACCGCCGCAGATACGCTACGTCGCCGTGGTGAAGGCCGACGCCTACGGCCACGGCCTGCCACAGACCGTCGCGCGGCTCATGCACGCGGGCGCGGACCTATTCGCGGTCGCCAACGTGTCCGAAGCCGAGGCTATTCGCGAACTGGGGCCAGGCTGGCCGATTTTGCTGCTGAGCCCACTGTTGCCCGAGGAAGATCGCTATCTCGCCGAACTCGACCTGGCGGCGACCGTCTCGACCGAAGACGAGGTTACACGTTTCGATGCCGTGGGCCACGCCGCCGGCCAGCCGGTTTCCGTGCACTTGAAAATCGACACCGGTATGGGCCGCCTTGGCGTATGGCACGAACGCGCGCCGGAATTGTATTTGAAAATCCGCAACGCCAGCCACGTGCGGCTCGCCGGCGTGTTTACGCATTTCGCCAGCCCGGACGACGATCCCGCCTTTACCAGCGAACAACGACGGCGTTTTCTCGCGGTGCTGCAATGCTGCGAAGGGCTGCCGCTCAAGGATCTTTTCATCCACGCCGACAACAGCGCGGGCATCGAGACGTTACCGGGCGGAAGCCCGTTTAACGCCGTGCGCGTCGGCCTGCTGCAATTCGGCGTGCTGCCGCATCCGAACTCGCTGCTCGCGCAGGTGCATACCGAGCCGGTTTTCAGTTTCCACACGCGCGTCGGCATCGTGAAGGACTTGCCGCGCGGCACCGGCATCAGCTACGGCCGCACCCACACGCTGTTACGCGACTCGCGCGTGGCCGTGCTCACCGCCGGCTATGGCGACGGCCTGCCGCGCGCCGCAAGCAACCGCGCCCAAGTGCTCGTGCGCGGCCGGCGCTGCCCCGTGCTCGGGCGGGTGACGATGGACCAAACCGTCGTCGATGTCACCGATGTGCCCAGCGTGGAGAGCGGCGACGAGGTCGTGCTCGTGGGCCGGCAGCAAGGTACGGAAATTTCTCTGACAGAGTTCAGTCGCTGGGCAGACACGATCCCTTGGGAAACGCTTTGCTCGGTGACAAAACGCGTGCCACGCATCTACAAGACCTCGCTCGGCGTGTGAAGAAGCATGTGTTCAGGGACATGTGTTCAGGGACAGGCAGAAAACGAGACATGTGTTCAGGGACAGACATGTGTTCAGGGACAGGCAGAGACATGTGTTCAGGGACAGGCAGAAAACGAAAGTAGCTTTGTTGAATGGTGAGGCAGAGGGCCATTAATAGATGAATGACGGACGCTGAGGGGAGTTGAGTCAAATCCAGTAAGCGCCATTGGCTACTTCTGGGATATTTTCGGCCACAAACAGGCCTGGCGTCCCGAAAATTGGCGCTGCCCGGCCATTCCTCCGGTGACAGGACGATCTGACGGGCTTGCGCAATTTCTATGTCTTACCAACCTAGCTTCTTACCCGAAAGCCGCTTTGCGGAGTCCGCGCAACGTGGCGAGGTCTCCCCAATCGGTGATCTTAGGCAAGAAATGCGGAGCAGCTTGCGCACGCAGGCCAGTATGGGCGCGGTAGACAGCGAGGTGTTTCTCCACAAAGGCTTGACTGCCTAAAACTGCTCCATCGCTAAAGTATCGTATGCGGCAACGCAAAACTGTGGCCAGAGGCAAACGGCCTTCGTTCTGCATTACCTTGTCCAAGGCCTTTGCTGACACGCTGGCTCCTTGTTCCTTCTCCTCTGCTGCAGTCGCAAATAGCACCTGCCGGTACACGGCCTGCGTCTCTTTCCATTTTGGATTCTCCATAACGACTCCGAGTCCGTTTTGTGCCGCCCTTTCTCCGGCCACGGCTTCGGCGTAGCCGCAGAACCGATAGTCTTTGGGATCGTCCACCAGCCGGGCTCGCACACAGTTGAGGTCAATGTAGGCAGACATGGTCTGCAATGCCCGGCCCGATTCCACCAGAACGCTCTTGAAACGTTCCGACCAGAGCGTCCCGAACCGGCGATGGCCGTGGTTAAACCAGATGGAAAAACGTTGTTTCACGAGCTTCATGTAGGAAGAAACATCTCCCATGAGCTTCAACTGGCTTTGCCGCCAAAAGTCAGCTTCAGGTCCACCGGATTGCAGTTGCTGTTTCACGACTTCCAGCCGTGCGCTTTGGTATTTGGTCGGCATCGGGTACATCCGTTCGTAGCGGCGCAAGAGTTCAGCATCGTCAGGAACGTTCTTCTCTGGCACCCGCACCAGCACGTGGAAGTGATTCGAGAGGATAGTGTAAGTAAGGACCTGCAAACCGCAGTAGTCGGCCACCAGCCAGATCTGCTTCCTGAGCACCTCACGGTCCACCGGCTCGAAAAGCCACTCTCCATTTACCGTACGGCTCATGCAATGGTACGTCGCTTCGCCCTCTTCTGGGGGCACTTTAATCCGTCGTTGTCTCATACCCGCCAGTCTAGCGTCGTTTTTTGTCCTCCCTTCACTTTTTTCGCCTGTCCCTGAAAATCTTTTGCGCGAGCATGACAAATCGAGTG
>Ga0210395_10004058_pt1 | contig 11244 bp, 6 predicted proteins | sample IncBWH4OmetaG_FD_150861 | JGI IMG/M metagenome (GOLD analysis project Ga0210395, IMG submission 150861) | Forest soil microbial communities from Barre Woods Harvard Forest LTER site, Petersham, Massachusetts, United States - Inc-BW-H-4-O ...
AGCATCACCGACGGAAACGCGTACAGCGGCGACAATGGGCGAGCCGCGATCAAGGGCAGCAACGGGATCTACTACATGGTGGGCAACGACAACAGTGGGAATATCGGCAAGAAGCAGCTTCCACTGACGGTGGTGGGATTTGAACTGATCAACGCGACGGGCGCGGAACTTCGGGTTCCAGGCACAACACCACCTGTACCCCCGAACATCGGCATGATTGGGAGGCTGGAGTTCCTACCCAGCGACAAGCAGGGCAAAGACACAAATTTCCGCGGCATCACCATTTTTAACAACACGGTGTACGTCAGCAAAGGCAGCGGAGGCAATGGAATTAATTCCGTGTTTCAAGAGGGGACTGCAGGCACATTGCCCACGGGCACCGCAGCGGAGTTGGCAACCGTACCGCTGACGATTCTACCCGGCTTCCCGAATACAGAGGCGAGCACGGGCACGAATTTTCCATTCGGGATGTTCTTTGCCAATGCGAACACGCTGTATGTTTGCGATGAAGGCGATGGAACATTTGTGCCGCCGACGGCGAGCGGCAGCAATGTTGCCGATGCGCAATCACAGGCGACCGCTGGCTTGCAGAAGTGGGTGCTGCAGAACGGCGTCTGGACTATGGTCTACGTACTGCAGAATGGCCTGAACATCGGCGTGCAATACAGCGTGGACCACTATCCGGCGTCGATTAATCCGGCGACCGGTGGATGCCGGAACATCGCCGGACGCGTGAATCACGACGGCACGATGACCATTTGGGCCATCACGTCAACGGTGAGCGCCAATGGCGATAACGGAGCGGATCCCAACAAGCTCGTAAAGGTTACGGACGTAATCTCCGCAACCACGGCGCCTTCGGGCGGCTGGCTGGGAACTTTCCAGACGGTGCGTTCCGCGCGGGCCGGAGAGGTGTTCCGCGGAGTGGCGTTTGCACCGAAGAGTGACGACGACGATGGAGGCCGTCACTTCTAGACCAAGAAGTTGCGCAAAAGCTGAAAACCTCCTCGAGCCGCTCGGCCCGAGGAGGTTTTCTATTTTCGCCGAGACTCCCTGACACGGAGATATAGCCGGAACTTTCCGAGTAACGCCAGTGAGGGAAATTAACGTAAGATGCGGGGCGCTCTTGGCGGAGGAGTTGAGGGGGATTATGCGATTTTCTAGGCGACTGCGTACAATTGGAGTTTTTGCGTTGGCGGGAGGATTGGTGCTGATAAACGCGGAAGCGGATGCGCAGGATCGCGGGCAGACGCGGTCGATGGTGATCTCGAAGGGCGGGATTGTCGCTTCGGAGTCGCCGCTGGCGTCGCAGGCGGGCGTTCGAATCCTGGAGAATGGCGGGAACGCGGTGGACGCGGCGATTGCTACGAACGCGATGATGGGTGTGGTCGAGCCGATGATGAATGGCATCGGTGGAGATTTGTTTGTGATTGTGTACGACGCGAAAGCCAACAAGCTTTATGGGTTGAATGCGAGCGGCTGGGCGCCCAAGGGTTTGACGATCGAGTTTTTGCAGAAGCAGGGATTGAAGAGTATGCCGCAGACGGGCGTGAACTCGATTACCGTGCCGGGTGTGGTGGATGGATGGCAGAAATTGTCGGACAAATTTGGAAGGAAGAAATTGAAGGACGATTTGGCGGCGGCGATTCGAACGGCGCAGGACGGTTTTCCGGTGCCGGAGTGGGATGCGGCATATTGGGGTGCGGAAGGCGACCTTTTGCGAACGGATGACGCAGCGACGAGTCTTTATTTGCCCGGCGATCACGCGCCGAAGGTCGGGGATATTTTCAAGAATCCGGATTTGGCGGCGTCCTTGCAACAAATCGCCGATCACGGAAGGGACACGTTCTATAAGGGAGAAATCTCGAAGAAAATTTTGGACGCGATGAAGCGGCACAACGGAACAATGACGGCGCAGGATTTGGCGGAGTATTCCAGCGAATGGGTCGAGCCGATTTCGACAACGTATCGCGATTGGACGGTCTACGAGATGCCGCCGAATGGGCAGGGAATTGGCGCGCTCGAGATGCTCAACATCATGGAGACATTTCCGCTGGGGCAGAAGGATTACGGATTTGCCTCGACGAACGCCCTGCACGCGATGATCGAGGCGAAGAAATTGGCATACGCGGATGTGGCGAGATATTTGGCCGATCCGCGCGGGCGAAAGATTCCGGTGGCGACGCTGCTTTCGAAGGCATGGGCAGCGGAGCGGGCGAAGTTGATCGATCCAGACAAAGCGGCGTGCGACATCGCAGCGGGCGAGATAGCTGGCGGCAGTGACACTACTTATCTGAGCGTGGTGGATCGCGATGGAAACATGGTGTCCCTGATTCAGAGCAATTACGCGGCGTTTGGCTCGGGGATTGTTCCAGCGGCGGCAGGATTTGTGCTGCACAATCGCGGAGGATTGTTCACGCTCGATCCAACATCGCCAAATGCTTTGGCGGGACACAAGCGGCCGCGCCATACGATCATTCCCGGTTTTGCGCAGAATGGCGACAAGCGAATGGCGTTTGGAATTATGGGCGGGTGGAATCAGGCGCAAGCGCATGCGCAGTTCATCGCAAATATCGCGGATTTCAAGATGAACATTCAGGCCGCGGTGGAGGCGCCGCGGTTCACGAAATATACGTTTACCGGGTGCGACGTGGAGATGGAGAACCGGGTCAACGGAAGAGTGCGTGAGGAGTTGACGGCCAAGGGGCATCAGATTAAGGTGCTGGGGACGTTTTCGAGCCGGGTGGGCGGCGGGCAAGTCGTGTTGCGCGATTTCGCCACGGGCGTGAACTATGGGGCGTCGGACCCGCGGAAGGATGGTCAGGCGGCTGCAGAGCTACCGTTTTAGGAGCTGGCTGGGAAGCCGAGGCGGTTTCGAAGGAGTGGCTGGCAGCTAAAGGAACAAGTCCTTTGGAATGTGAAAAATGGGAAGGAATCTTCCCTGAGCCTAGCGAGGTACAGGTCCGAGATTTTGGTAAGCCATTTATTATGAATGAATTGCAAGGTACTGGGTTGGCTGGTGAGTTGCACCTGTACCAATGGCCAGGGACGGTGGCCCGCAGCTACGCCGCCTGGTGACGGAGATTCCGTGGGACTTGATCGGGTGGTAGCCCAGAGCTTTTTGCGGTACGTTGCGGTCTCTGCTTTGTGTTTCGCGTTAAACCCTTCCGCCAAAGCCCAGCCTGTGGATGTGAGCGGCAGCTACGCATGCACGCAGGCGAAAGTGCAGGGAAAAGTGATGGCATGCACGGCGGCGCCGTTGATCCTGAAGAATGATGGGCGGTTCGAGCTGCGCGGGTGGGAGGGTAGCTACCTCGTGGATGGGCAATGGGTGACGCTGTCGGATTCTTTGACGAAGGCGCGCGCGAAGATCGTGCCGGGACATAAGATTGTGCTGCGCTACTACGGGAAGCATGGCTGGGCGGAAATGACGTACGAGCGGCGCGTGGCCGAGATGGGGAAGACGTCGCTTAGCTGAAAAGTGAGTAGTGAGTAGTGAATAGTGAGTAGTGAATAGTGAGTAGTTAAGACCCAGCAAGTGCGTGAGTTTAAGCCCCGTGGATACCGTGCGCGGCGGCGTTTGGCTTCCTCCCGATTCGATTAGCAAATAAAGAAACAACAATTGTAGGGGCGGGGCTTGCCCCGCCCGCTTCAAATGGCACCACCTAATGCCCGGCGTGAGTCAATTCCCGCCGTTTTACGAATCATGTCCACCTCAGTTGGAGATGATACAAATCATGTTTAGCATCTGCGCCCGCGAACTTCCCCGGCCCGCCCGATTAGCTCCCACAAATCAAAAATTGGATTCTAGGGCGGTCATCGAGACGCCACTTCCTCTGCTTTTCAGCGGCCGCCGGGGTATTTTCACATCCGCCAGCAGCCGGATGCGCAGGCTCCAGGGTTTTCACTACTCACTATTCACTACTCACTATTCACTTTCCGCTAGGTTGGTAGCCGCGGCCGCGGAGGACTTTGCCCGCCGTGGCGCCAGTGAGTTTGCCGTGGTCGTACTCGATTTGGCCATTGACGATGGTATAGGCGATGCCTTCGGAGAGTTGTGTGGGGCTGACGAAAGTCGCGCGGTCGATGATGGTGGCGGGATCGAAGATGGTGACGTCGGCGAAGTAGCCGGGTTTCAGGATGCCGCGATTTTCGAGATGTTCGCGTTGCGCGGGGAACGAAGTAATTTTGCGGATGGCAGTTTCGAGCGGCATGAGGTGTTCGTCGCGAACGTAGTGGCCCAGGAAGCGCGGCATGGAGCCGAAGGCGCGGGGGTGCGTGTGGGCTTCGAAGATGGGGCCGTCGAGGGACATTTCGTTGGCGTCGAGGCCGATGCTGGTCCAGCGCTGTTCGAGGCCGGTCCGGATGTCTTCTTCGCTGGCCATGAAATAAAGCGCGCCGGTTCGCGCGGAATCGGCGATGACGAAATCCATCAATGTGTCTTCGGGGGATTTCTTCCAGGCTTTGGCGACATCTTCGACAGTCTTGCCTTCGAACTGTTTTAGTTCAGGCTTTTCGATGGAGGCGAGCAGAATGCCGGCGCCGCCTCCGCAATCGTAATAGAGATTCTCCCAATCGGGATGATCGCCGGCCAATTCTTTTTTGATGCGGGCCCGAACCTCAGGATCTTTTAAGCGGGCGAGAAGTTTTTTGGCGCCGCCGTCTGCTGCCCAAGGAGGAAGGGCAGCGGCAAGAGCGGTTCCACCCGCGGGATATGGGTACATACTGGCAGCGATGTCTAGCCCGGAATCGCGCGCCGCTTGAATCGCCGCGACGACGTTCTTCATGTTGCCCCAGCGCGCTTTGCCGCTGACTTTAAGATGAAAAACCTCGACAGGGAGATTGGCCTCGTGCCCGATGCGGATGGCTTCGGCCAGGGCCTGCATTTCGGAGGCGCCTTCGCTGCGCATGTGCGTGGCGTAGAGGCCGCCGTATTTTGAAGCGACTTTAGCGAGGGCGATAAGTTCGTCGGTTTTCGCGTAGATGTTCGGCGGATAGATGAGTGCGCTAGAGACGCCGAGGGCGCCGTCTTTCATAGCTTGCTCGACGAGAGCTTCCATTTGGGAGAGTTCGGCGGGCGTGGGGGCGCGATCGTCATCGCCGATGACGGCTTCGCGGACTTGCGCGGAGCCCACGTAGGTGCCGATGTTGAGAGGAGTGCCTTGCTTTTCAAGCCGGCGGAAATAACCGTCGAAGGTAGTCCAGTCGACGGTGAATTTGAAATGATCGAGAAATGGTTTGAGCGGAGCAAGCGTCTTTTCGTTTTGCGGGGCGATCGAGCCGCCCTCACCAGTAATTTCGGACGTGATGCCTTGCGAGAGTTTGCTGAGCGAGCGATTGTCGAGGAGAAGAGCGGATTCGGATTGGCCGAGCATGTCGATAAAGCCGGGGGAGACGATCTGGCCCTTTGCATCGATTTCGCGCTTGGCGCGCACTTCGCTCAGGTTGCCAATGGCGGCGATACGGTCGCCTTGGATGGCGACGTCCGCGGCGTACCAGGGATTGCCGGTGCCGTCGATGATGTGGCCGTTGCGGATGATGAGGTCGTAGCCAGTAGTGCCGGTGCCCGCGCCAGCCGAAGATGAGGGAGTGTCGAGCGGGGCGTCGTACGCGGCGGCGGCGATTTCACCGAGAGCTTGGCCTCCAACTTCTTGGGCGGCCTCGGGGTCCGGCGGAAGAGCGACGTGGTTGACGTAAGCGGCGAACGCGAGCTTTTGGCCGCTTGCGGTGATAACGAAGCCGGCCAGGCCTTTTCCGTTAAGCATCATCTTGCTGTTGAGCTTGTCTTCGGAGCCGAACGTTCCGGTTTTTGCGAAGACGTGTCCGGCGCCGGGATTGTTGACCTGAATTTTCGCGAGTGTTCCATCTTTGCCGAGAATGGGTAGCGCCTTGAAGAACACAGGAAAGTCGGGGCGCGTGCTCCAATAGGCCATGTAGTGCGCGATAAAGTCCGGGCTGAAGAGGTCGGCCCAATCGCCGCCTTCGCCGTCACCTTGCGAGACGCCGGAGAGGTCCAGCTTCGCTTCCTGAAGGAACGCCCGCTCGACTCTGAAGCCAGAGTGGACTGGATCGCCGAAGTCTTTAGCGACGAGTGTGCCGAGAAGCGAAGGCCCCATGCTTGCGTGAAGATTCTGGCTGACTTTAAGGGTGACTTTGATTTCCTCTGCGAGAGGAAGGGAAATGTGCTCCGCGACTTGGTTGTCGCTCGTGTAGAGGTGAGCGAGTGTCTTTAAGTCTGGCACAGCAGCGTTTTTTGGCGCCTTGATTTGGATGCCTGCGGAGATGAGGGACTCGCTCAGGACGGTTTCGGCAAACTTTGTAGGTGATGGGACTGCATAAGGCGCGGTCAGGGGATGCGCGCCCAGAGGAAAAGTGCCATTTAGAGTCACCGTGACGGTTCCGTCCGCGTTTGTGACCGTCGCGGGGTCCTCGACAGCAGGTGAAGCGCCAGCAGCGGACGTAGTGAGGTGATTGACGAAACTGGCGTAGGCAGTTTTTGGAGAGACATCGAGCGTGACGGGATCGCCGGCTTTTGCGCCTGGAGTGGCGACAAGGTCGATGACGTTGTCGTTCACGACGATGCTCGAGACCACCACGCCGGTTCCGCCTTCGTGGCCGCCGTCGGGAAATAGACTGGCGTCCACTAGCACGCGGCCTTCGATTTTGTGAATGCCTTTGGCGGCGACGGCTTTGGCTAGTTCTTTGATGACGGCGAGGGGATCGCCTGCGACGGCGGGCCCGCCGTAGGAATGGTCTTCGTCAACGAAAGTTAGTGTGCCGTCTGGCTGAATGCGATTGGAGAGATTGGGGTCGCCACTGGCGACGAGCACGAGGTCACCCTTCAGTGTTCCTTTTTTGTCGATGGGGCCGGTGCGGTAGATGACGGTGTGGAAGCGGTAGTCGGCGCCAAGTTTTGCGAGCACGGTGCCTTCAGTAAGAGTTTTAGTCGTGGAGGCAGGGACGAAAAGTTTGTTGGCGTTGAGGGAGTAGACGACTTTGCCCGTTTCGAGCGAATAGAACTCGATGCCGAAATTCGCGTGGGCGAATTCGGGGCGGTCCATTACTTTTTGAATGCGATCGGCGAGAGAAGCAGTCGATTGCGCGCGCAGCGCTGACGGCGCGGCGATGAGTAAGATCGCGAGACAGAGCACGGCGGAATAAAAAGCAGCGGGGAACTGAAAAAAACGGCGCCCGGTTTGCAAGATAGAATCCTCCAGAGAAATTGGCTGAAACTTTCCAGGCTATCTAGCGCTGGCGAGTCCCTGGCCGGAATGCAAATCTTCAAACTTGATGTTCAAAATCGGGTACTCGCGCCAGTCTTTGTAATCGAAGTGCCACCATTCGTGTTCGTTGACAGTGAACCCATCGGATTCCATGGCGCGCCGCAGTAGATCGCGATGCCATCGCTGGAGAGAGGTGCCGCCGGGGTAATCGGGGAAGGACCGCGGGGACATTTCGTCGTACGTGCCGGGCATTTCGATGGGCTTGCCGGTGGCGAGATCGTAGAGCGTGAGATCGACAGCGCAACCGCGATTGTGCCGCGAGCCTTGCGATGGATCGGCGACGAAGATCTTGCCTTCAGCAGGAGTCGCGTCCCAGAAAATCTTAGTGACGTACCACGGCCGATACGCGTCGTGGATGAGCAGGCCGTAGCCAAGCGGCTGAAGTTTGTGCAGCGCACGGACGAGCGCCTCAGCAGCAGGACGCTGCAAGAAAGCGCGAGCCTGCGTGTAAACCGGCGTGCCGACAAAATCGTTCGTCGTGGCGTACCGAACGTCGAGATGAATCGCGGGGTCTAGCTTCGTCAGTTCGATGAGCTCAGGATTTCGAAACGGGCCTTTCTCGGCAGGGGGCGAAGCGGCCAGTGCCTCTTGCCGAAGCGTCTTGATAGGGCGAGAGGGTGTTAATTGAAATGGATGAGATGGGTCCGCGCCGGCGTCCGTGCGCACATAACAGAAATTGAGGTAACAGATTGCGTTGACGTTGCCTCCCTCACCGCGCACGATGCTGTGGACGACTTGCAGCGGGCCTTCTGAGGGAAGGAAAACATTGTCGCCCTTCAGGGATAGCGGGCGGGCGGCTCCCTTGTCGTCACGCCAAAGCAATTTTCCGCTGTCTTCCAGAAGGATAAACGAGCGCGCTGGCTTTGCGTCCGGAGCCAGAGATTTTGGTTCGTCCAAGTAGACGCCTACGAGTTGTTTCCATTCCGTTGGCGCGTCGGCGGGTTTTGGGCCGGGCGTGATGGATGGCGAGCCCTGCGGTTTGCGCAAAGACGGCGAGGCCAACGAAAGAAATGCGCAAACGCAGAGGGCGGGGATGACGCACATCCGATTCGCCGCTTTGACCGTTTTCACCATTCGCCAAATCATGTCAGAAGCAACCACACATAGTATCCGAGAATTGAAATTCCCGCGAGATACAAATGTTGCCCGTTCCAAACCGCCGGGATATCACCGCATCCAAAAAGTGGATTCCACGCGACGCGGTGGAAGGGTTTCGCGCAGAAACATTTGTTTCAGCCTGAAGTAGGGCGGCTAAACCGTATACCAACGGAAGCCTTTGCGCTGCTCTTCGTCGATTTCTTTAAGGATGGCGAGCGTCTGTGGGCGGCGGTATTGGCCGCAGGCGGCGAGGATGGCGTTGACGAGCGCGACTGGAGCGGCATACGAGGCGCCGAAGGAAGTGGATTCGACGCTGGCGAGGAAGACTTCGTCGCATTCGCGAGCAAGAGGGGAAACATAGGTGTCAGCGATGCCCACACAGTAGGCATTGCGGGCGTGTGCCAGATGCACGCCTTCCACGGTCTGGCGGAGGCCGCGGCGGAAGCTGATGGCAAGCACGAGGTCGCTCTTGTTTACGGTGCGGACCAAGTGAGCGATGCGGCCTGCGGACGTAGCCGTGAAGACGGGCAAGCCGAGCAACGTGATTTGATATTCCAAATAATCGGCGAGAAATGCCGCGAGATCACCAGCGAGAAGCACGATGCGACGCGCGTCGTAGAAACGTTTGGCGAGTGAGACAAGACGCGGGGCATCGAGACTATTTTTGAGGCCGTGAAGATTTTTGAGGTCTTGCTCGAGGGCTTCGCGCACATAGGCGGGCATGCTGGTGACGCGGCCGGCGGATTGCATCGTGTCGAGCGAGGTGGCGAAGGCGATGGAGAGGTCATGGAGATGGCGCTGAAAGTCGCGATAACTGGCAAAACCGAGGCCGCGGACGATGCGAACGACAGTGGCAGGGTCGGTCTTGAGACGCTTGGCCATGGCGCGCACGCTAAGCAGGACGTAGTCGCGCGGATGTTCGAGTATGGGGCGAATGATTTCCTGGCGTTTGGCGCTGAGAAGTTCAATGCGCTCCGCCAACGACGGAGCCGAGGCTTGAGGAGAAACTTGTGGTCGTTTCATCGCGCCAGAGAATTGCCTAAAACGGCGAGCATGTCAACTGGACGCGCATTATGTATGTGGTGACTTGCGGCTGATGATTCTTGACTTCTGACTCGTGTCCGGATTCTTTTTGGTGCCAGACAATCATTTTTTGGAGGCGGCGGCTTTTTCTTCGAGCCCGGGTGCGATGACGGGCTGGAGAAAGGGCATCATGGCGCGAAGCTTGGGACCGAGTTGTTCGACGGGATGGTTTTGCTCGCGCTTGCGAGTGGCGAGGAAGTTGGGGCATCCCGCTTCATTTTCGGCGACCCATTTTTTGGCGAAGCTGCCGTCGCGAATTTCAGAGAGGATTTGGCGCATCTCTTCGCGCGTTTTTTGCGTGATGATGCGCGGACCGGCAGTGTAATCGCCATGTTCGGCGGTGTCGCTCACGGAATAGCGCATGTAGCTGAGACCGCCGCGGTAGATGAGATCCACGATGAGCTTGAGCTCGTGCATGCACTCGAAGTAAGCGACTTCGGGTTGATAGCCTGCCGCGACGAGGGTGTCGAATCCCGCTTTGATGAGTTCGCTGACGCCGCCGCAGAGAACGGCTTGTTCACCGAAAAGATCCGTTTCGGTCTCTTCGGTGAATGTAGTCTCGAGGACGCCGGCGCGCGTGCAGCCGAGCCCTTTCCCATAGGAGAGCGCGAGAGCTTTGGCGTTACCGCTGGCGTCTTGTTCGACGGCGATGAGCGCGGGCGTGCCGCCGCCTTCCGTGAAGACTTCGCGGACGCGATGACCTGGAGCCTTCGGAGCGATCATGGAGACGTCGACGGATGCGGGGGGCTTGATTGTTCCGAACCGAATGTTGAACCCATGGGCAAACATCAGCGTCTTGCCTTTACGGAGATGCGGCTCGATGTGCTCGCGGTACAGTTTCGGCTGCTTGGTGTCTGGCGCGAGAATCATGATGACGTCGGCCCATTCGGCGGCTTGCGCGGGCGTATTGACCGTGAGGCCCTCTTTTTCGGCTTTGGCGCGAGAGGCGCTGCCTTCGGGAAGACCGACGCGGACGCTTACGCCGCTGTCGCGAAGGTTGAGCGAGTGAGCGTGGCCTTGCGAGCCGTAGCCGATGATGGCGACTTTCTTGGATTGGATAAGGGCCAAGTCCGCAGAGTCATCGTAGTAGAGATTTGCCATTTTTTCCTCGTGGGCCGGGTTACGGCCGGGATTTAGAATCCTTCAAACCTGCGCTTCTGGCAGTCACGCGCCGAAAGAAGCGCCCGAATTCCTGCGATGGTATCTACAGCCCCTCCCTCGTTTTTTTGTAAGTATTGCTGATAAAGGACTTAGCGTTGGCACAAGTCCTTTGGATTCAACACTTACGGCGTGAGGCGTAGCTGTTGATTCTACAGAGGTTATCCTCACTGTGGACCCCACCACGAAGCTACCTCGTCTCCAGGGCGTGCGCGGGGGCATCGGCTGAGGTCGGCGGACGGAGCAGATCTCCACCGCGGGTCATGCTGATGCGGCCGCTGCGCGCCATTTCCAGGACGCCGAAGGGGCGGAGAACTTCCAGGAGGCCGTCGATTTTGTCGACAGTGCCGGAGACTTCGATGATGAGCGATTCGGGAGCTACGTCCACGACGCGCGCACGGAAAACCTTGATGAGTTCCATCAGGTGCGGGCGGGACTGCTGATCGGCGAGGACTTTGATTAGCGCGAGGTCGCGCTCGAGCAAGGAGCGCTCGGAGATGTTTTCGGCGAGCAGGACGTCGACCAGCTTTTCGAGGCTGGCTTCGAGGCGATGGCCGCCTTTGGCGTCAGTGTGGGCGACGATGGTCATGCGAGCGATCTCGGGGTTGTCGGTTGGGCCGAC
>Ga0210395_10004060_pt1 | contig 11243 bp, 13 predicted proteins | sample IncBWH4OmetaG_FD_150861 | JGI IMG/M metagenome (GOLD analysis project Ga0210395, IMG submission 150861) | Forest soil microbial communities from Barre Woods Harvard Forest LTER site, Petersham, Massachusetts, United States - Inc-BW-H-4-O ...
GCGCCAAGATCGGCAGCGGGACGTGCCGTGCTTTTCAACCAGCCATTCGCCGGCCCCGCCGAGCTTCAGGCCCGTGCTGTCCACCAGCAAATGCAGCGGACCGGCCCCGAGCCGCCGGAGGGGCGGCACTTCCAGCGTCTTGCTCCGCCGGCTCAATGTCGAGTGATCCGGCACCGCGAGAGCGAGGCCGAGCAGAGCGACGAGGGAGCCGATGAGCCCTTCGGTCTGCCGTAATGCCAGACCGAAGACCGTGGGCGCATCGTCAGCGCCGTGGTGATCGCCAGCGCCGAATAATGGGGCTGCCCGCCGGGCGTCGTTCGCGGTTCGGCCCGCCACGCCGCAATCGCCTCGTCGGTGAACCAGACGGTCAGGCTGCCGCGCCGCCGCAATGCTGCGTCGTACTCCGGCCGGTTCGTCACCCGATACCGGGGTCTCGGAATATGATGACGGTGTTCGGCGTGGTGTTTGAACGGCACGGCGAGAGTTTCCGGTTGTGAACGGGACCAGCCTGCTCGGTCAGGCCCTCGCCGGCAACCCGGCCGATCCCTGCAACAACGTCGTGCGAAGGCACCGGGGTCGCGCCGATCGTGCCCAAGGTCCTGACGTCAAGCGGGACCAAACGCGGCCTCTTTGCCCGGCAGGACTTCATCTACGACGCCGAGCGCGACCACTACACCTGCCCGGCGGGCGCAAAACTCACCAAAATCCATCGCCGCGCCGATCACACCGAAGACTTCGACCGCTACCGCCATCTGAGCGCCTGCTTCACCTGTCCGCTCAGACCCCGGTGCACGCCGACCCAGCGGCGGATCATCAAGCGCTGGGAGAATGAGGACGTGCTCGACAGGATGCAGGCCCGGCTCGACCGCATGCCCGAGGCCATGGGGGTGCGGCGACAAACCGTCGAACACCCGTTCGGCACCCTCAAAGCCTGGATGGGCGCCACCCATTTCCTGACCAGGACCCTCGACAAGGTGCGAACCGAGATGAGCCTCCACGTTCTGGCCTATAACCTGAAGCGAATGTCGCCCACCTCCTATCGCGCGTTTTCCCACAGCCTCGGGCATCAGGAGGCGTTCCTGCGGCCGAGGCTGATCCATCTTGTACAGTTGTTCGGGAGGGGACGAATCGTTGTTAAGCTTCATGCATAATCTCTCCTGGCGGAGGAGCGTGCGATGAAGCTCTACGATTATCAGTTGGCACCAAACCCACGTCGCGTCCGCGTTTTCCTGGCGGAAAAAGGGATCGTCGTGCCGACAGTGCAGGTCGATCTGCGCGCCGGCGGGCAGTTCACACCCGAATTCCGCGCGGTCAATCCGGAATGTACGGTGCCGGTGCTCGAATTCGATGACGGGCGGCGCCTCACCGAGGTCATCGCGATCTGCCTGTATTTCGAATTAGCCCATCCCGAGCCGGTGTTAATGGGCGTGGGCGCGGAGGAGCGGGCGATTGTCGCCGACTGGCATCACCGGATCGAGCGACAAGGCTTTTGGGCCATCGGTGACGCGTTCCGCAACTCCGCGCCCGGCCTCAAGGGCCGCGCCTTGCCGGGCCCGGACGATTATGAGCAGATCCCGGCGCTTTCCGAGCGTGGCCGCGCCCGCGCCGGGCGGTTCTTCGAAATGCTGGACCGCCAGCTGGAGGGGCGTCAGTTCGTCACGAGCGACCGCTACACGATCGCCGACATCATGGCGCTCGTGACGGTCGATTTCGCCGCCCGGATCAATCTTGCGATCCCAGAAGGCTGCACTTATCTGCGGCGCTGGCACGAGACCGTCTCGGCGCGCCCGAGCGCCGCCGCCTAATCGCGGGGTTCCGCATCCGATCGGCCTGCGTCCGGAACGGGGCATGAAGACCAGTTCCCGCCGCCATGGCCGAACGCCTCCTGTCGGTTCGGTCAACGGACCATCGCTGAGACGCACGGCAACGGCCAAGACGCGCCGATTTCTTCAGTCCTAACAGCCTCTTGCACCCTGACGTGGCAGCTATTTGTCGGGCACGCCGGCAAGGCGCAGGCCGGGGAAATAAACCGCCTCGTAGAGGGAGCGAATTTTCGGGCTCCCGAGGCTCCCGGCGCGCAGGCGGTCGATGCTGGCGTACTCACCGTTTGGGCTCCGCGTTCGGGCTTCGGCAAGTGCTGTTGCGGCCCTTTCACTGTCGCCCTTCAGAGCCTCGGCTGCGGCGAGCCGCGCGTAAACATAGGGCAGTGCCGGGTCGGCAATGCGAGCCTTGTCGAGCCAATATATGGCATCGTCGATCTGAGACAGCAGCAGATGGGCGAGCCCGATCCGGGCGTACCAGATGCCGACCAGTGGGTCGCCAGGATCGAGCCGCACCGCTCGCTGAACGAGGGCGAGCCCCTCGGGGACGGCACCGATGTAAACCTTCGCTTGTCCGAGATTGGCGTAGGCATCCGGCCAGTCGGGGTCGTGCTCGACGGCCATTTGATACTCGGGAATCGCGTCCTCGAAACGGTATTGCGCCCGCAGCAAGGCACCTCGCGCATAATGCGCAAGCAAGCTGCCAGGCGCTTCGGTCAAGGCTCTTTCGACGAGATCCTTGGCGCGCGTAATATCGGATGGGGTGGTCACTCCGGGGCCGCCTGACGCCAGTGCTCTCGCGAGCCAGCTCAGCCCGATCACGGAGCGCGGATCAAGCGCTAGCGCCCTCTCGAACTCCGCGATCGCCGCGACACGGTTTTCTGCCGTTGCGGTCTGCATCATCAGCGCCCGCCCGCGCAGAAGGAAGTCCAGCAGCCCTGGGTGATCGACCACGCGAGCCGCATCCGCCGTCACCATCGCCGGACCAAGTCCGGCCGCGATGCGTCCGGTGATTTCGTCCTGGAAGCCGAGGCGGTTGCCGGCGCCACCGTCGAAACGATCTGCCCACAAATTTGCGGCCGTCTTGGCGTCGCTTAGTTGCGCGGCAACGCGAACCCGATCGCCTGTTCCTTCGACGCTGCCTTCGAGGACGTAGCGGACCCCCAACTCGCGACCGATGGTTCTCGTATCAGGCGACTTGTGGCCGTATGCGGCGGCGGTGCTGCGTGCGATCACGGTTATCTGCCCGGCGCGCGACAAATCCGTTGTTAAATCCTGGACAATGCCATCGGCTAAATTCTGCTGCTTCTGATCGTCGCTGAGATCGGCGAACGGCAAGACCACGATCGACTGCGGCGGGGCTTCTGGGCGAGAGGCGCGCAGCCACGAGATCCGCCAATCGACCGACGTCATCAACAACACCACGATCCCCAAAGCGCTGAGAGCCGCGCCGTGTCGCATGACCCGAGGCGAGTGCGGACCCCGTGGAGCAACGCCGGCCGGGTTCTGCTGAAAACCTGGCGGGCGCGTTATCGCGACAGCTTGATCGGGCTTGCCGTTATCATCGCCAGCAGCGGCGCTTGGTGGTGGGGCTCCGGTCGGGGGGCCGCCTTCGACAAAGCGATAACCGTAGCCGGTAATCGTTTGGATGCAACTGCCCTGGGCTCGGCCCTCATCAAGGATGTGGCGCAGCTTCGAGATCTGGACATTGAGGTTAGCTTCCTCGACCGCTCGGCCCGACCACACTTCACTGAATATCTGATCCTTGGAGACTGCCTCACCGCGGTGTCGCGCCAGCAGCGTCAATAAATCGAGGGTTCGGGACCCGAGTGGCACCGGGGCTACGTTACCGGCATGGTCGAGGCGGAAAAGGCCCCCGGCCTTGCGGTCGAACCGGAAACCATCGACCAGAAACGTGTCGTCCGAACCGAGTGTGCCCATCGCCGTCTCGCTCGCCCGCGCGCGCTTCCGATCCAAAAGCTCATACCCCGGTTTGCTGGCTTCTTTATGTGAGCGGCCTCACAAGTCGCCGTTTCAGGCCGAGGCATTTTTGGCCGCTTCACCGGCCTTTGGAACGATTTGGAAAAATTTACAGCGAGGTCGTAGTCCGCTGGCCCAGGGCAGTTACAGGTTGTTGGCGGCGATCCCGAGATCGTCGCAACCGAATATGCGAAGAGGCAGAAATGAATGACACACCGAAACCGATCGCGAGGAGCGATACGCCCCGAGCGGCGGAGCCCATCGCGCTGACCGCGGAGCAAATTCACCTCGTGTCGGGTGGGCTGAACCCGCAGCCGCTGCCTCCCTGCCACGAGGACGCACACGAATAGGGCTGCGGCGCATCTTCGGGTGCGTCAAGGCCCTGCCACGCTAAGGAGGCGATCTATGTCAAGCCGAGAGAGCGGATTGGACCCGCAGCGCCGGCGCGCGTCGGCACCAGTCATCCTTTCGCCGAATGAGACCGAACAAGTCTCTGGCGGGCACATCAAGAAGGTCAATAACGGCCCCGGTTCCGCCCCGTACAACACCCCGGGCAACCCGGAATACGGAGCAACCTAATGCACAAAAAGCAGGTGAACTCTTCCCGCTCGGCACCGAAGCAGCCGGTCGAGTTGACCCTCGCGGATGGCCAGAACGTTTCGGGCGGCGCCCCGACGCTACCGCTTCCGCCCCCAAGGTCGGAGCGGCCGGACCCAGTACCCTGGTAGCGCTGTCAACCCTTTTTATGAGGTCATAATGATGTCGGGACGAAAACCCTGCCGAAGCCAATCGCGGTCGCGCCGGAGCAGCTTCGACTGATCGCCGCTGGCACCGCCGCGGCATTGCCGGTGGCCCTTCTGCGGCCGGTCATTGCCGGCGGCATAACGCCGGGGCCGATCTGGGACGGCGGCTCTTCCGCCACCTTGACCTGAGGCCATAGCTCCCCGGCGGCCAGCTTGGGTGGCCGCCGGGATTTCCTTGTCGATCAGCCATTCGGCGGGAGCCGTCTATGCCACAAAGAGGCAGACAACCAGCCTCGATATTGTGCCCGAGCGTAACCGAGATCGGTCCCAACGCGGAGGTGTTCGGGGTTCTGACCGGGTCGGCGACTGAGGGCTTCCGGATCGGCTATCTGACGGAGGCGCTGCCGGCGACGGTCGAGCTTCTGGCGGCCGCGGCGCCGGCCAAACCGACAGAGGTGTTCCGCGCCGCCTCGCCCTGCATGGAGCGGCGCTGCAAGCACTTTGACGGTAGGGATTGCGGGCTCGCCGCGCGCGTCGCGTCGATGCTCGATCCGGCCGTCGGCACGCTGCCCCGTTGCGCGATCCGTCCGCGATGCCGGTGGTTCCGGCAGGAAGGGCGCGCGGCGTGCTTGCGCTGCCCGCAGGTCGCGACCGAACAACGCAACCCGAATGATCTGCAAAACGCGGTCGCAGGCTGAACCGAGTAGCAAGCGATGACTGTCACGCTGTTTCGCCAGGAGGCGATCGACCACCAGCGCCTGAGGATCTGGGGCGAGGTGACCCTGGCGCTGCCTATGTCCTACGCCCTCCTGACTGGCTTTATCGCGGCTTCCGTGCTCGCGGCGGCACTGTTCATCGGTACCCAGAGCTACGCGCGCAAGGAACATGCGACAGGTTTCCTCGTTCCGAGCGCCGGCGTCGCCCGGATTGCGCCGCCACGCCCCGGCACCGTCATTGATGTTGCGGTGCGCGAGGGGCAGCATGTCGAGCGCGGCGCGCTGCTAATGACCGTCAGTGATGCTGAGACCTCTGAGCGCGGCGAAAATGTCGACACGGCAAAAGCCTTGGAGCTGCAAGCGCAGCGCGATCGCCTGCGAGACCAGATCGGCCTCGAGCGAGAAAAATCGCAGCTCGAGGCCCGCCAGCTGCAGTCGCAAATCGTCACCGCCAGGCAGGAGATCATCGAGTTCAGGCATCAGGAGACGATCCAGGCAGACCGCATCGAGATCGCCCGGCAACAGCTGAGCGGGGCCCTCGAACTCGCTGCCAAGGGCTACCTGTCGCGGGTCGAACTCCGCAGTCGGCAGGACGCCCATCTGGCCGAGCAGCAAAGCGAAAGCGCGCTCGCAAAGGAGCGTCTCGCGAAAGAGGCTGAGTTATCCGGACTGCAGGAAAAGCTGCAGCAGTTGCCAATTGCGACGGCCGAGAGCGCCGCAAGGACTGAGGCGGAGATTGCCGAAATCGAGACGCGGCTCAAAGACGTCGACCGGGAGCGCGGGTATCAATTGCGGGCGCCGATTGCTGGCCGGGTATCGGCGCTGCAGGCTTGGGTCGGCAAAAGCGCCGACCCACGGCTTCCGGTCCTCTCGATCGTTCCCGAAGGCGACGTCCTCAAGGCCGAATTGCTCGTCCCGGCGAGGGCGATCGGGTTTGTCGCCAGTGGTCAAACCGTCCAAATCAGCTACGACACGTTTCCGTTCCAGCAGTTCGGCTTTGCCCGCGGCACTGTTCGGTCGGTCTCGCGCACATTGCTGAAACCCGACGAGATCGTCGGCCCGGCGCTGGTGCGCGAGGCGTCCTACCGGGTCGAGGTTGCTCTCGAACGGCAGACGATCAGAGCCTATGGCGAGGAGCTACCGCTCGAACCCGACCTCGAACTGCAGGCCGATGTCGTCGCCGAGCGTCGCAGTCTGATCTCGTGGCTTCTCGATCCGCTTGTGAGCGTGTGGAGGCGCTCGTGAAATCGCCGAGCCTGTCCGCTCGTCTGCCCGAGATTCGGCAGGCTGCGGCCAGCGAATGCGGCCTCGCCTGCCTGGCGATGGTCGCGTCGTTTTACGGCAGGCAGACCGATCTCGGCACGCTGCGGCGCGAATACCCGGTGTCGCTGAAAGGCGCGACCCTGGCGATGGTCATGGAGATCGCCACCCGGCTTGGTTTGTCGGGCCGGCCACTACGGCTCGAACTCGATCACCTGCGGACCTTGCGCGTACCGGCGATCTTGCATTGGGACATGAACCACTTTGTCGTGCTGCGCCAAGCCGGCCGGTCGGGTCTTGTCATTCACGACCCGGCCTTTGGCGCGCGTCGCTGCAGCCTCGCCGAGGCCTCGAAGCATTTTACCGGGGTGGCTCTGGAACTGACCCCGGATCGTTCATTCCGGCCGCAGCGCGCCTCACCCAAATTGTCGCTATTCGACTTCTTCGGCCATATCGCCGGGTTGGTGCCAGCGCTTGCGCAGATCCTGGTCCTCTCGCTCATCCTGCAACTCTATGTGCTCGCCACCCCGTTCTACATGCAGATCGTTGTCGATAACGCGATCGCCAAGGACGACCGCGATCTACTGATGGTTCTGGCCTGCGGCTTTGCTCTGTTTCTGCTGATCAACACGGGCGCCAACCTGATTCGCGCCAGGCTGCTGATGCACGCGCAAAACACTTTGGCCTTCCAGATGGGTGCCGGACTGTTCCGGCATTTGTTGCGCCTGCCAATGTCGTATTTTGAAAAGCGCCATGTCGGCGATCTAGTATCGCGCTTCACATCGACCGAGCCGGTTCGAGCCCTGCTGGCCGAGGGGCTGGTGACCGCGCTGATTGACGGCGCGATGGCGAGCCTAACCGTGGTCATGATGTTTCTTTATCGGCCGTCATTGGCTCTTGTGGCAATCGCTGCGCTCGCTCTCTACTTCGGCCTCCGCATCGCCTTCTACCGGCTGTCGCGCCGCCGCTCCCTCGATCAGATTGAGGCTCGAAGCCGCGAGAGCACGACGTTTATTGAGACGATGCGCGCCGTGCAAAGCATCAAGATCTTTACCCGCGAGACCGAGCGCGAGGCGGTTTGGCTGAACCGCTATGCCGAGGTCGTGCGCGCCGAAGCGACGAACGGGTTCCTGAAGCAAGCGTTTCGGATCGCCAATGATGCGATATTTGGCTTGGAAAACGTCCTGATCGTCTATCTCGGCGCGCAAGCTGTGCTCGCCGGCGAGATGACCGTCGGCATGCTGTTTGCCTTCCTCTCGTACAAGCAGCAGTTTGTCGACAAAGCCGCGCGGCTGATCGAGCGTGCCATCGAATTCCGTATGCTCGATCTACATCTCGAACGACTGGCCGACATCGCCGGCGCCGAGCCGGAAGAGCGGCATATTCGCCCGGCCGCGTACCAGGCGCCCATCGAGGGCAATGTCGAGGTGCGCGCGCTCTGCTTTCGTTATGCCGCAGGCGAACCGTTCGTATTGCGCGATGTCAATCTCAGCGTCCGCGCCGGCGACTATGTCGCGATCACTGGGCCGTCCGGTTGCGGCAAGACCACGCTGCTCAAGCTGATTCTCGGGCTGCTCGAACCGACGTCCGGCGAGATCCTGGTAGATGGCGTGCCATTGCACATTCTCGGGCACGATGCGTTTCGCAAGAGCCTTGGCGTTATCATGCAGGACGACCAGCTGCTGTCGGGCTCGATCGCCGATAATATCTGCTTTTTCGACGAAAGCTTCGATCTCGACCACATGACGCACTGCGCCCGAGTGGCCGGGATCCACGACGAGATCTGCCGGATGCCGATGGCCTACAACAGCCTGATCGGCGATATGGGCACCTCACTCTCCGGTGGGCAGAAGCAGCGCGTGCTGCTGGCGCGCGCGCTTTATCGTCGGCCACGCCTGTTGTTCATGGACGAAGGCACTTCCCATCTCGATATCGCGACCGAGCGGCAGGTCACGGCTGCGATAAAATCGCTGGGGCTGACGCGGATTATTATCGCCCACCGGCCGGAAACAATCGCTTCAGCAGCGCGCCAGCTCGTGCTCGCCGACGGTCAGCTCAGCGAGCTGCGCGGACGCTTGGCGGCTGCCTGACCTGGCTGCCTTGCCCGTTCGGCGCAGGATGTCGCGACGCGGGCCTGAAACGATATCGAGAACTTCGGACGATAGCTGCGCTGGAGGCGCTGATCCGGCGTTTTCGAAATGGGTCTCAACGCTGGCTCTGGCGTCGGGAGCTCATAATTAAGTGCAGTCGAGGCTTGCCGCGCACCATCAGTTCTAAACGTTTTATTTAAAAAAATTTGGGGAAATTTAGCTCTCGCTCATAGTCTCTAACTGACCAATGGCGAGATGGTTTGCTCGTGGCCCAGACCCGGAGGGATAGCCCGGCGCGAAGGCCAGCCGCTCCGCTTGAGATCGGCATCAACAACATGTGTGAGGAGTTCACCTATGGACCAGCGCATACCTCTCGACAACACGTCCCCCAAGGAGCCTTCGCCGAACCCGGTCGAGCTGACCCCGGAAGAGGCGAAGCAAATCGCCGGCGGTCTCGCCGCGGCTGTGGCCTCGATTGCCGTGCGGTGCTGCCTCACCTGCGGTATCGGCGGCGTGTACAAGGCAACGTGAACCAGAATGCGTCCTGCGGCATCACGGCCAACGGTTGATTGAAATGCCTCCCGTTCCTGCCGCGTCCTCTGTCACAACTGAGGGGTTGGGCTCGCTGCCGCCCCTCGGTGTCGGGTTCCCGTACATCGGCGAGCTTCCGCCCGAACTATATCGGCCGGGCCTGGTCGACTTTGTCGAGGTGACCCCGGAAACCTTGTGCCGGACGCGGCGGGACGGCGAGCACCGGTCGCTGATCGTCGTCCCTGACAGGTTCGACCGGGCGCGCACCGTCGTCGATGTGCTTCCAATCGTCGTCCACGGCATCGAGCTGTCGATCGGCTCAGCGATCGGTTGCAACGAGCATTATCTCGATATGCTCGACCAATTTCAGCGGTTGTGGCCATTTTGCTGGCATAGCGAGCATTTAAGCTATCAGACGATGCCCGGCGACGACGGCGTGTCGGTGGACATCGGCATCCCGCTGCCGCTGCCCGGAACTGACGAGGCCGTTCGCCTCGTCGGCGATCGCGCCGCTGCGATCGGCCGCCGATACGGCGTCCCTTTCTTGCTTGAAAACCCGGCGCATTTTTTACGAACGCTCCCCTATGAGCCGGACATCAGCGACGAGATCGGGCTGATGGCTGCGATTACCGAGCGCGGGTCGTGCCGCCAGTTGCTCGATCTGCACAATCTCTATTGCAACGCGATCAACCACCGCTTTGATCCCTTCGCCGCGGTCGATCGCATAGATCTCGATCGGGTCGGAGAAATTCATGTTGCCGGTGGATGCTGGCAATCCGGCTATTTGAACGACACCCATGACGGGCGGGTGCCGTCCGCGGTATGGGAATTGCTCGACTACACGCTGCCGCGCTGCACCCATGTCGGGGGCGTCGTCTTCGAGCTGTTGAATTATTACGCCTCGAAAATGGCCCCTGAGGAGATTGTCGAAGAGTTGGCAAAGGCTCGGCGGATCTGGGATCGCAGCCACCTGCCAACCCGAGAGGCTGGAACGTGACTTCGCCAATGGCGCTGCTCGCGCATCAGACCACGCTCGGCCGCCATCTGCGGACGGGCGATCCCGGCGTGCCGATGCTGGTGGTTGGTACCTCGCGCGACCTGGAGGCTGGGCTCGATGCCGGTCATCGGACGCAGCTGGCCGAACTTATCGCTAGCCCGGATTTCGTGTTTACGCAGTTCGTTCGACAGTCCTGGTGCGTTGGACGAACCAAGGCTTTGGCGCGGCTGACGCTGTCTGTCCTCTCCGAAGAAGCGGGCCGGAACCTCGTCGACCACTGGGTCGCTCGCGGCGGAGGTGCGGCGTTCGATCCGATGAGCGAAGCCGAAGGATTGTTTGAATTCGCCGCGGCCCGTCTCGAGGATCCCTCGCACGCGTTGACGATCTGCCGAATGGAACAGGCGGCTTTGCGAGCGAGTGCGGCGGCCCTAACCTTCGCGGCGCCCGACCTTACGCTTGACGATGAAGCCCTAACCTTTGTCTGTCGCGGGAAAGGGGCGGGGTTGGTGCGATTCTTTGCTCCTCCGGAGCGCCTCCTGGCATGCGTTTCTGCAGGAGAGCCGCTTCCGGCGCTCACCGAGGAGAGTCTACCGATACTGTTCACGCCTGGGCTCGCAGAGTTGTGCCGCCCTGCAACCGAGGAAGAAACAGCGTTTTGGGAAAGCTTGCAGGCGCCGGCCAGCGCTGCAGCGCTGATGCAGGAAGGATATCCGCGCCGCCTGATTAGCTCAATGCTCGACATCGGTGCAATCGACCTCAGCTCGCGCACGCTGGCGGCTACGGTGTGTTAGGTGAATGCCCCAGCGCGGCTTGCTAAATCGCCCAGCAGCCGCCGTTACCCGGTAGGCGACGTTGTTGCAGGGATCGGCCGGGTTGCCGGCGAGGGCCTGACCGGGCAGGTTGGCCCCGTCCATAACTGGAAACCCTCTGCCGTGCCGTTCAAACATCACGCCGAACACCGTCATCATATTCCGAGACCCCGGTATCGGGTCACGAACCGGCCGGAGTACGAGGCAGCATTAAGGCAGCGCGGCAGCCTGACCGTCTGGTTCACCGACGCGGCCATCGCGGCGTGGCGGGCCGAACCGCGAACGACGCCCGGCGGG
>Ga0210395_10004062_pt1 | contig 11243 bp, 10 predicted proteins | sample IncBWH4OmetaG_FD_150861 | JGI IMG/M metagenome (GOLD analysis project Ga0210395, IMG submission 150861) | Forest soil microbial communities from Barre Woods Harvard Forest LTER site, Petersham, Massachusetts, United States - Inc-BW-H-4-O ...
GAATTCTCGTGGTTTCCCGGGGTTTGAGTTCCGCTCTCATTGCCATATGAGAGGAGGAAATCTCTGCCGGCGCAGGAGCACAGCGTAACTCGGTACACCGGATGACACCGTCCAAACCCCGATATCGCAAACTCACGCGATCCTCTTCCACGACGTCCGGCAGACGTTCGCCTCGCCGCGGACGCGACACCCCACGTACCTCGAACACGTCCGCAAAATCGGCTGCAAATTCGATTCGCAATGGAAGCTGCACAGTGGACGAACCGTAATTTGTCAGGCGCAATTGCTCATAGCAGACGCCATCCCAGAGCAGCCTGGAACGAACCATGTGGATTGTGCCGCGTGACAATTCCACATGGTCCCCACTGAGAATGTCTACATTCGTAAGATCTGCTGAGAACAGAGAATTGTCAGCCCTGACGCCGGAACTGAGGAACAATGGCGGTGTCTCGCCCAGAGACAGCATTAGCCGCGACAGGAATCTCGTGCCGTCATAATAGAGCCCATGTTCTCCGAGCCCCGAGGACCGAATGTTCCCGTATCGATCGAAGACCGCAAACATCGGTCCATACTTGAGCACCCGAATCCTCTCCTCGACGGGAGGAAAGCCAGTCGCGACGTAAAACTCGGTCTTGACGCTGATTTCAGCCAATCGGAACTCCGCTTGAATCTGGGATCGGTTCGCCCTGCGACCCTACAAGTGTCTCGTAAAGGCGCAGGTATTGCGAACTCATCAGGCTGGCCGTGAATCGCTCTTCAAATCGTCGCCGGCAGGCGGCGCGGTCGAACGACTCGATTTTGTGTATCACTTTTACTGCAGCGTCAGCATTCGGGACAATGAACCCCGTTACTCCCTCTTCGACGACCTCGGGAACCGAACCAGCCGAATAAGCGATAACGGGTGTTCCACAAGCCATCGCTTCGATCATCACGATGCCAAATGGCTCTGGCCATGTGATGGGAAACAGTAAAGCCGCCGCGCCGCCGAGCAATTCATTCTTTTCTGGAAAACCGACCTCACCCAAAAATTCTACTCCCGGTCCCTTCATCAGGGGCTTAAGACAGGTCTCGAAGTACTTCCGATCCGCCGCGTCGACCTTGGCTCCTACCTTCAAAGGCATTCCCGCCCGACGAGCAATCGCGACCGCCTGATCGAGGCCTTTTTCCGGAGATGTGCGCCCTAGGAAAACCAGATAGTCGCTCGGCTTCGGACTGAACTCATATTGGTTCTCCGGCAGACCGTGATAGATGGTGCCCTCCCAATTCAACCAGGGCAAAGGCGCACGCTGTGCATGTGAGATCGACGATACCGGCATGTGGCGAAAAGCGCGGTAGAGTGGGAGCAGGTCCGGAATGTCCAATCGGCCGTGAAGTGTTGTCAGCGTCGTCCAGTCCAGTGCTCGGCTACTAGGAAAATGCAGATAATCGATGTGGAAGTGGATCATGTCAAACTGATGCCGCTGCGCGACAACCTTGTCCAGCATCAATACGTGGTGCGCGAGTTGGTCGACGCACTGAGGGTCGAGTCGTAGAGCGCGCGGGCAGACGGGAACCAGCTTGGCCTGAGTGAGTGAGTCACCACTTGCAAAAAGAGTGACATCATGTCCTTGCTTCACCAGTTCTTCGGTTAAATAGGAAACAATACGTTCGGTACCGCCATAAAGTTTAGGGGGGACACTTTCGTATAAAGGCGCAACTTGCGCGATTCGCATAAATATTTTTTCCCTGCTTTTCCGGATGGCCCTGAGAAGGTAACAACCTCGCTCGGCGAACCCGCTTTCCTAAAAATAGCCTGTCAGCTCCGAGAATTCGCATCCGGTGCATGCTGTAAGCAAAGGAAGTCATGTCCCGATTTCTTGAGGTCGAGATACATTCAGACAGACGAACTATGTCGTCCATCAAACGAACTGGCAGGTACGGGAGGCTGTGACCCTGATCGTATTTTCTCAGGCAGCAAGATTTCGGTTGCCACGTCGGTTAGAACGAACGCGAGAATCCAACTCGGTCGTGTGTGACGAGCGAGCCCTGGCGAACCCGATTGCCTTTTCCATCGGCACGTCTAATCCTGAAAGTCGCCCCAGTTCCCTCAAAACACTCAGGGCTTTCTTCAGGGCGAGAGTTTCTTTCTCCTGGGCCGGCGACAGGTGCTGAATTTCTTGCTCTCTTCGAAGAATAGCAAGCTGCGCGTTCCAGATGAGTGCGCACAACTTCACCGGATCCCGCTCGAATAATGCGGCTTCGTACAGCTGCGTCCACGCGCAGTGGTTCCACTTTCTCACATCCGTCAGTCGCATCGGGCTCTCCCCCTCCTCAGAGACTGCAAATCGCAACGATCGATCATGCCGCTTCGATTCCCAGGTTTTCGGCATGGGGACAAACATGATCGCAGTTCAGGCAGGTTACACCCAGACAATTGCTGCAGAGGATTTCATGGGACTCGCACAATGCCGTACCGCACCCGTCGCATAGCGAAATTGCCACCTCTCCACAGCGGAGAGCTTGATCGCGAACAGGACCGGGGGCAATTACACAGTCGCACCAGCGTTCAGCTTCAATCTTGAGAGTCATAGAGCCTTCCGCTACAAGGGCTTTAACATTCGCGATTGTCGGCTCCGACTGCCGGACTCTTGTATCGGGTAACTCCTGTATAAGGCGATGTGGAAATCGTTCTCGACCGCCTTTGACCGCGCTGCTCAAGGTTTGGCGGCATCAATTGTCAAGCCGAATACGAGATCTAATACCCGATGCTCGGTATAGGGCACGCCAAGTACGTCCGTTATAAGACTGTCAGGCTGTGATCAGCCGTCCGGAGGGACAAATGACGATTTGGACGATTTTGTTCGTTGTGCTTCTGCTCGCATGGATTTCGGGTTTTACGGTCTTTCATGTCGCAGGCGGGCTTATTCATCTCTTGCTTGTGCTCGCCGTGATCTCCCTGATCATTCACTTTGTAACCGGCGCACGCACGGCCTGAGGCTGGCCGTTTCTTTAATATCAGACCCGGCTTGGGACTTCACTGCTCTTCGTTGTTCTGCATCGGATTCGCGAAGATATTTTGGGAAAATCATGAAAGCAGATCGGGCGAAGGGCAGTGTGGGTTCGAACGAAGAAACGAATCCCTCTGCACAAACCGTCATTTCCACCGAACGAGAAGAAAGGCGGGTAGAGGATCGAGTCGCGATTAATGCGCAGGTCGTTTACGAGACCATCCGTCGGGAGGGAGAAGAAGAACTAGCCAGACCAAATGCCGCCTTGGCTTGGTCGGCGCTCTCCGCCGGTCTTTCGATGGGCATCTCTTTTATCGCGGAAGCATTATTAAGGGCCCATCTGCCCAATCGACCTTGGGCGCCCCTCGTCTACTGCTTCGGGTACTCCGTAGGATTTCTGGTCATCGTCCTGGGCCGCCAGCAGCTTTTCACCGAGAATACGCTCACTGTCATCTTGCCGCTGATGCAACGCCGGAACAGCCAGACTCTCATGCGAGTGCTGCAGTTGTGGGCGGTCGTACTGGCAGCCAATCTTCTAGGCACCTGTTTGTTTGCCGCGTGCGTCGGGAAGATTGCTTTGTTTGATCCCGCAGTTGTGCGGGCTTTTGCTGAAATCGGGGCTGCTCACACCGGATTGCCCTTTGGTATTGCTTTCGTTCGCGCGATTTTTGCAGGTTGGCTGATCGCGCTGATGGTGTGGTTGCTTCCGGGAGCAGATTCCGCACGCGTCAGCATCATCATAATTCTCACTTACCTTATCGGACTTGGGGAATTCAATCACATCGTGGCAGGCTCGACCACTGTGTTCTTCATGGTCTGGACTCACTCTGCCAGTTGGGGAGAATACTTTTTGCGCTTTTTTGTTCCCACACTGCTGGGGAACATCGTAGGCGGTGTGACCCTGGTGTCCGCTCTTGGTCATGCGCAGGTTGTCGGAGGAAGAGAGATGCCTGGGAACGATTCCAAGCCGCAGAAGGAAAAAGCCCGTCTACACCTCTCCGGAAAATCGGGTAGCTCGAAGCACTGATTCAAGAAACTCAAACTAGCTTAATCGGAGATCAAGGTTCTCCGCCAAGGAACTCATGTGGCCTACCCACGATCTCGCTTCTTCATTCCCCTGCTCCGCTTGCGCACGCATGGCACTGAATGTCCCATTCAGTTTCTGCGCACACATATTTTGAACCTGCCACAGATTTACGTGGAAGGGCATACTGCGTGCCAGGATGACCGCAGCATCCAGGCGCGCCAAGCCCGTTAATTCTTTGGGATTTGTCCAAAACGCACGAGCCTGCAATTCCGTCTGGCGCCGAACCACAAATTCGAGTGTCGCGGTATCCAGGGTGACGTTCATGCTGGCTGCTTCGTCCAGCAGGCTCTGCACGCGCTCGGGAATGATGCTATCTTTTGCCAGCGCCTCCCGAAGTTGACTGTTCAATGCGAATTCCGCGAGCATTCGGAAGAGCTTCGGCTGTTCTACATGCAGATCCGCCAGGAACCGCATGAGCGGCGCCTCTTGCTCATACTGATGTAGTAGCGTTGCTTCTGCTTCCGACAGGTTCGATTTCAAAATGATGTCCAGAATGTTCCGCTGGTCGTCGCGGAACAGGGACTTCAAGGAATAGATATTGTTCCCGAAGCTCTGATTCAATAGTCCGATCACTTCCGGAGTGTCGGCGCGTCCGAACGCTGCATGCAAACTCTCCGTGATGGTGCCGAACTGTTCGGCATCATCATATTCGCGTACACCACCACTCACGTTGTGGTCGCCTAGATGAAGTACTCCGAATTGGAAGTCTGCCGACTCTTGCGTGATTCTGGAAGTAAATCTGGCTCGTCCGGTCACGAGCTTCATCTTTCCCGCATCCGCGCGTCGGTATTCTTGTCTTTCCGCAACATAACTATAGATGCTTGCGCGATCGCCATAATCCTCGAAGACAGATCGGATCGCGTAGTGGGCTGCCAGCCGCGGGATATCCACCATCGCCGGTTTTACGAATTTCTCGTAAATCCGGGCGCCATTATTGTGCTCGGTGATGTTGCTTTTCGCTTCCGCGAGCCTTGCCAGGAAAGACGGCTCAAGTTCCAAATCGCCGAATAGTTCCGTCGCCAGTTGCACCACGCGGCCTGCGTACTGGATGACTTGAACAGTTTCAATTCCCGACAATTCGTCAAAGAACCAACCACAACTCGTGTACATGAGCATGGCGTGGCGCTGCAATTCGAGAAGCTTCAGAACTGTAATTTTCTCTGAGATTTGTAATTGCCGCGTGGCATGTTCGGCGAGAAAGCTGTCCACGTTCCCTTCGGAGCGATCCAGAATCACACGGATGTAATTGTTGCGGGCAAGCCATGGATCCTTGAGGAGCGTCTTTGCTTTCTCCTCATAACGACTCGCAACCTGATCGCGAAGCCAATCCAGCGCTCTTCGCAGTGGAGCGCGCCATTCTTGATTCCAGCCAGAATGTCCGCCTGAATTGCACCCACAGTTGCTGCGCCAACGCTCAATACCGTGTACGCAACTCCAGGAGCTGTTCTCGAAGATTTCCACCTCGTGCGTAGGCGGATTTTGCTCGAGAAACTCTCCATAATTGGTAACTTTCGCGAGGCTGTTGGATTGGATATGGTCCAGCGCGTACGACAAAGCCATCTCGCCAAAATGATGATGATGTCCGTAACTTTCGCCATCCGTGGCGATGTGCACCAGTTCCGGCCAATCGCGTTCGTCCGAAAACCCGCTCATCATGCGCTCGGCGAATTGCTGGCCGTTGTCAAGCAGGCGTTCGAACGCTACCGCTTTCGAGATTGGTCCGTCGTAGAAGAACACGGCAATTTTTCGTTTGGACGGCAACCGCACGAGGTACGCGCGGGTGGGATCAATGCGTTCTCCGCTGACATCTTTCCACGAACGGCCCCCGATCCTCCGAACCCGGCTCGCCTGTCGCGGAGCCAGAATTGTGAACTTGACGCCGAGTTCCGCAAGCAGATCAAGTGTTTCAATATCCACTGCCGTCTCTGGCAGCCACATCCCCTCGGCCGTCCGTCGAAAGCGATGTTCGAAATCCCGTAATCCCCATATCACCTGGCTGCGCTTGTCACGACTGTTGGCCAGCGGCATGATCATGTGGTTGTACGCTTGCGCCATCGCCGATCCGTGACCGGAGAATGTCTTGCTGCTCTCGCGATCCGCCTCCAGGATCGATTGGTATACCTCGGCCGCATTCTCCTCAAGCCAGGATAGAAGTGTGGGTCCGAAATCGAAGCTGATTCTCGAGTAGTTGTTTGTGATGTTGGCGATGCGCCCGTCCTCATCCATCATGCGGGATGCCGCGTTAGGTGCATAACATTCGGCAGTAACGCGCTCGTTCCAGTCGTGGTAAGGATATGCGGACTCCTGCAATTCCACGTACTCGAGAGACGGATTCTCGCGTGGCGGCTGATAAAAATGGCCGTGAATGCAAACATTTTTCATGTTAGTAGCCCCTCTGCGAGGCCTTGCGTCAGAGCGATTCCTTTGGAGTGATCTTGAATTGCGCCAGCAGCCCACCCGTATAGAAAACGGAATTCGCCTTCCCCGACATCAGGTGATTCCTGCAGCCCGCTGCGATCTTATGTGTACACATACCGTTAGATGATCGCGCACTGCTAAGCGCTTCGCAAGCATGTACAGTGAAGTCTGTATTGCGATCCCAATCATGTCAGTGGAAGTATGCTCTTGCCTGCAACAGGATCGGATTGCAGTTCTCGAAAGTTGCTGTGGCACACTTTCTGGCGCTAGTATTTTGTGGGCGATTTCAAGGATTGAGAGAGCCGTTCTTGCCAAAACGGCGCAAATTCTGGGGATCTGTAAAAACTTAGCGTTGAAAAATAGCAAATCTCGCGTAAAGCGGGCGATTCCCCAGTGAGTTGACGTCTTGAGGATTTGGGTGCTGGCGAACCCATACTCAGGAATCTAAGTCCAAAGTGCTCTGTCTAGAGGAGAAAATCGATGAAACCGGCGAGAGTTTTGATTGCTGACGATCACGAAGTGGTGCGCCATGGTATCCGGGTGATGGTGCAGTCGTGCTCGAACCTGGAGATCTGTGGTGAGGCGTCGGACGGGCGGCAAGCCGTGCAAATGGCTGCCCAGTTGAGACCGGACATCGTCATCATCGATATCGGTATGCCCCAACTCAATGGTTTGGATGCCACGCGCCAAATTGTTCATGACAACTCCAATGTAAAAGTCCTCATTCTTACCATGCACGAATCCGAGCAGATCGTGCGCGAAGTGCTTGCTGCTGGTGCGCGTGGTTATCTGCTCAAATCGGATGCCGGTCGAGACTTGATCTCTGCGCTTGAGGCATTGGCCGGACGCAAGACATTCTTCACTTCCAAGGTTGCGGAAATTGTTTTAGAAACCTACCTCAAAGGCGGACCGGAGCAGCCAGCGCCAAAGGATGTCTTAACCTCTCGCGAACGAGAAGTGGTCCAGCTGCTCGCTGAAGGGAAGAGCACGAAGGAAGTAGCCGTCGCCCTCGGATTGAGCGTGAAAACAGCTGAAACCCACCGCTCCAACCTCATGCGCAAGTTGGACGTGCATTCTGTGAGCCAGCTTGTGCTCTACGCAGTCCGAAATAATATTGTGCAAGTCGTGTCACCCCCGGCAGAGACGATTTGAACACACCAGTTCTGGGTGTCAGGTTTCTCTGCTTTCATTGTAAGGTCAGGGAATTTAGTTTGCGTTCATAGTACAGAACGCCCCCGAAGCATATCCCTAATCAAACTAGCCGAGCTCACAAAAAAAGCCATCCACCCTTTCTGACCTTTACATGGTTTGTGGGAGACTGAAGTAACTTCTGTAGACGCGTGGTCTTGTCCGCCTTCGGCTCCATGAAAATCCCAGTTTTTGCGGGTGCAACCATCGCTCGCGTGCACGGAATCAGACCTCCGGGTGCGCACCCCCCAGAAAGGATGTGATCATGGACCAACCTACGGCAATTGTTTTTGTCGCAATCGCAGTCGCTTTGTTGGCCGGGATCTCGCTATGGCTCTATCTCCGTCATCGTAGAAGCCTGAGCTTGCGCGAGCGATTTGGGCCTGAATATGACCGTGTGGTCCGCCAGGAAGGCAACGTCCGGCGTGGTGAAGGTGTTTTGGAGTTCCGCGAAAAAAAACGCGAGAAGCTCCAGATTCAGACGCTCTCCGCCTCCGCCCGAAACGATTATGCTAACCGCTGGAACAACGTACAAGCCCAGTTCGTCGATGACCCCGAGGGTTCTGTCGCTAAGGCGGACAGTCTCGTAAGCGAAGTGATGGAAGCTCGCGGCTATCCGGTCGCCGATTTCGACGAGCGAGTCGAAATCATTTCTGTCGACCATCCCGTCGTCGTTGAAAACTATCGTGCAGCTCACACCATTGTCACCAGCCGCGCGCGCGGTCAAGCCACCACTGAAAGTTTGCGCAAGGCTATGGTCCACTATCGCGCGCTGTTTGACGATCTTCTCCGAGACAATCTACCCGAAAGAAAGGAAATGCACGCATGACAATGCCATTGCGAAAAGATCAAGCCGAAGCTGAACAACTCACCACCGCCGATCTGGCCGGTACCAGGAACGCAAATGATGCTGCTCAAGCCGATGTCGAAGCCGGTCGCGCAAAGCCTGTGCGTTCCGAACGCAATGCCGACCTCCAGGCAGAGTCGAGGCCCGGTTCTGCCGCAGCCGACAGCACACCTCTATTCCCCGATGATCAACTGAAAGATCTGCAGGCACGTTGGGATGACATTCAAACCGGCTTTGTTGACGAACCACGTAGCGCCGTGGAGCACGCCGATAGCCTGGTCGCGTCTACTATGCAGCAGTTGGCGGAAGCATTTGCGAAGGAGCGTTCTAAACTCGAACAACAATGGGATCGCGGCGACAATATCTCAACCGAAGATTTGCGCATGGCCTTTCAGCGCTATCGCTCATTCTTTCGGCGCCTGTTATCGCTGTAGCGGGCTGTTCAAGGTGAAACTCTGTTCCAATAAATGACAAGGGCGACTGCGGTCGCCCTTTGTTGCATCAAACTCACGCCCAGAAGCTGGACAAATTACTGTGTTCCTGCCGTCGGCCGTTTGCTGCGCCATGAAGGCGACAGCTATGCGGGTTCAGCATGCCCCGTGTCTTCAACTCGCGCGTTGCATCTCCTCAGAAAAGCGGTCTCGCACTCTAGTCCCGACTTCTTGCACCTTTTCCGAAATTAATTCCCGAGTTTCCTGTCCACTCGCAGGAGCAAAGAGCATCCCTATGCCGACGCCAAGACCCACGCCCGCGATAAAACTCACTGCATCGCGCATTGTGTGGTCCGGTTCGATGCCGACCGCTTCTCGTGTCCGACTAGTTATGTTGCCGACCTTATCTCGCATCCGATCGCGTAAACCTGCAGTCGCTCGATCCGATTCCTCTAGAAAATACAGCCCCGCCCTCAGTAGTGTCCTCAGAACTTTATTCACAAAGCACCTCCAGCTTGAATCCGAATGTCGCCGGCGCCGCAACGGTGACTTGGCATTGTCGGCTCGCATTGACTCTAGGTGACTGGCGCCAGCCCGCAAATCGGGCAATCCATGTACCTGCCCGAGTCGTCTTCACGGCTCAACTTTATTGAGCACAACTCGGTTACCTCACGCGGCGCGGCCCGGGCGCAGATTGTCAGATTTTGATTGCACGTCGAGATCTTTGGACTTGATTTCAAGTCGCTTTTCCGCAACCTGTGTACAGGTTTTGCGGTTTTGGAGGTTTTGCGCCAGATACGGGTCAGATCATTCATCACGTCTAACTTTTTGGGACTTGACAAGGAATTTTCAAAATGAGAGCGACTGAGTTTGGCTGTCGCTAGCGCGGGCTGATCAGCTCATTCAGATGCGTGGTATTCCTCACGACCTGGTCTTTGAGGATCGCAGCTTGCTGCTTTGCCGTATCCCAGTCAATTCGAGGTGAGCGTACGTGTAGCGTGCCGCGTAGAGAGAGTGCTTGAACCAGGGGCGCCCGGGGATGCCATCGGGAATGAGCCAGGTGCGCTCCACCTTGAGAATACCGCGGTTAAGGCGGTCGAGCGCGGCGGGATCGAGGGCGCTGCTCTTCAGTGTTGATGCCAGCGACTGGTTGAGCGCCTTTCCAGCTGCCTCAAATTCGGCGACGCTCGTCAGCAGGGGTTGCAGATCGAGATGGTCTTTCGCGCCCGGTTTCTTCTGGACCTCGATCACAAACTCACGCAGGCTGCGTGCATAGGCGGCGAAGTCAAAGGGCAGGACATCTGCGTCGGCAAGGCGCAACGCGATCGTTCCCCAGAGCTGCGACATCAGCGTGTGGTAGAGGTAGCAGGGATCGCCGAAACGGTTCATCCAGTAGAAATCGTCGTACATGGAGTGATAGACGCCGTAGGGCCCGTCAAACTGCAGCGCGATGACGGGAACGCCGTCATGGTTGAGGAAGACGGTATGGTCCGATCCGCTGCCGATGCGGACGTTGACCGGGCTGGCATCCGGAACCGGAGGTTTGCTCTTTTCTTGGTGCCGCTTGGTAGCGACCGACTTCGTCCACGCATCGCGCAGCGACAGCTTCGTCACTGGATCGATAAAAGAAGAAGAGGTTTCGATCAGGAATGGCGCCAGGGATGCAATGGCGTCGCCTTGTAAGTCGGCACCGGAGGTCGAGGAATCAACGTTCAGGTAGGCGACTGCATTCTTCTTGAGTTCGTCTTCGAACTGCTCGCCCCATTCGGTGGAACCGGTCAAGCCGACTTCCTCCCCGTCCCAGGAGCAGAAGATGAGCGTACGGTCGGGGCGAGCGCCGTCACGGAGCATGGATCCTAACGAGCGCGTTAGTTCCAGCAGTGAGGCGGTGCCGCTGCTGGGGTCGACGCCGCCGAACTCCCAGGCATCGTGATGGTTGCCCAGGACAACGGTCTGTTCCGGGTGCTTCGCTCCGCGGATGCGCGCCTCGACGACGTAATAAGGCATGACACGCGTGTCCATATCGACTTTGACGTGGACGCGGCCTTCGCCCCCGAGCCGATAGGTGATGGGCAGCCCGCCGCCCCAGCTCTTCGGAGCCTTGGGCCCACCCATGTGTGCGAGCAGCGGTTGGGCGTCGTGCCAGGACAGGGCCATGGCCGCTATGTGCGGAAGGGAGCGCGCTTCCGCCTGCGGAATCTGCTTCGCTCCGGGAACAGAGGCCCAGCCGGGAGTGAGCGGATCGCCGGGAACGATGAAATCGTAGGTAATGGCGCCGCGCTGGA
>Ga0210395_10004064_pt1 | contig 11239 bp, 7 predicted proteins | sample IncBWH4OmetaG_FD_150861 | JGI IMG/M metagenome (GOLD analysis project Ga0210395, IMG submission 150861) | Forest soil microbial communities from Barre Woods Harvard Forest LTER site, Petersham, Massachusetts, United States - Inc-BW-H-4-O ...
GATCAACATCTGGAACGACCACAGCGATGCGATGAGCCAGCGCGACGCCGGCTGGATCCAGCTCTACGCCGAGACCAATCAGGAAGCCGCCGACCTGCACATCCAGGCGTTCCGGATCGCCGAGGAACTGTCCAACCCGGTGATGGTGTGCATGGACGGGTTCCTGCTCACTCATGCCAGTGAGCGAGCCGACCTCCCGGAACAGGACCAGGTCGACGCCTTCCTCCCGCCGTACGAACCGCGGCAGGTGCTCGACCCGGACGACCCGGTATCGATCGGCGCCATGGTCGGCCCGGAGGCGTTCACCGAGGTCAGGTACCTCGCCTTCGAGCGGATGCGGCAGGCGCTCGAGCTGATCCCGAACGTCGCCGCGGGCTTCGCCAGCCGCTTCGGCCGGCCAAGCGGCGGCCTCGTGCGCCCCTACCGCGCCGACGACGCCGAGCTGATCGTGGTTGCCCTCGGCTCGGTGCTCGGCACGGTCAAGGACGCGGTGGACGAGCTGCGCGAGGACGGCATCCGGGTAGGCGCGCTCGGCATCACCACGTTCCGCCCGTTCCCCGCGCGGGCGGTGCGCGAGGCGCTGGGCGACGACCACCGGCTGCGGCGCTTGGTCGTGCTCGAGCGGGCGCTCGCCCCCGGCACCGGCGGCATCGTCACCGCGGACCTGCGCACCGCGCTCGCCGCGCGCGACGGCAGGCAGCAGGACACGATCATGTCCACGGTCATCGCCGGCCTCGGCGGGCGCCCCGTCACACGTCAATCGCTTCGGCGCGTGCTGACCAGCGCCGCGCAGGGCGCTCTCCCCGCGCTCAGCTTCCTCGACCTGAACATGGGCCTGGTCGCGGGCGAACTGACGCGGATGCGCGCCACCCGCAGATCCGGTCCGTGCGCGGAGAACATCCTCCGCGACCTCGGCGAAGCGGCCGGCCAGGCCGGTTAGGAGGACGCGACCATGCCTTACCAGCGGATCAAGTTTTACCAGACCGGCAGCTTCGCGGCCGGCAACCGGCTGCTGCCAGCGGACCTGCGCAGCGTCCAGTCGAGCGCGGCCCGGTCGAACACGCTGACCTGCGGGCACCGCGCCTGCCAGGGCTGCGGCGAGGCGCTCGGCGCGCGCTTCGCGCTGGACGCGGTGATGCGCGCCACCAAGGGCAAGCTGATCGCGGTCAACGCGACCGGCTGCCTGGAGGTGTTCTCCACCCCGTTCCCCGAGACCTCCTGGCAGATCGCCTGGCTGCACTCGCTGTTCGGCAACGCGCCCGCGGTCGCGTCCGGCGTCGCCGCCGCGCTGAAGGCCATGGGCCGCACCGACATCCGGGTGGTGGGCCAGGGCGGCGACGGCGGCACGGTCGACATCGGCATGGCGTGCCTGTCCGGCCTGTTCGAGCGGAACGACGACGTGCTGTACATCTGCTACGACAACCAGGCGTACATGAACACCGGCGTGCAGCGCTCCGGCGCCACCCCGCCGGCCGCGCGCACCGCGACCACCCCCGCGGTCGGCCCCGAGCCGGGCAACACCTTCGGCCAGGGCAAGAACGTGCCGCTCATCGCGATGGCGCACGAGATCCCCTACGTGGCCACCGCCACGGTGGCCGACCTGCGCGACCTGGAGTACAAGGCCACCCGGGCGATGGACTTCCACGGCGCCCGCTACCTGCACATCCTGGTGCCTTGCCCGCTCGGCTGGGGCAGCTCGCCGGCGGACACGATCAAGGTCGCCCGGCTCGCCACCGAATCCGGCCTGTTCCCCGTCTTCGAGGCCGAAGCCGGCCAGGTGGTCAGCGCGACCCCGATCCGCCGGCAGGTGCCGGTCACCGAGTACCTGCGGCTCCAGGCCCGCTTCGCGCACTTGTTCCGCCCCCGGGAGCGGGCGGACGTCATCGCGCGGATCCAGGCGTCAGCCGACCGCAACATCGCCAGATTCGGCCTTCTTGATCATTCCGAACGTACGCGGCCGACTCTGGGCGGCCACACCGACTCCGCAGAAGGGCGGTGACCAGCCGTGGACAAGCCCTTCGCCATCACGCTCACTCCGGGCTCGAGCCGGGCCAACCACACGGGCGCCTGGCGCACCGAGCGCCCGGTTTACGTGCACAACCTGCCGCCGTGCAACGACGCGTGCCCGGCCGGCGAGAACATCCAGCAATGGCTGTACCACGCGGAGGAAGGCGACCCAGAAGCGTATGAGGCCGCCTGGCGGCAGATCGTGGCCGACAACCCGTTCCCCGCGATCATGGGCCGGGTCTGCTACCGGCCGTGCGAGACTGCCTGCAACAGGGGACAGCTCGACGAGGCCGTCGGGATCAACTCGGTCGAGCGGCTCCTCGGCGATGAGGCCATCCGGCAGGGATGGCCCGTGGGCGGCCATGGAGCGCCCGTCGCGGCGGCGCCGACGGGTAAGCGGGTGCTGGTGGTAGGCGCCGGCCCGTCAGGGCTTTCCGCCGCCTACCACCTCACCCGCCTGGGGCACTCGGTGACGATCAAGGACGCGGGCGCCCAGCCGGGCGGCATGATGCGCTACGGCATCCCGAAGTACCGGCTGCCCCGCGACATCCTGGACGCCGAGATCGGCCGCGTCCTCGGCATGGGCGTGAAGCTCGAGCTCAACACCACGGTCACCGACCTGATGGCCGAGCTCTCCGAGACCGTCGGCGGCCACGACGGGGCAGGCGGTGGTTTCGACGCCGCTTTCGTGGCCGTCGGCGCCCACATCGGCAAGCGCGCCTACATCCCGGCCGGCGACTCGGCCAGGATCATGGACGCGGTTTCGATGCTGCACCGGGTCGAGGACGGCTCGCCGCCCATGCTGGGCCGGCGGGTGGCCGTCTACGGCGGCGGGAACACCGCCATGGACGCCGCGCGCACCGCGCGCCGCCTCGGCGCCGCCGAGGCCGTGGTCGTGTACCGCCGCACCAGGGACCGGATGCCCGCGCACGACATCGAGGTCGAAGAAGCACTGGAGGAAGGCGTCACGATGCGCTGGCTCTCCACGGTCGCGCAGGCGGACGAGGGCAAGCTGGTGATCGAGAAGATGCGGCTCGACGACACCGGGTTCCCGCAGCCGACCGGGGAGTTCGAGGAACTCGCGGCGGACTGCCTCGTGCTCGCGCTCGGCCAGGACGCCGACTTGACCGTCCTGGACGGCGTGCCGGGCGTGACGTTCTCCGGCGGCACCGTCGACGTCGGCCCCGACCTGATGACCGGGCACCCGGGGATCTTCGCCGGCGGTGATATGGTGCCCGCCGAGCGGACGGTCACGGTCGCCATCGGCCACGGCAAGAAGGCCGCGCGGCACATCGACGCCTGGCTGCGCGGAACCGGCGGCGAGCCGGCGCCGCGGCTCGAACTCGCCGCGTTCGGCGGACTGAACACCTGGTACTACGCCGACGCGCCGGCCACGATCCGGCCGAAGCTTGAAGCCGCCCGCAGGACCGGCACGTTCGACGAGGTGACCGGCGGGCTCAGCGCGTCGACCGCGCTGTTCGAGGCCCGCCGCTGCATGTCCTGCGGCAACTGCTTCGGCTGCGACAACTGCTACGGCGCCTGCCCGGACAACGCAGTCATCAAGACAGGCCCGGGCGGGCCCGGCGATTACGAGATCGACTACGACTACTGCAAGGGCTGCGGCATCTGCGCCGCCGAATGCCCCTGCGGCGCGATCACCATGGTCCCGGAACAGGCTTAGGCCCGATCACCGCAGGAGCCGGATACGTTACGCGGCGCTGATGCGGCGGCCGGTGATGCGGGACGGGACGATCCGGACGAACAGCTCCCGGTCTCCCGGTGCCCAGGCCTGGATGCCCGTCTGGCGGACCGCGTCTTCCTCGGCCGTCGTGACGTGATGGGCCGGTCCCTGGATCAGCACGCTCCAGCCTGTCTGGCGGGCCAGGTCGATCTCGTCGATCTCGAACGCCACCTTGTAGTCGGCGCCCCTGATCCCGGTCCGCAGGTCCTCATCGAGCGGACTGTGCTCCGCGGTGCGGAACACGATCGCCCCGTCCTGAAGCCTGTAGTTCACCGGCAGCACGGCCGGGCCGAACCGGCTCATATAGGCGAGGCGGCCGATCCCTCCAGCCGATATCAGCACCAGGCACTCGTCCACGTTGAGTTCATCGATTACGCGGTCAGCCATCGCGGCGCTCCTTCGGGCTCGGCTTATGACTCAATTCCGACACTACAGGTCGCGGGCGTTGCGGTCCCGTGACCTTCAGCCCGTCTGGGAGGACGTTCGGCCCTGCCCTGCGCGTGTCGCCGCGGCGAGGCTAGAGACAGAAGCCAGACCATACTGGAGGAGGCCATGCGAGCCCTCGTGTACCTCGGTTCCGGCCGGAAGGCGTGGGAAGAAGTTCCCGACCCGGAGATCACCGACGACGGTGACGCGATCATCCGCGTCGACGCGACGACGATCTGCGGCACCGATCTGCACATCCTGCGCGGCGACGTGCCCGAGGTGCACCCGGGCAGGATCCTCGGGCACGAGGCCGTGGGGACCGTCGACCAGGCCGGCGACGGCGTGCACCGGCTTACCCCGGGCGATCGCGTGCTCGTCTCCTGCATCAGCGCGTGCGGGACCTGCCAGTTCTGCCGCGAGGGCCGGTACGGGCAGTGCCTGGACGGGGGCGGCTGGGTGCTCGGTCACCGTATCGACGGCACCCAGGCCGAGTACGTCCGCGTGCCCTACGCCGACACCTCGACCTACCGGATCCCGGACGGGGTGGCGGACGAGGAGATGCTCATGCTGGCCGACGTCCTGCCGACCGGCTATGAGGTCGGCGTGCTGGCCGGCGGTGTCCGGCCGGGCGACGTGGTGGCCGTCATCGGGGCCGGCCCTGTCGGCCTGTCCGCCATCGCCTGCGCGCGGCTGTTCAGCCCCAGCCACGTCGTCGCCATCGACCTGTCCAGTTCCCGGCTCGAGGCCGCGCGGCACTTCGGCGCCGACGTCACGGTCCGCGACATCGGCGAAGACCCGATGGCCGCCATCAGGGACCTGACCGGCCGGCTTGGCGCGGACGTGGCGATCGAAGCGGTCGGCGAGCCGGCCACCTTCGAACTGGCGGTGCGGCTGGTCCGGCCGGGCGGCCGGATCGCCAATATCGGTGTGCACGGCAAGCCGGCGACCCTGCACCTGGAAGAGCAGTGGACCAGGGACATCACGATCACCACCGGGCTGGTGGACGCCGCGTCGACGCCGACGCTGATGCGCCTGGTCACTACCGGCCAGCTCGACGCCGGCCGGTTCATCACCCACCGCCTCGGCATGGACGAGTTCGACAAGGCCTATGAGATCTTCGGCGACCCCTCCGGCAGCGGCGCGCTGAAGGTCGTATTGACTGCTGACAGGGGATGAGGGCAATGAACGCCGTCGTCAAGGACGTGATGACCACCCACGTGATCTCGGTGGACCGCGACACCCCGTTCGCGGCCATAGCAGCCGCGCTACGCCAGCACCACGTCGGCGCGTTCCCCGTGCTGGACGAGAAGGGCGGGGTGATCGGCGTCGTCTCCGAATCCGACCTGCTGGCGAAGCTGGCCCTCGGCGGCGGCGACGACCAGATGCCGGGAATGATCACCGGCATCCTGCGTCACAAGCAGCTGGAAAAGGCTCGCGGCATCACGGCCGGCGACGTGATGACCGCCCCGCCGGTGACCGTCTCTCCCGACGACACCGTCGAGCACGCCGCCCGGCTGATGTACCTGCGCGCCGTCAAGCACCTCCCGGTCGTGGACGCGGACAACCGCCTGGCCGGAATCGTCAGCCGGGCCGACGTGCTGGCGGTCTACGACCGTCCGGACAGTGAGATCGCCGCGGAGATCAACAGCGGCATCCTGCACGACGAGGCCGCCGCGGATTTCGGAACCTTCGACGTGACGGTGGCCGACGGCGTGGTCACCCTGCTCGGCCAGCCCCGAACGTGCGAGCAGGGGCACAGCATCGCGCACCGGGCCCGGCACGTCCAGGGAGTAGTCGCCGTCCGCGACCGCCTCGACTACCCGTCCGCCGGCCCGCCCACCTTCGACGTCATCGCCAGTTTCCCCATCGACTGACGTTCGCAGGGCGGGCCACCCCCGTCGCTATCCCAGGTAAACTAAGGGCTTCGTAGGCCCCGATAGCTCAGTGGATAGAGCGACCGCCTCCTAAGCGGTAGGTCCCGCGTTCGAGTCGCGGTCGGGGCGCTCGTTGAGTTGCCGCCTTCAGTTCTCTCACCTGCATCAACGCAGGAAAGAGGGAGTCCCATGTTCCAGGCGCCAGCCGCGATTTTCAAGAACCCCACAACATCCCCACAACCGGCACCAGGCGCGGCCGCGAAGCTCCCCGGACGGCCAAAGACGGCCCGTACTACGGGCCGAAGCCTGGTTCTTGCGAGCGGGAACGGCCGTGCGGCCACCCGAGGCGGCGGGGAAGTCATTGAGTTGGAGTGCGGGGTGACGGTGTACCCGGCCCGGTGTGAGGGGGGGCGGTGGCGTGCGGTCTGGTACGAGGCCGGGGAGCGGCGGCAGTGCGAGGCGGCGAGCGAGGAGAAGCTGGCTGCCAAGCTGGAGAAGGTCAGGACCCGCCTTGAAGCCGACGCGCCGAACATGACTAAGCCCGGTGCCGCTCTCATCGCCCACTACCTGGACCCCGACCGGCTCCCAGTTCAGGAGCGGTGGTCGCGCAAGCACTCGCACACCCAGCGGCGGCTGTGCCAGCGGTTCGCCGCCCCGGTCATCGCCGCGGTCGCCTGCCAGGACATCAAGACCGGCCACATGCAGAAGATCGTCAACGCCGCGCCGACAGCCGGGGAAGGCGACCGGGTCCACCGGATGATCTCAGCGCTCGTCACGGCGGGCATCGACGCCGGGTACCTGGTGAACTCCCGGCTGGCGAAAGTGCACTGGCAGGCCGGGGACCGCTCCCTGCCCGCGCCCACGGTCAGCGTCGCAGGAGAGTCGGCTCAGTGGGTAGATCCCGCCGAGATCCCGTCCGACGGCGACATCGGCAAGCTCGGCCGGGCGCTGGCCGCCGGGGTGCACGGGGACCGCGACGAGCTGATGGCCAACACCGCCGCCTATAGCGGCCTGCGGTGGGGCGAACTGATCGCCCTGACCGCCCCACAGATCGACCAGAACGCCCGCGTCATCACCGTCGACCGCAAGGTGGTCGAAGTCGCCGGGCACCTGTTCGCCGAGGCACCGAAGAACCGCAAGCACCGCAAGACGATCTACCCACGGCGCACGCCGGCCGGCTATCCGCTCGCGGAACGGCTCGCCGCCCGGATCGAGGAGACCCGCGCCGAGCAGAAGGCCGGGACTAACCCACTCGGACTGGTCTTCCCCTCTCCCAAGGGGAAGCACTGGCGGTCCTCCAACTTCGACCGGCGCGTCCTGGCCCCGGCCTACCTGGCAGCCGGCTGGCGCGACACCGACGGCACCGGCACCTGGACCTGGACCTGGCACTCACTGCGGCACGTGTTCTGCACCACCGCACTGTTCACCTGGAAACTTGACGCCACCGACGTGTCCCGCATGGCCGGCCACGCCAACTACCGCATCACGCTCGACATGTACGTCGGCACCACCGCCGGCGTCCTCAACCGCGCAAGGACAGCCACCGAATAACCGCGCCCGCCCACGACGGCATTTACGTCTTCACCACAAACGCGACACTCAAGCCGATCGTTGGTCCAAACATGCCCGATCCGCTGGTGTCTCCACCGTGTGCTCACGCCGGCGACGACATGCTCGCCGAGGCGACTCCCAGTCAGCGCATGACTACCCGGCTCGCGTATAACGGACGGTGGCCGAGAGGTTGAAGACACAGCGCGCGAGATCCGCCGCTATGCGCGGCGACAGATGGATGGCACAGTCGCTCGCAGTCGGCGCAGAGCTGGCCGATCTGGGCGTCCACCGTATGGCCTGCAGACGTCCGCTCATGCCGAAATGAGTATACCCATCTCGCGCATATCTCTGCGTCGCATGGTGTATTCCCTAGGAGCTTGCTGGCCGAATGGGGATTATGGGCGCGGCCCTTCCCGTCGTCCTGCTTACGGGATTTGAAAGGAGGCCGTGTTGTTTCCAGATTATCCATTCCGGGAACGTCGCAGAACCCCGGGGCTCGGGGCTAGACGGGCGCGATTAGTGGTAGGGAGCGTTCTGATCTCAATGTGCGGGGTCACGAAGTGTCACCGGCTGCTTTGATGTCGTGTGAGTGATGATGGTTCGCAAGACGGCGCTGGAGCTTAATGTGGCGGAACTGGTAGCTGGCTCCGGTCTGACGTAGTACCCCGCGATGATGGGCATCGTCAAGGAAGGCGATAAGGCGCAACGGCAGCCGGCGGTACGCGGCCAGCCAGTAGCGTGCTATCAGCCATTGCGGCCACGCTGATCCGAAACCGCCTACGGCAAGGCCGAACCCGGCACCGATCGCCAGCCCGATACCGATCCCAGTCCCCAGCCCGAAGGAGATCGCCATCTGAGACGGATATCCTCCCAGTTCGGCACTAATTATGCTACCCGATATCAGGCCGACTGCAGTGCCCGCCGCGATCCCGGTGATTAGGGCCAGAAGGAGCGTCGTCCTGCGAGCTCGGGCGAGTACTGCAGGGGGACTCATTCCGGCGGAAGGGTCGCTGGGTATGCTTTCCAGCCCGGTCACTGCCCCGGCAGCGAGCCCGGCCGTCAGCCCGAATACCAGACCCAGGGGCAAGGTGAACGCCGAACCGCCGCTGAGGACACCAACGAGGGCGGCTGCTACCCCGGCCGACACCGCACCGAGCGCGCCCGTGCGGAGGCTCCAGCGGGCTACTCGGGCAGGGCGCCCGCTATGTCCGCCCTTAAGCACGATTCCGGCTGCCGCCGCCATACCGGATATGGGCCCCCAGGTCAGCCCCCACGTGACGCCTTCAGCGTAGCTGCCGAAGAGGACCCCGGTAATGACTCCGAAATAGACCCCGACCAGCACCCCTACCCCGATCCCGGCGGCCGTGGCTTCCCGGAAATCAAGGTGTTTCCCATCGGCGTGAGCACGGTGACCTGACCACGCCACCAACAGTGCCGCGGCGACCCCGAGCCCGGCACTGAGCCAGTACTGAAACCAGTACCAGGCCGCCACCGCGGTGAGAATTCCAACGGTGACGCTAGCTGCGGGCAAGGAAAGCGAACGTGCCCGGCGGATGAGGCGTGCCCTGTGCATCGTTCGCCCGGCACCGCCAGCCGCAGCAGCCGCCACGGCACCACTGGCGAGGCCAGACGCGAGGGCGACGAAAGAACCGAATCTCAGCCCGGTCACAGATGCCACGCCGACAGTCGGCATAGCACCCCACACCCCGCCGAACAAGGCTGCTGCGACCATGGCCAGGGCCACGAATGCAACCTCGGTCGCAACCGCGGCCACCAGCCCGGTGACCAGCCCGGTCGCGACCCAGATCACCGGGCGGGGAACTGACCTGATCAACTGCCACCATTCCAGGTCGAGACCGTTGATCTCGTGTTCGAGGTGACCGGCGAGATAGCCCAGCCACTTTTCTGCACTGTCAGCTGTCCAGTGCCGCGCCCGGCCGGAAGGACTGACTGCACGCCGGTAGGCGGCCGGAATGAACGCACCCAGCAGGTGGTCTTCGATGGCTGCCTGACTGGGAAACGCGCACAGATCCGCCGGGTCAGGCATGGCTCCAGCGAGCTCGCCCGGACGCGGGTTGTAGATGACCCGCGCCAGGCCGACCATAAGCGGGCTCGACAATGCCGCGGCCAACGGCGTATCTTTCCGCAGGCTGGAGGCGACCGGGCGCCAGCGCGCCTGCGCGTCCGCCTCAGCGGCATCCGCGTACAAATAGCTTGCGACCGCATCGGCATCCAGCGGGGACAACTCGACGCCCACAGCGCCGCGCAAGGTCACATGCGGACGGCCGACAGGTCTGACCGCATCCCGGAACTGCGCGCGGCGGCACGTCACGACCAGTTGCTCTCCAGGCCGGAGCGCATCGTTGATTCGGGCGATCGCCGGACCCCGTGCGGCATCAGGGATCTCATCCAACCCGTCCAGGATCGGCAATATGAAGCCTGCGCGGAGCAGCGCCCGGATGCTGCTCGGCGCAGCCGCATCAGCCGGAGCTGGGCCAGCCAGGGTGGCATAGCTGAACGTGAGCTGGCCAGCGAGCCAGCCATGAAGGTCCTGTGTGGCGGGATCCCACGACGCCGCAGAAACCAGCACCGGGACGCGGTCGCCGCTTGCACGGCGCGCCAGCAGATCCAAGACCAGGCGCATCATCAAGACGGACTTGCCAGCCCCCGGTTCCCCCAGCACCACGAGCCGTCCAGTCGGCACCCGCGTCAGTACTTGTACAAGCTCGCCATCCTCTCCACCCAGCTCACCGGGGCCGCCCGCCCAGGGGCCCGCCGCCCTCGGCCAGCCTGCTCCGCTCGCGGCAAGCCTCAACAAGGCGCTCCACTGGTCGAAAAGCGACGGATCAGCCGGCACCCACCGAACCGGCAGCGGATACGGATCATTAATGCGGCGAACTGCCGCCTCCTCCTGCCACTCGGCGCGGACAGCCGCGGCGAACTGATCAGCCATCTCCGCCAGGCTGATAGCCTCGCCGGCTGCGCTGCGGTCATCACGATAGGCCGCATACGCCAGATAAAGCCCGGGCACACCCCCCAGCACGGACACCAAGATCGCAGCCGGGTCCGAATGGAAGTGGCGGGCCAGCACTAGCGCCACCGCAAGCGTCGCGCACAACAACGCCAAGGCCGTCCAGCCGGTATTACGGGCAGGGCGGCGGATCCTGGAATCAGGATCCTCCCCACTCCTCATATCGGTACGATGACACAACTGTGGAGGAAAGATAGCCTTTCATGGCAGGAGGAACCCTGCGTCGGGAGTCGCCTCCGGCAGGGTGACACCCAGATCGGCAGCTTCCAGTGCAAGTGCCCGCATAACAACCAGCACCGCGCAGAACTACTAGCTGGGCTCGTGTCATGGCTGACAGAGTTAGACCATCGTCTAACCGAATTGGCGGATCGGCGTACCAGTTATCAAGGAGTTCCGCGTCATTAGCTGCTCAACAGCACGGATTGTCGCCCAAACTCGCTGTCGTTCGCGGTACATGTCTATGGATCGCCGCTCCCGAGGCGAATATCCGCTTCTGCCACATGTTACGTGTATCCACGAGCATGCTGATCCCGTTGGGCGTACTGTGGCCAGCGATGTGCCAGCATGCAGCACTACCCAAGAGTCAGGGGTTTGTATGCCAAAAGGGCG
>Ga0210395_10004065_pt1 | contig 11238 bp, 11 predicted proteins | sample IncBWH4OmetaG_FD_150861 | JGI IMG/M metagenome (GOLD analysis project Ga0210395, IMG submission 150861) | Forest soil microbial communities from Barre Woods Harvard Forest LTER site, Petersham, Massachusetts, United States - Inc-BW-H-4-O ...
ATCGCGATCCAGGCGAACGGCAAGGAGACCCGCGGCGCGGGCACCGCGTCGGCGAACGTCCAGGCGAGCCTCAAGCCGGACGAGGCGGGCACGCTGGTGTCCATTCACACCTCGCTGAACGTGACCGGCCGCCCCGCTCAGTTCGGCCGTTCGCTGCTGCCCGAGGTGAGCGGCAAGCTGATCGGCGAGTTCGCCTCGAACCTCGCGGCGCTCATCGAGGCCGATGGCGCGACCGCCACCGAGTCCGAGGAATCCGCCGACGCGGAGTCCGGAGATACCGCGACCGCGGCGGCCAAGCCCGCCCTGGCGGTCAAGCAGGAGGAGTCGCTGAACGCCTTCAAGTTCGTGGTCGTCCCGGTCTTGAAGCGCGTCATCCCGGTCGCCGCCATCGGCGCCGCGATCGCGGTCCTCATCCGCCGCCTCACCCGCAAGAAGTCCTGACTCCAGCCACCCGCGCGAGCACGCAACGGCGAAAGCGGGCCGTTGAGTGAAAGTGGGACCGTTCAGGGGACGAGGACCTCGGTGACCGGCAGGGAGGAGTCCGCGGGGAGGGACAGGCTGGACGGCGGGCGGCCCGCGGCCACCAGTGACGCGCCGAGGGCGGCGACCATCGCGCCGTTATCGGTGCACAACCCGGGGCGGGGGACGCGCAGCGTGATGCCCGCGGCGGCACACCGGTCGGCCGCCAGCGCGCGCAGCCGCGAGTTGGCGGCCACGCCGCCGCCGATCACCAGGTCGGTGACCCCGTGCTCACGGCAGGCGGCGACCGCCTTACGGGTCAGCACGTCGGCGACCGCCTCCTGGAAGGACGCGGCCACGTCCGCCACCGGCACCGGCTCCCCGGCGTCGCGGCGGGCCTCCACCCAGCGGGCCACCGCGGTCTTCAAGCCCGCGAACGAGAAGTCGAGGGTCCCGTCGTGCAGCTTGGCACGGGGGAACCTGATCGCCGCGGGGTCGCCGGCGGCCGCGGCCCTGTCGATGGGCGGGCCGCCCGGAAACGGCAGGCCGAGCACCCGGGCCACCTTGTCGTAAGCCTCGCCCGCGGCGTCGTCGATGGTCGCGCCGAGCGACCGCACTTCGCCGGTCACGTCGGGCACGAGCAGCAGCGAAGAGTGCCCGCCAGAGACGAGCAGCGCCATGCAGGGCGCGGGCAGCGGGCCATGCTCAAGCTGGTCCACGGCCACGTGCGCCGCTAGGTGGTTGACCCCGTACAGCGGCTTGCCGAGAGCGTAGGCGTAAGCCTTCGCCGCCGCCACGCCGACCATCAGCGCGCCGGCCAGCCCGGGCCCGGCGGTCACCGCGACCGCGTCGAGGTCCGACGGTCGCACACCCGCCTTGGCGATCGCGGCCTCAAGGACGGGAACCATCTCCTCCAGGTGGGCGCGGCTGGCCACCTCGGGGACGACGCCGCCGAACCGCGCGTGCTGGTCCATCGACGACGCCACCTCGTCGGCGAGCAGCTGCCGCCCGCGGACAATCCCGACGCCCGTCTCGTCGCAGGAGGTCTCGATGCCCAGCACCAGCGGGTCATCGGTCATCGCACCAGGTCCTTTCGCATCACGATCGCGTCCATGCCGGACGGCTGGTAGTAGCCGCGGCGGGCGCCGACGTCCTCGAACCCGCGGCGCCGGTAGAGCCCGTGCGCCCGGGGATTGTCGGCCCGCACCTCAAGGAAGACCTCGGCGCAGCCGCGCCGCCGGGCCTCGTCGATGATGGTGCCGAGCAGCACCGAGCCGATCCCCTGACCCCAGCGCGCCGGACGGACCGCGATCGTCAGCACGTCGGCCTGCCGCCCGCCGGGGACGAACATCATCCCCGCGTACCCGGCGAGGACCCGCTCTGTCCCGGCCTCCGCGACCAGGTACAGGCGGCTCTCCGGCGGCTGTGCCACCTCGTCGGCGAACATCTCCGGCGTCCACGGGTCGTCGGAAAACAGCTCGTGCTCGAGCGCGAGCACATCGGCCAGGTCGGCCGGCGTCATCGGGCGGAGCCGGGCCGGCGCCGCTGCCGCCGCCGTCGCCGGCCGGTCCGGATCGCCGTCCGCACCGGTGCCAGCCCCCGGAACCGTCGGAGCCGCGGCGTCCGCGCCGCGGGCGGTCCGGCGGCCGCGCCAGCCGGTCATCACTGCGACACCCGCTTCGGTGTGCCTGGCTCGCGCGCGTCTGGCCGCCGCAGGTAGAGCGGTTCCGGCGGCAGCAGCAGCGGCACACCGCCCGCCGCTCCCGCGGCGCTCCCCGTTTCGCCGTTGCCCAGGGCGGCGACCGCAAGCCGGCAGAGCGTCGCGGCCGCCGGGTAGGCGGGACCGGTAGGGTTCGGCAACAGGCCGGGGTACAGCCGCGGCCCCTCGCCGGCGGTCGGCAGCTCCGCGTCCGGGATCTCCGCGGGCGCGCAGACGTCCGGACCGGTGCGCCGCCTGCCCGCGCGGTCGTAGCGCGCCCAGTAGAGCTCCCGCCGCCGGGCGTCGGTGGCCACCAGGAAGTCGCCAGCCGGGGGCGCGGTATCGCTGGACGCCACATCGGCGGCGATCACGTCGAGGCTGCAAACGCCGTAGACCGGGATGCCGAGCGCGGCGGCGAGCACGCGGGCGGTCACCACGCCCACCCGGAGTCCGGTATACGGGCCTGGCCCCACGCCGACCGCGACGCAAGTCAGGTCGCCCTGGAACACGCCCGCGTCGGCGATCAGCTTGGCGATGGCGGGCGCGAGCAGTTCCGCGTGACGGTGCGCGTCGACCGCGACGAGCTGGGCCAGCGGCTGGCTGCCGTCGTGCAGCGCTACCGTGACTGCGGGTGTGGCGGTGTCTAGACCGAGCAGCAGCACGTCCAATGAGGGTAGCCGACGATGACTACGTTCTGCGCATCCTCAGTTGTCGTGCGTCCGGGATAACCCGACGACGGTACCGGCCACTTGCTTGGCGACGGTCCGCGCGACGGAACTGAGATCGCCCATGGACACCGGCCCGTACGTCTTCTTCCCCGTGGCCTGGTCGAGGCCGTCCACCACCACGGTGACGATGACGTTGCGGTAGCGCACCAGGACGCTCGCCACGTCCGTGGTCGCGCCCTCCCTGTTGAACACCTGCGTGGCCAGGAAGGCCGACGTCTGGGTGCCGCCCGGCATGCCGGACAGGTCGGTGACCGCGGCCACCGGCTGCCCGCTCTTCGGCCCGGGCTTGGCGTAGCCCTGCTGTGACGACTCGTAGTTGAGCTCGGCGGCGTCCGTGGCGCTGCCGTTGCCGTAGAGCGCGCTCGGCGAGTACGCCTCGATCTGCACCTCAAGCACCCGGTACGTGGGCGGGTTGTCCAAGGTCCAGGTGCACTCGGTGTTGGCACCGGTGTTCAGTGGCGGCGCGGCTACCTTGCGAGTGCCGTTCAGGTACTCGTTGAGCATGGCGCCCGGGACCGTGTTGCACGCATCCGGCACCTGCTGCAGTTCGCCGGGCAGGAACGACGTGATCAGGTTGCCGAAACCGGGAGTCGCCGATGAGCCGCCACCCACCAGGAAGTACACCGCCACGGCGATCACCACGACGGCCGCGCCGCCGCCCGCGAACAGCATCTGGCGGCGCTTGCGCCGGTCCGACCGCCGATCGCCGCGGGAGTCGAGACCCCGCCTGCGCCAGCGTTCGGAGAACGCCTCGACCGAGTCCGGCTCGGCCCATTCGGGGATGTCCTCCTCCAGCGGCTGCGCCCGCGGCGGCTGCGCCTGACCCGCCTGCGCCTGCCCGGGACGGCCAAAGTCGCCGGGGTAGGCCGGCGGCCACTGCTCCGCGCCGGCCTGCCCGGCGGCAAACGGACCCGTGCCCGGCCCGGTGCGGTCCGCAGTGAACGGGCCCGTGCCCGTCCCGGTTCGCTCCGTGCCGAACGGGCCCGTGCCGAAGGGATCAACGCCCGCCTGGCCAGGACCGGTCGGCGGGTAGCCAGGCGCGCTACCCGGATAGCCGACGGTACCGCCCTGATAGCCAAGGGAGCCGCCCTGATAGCCGCGACCGTCACCCGGATAGCCGGAGCCGTCACCCGGATAGCCGGAGCCGTCGGCCGGGTAGCCGCTGCCGGCTGGGTATCCGCCCTGCTGCCAGCCGCCCTGTCCCGGCTGTCCGGGTTGTCCTGACTGTCCCTGCTGCTGCGCCGGCCAGTCCCCCTGCGCCCGGCCGTGACGACCGCGGGCCTCGCGTGGCCTGATGGGCGGCAGGTCGGGGAACTCGCGTTCGTCGTCCGGTGTGGCGTCATGCCCCTGCCACGGCGGCGCGTCGTTGCCGTGACGCGCGCGGCGGCCACGGGGCCGGCCGGGGAATGACCCATGCTGGGACACGGCATGCCTCCGGTGAGGGGTTGGTGACCTAGGGACCAGGTGAAACGTACAGAACGGATCGGTACAAAGCCGAACTATAGACGATCAGCGAGGTCCGCGAGTGGCAAGTTGATGCCTTCCCAGCGCTCGCCGACCGCATAAATCCGCACGATGCGCGGCACATCCTGCACTCCGTCATCCGGATCGTGCAGCTCGGCCGCCAGCAGAGCCGCGGGCGCCGCGGGGGTGATCGCGATCTCCAGGCGATCGGCCGACAGCCCTTCGGCCAGCCCTTCGCCCCACTCGACCACGGTCACCGAAGAGGCCGTGTTCGTGTCGAGGTCGAGGTCGTCTAGTTCTAGCGCGCTGCCGATCCGGTACGCGTCCACGTGCACAAGCGGGGGCCGGTCCCCGGCCGCGCCCGCGCCGCCGGTGCCCGTGCGCAGCGGCGGGTGCACCCGGGCGATCACGAACGTGGGCGATGTGATCGGCCCGCGGACGCTGAGCCCTTCCCCGATGCCCTGAGTCAGCGTGGTCTTGCCCGCGCCGAGCCCGCCACTGAGGATCACCAGGTCCCCCGCCCGGAGCACGGACGCCAGAGACCGGCCGAGGGCCCGCATCTCCCGCGCCGTGGAAACGGTGCGGGACAGCGAAACCTTGGTACCGTTCGGATGAATGGGGTTTTCTTCAGTCACGGTACGACCTCGGAACCCGGGAGCCGAGCCCCGTCACGATCTCGTACGAGATCGTGCCAAGGGCCTCGCCCCACTCCTGAGCGGTCGGCTCGCCCTCGTCCCCCGGACCGAACAAGACCACCTCGTCCCCTTCCGTCACTGGCTCGTCGCCGAAGTCGACGACGAACTGGTCCATGCAGACCGTGCCGGCGATCTCCCAGCGCCGGCCGCGCGCGAACACGAGCGGCCGACCGCGCGCGGCGCGCGGGACGCCATCCGCGTAGCCGAGCGGCACCAGGCCGAGTGTCGTCTCTCGCGTCGTCGTGTACCGGTGCCCGTATGACACACCCGTCCCGGCGGGCACTCGCTTCACCAGCGCGAGCCGCGCCCGCAGCGTCATCGCGGGGCGCAGCCAGGCAGGCGCGCCGCCCGGAAGCGTAGCCAGGCCATAGTTGCCGCCGCCGATCCGCACCAGGTCGTAGTGAGCGTCGGTCACGTCGAGCGCGGCGGCGGTGTTGGCGATGTGCCGGACCCGCGGTGTGATCCCCGTGCTCTCCGCCACCACCAGGGCTTCCTTGAACGCGGCCAGCTGCGCCCCGATCGTCGGGTTGCCTGGCTCGTCGGCGGCGGCGAAATGTGACCAGATGCCGGTCACGACCAGGTTGCCGGCCGCCTGTGCCTGCCGCGCCGCGGTCAGCACCGACGGCCAGCCGGCGGCGGTGGCGCCGCCGCGGCTCAGCCCGGTGTCGGCCTTCAAGTGCACCCGCGCGGGCTTTCCCGCCGCCGCGGCGGCGGCCGCGAGGCGGCGGACCATCCCGGCCGACCCGGCGCTCAGGTCCACGTCGGCGGCGATGGCGTCGGCATGGGCGTGTTCCGCGATCGCCATCAGGCAGAGGATGGGCGCGTCGATGCTGGCCGCGCGGAGTTCAAGCGCCTCCGCCACGTGCACGACCCCGAGCCAGCTAGCACCGCCGCGCAGCGCCGCCTGGGCGGCCGGAACGGCACCGTGCCCGTATCCGTTGGCCTTCACGACTGCCATGACCGAGGCCGGCGCCACGTGCTCGCGCAGCGCCGCCACGTTCCTGCTGATCGCCCCCAGCTCGATACTGGCCTCAACGTGGCTGTCCATGGACACATGCTAGGGGGTCCGGCGGCGCCGGCGGTTCGGTTGACCGCGCAGCGGCCCCGGCTCGTGCCACGCCTCCCGGATCGATGCGCCAACGGCTCCGATAGAGGCGGCCGAGAGCGCGAACGATCCCGCCCGGCCCTAAGGCCAGAGGGCGCGGAAAGCCAGCGGGAGGGCGGTGACGAGGTCGGAGGCGCCGATCGGCGCCTCGCCACCGGCACCATGGCGGTCGGCGCCGGAGGCGGCCAGCCGGGCGGCGAGGCCGTGCAGGTACGCCGCGGCGACCGCGGCCTGCGGTGGCAGCAGCCCCTGGGCGAGGAGCGCGCCCGCCAGACCGGACAGCACGTCGCCGGTCCCCGCGGTGGCGAGCCACGGCGTGCCGGTGCTGTTCACCAGCACCGGGTCCAGCCCGTCCGGCGGCGCGACCACGGTCGTCGAGCCCTTGAGGAGCACGCACGCGCCCAACTCGCTCGCGGCGCGCCGCGCGTGCGCGAGCCTGCGGGCCTCGACGTCGGCGGGAGCGCGGTCCAGGAGGCGGCCCAGCTCGCCGGCGTGCGGGGTGAGGAGCGTGGGCGCGGAGCGCGGCAGCAGGCTCTTGTGCCTGCCGAGAAGGCTCAGGCCGTCGGCGTCGATCAGCACGGGAAGCGGGGTGGCAAGCACCGCGGCCAGCCGCCGCAGTGCCGCGTCATCGGTGCCCATGCCCGGCCCGGCCACCCACGCCTGCACCCGCCCCACATCCTCGGGAAAGCGCGTGTCATCCCCCAGTTCGGTCACGATCACCTCTGGATGGACGAGGCGGACCGCTGCCGCGGCGGCCGGAGCGGTCACGAGACGGACCATCCCCGCGCCCCCGTGCACCGCCCCGCCGGTGGCGAGCATGGCCGCCCCGGTGTACCGTTCGCTCCCCGCCAGCAGCCCGAGCACCCCGCGCCGGTACTTGTCAGACTCCCCGGTCGGCTGCGGCAGGACCGCCGCGATGTCGTCCGCCTGCGGTGCGGACGCGTCGGGCGCCCCCTCCAGATGAGGCCCGAGGCCAATGTCGACGAACTCGACGACACCGGCGTTGCTGGCCCCCGGGTCGATCAGCAGCCCCGGCTTCACCGCCCCGGACGTCACGGTCACATCGGCCCGCACAGCCGGCCCTTCGACGGCCCCGCTATCCGCGTCGATCCCGCTGGGCAGGTCAACCGCCACCGTGGTAGCGCCCCTGACGCCAGCCGCGAGCTGCGCGAGCGTCGCGTAGGGCTCCCTCAGCCCGCCCTTGCCCCCGATGCCGAGCATCCCGTCAACGATCAGGTCCGCCCGCCCGATCGCCTGCCTGACCTCATAACCGACGTCATGGCGGGCAACGGCAGCCTGATCGCCAAAGTCCACGACGGTCACGTCCGGATCGGTCGCCGCTGTCACGCCGACGACCCGTCCCCCAGCGGCGCGCAACGCCTCGGCACCCTTCGCATGGATGCGATCCCCTACCTGGATCGCGGTGACAGCCGCCCCCCGGCGCGCCAGCCGCTCCCCCGCATACAGCGCGTCCCCGCCGTTGTCCCCCGTCCCGACAAGCAGCACCACCCGCGAGCCGTAGACAGCGCCCGGGGAAGCACGCAAGAGATTCGTACAGACCGCCGCCAGCCCGGCAGCCGCCCGCTGCATCAGCGCGCCCTCAGGCACAAGCGCCATCAACGCGGCTTCAGCCGCCCGCACCTTGGCTACCGAGTAAGCATCCCGCATGTGCTAAGTGTGCCCGTAAACAGGCGGGTCGCTGGGGGAGATTCCTCGCGGCGTTCCGCTAGGACTGCCGCGAGAACTTCCCCCACGACCACAGCCCCCTGGTACTAGGTCAAGCCGGTCAAACCCACCCGAGCCCAGCAGGCTTGTCGCCTTCGGCGATCACGACCGCGCTAGCGATCCCCGCGTCATGGCTAATGGACAGGTGAAACGTCGAGACGCCGAGCCGCGCGGCAGCGGCCGCGACCGTACCGGTCACCTTGAGATGCGGCCGCCCGCCAGCGCCGTTGATGACCTCGGCGTCGGTCCAGAGCAGCCCACGGGGCGCGCCAAGGGCCTTGGCGAGGGCCTCCTTGGCCGCGAAGCGTGCCGCCAGCGAATGCGGTGGCATGCTCTGTTCTCCCTCAGTGAACAACCGCACCGCAAGACTCTGCGTACGAGCGAGCGCCCGCGAGAAGCGGCCGATGTCGACGACGTCGATGCCGACGCCGACGATCATGACCTCGCCAGCCGGACCGCATCCGCGAGCTGTCCAGCGACCTGCTCGGCGAGCCCGGCCGATCGCGTCTCGACCATGACCCGGATCACCGGCTCGGTGCCGCTCGGCCGCAGCAGCACGCGCCCGGCACCGCCGAGCTTGTCCTTGGCCGCGTTCACCGCGTCGGCGAGCACAGGGTCGGCCATCGCCCGGTCCTTGTCGCCACGTACGTTGATCAGCACCTGCGGGTAGCGGGTCATCAGGCTCGCGGCGGCGGAAACCGGAACGCCCGCGCTGTTCACCGCGGCGAGCAGGTGCAGGCCGGTCAGCACGCCGTCGCCGGTAGTGGCATGGCCGAGCTGGATGATGTGCCCCGACTGCTCGCCGCCGAGCACGTACCCGCCGTCCCGCATGGCGGCGTAGACGTGCTTGTCGCCGACCGGCGTCTCGATCACCGCGATGCCCGCCTGGCGCATCGCGTCATGGAAGCCGAGGTTGGACATTACGGTCACCACGACGGCGTCGCCCGCCAGCTGATTGCCCCGCTTCAGCCGCGACGCGAGGATGGCGATGATCTGGTCGCCGTCGAGCGGCATGCCGTCGCCGTCGACCGCGAGGCAGCGGTCCGCGTCGCCGTCGAAGGCGAGACCGGCGTCCGCACCGTGCTCCACCACGGCCGCGGCGAGCGAGTCCAAGTGCGTCGAGCCCACACCAGCGTTGATGTTGAGCCCGTCCGGTGCCGCCCCGATGGCGATGACCTCCGCGCCGGCCCTGCGCAGCGCGCGCGGCCCGATGCTGTAGGCGGCGCCATGAGCGCAGTCCACGACCACCCGCAGCCCGTGCAGCGCCGGCTGACCGTTGGCCACGTCCGCGAGGGACGCGAGCAGGTGATCAAGATAAGTCTCGTGAGCGGAGTAAGCGTCGGTAACCCGGCCGAACCCGGCGACGGCCACGGGCGCCCGGCCCGAATCGCCGCCGGTTTCGAGGGCTCGCAGCCAGTGCTCGATCTGGTCTTCTGTTTCGTCGGACAGCTTGACACCGCCCGGACCGAAGAACTTGATTCCGTTATCCGCGGCGGGATTGTGACTCGCTGAGAGAACCACGCCGAAATCGGCGTTGAGCGCGCCCGTGAGATAGGCCACACCGGGAGTAGGGATGACCCCGAGCCGGAGCACGTCCACCCCGGAACTCGCGAGACCCGCGACAACCGCGGCCTCGAGGAAGTCTCCGGAGGCCCGTGAGTCACGACCGATCACCGCGACCGGGCGAGAGGATGCGATGCCATCGGACCGGGTCGCGGCAGGTGCCAGCACGGGCACCGCCGCGACCGCCAAGTCCATGGCAAGCCGGGCCGTCAGTTCGGCTCCAGCAACCCCGCGAACACCGTCAGTACCGAAGAGCCGGCTCATGTCGGTAGATCTCGGTGCCAGCGAGGGCTAGCGCTTCGAGTACTGCGGAGCCTTACGGGCCTTCTTGAGGCCGTACTTCTTCCGTTCCTTGACCCGGGCGTCCCGGGTGAGGAAGCCTGCCTTCTTCAGCGGCGGCCGGCTCTCCGGGTCCACCAGAATGAGAGCGCGGGCCACGCCGAGCCGCAGGGCGCCGGCCTGGCCGGTCGTGCCGCCGCCAACGATGCGGGCGATGACGTCGAACTTGTCCTCGGCGCCGAGCGTCACGAACGGCTCGCTGACGATCTGCTGGTGCACCTTATTCGGGAAGTACACCTCGAGCGTACGGCCGTTAATCGTCCACTGACCGGTGCCGGGCACGATCCGCACGCGGGCGACGGCCTCCTTGCGACGGCCAGTCCCGTTCGCGTGACCGGTGACTACCGGCCGCCGCGCCGCGGCGCGCGGCGCCGCCTCGGTCGACTCGCTTGTGTACTCCGACGGCGCGTTTTCCGCGTCGATTTCTTCCTCGACGTACTCCGGGTTGAAGTATGCCGCGTCGTCTGCCGGCGTCTCTGCGCCAGTGAGCTCGCTCACGTTGCTTTTCCTCACGCTTCCTTGCGGCACTACTGCGAGATCTGCCGGAGTTCGTACGGCTTGGGCTGCTGTGCCTGGTGCGGGTGGGTCGGACCCGCGTAAACCTTGAGCTTGCTGAGAGTCTTGCGGCCAAGCGAGTTCTTGGGGAGCATCCCCTTGACTGCCTTCTCGACCGCCCGGGTCGGGTGCTTCGCCATCAGGTCCGCGTAGCTGACCGCGCGGAGACCGCCCGGGTAGCCGGAGTGCCGGTAGGCCTTCTTGTCCTCCAGCTTGCTGCCGCTGAGGGAGATCTTGTCCGCGTTGATCACGATGACGAAGTCACCGGTGTCGATGTGCGGAGCGAAGATGGGCTTGTGCTTGCCCCGCAGCAGCACCGCCACATGGCTGGCCAAGCGGCCGAGCACGACGTCGGTGGCGTCGATGACATGCCACTGACGCGTGATGTCACTGTCTTTCGGGCTGAAAGTGCGCACAGTCGTTAAGCCTTCGCATGTGGTTCGTGATCCTCAAGGCCCAGTCACCGGGAGATCCAGGAGCCGGGTCACTGCAGCGGGAATGCTGCTGGTCGCGGATGACGACAATGCAGCATACTCGAATCCGCGCGTACTGCCAAAGCGCGCGGACTCACCTGCCGTTTATCGCTTTACTTTACCCCACCCGAGGCCCGCACTGGCCACTCAGTACGGCAAGTCTCCCTTGTCATGCTGAGACGGACGCTAATCTCAATGACATGGGATACCGGGGTGAGGACGCCTCCCGCAGAGACGGGGCCTGGGGGCGCCAGGCGCCTTGGCAGGCGTCGCCCGGCACGGGGTCAGCGGACGCGGTGTCGTGGGGCGACGGTTCACAGGGTAACGGGTACGACGCGGATGCCGCGGGCTACCCGGCCGACGACAACTACGGCAATGGCTATCAGCAAGACGACGACGGCGACGGATACGGCGGTTACGGCGATGCCGGCCC
>Ga0210395_10004067_pt1 | contig 11236 bp, 10 predicted proteins | sample IncBWH4OmetaG_FD_150861 | JGI IMG/M metagenome (GOLD analysis project Ga0210395, IMG submission 150861) | Forest soil microbial communities from Barre Woods Harvard Forest LTER site, Petersham, Massachusetts, United States - Inc-BW-H-4-O ...
ATCTCGTAGAAGGGCTCGAGGATGGCCGCGCGGCCTACGTCATGCACGCTCACCACGTCTTCATGGATGGGCTGGCGCTGGCGCGGCTGCATGAGCGTGTCCTGAACACGAGCCGGAAGCATCAGACCGACAAACCCACGCCGGCGCGCAAACCTGTGCGGCGCAGTCCTATCGGTGTCGCGGCTCAGCAGCTCAGCCAACAGATTACCGGCACCCCGAAGGCTATTGTCGGAGGCGGACGCGCCCTCATCAAAGCGGTTGGCGACCTTCGCTCCACCGCTGATTACGTGTCGTCGCTGGCCCGGGTGGCGGGGCCGCCGCCGAAGAATCCGTCGAAGATCCTTCGTGGCGGGTCGCGAAGGATGTGGCGATTCGGGACCATGGAATGTGAATTCGACGACCTACGACGTGCGGCAAAGGCCGCCGGCGGCACGCTTAACGACGCATTCGTCAGCGCGCTGCTCGGAGGGCTGCGGCGTTACTGCGCCGCCAACGGCGAAGATTTGGGCGACGTGCCGATATCGATGCCCGTGGCGATGCGCGCTGCTGATAACGCCACGGGCGGAAACGATTTCGCGGCAGCGTACTTTCTTGTGCCCTCCGGTGTAGAAGACCCTGCCGAACGAATCCGCGCGATGCGCGAGCGGGTCCATCACGTGCGGTCTGAACCCGCGCTGGGATTCCTCGGCGCCATCACCCCCATTCTCAACCGCACCCCCTCGGGTGTGGCCGCGGCGATCCTTGGTTCTGTCGGTGGAGCGGTGCTCACGACCAGCTCGTGGCCAGGGATAACCGAGGACCGCTACATCGCCGGTGCGCGCTTCGACCGGATGTACGTCTTTGCGCCTTTGCCCGGCACCGTTTTGACGTCGGCGATGTGCACTCACTGCGGCGTGTGTTGTATCGCGATGAACGCCGACGGAGAGGTATTCAAAGACCTGGATCTGCTATGGCTCTCGATGCAGGAGAGTCTCGACGAGATCCTCGCTCTGGGCTCGTCGCCATAACGTCGAGACCGTCCGGCGCCGGTGTTCACCGCGGTGCCGTGGCGTCCAAAGCCACGGTCGATGCCAGGGTGTCGCAAGGATTGGAGTAGGCCGCGGCCATCACCTGCAGGAAGCGAGCGTCGGCGAACGCATGCGAGATGGGGTATTCGCGCATGTAGCCGTAACCACCATGCAGCTGCAGGGACTGGTCGACCGCCTGGCCACAGACCCTGTTTGCGGTCAGGCGAGCGGCCGCCGCGTCGGCGACATCGAGCGCGCCGATGCTGCGCGCGTGCACGCAGGAATCGACGAATACAGTCACGCTGGCCAGCTCAGCCCAGAGTTCGGCCAAGCGAAACCGGGTGTTTTCGAACTCCGCCAGCGGGCGGCCGAAGATTTTTCTGGCGTGCACGTAATCGACCGCTAACGCTGTCGCAGTGCGCGCGCTCGCCAGCGCCAATACGGCAAACCACAGGTCGAGGTCGCGATGCAGCGCGGTAGCGGAGCCGAGACCGCTGGTCGTGTCGGCGTCGCCAAGTGTCACATCGGCCAGTCCGGCGTCACGTCCGGCGAGGTTGTCATCGACGGGTGTGATGGTGACGCTCGGTTGGCCGAGCGGGACCAGGGCTACGCACTCGCTGTCGTTCTGCACTAGCAGCGCGTCGGCGATGCGCGCGCCGGCGACGCTGGACAACGTGGCGGGCGCCGGAACGGCGATCAATTGACCTGTGCCGAGCCCGGGCAGCCACCGCTGCTTGTACTCCGCGGTGGCGTGTTCGAGCAACAACGGGATCGTGACGCCGGCGTGCAGTGCCCAGAGCAAAGCGAGGCCGGTCGCCCCGGCTGCGATTGTCTCCTCGATCAACACGGCGAGGAAGCCGAGGTCGTCGGTGCCGCTGCCGCCGAACTCTTCGGGTACTGCGGCACTGAGGAATCCAGCATCGCCGGCAGCGGCGATGACGCTGCGCGGCATGCCATTCGCACCGCGCCACTCGTCGAGGTTCGGCGCGACTTCGGTTGCAATGAATCGCTTCGCGCTATCGCGAAACGCATGGTGATCGTCGCGGTAGATACGCCGACGGCTCGAATTCAACGCGGCGCCATCCGGATTGCGCCGTCGAGCCGAATCGTTTCGCCGTTGAGCATGCCGTTGTCGATGATCGACAATGCCAGACGGGCGAACTCGTCGGGCAGGCCGAGCCGGCTCGGGTGCGGCACGGTGGCCTTCAGTGACGCCCGCACCTCCTCGGAAACCCTTGCCAGCAGCGGTGTATCGAAGATGCCGGGCGCGATCGTACACACCCGGATCGCTTTCGATGCCAGATCCCGCGCGGCAACGATGGTCATGCCGACGATGCCGGCCTTGGACGACGCGTAGGGTATCTGACCGATCTGGCCCTCGAACGCAGCCACCGAAGCCGTCAGGATCGCCACGCCGCGATCGCCCTCGAGCGGTTCATTTTTGGCCATCTCGGCGGCGGCCAGGCGCAACACGTTGAACGATCCGATCAAGTTGAGACCAACGATCTCGGTATAGGTCTCCAGCGAGCCGGGCGTGCCGTCGTTGTTGACCACACGGACCGGGCCGCCGCGTCCGGCGCAATGCACCACCGCCCGAAGCGGCCCCGACTCAGCGGCGGCATTCATCACCGCGGCGACGTCCTCAGGGCTGCGGACGTCGGCGGCGATGAACTGCACGGTGTCGCCCAGATCCTTGGCGACCGTTTCGCCGTCGGAGGATGGGAGGTCGGCGATGATCACTTTGGCGGCACCGGATTTCACCAGGCGTTCGACGGTCGCGCGCCCCAGCCCGGAGGCGCCTCCGGTAACAACCGCGGTGATTCCCTCAATCTGCATGCCCTGCGGTTCCTTTCGCGAGTTTCACAACCGTTCGATGATCGTGGCGTTGGCCATCCCGCCGGCCTCACACATGGTCTGCAGCCCGAAGCGACCGCCGGTGGCCTCCAGTGCGTACAACATCGTCGTGAGCAGCCGGGCGCCGGACGCCCCGAGCGGATGACCCAATGCGATGGCGCCGCCGCGCGGGTTGAGTCGGGCCGGATCGGCACCGAAATGCTGGGCCCAGGCCATCGGTACCGGAGCGAATGCCTCGTTGACTTCGTAGTGGTCAATGTCGGCCAGCGAAAGCCGCGATCGCCGAAGCGCCCGTTCGGTCGCCGGGATCGGGCCGGTCAGCATCATGATTGGATCGTCGGCGGCGAGCCCGAATGCATGAAAACGCGCCCGCGGGGTCAGGCCCAGCTCCTCGGCTATGTCGTCGCCCATGATCAATACCGCGGCCGCACCGTCGGCAAGCTGCGATGAATTGCCCGCGGTGATGTGCCAGTCGGTGATCTCGGGGAACCGCGCCGCCATTTCGGGGGACTGGAACGAAGATTTGAGCGCCGCCAGTCCCTCGACCGTGGTGGACGGCCGGACGGTCTCGTCGGTAGCCACGACTGCACCATCCGGTGTGGTGATCGGCGCGATCTCGGCGGTGAAGTCGGCTCTGGCGGCGTTCGAGTGTGATCCGGCGGCGAACTCGTCGATGGAGTCGCGGTCGAGTTTCCAACGCGCGGCTACCAGTTCGGCCGAGATGCCCTGTGGAACCAGCCCGGGTGCGTACCGTTCGTTCACCGATGGCCCGAAAGGATCCTGCCCAATGCGTGCGGTGAACATCGGAATACGGCTCATGGATTCGACGCCGGCCGCGACGACGATGTCGCACGCTCCTGCAATGACGGCTTGTGCGGCGAAGTCCGCGGCCTGCTGGCTGGATCCGCAGGCGCGGTGCACCGCCACCGATGGCACGCTCTCGGGCAGCCCCGCCGACAGCCATGCCCAGCGCCCGACCGGGCCGGACTGTTCGCCGACCTGACTCACGCAGCCGGTGATGACGTCGTCGACGCGGACCGGGTCGACGTCGTTGCGCGCCATCAGCTGGCCGATTACCTGACCCAGCAACTCCACTGGATGCACGCCGCTCAACGCCCCGCCGGGACGCCCGTCCTTGGGTGGCTTGCCCTTGGCCATCGGCGATCGAAGGGCGTCGACAATGACTGCACTACGTGACATCTGGCTTCTCCTCGTGGCGTCCTAACGGCGTCAGGCGTGCTGTGGGTGGGTGATGGCCGCCGTATCCCAATAGAACGCCCGGATTTCGTGCACGAGCCCAGCGGCGAACGACCACGCCTCCAGGGCGGAGTTGGGAACGGCGTCGTCGGAGCCGGGGCTTTTCCAGTCGAAGGTGATCCAGGCGACCACGTGATCGCCGTCGCCGATGGTTCGCACCAGCTTGAGGTTGGTGGCTCCGGCCTGATTACCAGCTTTGGCGATCCCGGTGAACAGCCCACGCAGCCGACGGCTTCCTTCCACGCGTCCGCCGTGCGGCAGCGAGGGCGGCCACTCGATAGCGGCGTCCTCGGCAAAGTGGGCGTCGATCGCGGCCGCTATCGCGTCAGGGTCGGCGCCGCTGAGCGCGTTATAGAAGTCGGCGACGATCTGGGCGTTCGAGCGCTGCGGCATCGTTACCTCGCTGTCCGGGAGAGGGGAACATTTTAGGACCTTAGCGTCTCATTAAGAACTCGGCAACGGTGGTCCCGCCGAGCCACCCGCGATCATCGTGCCCTGGCTCGTGGCACAGCGGTTGCCGTTCCGGTCCTGCACCACCACTTCGACGAACTTGGTCCGCTGTCCGCCGCCCAACGCGGTCGCGCGAAAAGTTAACGGTGCCTGAGCGGGTAAGTGAAATTGAATGTGTAACGAGCCGGTAGCGGGCAACAGTCCCTTTGCGCTCATCCGCATGGTGAGCGCGCCCATGATCTGATCGGCAGCGGCAGCGACGATACCGCCGTGCACGGCCCCGTTGGGATTAGGGGTCAGCGTCGAACGTTCCATGCGAAAGGTCGCCGACGCAGGATTCAACTCGACGCATACCAGCCCAATGTCCTGGCAGAAGGGCAGCGCGTTGGCCCATGTCAACCAGTCCACCATCTCTCCCGGTGTCGGGTACCACCACGCCGTGTCAGACGCGATATGGCCTTCGTGCATCCTCAGCTCCAGTTTCCTCGCCGCTTTTCTGTGCCAACGTAAACGATCGTTCTACAACGATAGTCGTCGCAGAGACGGCATGTGACCATTGACACAAATCCACTGATCGGCAATTATGAGACGTTGAACCTTAAAAACGTGGCCCGTCGGCAGAACGTCCGTTCGGGAATGACCAAAGACAAGGACAGCAACGGTATGGGACTGGTCGACAACAAGGTCGCCTTCATCTCTGGGGTGGCGCGGGGGCAGGGCCGTTCGCACGCGGTCCGGCTCGCCGAGGAAGGTGCCGACATCATCGGTTTCGACATCTGCGCCAACGATGATGCGGTGGAGTACCCGCTTGCCACCCAAGACGATCTCGACGAGACGGCCAAACTGATCGAGAAGTTCGGCCGTAGGGCATTGCTGAGCGTGGTCGACGTCCGGGATCATGAGGCGGTCAAACGTGTCGTCGACGACGGCGTGGCTGAACTGGGGCGATTGGACATAGTCTTGGCGAACGCCGGGGTCATGGCTATCACCGGCGAGCAGCGGCTGCAGCGCGAGGCCTTCCTGGCCGGTATCGACATCATGCTTACCGGTGTGTTCAACACGGTGATGCCGGCAATCCCGCACCTTCGGGCCGGCGGGCGCGGAGGGTCGATCGTGATCACCAGCTCGACCGCGGGTTTGGTCGGCGGACTTGGCGACGGCTCGCCGGGCGTGCTGGGTTACACCGCCTCCAAACACGCCGTGGTCGGCCTGATGCGTGCGTGGGCCAATGTGCTGGCGCCAGAGAACATTCGCGTTAACACCGTCCACCCGACCGGGGTCAACTCGCCGATGATCGCCAACGAAGCCTTCGGCCGGTACGTTCAGGAGTTCCCGACAATCGCGCAGAATCTGCAAAATCCGCTGCCGGTGCCGAACGGATTGCTCGAGCCGCAAGATGTGACGGACTCGATCATGCACCTAATCTCTGACGCGGGCCGCTATATCACCGGCACGACATACGTCATGGATGCCGGATTCACCAACAACCGCTGATCTTTTGGAGCCGCGCAGCGAAAGGAGTCAAAGATGACCCAGACGGCAATACGGCCGGAGAACCCGAGGCGCGCTCACCCGTCTTTGGCTGTCGACGCGGCGTCCCGCACATCGGCGCCGGTGCAATGGTGGGCGGCCGTCGGCGCGGCCTACCTGGTGATCATGGTGGCGGTGCTGACCCACTGGGTCCTGAGCCCGTTGTTCAAGACCGTGCCGGTGGGGCCGACCCCGGTTCCGAGCTTTATGAAGGTCGCAGTCGTGTTCTTCGAGGTCATCGCGATTCCGGCGATACTGGCCTGCTTTTACTTCATGGTCGTCAGGCCGTGGCGACGCGACGGCAAACTCAGCGTGGACGGGGCGCTGACGATCGCGTTTGCGACGCTGTGGTTCCAGGATCCATTGTCCGCTTACAGCGGCACCTGGTTCACTTACAACGCCTGGGCGCTCAACTTCGGCTCCTGGGTCAATAGTGTTCCCTTTGCGACCGGCAAGGCCGCACCCGGAGCGATGCTGGTCGAGCCGATTCTGATCGTCCCCGGGGCATATGTGTATTGCTTCGTGGTGGCGATGTTCGCCGGATCTTGGGTAATGCGCACCGCACGCAACCGCTGGCCGCAGCTGAGCGCGGTCAAGCTCGGTGCAATCTGTGTCATCGCGATGTTCGCCTTCGACATCGTGTTGGAAGGCGTCATGTTCATGCCGTTGGGGATCTGGGAGTACCCGGGCGGCCACTTCAATATCTTCCCGAACACCTACCACAAGTTCCCGTTGACCGAGATGATCACGGCCGGTTCGGCATTCGCGGCGGTTGCCATCCTGCGATTCTTCAAAAACGACCGCGGCGAAACGCTCGCCGATCGCGGTGTCGAGTCGCTGAAGGTCTCGGATCGTCGCAAGAGTGCCTTGCGAGCGTTGGCGATGATCGGTTTCGTCAATATGTTGTTCTTCGTCCTTTACAACGTGCTCAACACCTGGACCGCGACGCGCATGGCCGATTGGCCGGCGGACCTGCAGCAGCGCTCATATTTGACCAATGGTCTGTGCGGTGAGGGGACCGATCAGATGTGCCCGGGGCCGGCTAATCCCCAGTTCCGCAACGACAACCGCGACCCCAACGGGGGATCGGCGCACCTCGACCCCAACGGCAACCTCGTCGTGCCTCCTCACACCACGCTGCCGACCATGGTGCCCTTCTACCGCGGAAAGTAGTGCGAGGCGCGACATTTCATCAATCACCAGATTCGCTGTCCTGGCATCCGCGGTGGCCTCACGGCCGCTAACCGTCGAACAAACGCACACCGAAGCCACTCATACCGACGGGCGTACGGTGTTCGTCGCCGCGAGCCTGGATTCGGTGGACGTGTGTGACGCGGTCGTGGTGCAGGCCGCACTGCTGGCCGGTGGTGCGCTGCGCAAGGACCTGATGATGCGGCTGGCGCGGCATCGTCCCGCTGTGGCGCAGCGCTACCTCGCTCTGGAACTGGGCCGTGTTGCCGAGCAACTGGATCATGCGTTGCCAGGCCGAACGATGCGCCGGATCAAATCGACTGTATTGCAGCCGGTCTCGGCATGCAGCGAAGAGTCGTTCGATCGTGCGCTGGGCCGTGAGCGTATCCCGTCGCTCCCGGTATGGGCCGGCGTGTTGAGGCCTTCCCGACTGCGGCGGGTCAGCAACGAGGACCTTCGGGCGTCGCCAACCGATCGCGACCTGATGCGCCTCGGCCAGCTCGAAGAAGAAGACCCTCGACAAGACGATGACGCGGCGGACGAGACTGACGAAAGCAAGATCGTCAATCTGTTGTCCGCCCCGGGAGTACCCAATCCGCTCGGGGACGCAATCCAGAAGCTGCTCGGGATGGGCCGCAGTGGTCGGGACAAGAACGAAGGGTCCGTCGAAATCCCGGTGGCCAAACAACGTTTCGGGCCCGTCGGACCAAACGCCAGGAAGGGTTCACTGGGTCGGCTACTGTCCGCGGTGCTTGAACCGGCTCCAGTCGTCGGCACGCGTTATCCGGAGTGGGACTGCCACAAGGGCACCTACCGCTCCGACTGGTGCGCGGTCGCCGAATACGATCCGGCGGACATCGAATCCGCACCCGACAGGGACGCGGCACGGCCTTTCCTGCAGCGCCCTCTCGCTCGAGTTGGAATCGAGCCCCAACGTCATCGACGCCAGGCAGAGGGCGATTCGTTGGATCTGTCGGCACTGCTGGACTACGAAACCGACCGCCGGCACGGCGACAACCCGGATCCCTACATCTACGAGAGCGGTCGGCTGACCAAGCGCGACCTCTCGGTTCTCGTCCTGCTGGACTGTTCGGGCTCGACCGCGGAAGACTCCGGCGGCCGAGTGGTGTTCGAGGAGGAACGGCGGCTGGCCGGCGACCTCACGGTGGCGCTGGAAAGGCTGGGCGATCGGGTTGGGACATATGGGTTCTACTCACGCGGCAAAGACGCGGTGCGGTTCCTGAGGGTCAAGAATTTCAACGCGAGGTTCGACACAGCCGCCAAGCGGCGCCTGCAATCGGTTCAACCGTCCGGGTTCACCCGGATCGGCGCCGCGATCCGACACGCCACGCACGTCCTGGAATCGCAGGCGCTGGCAAAGAATATGGTGCTGCTAGTCATTGGCGACGGGCTGCCTTACGACGACGGCTACGAGGATCGTTATGCACGCGCCGACGCGCGGCAGGCGATTCAGGAAGCCGTGCTGCGAGGGATCGGCGTTGCCGGAATCGGCATCCGGTCATCGACCGAACCAGACGTTCTCGAGGACGTGTGGTCGGACGCATCGTTTAGGGTGATCGGACAATGCGACGATATCCAGCGACATCTGCGCGGCCTGTTGCTCAACGCGCTGAGCGTGACGCGCAGCAACGGGCGGCGGCGCGAACTGCTGTCCGAAGAACACCACGGATACCTACGGTCGCTGCACGCGGCCAGGCGCAACGCCATGAACACATATGCGTGAACCTGTGAGGTGGGGATGAGTGAATTGGCAATGGATCAGCGGGGTTTGATGCGTGACATTGATCAGAGGAAGCGTCCCTACCTCCCCGTCGGTGATGAAGTCGACGTGTTTGACGCGGCCTGGCGGTCGGGTCTTCCGGTGATGTTGAAGGGGCCGACCGGTTGCGGTAAGACTCGGCTCGTCGAGCACATGGCGGACCGGTTCGGGGTGCCGCTGTTCACCGTATGCTGCCACGAGGACATGACGTCGTCGGATCTGTTGGGCCGCTTCGTCTTGCGTGATTCGGATACCGAGTGGGTGGACGGTCCCCTGACACAGGCGGTGCGTCAAGGCGGCATCTGCTATCTCGATGAGGTTGTGGAGGCCCGCCAAGACGCGATCGTCGCGGTGCACTCGCTCTCTGATCACCGGCGCGAATTGAACATCGAGCGACTGGGCGGGCTCAAGCTGCAAGCGGCAGAAGGCTTTCAGCTCGTCGTGTCCTACAATCCCGGCTATCAGAGCGTCCTCAAGGACCTCAAGATGTCGACGCGCCAGCGCCTCGTCGGCATCGATCTGGACTTCCCACCACCGGACTTGGAGAAGAAGATCGTGCGCCAAGAGAGCGGGCTTGACTCCGAGATTCTCGACGACATAATCCGGCTCGGCCAGGCGATCCGGCGCCTGGATGATCTCGCATTGCGGGAGACGGCATCCACTCGTGCGCTCGTCGCGACGGCCAGCCTGGTGCGGGCCGGTCTGCGCCCACGCGCGGCGGCGGTGTCGGCGATCGCCAGTCCACTGACCGACGACGCCGAAACACGTGAGCGGCTGACGGTGCTGATCGAGTCGTATCTCTGAGCTTTAGAACTCAGGACGCGATGCTTGCCGAACGGACATACCGCGCGGCGCGCCGCGGCGGCACGCCCGCCATTCGCAGCAGCACTTCCGCGCAGGTCAGATCGGCCCCGTCGCCGAGCCGCCCGTTGAGGATGCCGTGGATCACCTCGAAGGCCGCCGCCATGGACATCGTCAGCGTGGTCTCAAGATCATCGATGGCGAAAACGCCCTCGGCCACGCCGCGCTCCAGCAATGCTCCCGCCTGGGGGCGGATGATGCGCTCGAAGCGTGCTTCGGCCTGGCTCAGATTTACCAGCAACCGTGCCAGATCGGGGTCTTCGTACGCAATTCGAACGATCGCCAGCGTCGACGCGGCGTGCGCCTCCGCGGGGTCGGCGAATGCGGGGGAGTCGGCGATCGAGTTCGCCAAGCCGACGAGGGTCTCCGCGACGACGGCCTCGATGATGTCGTCTTTGGTCTTGAACTGGTTGTAGAAGGTGCCGAACGCCACGTCGGCGCGTTGGGTCACCTCGCTGACGCGCAGGCCCTCCAGCCCGCGTTCGGCGATGATCTCGCGCGCTGCCTTGATCAAGTCTGCCCTGGTCTTGGCCTGCCTGCGCGCGGTGCGGGACATGCCGTTCGCCGTTTCGGTCGTCACCAGTCCAGCCTAAATATGATCAGTGAATCATTCTTGATTAGGCGATCATACCTCCGGTACCGTGGAGTGGTGACCTTTGAGGGATGGACCGCGATCGTGGGCGCGGGTCAAGCCGCCGGCGATCGGATCGTTGACCAGCTGTCCGAGACCAGAAGCGTGCGACTATGAGCGCCACCCTTCCGGTCAGCCAGGCCGCGCAGCGGCAGCCCCGCGCCGGCGCCGATGAGGAGGTGCCGCGCTCCTGGCGCCCCGTAATGGCATGGGCGGCCGCCGGTGCGGTGCTGCTTGTCTTCGAGATCGTGGTGCTGGCGCGATGGGTGTTCGGGCCCAACTTCAAATCCACCCCACCCGGTCCCGATCAGATCTCATCGGGCCAGCAGATGCTCTTCACCGTGCTTCAAGTTGCGGTGCCACTCGCCGCGGTGGTGGCCTTGTACTGTTGGGTCGTCCGGCCCTGGCGGCGCGAAGGACACCTGACCACCGACGGCATGCTCACGTTGAGCGCCGGCATGGTCTTCTTCTGGGACATGTCGATGAACTACACGTCGGTGTCCCTTTTGTACAACTCGCATCTCGCCAACCGCGGGGCGTGGGCGAACGGATCGTGGCCGGGCTGGATCAGCCCGAACGCGAACTATTTGCCGGAATCGCTGTTCATCACCGTCCCCGGGTACGTCGCACTGGTGTTCTCGCAAGTCGTTCTGGTGTTGTGGATCCTGCGCAGGA
>Ga0210395_10004068_pt1 | contig 11236 bp, 9 predicted proteins | sample IncBWH4OmetaG_FD_150861 | JGI IMG/M metagenome (GOLD analysis project Ga0210395, IMG submission 150861) | Forest soil microbial communities from Barre Woods Harvard Forest LTER site, Petersham, Massachusetts, United States - Inc-BW-H-4-O ...
GCCGGGCGGACGGAAATCCGGCGCGCCACGGAGGCTGCGCTGAAAGCCGTCCCCCGCTCCGCTCAACCCCGTGACTGGCAGGGCGACGCAAAGCGGCGCCATTTTGCCTTTCGGCTCGCGCTGCTGGCCGACCTCGACAACAATGCCGACGCATTCATCGCCGCCATCCATGGCGGTGGGATGGAGGGCACACACGGGCTCGATGTTGCCGAGCGGCTGATTGCTGCAAACCGACCCGCCGAGGCGCTGACGTGGCTCGACAAACCGCGCCAACGTTTCGAAGACGACGACTTGGAAAGTGCCGACACGGATCTGCGGGTCTCGGCGCTTGAGGCAATGGGACGCAAGGACGACGCGCAATTGGTACGTTGGCGCCACTTCGAGCGGTTCCTCAGCGCCGAGCATTTGCGGGCCTATCTCAATCGCCTGCCAGATTTCGACGATTTTGAGGCTGAGCAGAATGCGCTCGATGTTGCCGTCGGCCACGCGCAGACCGCACGAGCCTTGGCGTTCTTGATCGGATGGCGGGCGCTGGACCGTGCCGATCGGCTGGTGCGCGAACGGCTGGCCACACTGGACGGCCGGCTCTACGAAGTCCTGCGGCCGGCCGCGGAAGCGCTTGAGGAGAAATTCCCCGAGGCGGCGAGTCTCCTCTACCGCCGCCTGGTGGAGAGCGTGCTGGATCGCGCCTCGTCAAAGCAGTACCGGTACGCCGCGCGCGATTTCCAATCCTGCACGCGCCTCTCGCCGCGTCTGCCGATGCCCGGATCGATTGAGACCCACGCGGCCTTCGTCTCCCGGCTCCAAAAGGCGCATGGACGGAAGTTCGGGTTCTGGGGGCTCATGGAACCGAAGGGGCGATAATCCGATGGCCAAGCGCACGACACCACCGACATCGAGCGATGAAGAGGTGCGGGTCTTGCTGGAACGCTATCGCTGCCCGGTGCCGTTCCACGCCGTGCGCACGCGATTCCTTGGCAACATCGCCACCCCCGACATGCAGGCCTTGCCGATCAAGACGGTCGAGGCGCTGTGGGGCGGCGAACTGCCGACCTTGGACACCATGGACGCAGCCAACGAACTCATCGGCGCGCTGGTCATGGGCCTATGGAACCGGCTCACGCGCCATCAGCAACGTGCCGCGCCCTTCCGGCTGATCCGCCTCGAGGTTCCCGCCACTCGCGAGGGGATGGCGAAGCTCGCACGGCTACGCAAGGAGGAGCTGGAAGGCTTCAATGATGGTCTGTTTGGGGACAAGGAAAGCCTCGACCTGCCGGAACGGGCGCACAAGGCGCTCGGCACGCTGGCGGAGATCCGCGCGATGTTGGAAGCATCCCAGGTTCTGGCCGAGGACCCGAGCAAGCCGGCCGAGCCTGACGAGATCGCCGTCACTCTCAGCCATTTCCGTGAATTGACCCGCATCGCTGAGCACGAGATGCATGAGGCGGTACTGTCCTGCACGCGCGCCCGGCGGCAGATGATGCAAGGACTGCCGACGCACCGGCCGGTTCTGCACTGAGCGACCGCTGAACGCGGCCGTTGCGCCAGACGCTATACGCGCGCGAAGATCGTCGCGCGAAATCGCTGCATGTTCGCGATCGTGGCGGCCTCGTCATTGCCTTCCACCTCGACGTCGATCGCCGTTACGCCGAGATCGCGCAGTGCGCGCAGGTCATCGACGATGTCGGCGTCGCTGCCGGAAAACAGTCGCCGTTCGCCGTCGGACGCGACAGGTGCCACCGCATCGCCATAGCGCTTCACGCGATACACCACAGACACGCTGGCGGGATCGCGCCCGGCTTCCGCGACCAGCTTGCGCAGGCGCGCGATGCCGGCAGTGAGACGCGGCAGTGTGTCCAGCAGATGCCTCTTGTTGGAGCCGATCGGATACCACGCATCGCCGAACCGCGCTGCGCGCCGCAACGACGGACCGCTCTCGCCGCCGACCCAGATCGGCGGATGCGGACGCTGCACCGGACGCGGCAGGAAGATCAGGTCGGCGAACTTGGTGTAACGGCCGTCGAACCGCGCATGTTCCTGCATCCACAGAGCGCGGAATGCTTCGAGATATTCGTCGGTCACCGCCCCGCGTTCGGCAAACGGCGTGGTCACGACAGCATCGAACTCCGCCTTGAGCCAACCGGCGCCGATGCCGATGACCAGGCGGCCTTCGGACAGAACGTCGATCGTGGACAACATCTTGGCGGCGAGCACCGCAGTCCGATGCGGCACCACCAGCACGGCGAGCACCAGTCGGATGCGCGAGGTCTTGGCGGCGATGAACGCGGTGGCGGTGAGCAGCTCATGCCGCTCGGTAGGCGTGTTCGACATGAACTCGCCCGACTCGGAATAGGGATAACCTGGCACGCTGACGTCGGGCAGCACGACGTGGTCGGTCAGCGTCAGGTAGTCGTAGCCCATCGCCTCGCCTTGCTGCGCGATGCGGGCGAAGCTGCGTGCGGCTGAGGTCGGGCCGCTGATCGGCAGGTTGAAGCCAAGCTGCATGATGGTCTCCTGGTGTCATCGCGCAGCGAAACTCGCCGCGACACATGAATGATCCTGCAATTGCTCGCCGGCGCCCCAGTTGCCGGTGGCAGGCGCCGCATGTCCAGCGAGCAGCACGAAGCCGGACGTCGCACCAACCAGGACGAGCGTGTAGTGCCCCATATCGGCACGCGCTCCTTGGATGCCGTCGGCGAGCAGGTCGAATGGATTGATGCGGCCGAGGTCGGATTGCTCGAGGCGCATCGCCAAGTAGTGATGGCCGGCAAGCGGCACCGGGAAATTGGACCACTGCGTGCCGATGGCGGATGCGTGTTCGCGCAGAGCCGCGACCACGTCGAGCCGCATACAGTCGATGTGGATATGCAACTGATTCTGTGTGCGCCCGCTGACCGAATTGATCGCCAGACCGATCGCATCACGGGGCAGGGGGTGGCCTGCGCGATCCTCGACATAGCGACGCGCCTGCCAGGCGTCTTCCCAATAGTTGGGCGCGTTGGGTGCAAGAATCGCGGGGCTTTCGATGCCGCTGACGCGCGTGGTCGGGATCAGCAGGTACTGCGTCTTGCCGACGATGTCCTTCAGCACGGCGTAACCGCCGGCAAGATCGACCTGTTCGCAGGGCTTCGGCGAGTCGTGCTGCTTCTCATCTGGTACGCATCGCTCACCCACGATCTGCCACAGCGCATTGGCGTCCGCCGCGGCTGCACGCGGAGTTTGCAAAGTGAACAGGGCGGCCAGGATAAAAGCCGCCCCTCCCCCCAACCCCCTCCCGCAAGGGGAGGGGGAGCATCCTGTCAGTACATTCTCCCCCTCCCCTTGCGGGAGGGGGTTGGGGGGAGGGGACGCTACCAGGGGCGCTACCACCCGCGCACACCGCCAGGCCGACGCACATCCGCGCCGCCCTCCATCATGCCGCTCTCGAAATCCTTGACGACGGCGCACACGCAACCGGCCTTCCATTCCCAATCGCGCCACCAGTTCACGCTGTGGCCCATCCGATCGAGCGCCGCCGCTGTCTCATCACTGAACCGCCGCTCCATACTCATGCGTCCCGGCGTGTAGTTATGCGGATCGGATGAGCCGGGGAAGCTGGACGAGGCGAAGCGCGGCTGCTCGATCGCCTGCTGTGGAGTCATGTCGAACACCACCATGTTGAGGAACACCTGGAGCATTGCCTGTGGCTGTACGTCGTTTCCCGGTGAACCGAACGGCATGATCCATTTGCCGTCGCGCATCGCGATCGATGGATTGGGCGTCAGCCTTGGCCGCTTGCCCGGCGCGAGACACGCGGGATGCGCGGGATCAGTCCAGGACTGCATGCCGCGCGACGACGGTGCAAGGCCGGTGCCAGGGATCACCGGTCCGTTGATCGCACCATCGCTTGGCGTGGCGGAGAAGCAGTTGCCATGACGATCGACCACGCAGACATACGAGGTATCCGGGTCGCCCTCGACGTATTCGCGATCTGCCTTCGCGGCGATGGATGCGCGCGCGGAGATGCCAAGTTCCTGCGCGGTGCCGGCCGGGGGCATTTCCGGGCAGGCACGGTCCGGCTTGATCAGCGCACGCCGGCGCGCAGCGTAGGCATCGCTCAGCAGCGCGTCGATCGGCACATCGACGAACTTCGGATCGCCGTAATATGCATGGCGATCGGCGAATGCGAGCTTCAACGCCTCTACAAGCGTATGGATATAGTCAGGCGTGTTGTGGCCGAGTGACTTCAGGTCGCTGCCGTCGAGGATCTTCAACGTCTGCAACAGCACCGGCCCCTGACACCACGGCCGGCAGCCGAACACCGTCACGTCGCCGAAGCGCACGTTCAGCGGCGTCTCGACATCGACGCGGAACTCCGCCAGGTCATCCTCATCCAGCCAGCCGTCATTCGCCTTGTGATAGGCGACAATCTTCTGCGCGATATCGCCGCGGTAGAACGCATTGCGTGCCGCCGCCAGTCCCGCCGCGCGGCCGCCCTTGCGCGAGGCAGCAGTTTCCTCATCCGCCATGTACTGGATCGAGTTCGCCAGATCGGTCTGGAAGAACCGTGTCCCTGGCTTTGGCACATCGCCATCGGGCATGTAGATCGCGGCGTTCTGCGGATAGCGACGGATCGTCTCGGCGGCCTCCGTCATCACCTCGTGTGAAATCGACTGAAAGCCGAAGCCTTCGCGGCCAAAGCGTATCGCCGCCGCCGCAGCCTCGGCGAAGCTCATCGTGCCGTAGCGTTCCAGTGCGGTGATCCACGCGTCGGGTGCCGCGGGAACCACGGTGCGCTTGATGTTGGACAGGATGCGCCCGCCCTGGTGCTCGCGAAACCACGCCGCACTCGCCAGCTTCGGCCAAGGGCCAAGGCCGCTGATCGACACCGTCTCGCCTGTTTCAGCGATGCGGATCATGATCGGGGCCACGCCGGCGAAGTGCACGTATTCGCATTGCAGCACGCCCAGTGCGATGCCGCCTGCGACGCCCGCGTCGATCGCATTGCCGCCGGCTTCCAGGATCTCGAACCCCACCTGCGCGGCGAGGTAGTTGGCGGATGAGACCATGTGCCGCGTACCTATGATGCGCGGATGGTGGGTGGGCATGCGATGCTGGTCGGCCATCTTCAGTCTCCCTTCTGGGGCAGGACATCGGCGGCGCGGATGCGGCCGTCGATGCGTGGCGTGTGGCGGATGTTGCGTGTCATCGCCTCAATGTTGAACTGGTGGTGCAGCGGCACCAGCGCATAATCGCGGAAGGCGATGTCGGTCGCCTTGATCAGCAGCGCCTCGCGCGTGTCGCGATCGAGCGTCACCAGCGCCTGGTCCAGCACCGCATCGAACTGCGGATTGCTGTAGACGCCACGGTTGAATGCGCCGCGACCGCGAACGGTGTCAGGCGTCTCGAGCTGGCTGATCAGCATGAGCGATGGCTCGGGCGTATCGATGGTCCAGAAATAGGTGAACAGGCTGAACTCGTGCCGGTTCGCGTGGGGCACCCAGACGGCGTGCGGCATCACCTCCGGCGTGGTGGCGATGCCGACGCGGGTCAGCATCTGCGCCACTGTCTGGCAGATCGTCGCGTCGTTGACGAAGCGGTCGTTCTGGCAGGCGACGCCGAGTTTGAACCCGTTGGGATAGCCCGCCGCGGCCAGCAGCTTCCTGGCCTGCCGTGGATCGGATTGTATGGACGGCAGCGCGGGGTCGTAGCCGTACTGACCGGGTTTCATGTACTGGTCGTCCGGATCGGACTGCCCGTTCATGATGCGGTCGCGAATCGCGGCGCGGTCGATCGCCAGGCTCACCGCCTGACGCACGCGGCGATCGCGGAGCGGATTGGCTGCCAGCGGTTTGTCGTCGTTGTCGGTGATCGTCGGCGACGAATGGTCCTGCATGTCGAACACGAAGCCGACGAGGTCGTCTGACAGGCCTGAGGCGACAGTGAAGCGCGCATCGTCCTTCACCCGCGCAACGTCCTGCACCGAGACCTGGTCGATCAGATCGACATCGCCGGCCAACAACGCGGCCGGACGCGAAGCCGGGTTCTTGATGTAGCGGATCGTCACGTTGTCCCACGCGGGATGCCCTCCCCACCACGATTCGTTGCGTGCCAGTACGACCTTGTCGCCGCGGAACCAGGAGACGAAGCGGAACGGGCCGGTGCCGATCGCCGCCTTGCCGGTGTTGTAGTCGGACGTGCCGGCGCCTTCGCCGTGGCGACGCGATAGGATACCGATGGCGGAGAGATATTCCGGCGCGAGCGGGAAGGGGCCTTTGGTGTGGAAGCGCACGGTGTGGGGATCGAGCACCTCGACGCGCGCGATCGGCTTCACGTATTCCGACATGTCGGTGACAGTGGTGGGCACGTTCGGCACGCGCTCGATGGTGAAGGCGACATCGTCCGCCGTCAGCGGCGCGCCGTCGGAGAAGATGACGTCCGGGCGAAGTTTGAATTCCCAGGTGGTGTCGTCGATCAGGCGCCAGGAAACGGCGAGATCAGGTGTCAGGTGGTCCTGCGCGTCCGTCGAGGTAAGGGAATCGAACAGGTTGGGCATAAGGCTCTTGTTGCCGCCGAAATTGTGGTAGTGCGGGTCGATCGAGTCGGGCTCGACCGCCAGGCCCAGGCGGAGGTCGGCAGCGGAGGCGGGGGCAGGGTGAGCGAAGATAGCCAACAGCAGGAATGCAATGCCCCGTCGCATGTAGCGCTCTTGTCAGTGCCCGATGTGGCAGCCTGTGGCACGGTGCGGCGCGACGTCAAATCATGCGGCCGCGTCCCACCGCTGGAAACTGGCGCTGGCGCGCAAGCTGGGGTAATATCCAGGCTCCGGTAGCAGAGGGGAGCTACCATGGCTCAGAGTGGCAGACGCAGCACGATGACCCGGCGCGTGTTGCTGGCTGGCGCAGTGACCGTCGTAGGACGTGTCGCTCATGCGGGGTTGCCCGTTCCGTCGGATGACAAGCTGGCCTTCAGGTTGATGCGCCATGGCGCGCCGATCGGCACCCACACCATGAACTTCCATCGAGATGGCGACGCGCTTACCGTCGATATCGCCGTTGATGTGCTGGTGAAGTTCGGGCCGATTCCGTTCGTCCGTTATACGCATCGCAATCAGGAAAGGTGGCGTCGCGACCGGCTGGTGGGATTCGTGTCCCAGACCTATCGAAACGGCACGAAGATGCATGTGCAGGCGCGCCGCATCGATTCCGGTGTCGCGGTGGACGGCAGTGGAACCTCGCCGTACGTCGCGCCGGACAATGCGTTGGCGACGACGCACTGGAATTCGCGCATGCTGCGTGGGCCGATGATCGGCACGCAGGACGGCATGCTGGTTCACCCTGCTGTGTCTCTCGAGCCTGACGAGCGGTTACGGCTGGCATCAGGCGAGGAGATACCCGCGAAACACTACAAGCTCAGCGGCGATCTCAACCTCGAACTCTGGTACGATGTCTCCGACACCTGGGCGAGCATGCGGTTTACCGTCGACGATGGCTCGGTGATCACTTACGAGCGTCTGTAACGCCGCTACTCCGCCGCCAGTGCCTGCTGCCTCTCCTCGGCCAGCAATCGCTCTACCGTGCGCCGCATGTGCAGCCGCACCGAGTCGCTGGCGATGTCCACGAGCGCGGCCTCGCCCAGCTCGCTCAGTCGCGCCTGCTGGGCCTCGACCACCGTCTTGTCCTCCAGAAATGCGGCTGCGACCTGTTCGAAGAATTGCTCGGTCGCCGCCGGCTCGTCTTGACGAAAGCCGTTCGCGGCCGACCAGAAATAGAAGCACGAGGTCTCGGTCTCCGGCGTCAGCGCGTGATACAGGCGGAATGCCAGCTTGCTGTCGGACGTGTCGCCGTCACGGTAGCCGCCGGCATCGGTAGCACCCGTCCATTGCAGCACGGAACCCGGCGCGACGAACTCGAAGCGCTGGCAGCGATCGATGCGTCCCCGGAAGCCGACCGCCTTTACATAGGTCGGCGGCGGCAGTGAGTTCAGCATCCAGCGGGTGAACTTGACGCCGCGAGGCGTGCGCTCGGTTTCCATCTTCGCCTCCACATGCGCCGACGGGTTGCCGCCGATGGTCGAGGTGTGGATGTAGCCGAGGTGCGTCAGGTCCATCAGGTTGTCGACCATCAGCATGGCCGCCGCCTTGATCGGATACATGGTGTGTTTGTGCGGCCAGTTGACCGCGTCGTTGTGATATGGCCACGACACGATCGTCGCGGGATCGGCCAACGCCGGGTCGCCCATCCAGATCCAAACGAACGCGTCCTGCTCGATCACCGGGAAGCAACGGACGCGGGTGCGATCGATGATGCGGTCCTGACCGGGGACGTTAACACAGGCTCCGGTGTGGTCGAAGATCAATCCGTGGTAGCCGCACCGGATGCCCTGTTCGACAACCTTGCCGATGTGCAGTGGCGCGCCACGGTGGCAGCACATGTCCAACAGCGCCGCCACCCGGTTCTGCTGGTCGCGAAACAGCACGACAGGCTCGCTGCAGATCCGACGGCCCAACGGCGTTTCGCCGATCTCGTCAGCCCAGGCAGCGACATACCAGGCGTTGCGGATGAACATCGTCCCTCCTTGCGATGCGGTGATCGCTTTGTAGCAATGACATCCTTGCGCGCCCGATGAAGTCAAGCGGTCGGCAGGCGGCGAATTGCTTCACACCGCCGGTGGTCGTCGCACCGCGAGCGACAACGCCATCTGCCCCAATATGGCGGAGCCAAGCAGCACCACCGCGACGGTCAGCACCGAGCCGGGCCGCCACACCTCGACGATGACGGTACACAACGCGCCGTATGCCATCTGGGTGAACCCGTACAGTCCCGACGCCGCGCCGATGGCGTGTGGGTTGACGCTGACCGCACCGGTCAGCGCGAACGGACTTGCCATGCCGGCGCCGATCATGAACACCACGACGGGCGCGATCACCGTCGGCACGCTGAGCCAGCCGGCGATATTCGCCAGCATGAAGCATGCGGCGCCGGCGATCGCGATGGAATTGGCGATGCGGAGCGCCGCCTGCGTCCTGATGCGACCGGCCAGACGGTTCGCCGACAGGCTGCCTGCCGCCACTCCCGCCATCAGCAACAGGTAGTAAAGGCCGACGCGTTCGGTCGGCTGGTGCAGCAGGTCCACCAAGATGAATGGCGAGGCCGCCATGAACGCGTAGAACGAGGTGGTGGTGCATGCTCCGCCCAGCACGTAGCCGCAGAACGCCCGCGAGCGGAACAGCCGCAGCGAACCCAGCAGCAATGAGGCGCGCGAGCTTGACTGCAGGGCGTTGGTCTCCGGCAGCAGCAGCACGGCGAAACCCAGCGTCACGGCGCCGACGACCGCCAGCAACGCGAAGGCTGCGCGCCAGCCGAACCAGGCAGTGGCGTAGCCACCAAGCACCGGCGCGATGGCTGGGGCGGCCGACATCACCAGGGTCAGCATGGCAAGCCGCGCCGCCGCCCGGTCCGGCGCCGCGGAATCCCGGACGATCGCCCGGCCCAGCACCAACCCGCTGCATGCGCCGATCGATTGCAGGATGCGCGAGATCACCAGCGTCCAGGCGTTCGGGGCAACAGTCGTGGCGATGCCAGCGAGTGTGAACAGCGCCAGCCCACCCAGCAGCACGGGCCGCCGACCGAACCGGTCGGACACCGGGCCATACAGCAACTGCCCGATCGCCAAGCCGATCAGGTACAGCGTGATGGTCAACTGGATCGTGCCCGGCGAGACCCCCAGCGCGCGCGCCGTATCGGGCAGCGCCGGGATGATCAGGTGCATGCCCAGAGTGCCACATGCGGTGATCGCCACGATCAAAGCGAAGGGCGCGCGATCCCGTCTGCCGTAAGGCGGCGTTCTGTGCCACTCCATGCCGCGGTGTTTCCTGTCGGGGCCGGTCGATGCCAAGCATGGATGCAAGCGCGCTGCCAACCACCGCGCGCGAGCGGCGTTGGGGGCTGGTGGCGGCGATCGCCTCGGTGACCGTGTTCGGCCTCAGTGTCGGTCAGGCCGGACCGCTGCTGTCGCTGTTGCTGGAACAGCGCGGCACAGACGTGGCGCTGAACGGGCTGAATGCCGGCGCGACGTTCATCGGCGTCATCATCGGCCCGCTGCTGGCGCCGCGGCTGGTGCAGCAATTCGGTGTCCGTAACTTCCTGTTGGCCGGGTTCGGCCTCGATCTGGCGCTGTTCCTGATGATGAAGCCGCTCAACAGCATCGAGGCCTGGTTCGTGCTGCGCCCGCTGGGCGCCGCCATCGGTTCGAGCATCTTCACAGCCGGCGAGGCCTGGATCAATCAGCTTGCCGGCGATGCGCGCCGCGGCCGGATCATCGGGATCTATGCGGCCGCGCTGTCCGCCGGGTTCGGCACAGGGCCTTTGGTCCTGTCGTTGACCGGCATCGAGGGGTGGCCGCCGTTTCTGGTCAACGCCGCGATCTCCGCGCTGGCGATGCTGCCGCTGTTGGGCGTCGGCGAGGCGTCGCGCAGCTTCGGCCGGGAGCGCGGCGAGGGTCCGCTGCGCATGTTCGCGCGGGCGCCGGCGATCCTCGGGGTCGTCGCGGTGTTCGGGCTCTATGAAGCGTCGCTGATGGCGATGCTGCCGATCTGGGGAGTGCGCAGCGGGCTGACCCAGCGATGGGCCGCGGCAACGCTGTCCGGCGTGTACTTCGGATCGATCGCCTTTCAGGTGATGATCGGCTGGCTGTCGGATCGCGTATCGCGGCTGACCGCATTGCGGCTCTGCGGCGCGGTGGGCGTGGTCGGGGCGGTGGCGCTGGTGACGATGCCGCCCGTGCCGCTTCTTCTGTTCGGTCTGCTGTTCGTGTGGGGCGGCGTAGCGTCGGGGATCTACCCGGTCGCGCTCAGCATGGCGGGCGACCGGTTCCATGGCGGCGACCTGGTCAGCGCCAATGCCGCGATGATCATTGCCTATGGCCTGGGCGCTCTCGCCGGCCCGCCGCTGGGAGGTGCGGCGATGGATCTGCGCAATCCGCAAGGGCTGCCGTGGTTGTTCGTGGCGCTGTTCGCCGGGCTTCTGGCCGCCGCATTATTGCCCGGACCCATTCTGCGGGGGTTGGCGCGCAAAGCTTCGCCGCACCAGTGACGCCGTTCACATCCGAACCGCCAAGCCCTGCATACGCTGCCGGTGGCACGGGTGGCGGCGTTGGGAGGTGGCGATGGGTGTGTGGTGGGACGAGGCAACCAAGCTGGAGTTCGCGAGCCAGAACGGCGGCGCTTATGTCAGTGGCCCGTTCAGAGGCGTCATTC
>Ga0210395_10004069_pt1 | contig 11232 bp, 9 predicted proteins | sample IncBWH4OmetaG_FD_150861 | JGI IMG/M metagenome (GOLD analysis project Ga0210395, IMG submission 150861) | Forest soil microbial communities from Barre Woods Harvard Forest LTER site, Petersham, Massachusetts, United States - Inc-BW-H-4-O ...
TGTCCGGATCACGGACAGACCTGGAAATAATCCACAACGGAAAAGCCAGGCTGAGAGGAGTCTGGACAGTTTACGGAACCAGGCGATAGCGCTCATGAGAATTGAGCGACCGACGTCCGCGGTCAATAAGCCTGTCCGCACCCCACGGCATCGTCCTTCCGGACAGTACCTTTAGTACCTGGGTCCTCCCCTCCGAGGCACCGTATAATCGAGGCGAAACTAGCATAATTCTGGTAAGGCTGGGCAAAGCACACGGTGGACCCTGCATTCGCATTGGCGATTTTCGCGTTGGGGCTGGCATTCGGCAGCTTCCTGAACGTGTGTATCTATCGCTTGCCGAGGGATTTGTCGGTAATTCATCCCGGCTCGGCGTGCCCCAAGTGCGCCCAGCGAATCCGCTTTTATGACAACGTCCCCATCCTGAGCTGGCTGATTCTGCGTGGACGCTGCCGCTACTGCAAGGCTGCAATCTCGCCGCGCTATCTCGTAGTCGAACTGCTCACGGGCGCGCTGTTTCTGGCCTGCTATGCCTATTTCGGACTGACTCTGATCGCGCTGAAATACTGCACGTTTGGATTCCTGCTCTTGGGCTTGATCTTCACCGATGCCGAGACTCAACTCTTACCCGACAAATTGACCCTGCCGGGCCTTGTCGTCGGGTTGCTGTTCAGCCTGGTGGTTCCGGTCAACGATTTACTCTCGAAGATGCTGTTTGGTCTCATCTACCAACCCGCTGCCGGGGCTTCCAGCCCCTGGCTCTCGTTGTTGCAAGCGTTGATGGGAGCCGCGGTGGGAGCCTCGTTCATCTATGGCCCGGGAGCGATCTACCTGCGCGCACGCGGCGTCGAAGGCATGGGCTTCGGCGACGTCAAGTTGATGGCGATGGTGGGCGCGTTCCTTGGAATCCGGCTGACCATCTTCACCTTGTTCACCGCGACGGTGCTGGGATCGCTCGCGGGACTGTCCATCGTGCTGGTGGTGTGGATCAAGCGCACCCGCCGGCGCATTGTCCGGCATCATGAGCCGGCAAGCCTGGCCCGCCGTCATGGATGGGAGTCGGCCAGCATTGCGTTGCGGCGCTTTCCCATGCCGTTTGGCGTGTTTCTCGGCAGCATGGCGATGGTTGCTTCGTTCTTTGGTGACCAGTTTTTTCGCTGGTACTGGAGGTTGCTGTGAGAATGCTCAGCAACCCCATCGTGGTTCGCATGGCGGTGGTGCTGTTTGCCATGGGCCTCTCGTTTTGGATCGCAACTCTGCTGCTGCGGCGGATGCGTCGCATACTCACGGAGGAATCTTTCGCCATTGACTCCGCCCCCGAGCTCGAGCAGTTCCCCATGCACACCTACAACGCCGTGATTCAGCAACTGAAGCAGCAGAAACACGAATTGCTGAGCGTGCAGCAGGTGGAACGGCGCCGAGCGAAGACTTCAGAAAATATCAGTGCCGCGGTGCTCTCGAACCTCTCCAGCGGAGTGTTGTTTCTGACCACGAACGGCCTGGTCCGCACCGCCAATGCCGCAGCCAAAAGCATCCTTGGGTTTGCTTCACCGGTAGGAATGAGTGTGAGTGAGATATTTCGGGATGCGAGATTGAGTTCGTCTTTGTCGCCAGGCTCGCACGAAACGCTGGCAGGCGCGGTGCAAGCCAGTTTGCGCGAGCCCAGTTTGCGGACACCTGGCCCTTCACCAAGCGTGGAGGCGGATTACATCACGCCAGCGGGCGACCAACGCATTCTCGAGATCACGATTTCCCCGGTGCCCACCCCCTCGGGTGAGACTTTGGGCGCGGCTTGCCTGATCACGGACAAAACGGAATTTGCAACCATCCAGCGGCTGCAGGAATTGCGCGGAGAAATGTCCGCCGAGATGGCCCTGGCGCTGCGCAATTCGCTGGCTACGATTTCCAGTTACGCGCAACAAGTGGCGGTCAGTTCAGATCCCACACTGGTGCGGCAGTTGGCCGTCGACATCGTTTCAGAAGCAGCCGACCTGGATCACACGATCGGCGGTTTTCTAGGCGGGGCAAAAGCCGCGAAGGCCGCTGGAGCATAAGTTCAATCGGAGGATGAAACACAGATGAAACACATAACACACGTTTGGATTGCCACAATGATTCTAGCCGGAGCGCTGGCGTCGTGTGCCAGCGCCCAGGATTCGACCTCTCAGCCGCAGCCATTGGGAGACTATGCGCGCGCGGTGCGCAAGGACAAAAAGCCGGCAACAGCAAAGCAATTCGACAACGATAATATGCCGTTGGACGATAAGCTTAGCGTTGTCGGGGGCGCGGGGTCGAGCGATAGCCAGGCGCAAACCGCGGCGAACGGCGGAGCGGACGCAGCCTCGTCGGACAAGAAGGGCGATGACAAACCTCCCGCAATCCAGCCGGGACAATCGCAAGAAGACCGCCAGAAAACCTACGAAGCATGGAAAGACAAGTTGGCGGACCAGAAAGCGAAGATGGACCTCCTCAATCGCGAACTAGACGTGGAGCAGCGGGAATATCAACTGCGTGCGGCCGCGATGTATGCCGATGCCGGGAACCGGTTACGGAATTCGGGAAATTGGGACAAGGAAGATGCCGACTACAAGCAGAAGATCGCTGAAAAGAAAAAAGCCGCGGATGAAGCCAAACAGCGACTCGATGACATGCAGGAAGACGCTCGCAAGGCGGGTGTTCCCTCTTCAGTTCGAGAAAGTAGCACGGGTCAACAATAGTCCGGCTTGCCAGCGCGCGGTTCCAAGCCCTCGATATGTTCGAGGGCTTTTTCTTTTGGTCTCGCCATTAAGCACGCGGGAGGGTCAAGAGCCAATACGCGCTGACACATAGCAGAATGACAGCTACCGCGGCCACTGCGATCCGCGGCCCAAGAATTCGAAAGCGCTGACTGAGTGCCGTCAACAGCAGCACGGTGGCCAGGAACACGGTTACCTTGATGTAGTCGTCCCCGGTGTCGCGCGTGCTTACACCCTTTTCAAAATAGCCTTTCGCCTCTTCCGCAAATTGTGTCGACTGTGCCGCATTGGCGTTCTTGTACTCGGGCATGAAGATTGGTCCCTGCGGCGCCGAGGGGTTATTGATGGGGTCGAGCTTCCACCAAGCCTGAAACGCGATGGCGTACTCGGGGCGGAAGCGGCGCTCGTAGAAAGCAGCAAGTTTGTCCCGGCCGGCGACCTTGGACGCGACCCAACCGTTGAAGGTCACGGTGTCATAGAGGCGATCCTGGCCCGCCAAGGTAGCCTTTTCCTGCGACAGCACGGTGGTACGCGAAGCCCGCGAATAGTTCTCAGCCGAGAGGGCACCCCAGCGCGACGCCTCGTAGCCGCTCCAGGCGGTAGCGATCGCCACGATGGCGAGCACTACAGCCTCAAGAATCTCGACCCATTCCGCGTGCGCGCCGGAGGCTGATCCGTGATGATGGGCCTGCTCCTGGATCTTGTGAGCCAACTCGACGTTGGATGTTGCCTCCGGCATCGTGATCTCCTCTTTGTGATTCGGGCCGCGATTTATCTCAGCTTTTTGTTACCGACGAGCCGATTGATTAAATGTACGTGCAAGGGACAGGAGTTTTCGCTCGTGCCGCCGAATCGTCTCCCGTGGACTCAGACCGGGATCAACGAATGCACGGCGATATTCGAAGAGCAATCGGTCGACAGAATAAATTAGTTCCGCAGGGCCCGCGCATACTACTCGAAAAACTACTAGTTGTTTCGAGCGTCCACAATACGCCAGCCTTTTCAGACCTAGTTCAACCTGAACCTCTAATTACTTACAGCTTTGCGGGAGACTGCCAAGTACCTGCAAATACGTGGAAGGCGGAGCAATCCCGGGCTGGAATCATGGGCTGATGATCTTTTGTTGCGATTTGTCGTGTGATGCTTTTCGCACACGCAACCGCCGACAAAAGTCTTTGCCGACCGGAACGGATCAAAACGCCGACGATCAGGCTCGCTTCGACGTTCTGGTTAGAACCGGTTCACAACTACTTTCGGCATTCATGCGCGCCTTTCTGCTGGCAACCTCCGCGGGCTGGCGCGCACGATTGATGCTCCCTACGGGTGTGCTGTCCGGCGTCGAGTGCCCCGTGACATCAAAATATATTGCTTCAGCGGCATCAGGCTGGAATTGCGACTTCGACAAGAGAGTGAGCCTCGCGATGGTGTGGAAAGGCGCTTCCACTTCGTTCCACTCGATACTCGCATTTTCGATCCAGAAGTTGGCGTCGTGGCGCTTGCCCCAATACGTCATTCGGTCAGGGTCGAGGAGTTGGACGCTGAAATCGAAGCTGCTCATCTTGCTATCCTCGTTGAGATGCCGAATCAGTTCGTCCTGCAGGCCGTTCGGGTTGCTCCTTCGCAGAGAATGCGCAGCATTGTCCAGGGACGGTGTCGCTGAATGCTTCACGACATCCGTCGGTCCATGGCGAAACGGCACGGTGCTCCAATACCGCAGTTGCTGGTAGGGTTTGATGGTCTGGTGAGCCTGCACTTGTACCAACGCGAGTGTCCTCAGCACTCTCAGCTTGTCCTTGAGCGGCAGGGACCACAGACCAACGGCTGGGTTCGATGCCGTCAATAATTTCATGATCGCGAGAAACGCCGGCGAGTCATTGATGGGCAGAGTCGTCGCGTTTTGCATCGAGAAATCCTGGCGCTCGACGTTCGCGTTGGGAACCGTCGTGCCATTCCGAGTAAGATCGACCGAGAAAGACAGCGATCGGACGTCGGCCTTGAAATCAGAGTTCTTGCTCGGATCGGCGTTCCCAAATCGCACGATCGCCGGATACACGCCCGGCCTCGCGAACATCCCCTTCGCCAGCCGCGCCGCCAACTGAGGATTTCGTCCCGCGGCAACATCCAATACTTCGAACTGAGCGCGGGCGCATACACCCTTCGCATGAGTTCCACGACCAAGCGGCCGCTTTTGTTTGGCGGCGGCATTCGACTGCAGTAGAAGACTTTTCTCTGTGATCTGCTCGATGTCACCATGTTCGCGCGCGAGGTCCCGCTCAGCGTCGCTAGCCGTTACTCCGAACCATCGGGTCAGAAACAACACGGAAACCTCACCCCAGCTTCGCAATAAATTTGATGGCAGTGATGCTTGGCAGAAAGCAATACGCAGCGGCTTTTGTCCTCACAAAGCTGGAGAACCCCGTGATCCTGATCGGGGGCGAACCGTTCGCCTGCGGAATCACGAAGATGCTCTCCGCTGGATCCTGAGTGCCAATCATCGGATCTTTCGATTTAGGGTGCAGCCGGACCGAGCCCGCGAATTCGGCGTCATTCACCCATTGCTTTAGCACGAACTCGTATTGATTCTCGATGCTGGAGTTGATGAAGTAGCCGAGCAGCCCGCGCTCGATGCCGTCGTAAGGTTGCGTCGGATCATAATTCGGCCCGTAGGGCATACCACGACGAATCAGCCGGTGCGTATTGTTGCTCCCACCGGGATGGCCCTGGCCCGTGACTGGCTGGCCGCGTGGATTTATACGACGCATGTGAGCGCCGACGGGACAGCGAAGGCCCTTGGGATCGCCTGACCCATCTGCGTTCACGTACTCGTAGTTGTTCATCTGCTCGAGTGAAATTCCGCCCGGAGGGCTATCGGTTTCTGGTGACAAGGCGAGAGGAACACCGTTGCGCCAGCGTCCGCAGATCTTGGCGGCAAGCAATTCGGGGTCGATCTTGTCCTTGTTCGATTGCAGGAAGTTCTCGAATCCGACCACGTCCGTTTGGGCCATCTTGAAGACAGCAAAGCTGCCATTCAGACTGAGTTCCCGAGGCTCGGGCAGGTTGTAATTTTCTGCGTCCTCCCGCAAGACGAAAAGCCACGGTTCACAAGGCTGCTGGTGATCCGGGTGATATCGTTCGGGGCCGCCGCGAATCGTAGTCATGCTGATGCCATCGGTGTAGCCGAAAGGAACTTTGGAAGTGAAGACGGGTTGGCCGTCCTTCATCTCGGTCCACGCCATCCCGTCGGTCCGCCAGATCTCGTGAAAAGCATCGCCTTCGGCGAAGAGTGCAGACAACCGGTCGCTGTAGCTCGCCATCGCCTCTGGGCTGATAGCGTGCAGCGTCACCAGCACGTGATCGCTTCCCTTGCCAAAGCCACCGACCCAGTTCTCCGGGCCACTGACGCCGGTATCGCCCACCAACTTCGCCCGTTCGGCTGCTCCGGCTGTGAACGCGCCGAACGACTTGAACGATAGCGTCGGGACGCGCTCTTTGATCTCCAGCGCGAGCATTCCGGGCCAGGTAATGCCAACGTTCAGACAGTAGTCGGGCTTGTGGCGCGGGACATCGGCAGGATTGTCTCCTGGCCCCGGTTCGAAGCCTACATGCCAGTCCTCCGCAGTCGTGATCTGCGGTGCGTCCGCCTCGTCGCCGCTGACAAGCCGTCCGAGCAGCTGGCGTGCTACGCCGGGGTGGCCCACCGTCACTAAGAAATGCCGCACCATTGGCATCCTGTACCCCCGCAGGATGAACCCCTGAATATCAGCAAGGTCGAGTGTGCCTCGTGCCGACTTGGCATCGGCCTCGTGTCCGCCTCGACCGAACAGATGACGGAGCAGACCTCCGCTTTCTTTCGCCTGTGGCGCGTGTTCCTTGACGTCCTGAGTCAATACCTGTCTCCTGCTCGATCGTATGATTACGCGGCCGAGCCTGCTTCTAACTTCTTGTCGGCGATCAAGGCTTTGATGTCCTGTACACTCAGGCCTGGATATGCCTTGTAGAACCCGATCGGATCCCGGTTGGCTCCCGCCGCAAAATCAATGAACTCCTGGAGATATTTCCTGCAAGGGGAGGGCGGCGCGCCCTTAGTGAACTTGAATAGCAGATCGAAGACCTCTCCGATGTTCTTGGTGAAATCCGCAATGTAGTCATTGAACGTACCGTCATACACCGTAAAGAAACCTATCTGGTTGTCCTCGAGCGGGACGAACTGTGCGAAGTGCGGTGTCCCAACTTTGTCCAGGTCTTTGGTTGTGCCGTGTCCCCGCGCACGCAGGATCAGTTGAACCTCGATGTAAGCCAGTTTCGATTTGATAGGCAGGATCACCAGGAATGGGAGCTGCTCGGATGCGCCGGTGACATCTGCAGCGGCCGCCATAGCCTTAATCTCCTTGACCGTCACGCCTTCGTACGCGGTGTAGAGGTTTACCGCATGGATCAAATGCTCCGCGGCCCACTCGACGAAAGCTTCTGCATTATTCGCAACCGGAGTGGGTGGCGGGCCATCGACATGCCGGAAGATCGCGTCGAACACCGGCCCCGCATGCTTAGCAAGCTCGGCCATGAGCTGAGTGAACTCGCCATCGAAGTCGCCGAGGAACAGCAGAGTCTTTTCACTCAGAACCGTAAAACGCGAGTAGTGAATTGTGCCGATTGCATCCTCCGCCTGGAACAGCGCCGGCATCAGTGGTGGAAGTTCTTCCCCCACCGCCTTCGCGTCCGCGGGCGACTTCAAGGCGAAGCCCAGAGTAAAGTGGTTGTGGCTCATCGCGTGCTCTCCTTTGCTCGGCGCTGCCAGCCAGGGGCTTAGTCCCTGGCTCTGGCGAGTATTTCCGCCGCTTTCTGTTTGTCCTCCGCTGACATCTGCTCCGGCCCCAGCCTGTAGTTCAGCTTGTCGATGGTCCCGGTGAAGCGGAATGGAACGTCATAACTGAAATCTACAGGCGTGCGGGTATCGAGCCCGATGTCGAAGGTCTCGTCGATCGACATGAGCAATGGAATCGTGTGCTCAATTGTCTTGCGGGCGACCTCTTTGCCGTCTACCGAGAGTACGCCCGTACCACCCTTAGCAGGCCCGGGCCCGTCGTATTTGAAGTCGAAAACAATCGTGTGCTTGCCCGCGTCCAGCGAAGACATTCCCATCCAGCGGAAGCGCTCCAGATCAAGGAAGTTGTAAACGAACACGGGCCTGCCTCGACCGATTCCAAACACGTCAGTCGCAAACACGGCAACTAGTCCAAGCATGGCGACCAGCAAGCAGGCATATCCGAAACGTTTCCTCCACCTTCCTTGCCTGCCCATCCAGACGAGAAGCAGTCCCAGAATCAGCAACCCAAGTCCCACTTTCTTGAAGATATCGGACTTGAGCCACCAGTTGAAGCTATGACTCAGGAGAAGCGCGTAGCCGCCGAAGCGGCCGCCCAATGTCGCGATCACTCCCTCGGCGCCTCCTTCAGGGATAGTGATGTTCGCCGTGATGGTGTAGTCCCGGTCCAGAATGCTGGGAGCATTGCCGACGGGAATGCCGACATTCACACCGGTGTAGGTGAAGTCGGTTCGTCCGGCAATCGCGCTTGGTTTCGGTGCCAGCAGGCGCACGAAGCCTGAGTTATCCAACGGTAAAACCTGGTATTTCACCGCCTCGGTCAGGAACAATCCCTGTAACTCTTTCAACTTCGCAGGATTGCTGGCTGCGAGGTCGTTGAATTCCGAGTAGTCTTCGCCGATGTTATACAGTTCCCAGTGGTAGTCGCCGAGCGCCGGCATCGTACCCGTTCCCAGCTCCCAGGATGGAGATGGCGGCGTTGTCGCGGCAATCCAACCGTCGTGATAGATCGCGCGGTTGCCGACCATCTCGAAATACTGCGTGTCGCGCTTCGACGGCGCATTGGCGTTTGCCTGATCAAAAGTGTAGGCCATGCTTACGCCTTCGATCGGTCTCTGTTTGATCCCGTTGACCGTATCCGGTGCCGGGATGCCGGAGGCTTCAAGGATGGTCGGGACGATGTCAATCATGTGATGGAACTGGGTGCGAATCGCGCCCACATCTTTAATATGGCCGGGCCACGAAATAGCCAGGCCCTGCCGGGTCCCACCGAAATGCGACGCCACCTGCTTCGTCCACTTGAAAGGCGTATCAAATGCCCATGACCAGGCTACGGACATGTGCGGGTAGGTCTTCTCCGAGCCCCAGTCTTCATAGTGCAGTGCGTTCATGACCTGGACGGGCTTCACGGCTGGCTCATTGATGATGCCGTTGTAGGCGGTCAGCTGGTTGAACGTGCCGTACACGCTACCTTCCGCGCTCGTGCCGTTATCGCCAACGATGTAGATGATGAGCGTGTTGTCGAGCTTGCCCATGTCCTCGACGTTCTGTATGACGCGGCCAATCTCATTGTCAGTATAGGCGGTGTACCCGGCGAATACCTCCGCTTCGCGGGCATACATCTTCTTGTCCAGGTCAGAAAGCGAGTCCCACTTCGGCAGCTTGGCTCCCCCATACGCCGCCTGTCCGTCCGGCCAGGGTGTCAGCGTGGTATTAGGCGGAATCACGCCGAGCCGCTTCTGGTTGGCGAAGATTTCATCCCGCATCTTTTCCCAACCCATATCGAACTTGCCGTGGAACTTGTCGATCCACTCCTGCTTCGGCTGGTGAGGTGAGTGACTGCCTCCGGGCACGTAATAGACGAAGAATGGCTTGTCGGGAGCGGCTGCGTTCAAGTCGCGCATGTACTTGATGGCTTCGTCCGCCATGTCGGTAATGAGGTTATAACCGGGCTTTCCGACCCACGGATAAATCTGCGTATGATCGCGAAACAAGTACGGCTCCCATTGATCGGTCTCGCCGCCCATGAACCCGTAGAAATACTGGAACCCCATGCCTGAAGGCCATTGTTCGAAAGGACCAGCCGCGCTGCTGTATTGGAAACTCGGCGTGTTGTGATTCTTGCCAAACCACGACGTGGCGTAGCCGTTCTCCTTGAGGATCTCGCCGATCGTGGCACTCTCCGGACCGATGATGGAATCGTAGCCCGGATACCCCGTGGACAATTCGCCAATGACGCCGAAGCCGACCGAGTGGTGATTGCGTCCGGTGATCAATGCTGCACGCGTCGGCGAGCAAAGTGCCGTGGAGTGGAATTGCGTGTAGCGCAACCCGGCCTTGGCGATGCGGTCCAGCGCAGGCGTCGGGATGACGCCACCAAAAGTACCCGAGACTCCGTAGCCTTGGTCGTCGGTCATGATTAGAAGCACGTTGGGCGCGCCCTTTGGGGGCACGATGCGTGGCGGCCACCACGGCGTGGAATCCTTGGCGCTTTCCTTAATCACCCCACCGAATTTCGGGGGCGGCGGCGGAATTTGTTTTCCGTCGATGGTAGTCGTGGCGCTGGGCGAACCCAGCTGGCCCGTAACTTGCTGCGCCGCACACGGCAGAGCTGCGCACCAAACGACCAGCCCTGCCAGAATCATCTTGTACTTGGAAAAATTACGGTCCGGTGAAGCCGACGTTGACTTTCTCATTCGCTCTCCCGCTGGACGCCCGGCATTAGTCGAACTGACATTGTTCAGCCTTCGCTGACTCCTTCATCTCAAAGAGCTTTGCTCCTCGGTCGACAAGGGAGGTGACACACACCGGTATGCGGAGACGCTACCTGCTAGGGGGCCGAGGAGGAACTGGCGAAAATACCAGCCCTCGGACAAAAAGAGTGTCAGCTGAAATTTCCGGGTGCCTGTGACGACCCCGACTAAGAGCAACTTCCAGCCGGGAAGTAGGCGGGTGTCCCGTTCAAGCTCCGCTTGGGCGGGGATTTTCCACGGCTGCGGTGAATGTAGCGCCAAGCCCCCGGGTGCCCCGCTCCTTGCGCTTTTGCAAGGGGCGGGTGCCAACACCATCTGGATCCTTAAGCTTCCACCTAACCCAACTTCACAATTCCCATTTTTGGGAATCCGCCCCATTTCCCTTCACTATTTCCTTGACTTCACTTAAAGATATAGCATACTATAGCTATATAACACACTAAGCCAGGAGCCTGTAAGTTGTCCCTCCCCTCCAGATCCACCTGCCAAGCAACTTCTTCCCCCTCAAACCCCACGCAACTCCTTTGTTCCCAGGATTTTACCCGCAACCCGTTTCTTTTCATAGATCTGGCGGGTACCCCTCAACCTCGCCCCAATCGATTCATAGATTTAGGCGAATTACGCGATTTTTTTCAGGAGTAGTTTATGCCCAAAGCTCTACCACCCCATCCCAACGTTCGTAATTGCACTCACATCAAAGTCACCGGACAGCGCTGCGGATCGCCCGCCCTCCGCCGCGAGTTCTTCTGCTATTTCCACACCCGCGTCATCAAAGGCGTGCAACAGCGCGTCGACATGCAGCTCCACTCCATGGCCCTGCTCGAAGACTGCGAGTCCATCCAGCTTTCGATCATGCACGTAGTCGACGGACTGATCAAAGGCACGCTCGACGCAACCCGCGCCCGGCTGATCATTCAAGCCCTGC
>Ga0210395_10004071_pt1 | contig 11231 bp, 8 predicted proteins | sample IncBWH4OmetaG_FD_150861 | JGI IMG/M metagenome (GOLD analysis project Ga0210395, IMG submission 150861) | Forest soil microbial communities from Barre Woods Harvard Forest LTER site, Petersham, Massachusetts, United States - Inc-BW-H-4-O ...
GACCGTATTTCCAGTGGCTTCTTCCAGCTTCGACTCCAGTACCTTCATAACGTGCGTCTTACCCGTGCCTCGACGCCCAAAGAAAATCTGATGATTTGAATTGTTGAGCTGCGGCAGGAGTCCAACATCGACGTATGTACCGACAAGCTTATGGACGTCGTCTTGGCGCTCGGAGCGCTGAACGATGCGCGCGACAGCTGCGGTCAAGTCTGGGTCCTTAATCATTGCATCACCCCCGTGCTGCCCAGCAGTCCCTAGTCCTCACCTTCTTCAGCTTTTTCTTCGGCCTTCCCCTGCAGCCTGGCGCGCTCCGACACCCGGCCGGAAGTGCCGGCGGATCAGGTGCCCGAAAACTAGGCGGAAGGCTATGTGCGTGCGTGCGAGCGGACCGATCCTTGTATCATAGGTTTTTGAGCGACGTGATTACCACCTTAATCCTGGATCCAGGACAATAGCTTCCACGATGGCCCGTCTCGAAGACCTGATCAATGACATTGCGGACCCGCGGTTGCGCAACCAGCTCGCCGCCGAAGTGGGGAAACTCAAAGCGCGAAAGAAATTCGGCCTTATCTTCGAACAGCACCTCCCGGAAATTGTGCAGCTGCCGGGACTGCCGGTTAAGCCCGGCACCCGAGTCGTGAAGCACACTGATAAGGACTCAAAGTTTTATCATGTGACGAGGGCCGTCACCGGCAAAAAAGTCGCCGTCGTCCCGGAAAGGGGAGGGGACGAAGAAGTCCTATCCAGCGACGAACTGGTGGTTGTGAAGCGCTTCGGGGAGCCGATGTATCCGGCGCTCGTTCCGCTCGAACGGGTAACGCGCGCGCCCGGCAAGCTGTACCACACACTCATCAACGCCGACAATTTCCACGCATTGCAGGTCCTCCTGTACTGCTACCAAGGTAAGGTTGATGCGATTTACATCGACCCGCCTTACAACAGCGGCGCGCGGGACTGGAAATACAACAATGATTACGTAGATCGCGCCGACCAGTATCGCCACAGCAAATGGCTGTCGATGATGAAACGCCGCCTGGAACTGGCAAAGCGTCTTCTGAGGCCGGACGGGGTGCTCATCGTCACCGTCGATGAAAACGAAATCGGCCATTTGTGCGTGCTGCTCGAGAGTGTCTTCCCCGAATATCTGAGGCACATGGTCACCGCCGTCATTAACCCGAAAGGCACCGGCAAGCTTAATTTCGCGCGGGTGGACGAATATCTTTTCTTCTGCGTTCCCAATCTGGGCAAGACAAGCGTGATCAAGGGAATTCCCACGACTGCGGGAGGCACCGGCGCACCGGGCGAGGGGGCGCTGTTTTATCCCTCAACCCAACCTAAGCTAGAAGACATGGAGGCCGAAGAGGAAGGGGAGGATACAGAAGAGGGGGAGGAGGCAGACGAGGAGGCAGACGAGGAGCTTGAGGTTGACGAGCTGGAGGACAAGGACTTGCCGTTTCCGCCTGAAGAAATCGCTGAATGGGAACTGCGGCATGCGCGCCGCCGTGGCAGCGAATCGAGCTACCGGCACCAGCGGCCCAATCAGTTCTATCCGATATTCATCAACGTGAAGCAGAAAAAGGTCGTGCGCACAGCAGAAGCGCTGTTGCCGATCGAGAAACATCCCAGCGTGCAAAAATCCAACGGCTTACTCGCGGTCTGGCCCGTCGATAAGGATGGAAACGAGCGCTGCTGGCGGTTCATATCGCCCAAAATGCAGACATTGATCGATGCGAACCGCGTCCGCCTGGGCAGGTTCAATGCTGCAACCAACAGTTGGACACTTAACATCTGGGAGCGCAAGCCGGAGTCGAAGAAACTCAAAACTGTTTGGTGGAAAAGGTCGCACGACGCGGGCACGCACGGCACGACCCTCCTGCACACCATCCTTGGACGCCGGGCGACGTTCCCTTTTCCCAAGTCGATTTATTCAGTCGCCGATGCGCTTGCCGCGGTCGTGCGCACCCGTCCGAACGCCCTGATACTGGATTTCTTCGCAGGGTCTGGCACCACGCTCCAGTCCACCTGCATGCTCAATACGATCTACGGCGGCGAGCGCCGATGCATCCTGGTCACGAACAACGAAGTCGATGCCAAGCTCTCCGCAAAGCTGGCGAAGGAGGGAGTAGACCCAGGCAGCGCGGTGTATGAGAAGTATGGCATTTGCTCGGCGGTGACCTGGCCGCGTGTAAGGGCGGTATTGACCGGGCAGCGCAAAGACAAATCCAAGTTGCCGGGGCAGTATCTTGACGGCAGGCCGATGAGCCAGGGATTCGTCGAGAATGCGCAGTATTTCAAGCTCGACTTCCTCGATCCGACTGAAGTCAGCCGTGGCGAACGATACGAGGCCATACTGCCAATTCTGTGGATGATGGCCGGAGCCGCAGGCGAGCCGGAACTGAGTAGGGGCACCGGCAAGTACCATTTTCCTAAGGGCAGCCCGTTTTGCGTACTGCTTAAGGAGGACCACTTCAAGGAATTCGCGGCAAAGGTCGCGGAGCGCTCCGATATCACCCACGTCTTCCTGGTTACGGACTCCGTGGAAGCGTTCTATGAAATGTCCGGGCAGCTCGGCCGGGGAGCGCACTGCTTCCAGCTCTACAAGTCGTATCTCGACAATTTCAAGATCAACCTTGAGCCCCGCAATGCGGATTGAGCCCAAGGACTTTCAGGACGACGCGGTCCACCGGCTCGCCGAGGAAATCGAGTCCGCCCGGCGCGAAATAGATCGCGGACGGCCCCAAGCAGTCGTGCTGTCCTCTCCGACAGGATCGGGCAAGACCGTCATCATGACGCTCCTGATGGAGCGCATGTGGGCGGGTCACGAGGCGATTGCCGCAAACCCCAATGCGATCTTCCTCTGGCTTTCTGATTCCCCCGAGCTGAACCTGCAGAGCAAAGACAAGATCGAAGCCGCGTCCGACATATTTCCGCGCTCGCAGCTGGTCATCATCGACAACAACTTTGACCGCGAAAGCTTTTCGCCGGGCCACATTTATTTCCTCAATACGCAGAAACTAGGTGTCGCGAGCCTGCTCACCAAGAACGGCGACGGAAGAACCTGGACCATTTGGCAGACCATTGAAAATACCGCCAAGGCGTCTCCTGCTCATTTCAACGTAATAATAGACGAGGCGCATCGTGGAATGGGCCAAAGCGCGAAGGCGGAAACCGCGACCCGGACGATCATGCAGCGGTTCATCAAGGGAGCATCCGAAGTAGGTCTGTGCCCGGTGCCGCTGGTGATGGGTATGAGCGCGACGCCCGAGCGCTTCCACCGCGTGCTGGAAGGGGCGCAGCGCATCACCCGGCCGGTGGATGTCAGTGCGGAGGACGTGCGCGAGTCCGGGCTGATCAAGGACCGCATCATTCTGGATATTGCCGACGAAGATCAACCGGCTGACTGGACGCTTCTGCGCGACGCGGCGTTGCGCACGCTGGAGTACGCGAAGGAGTGGAAGCGTTACTGCAAAGCGCAAGGCATCGCGCCTGCGGTGGACCCGGTTCTTGTAGTCCAGGTGGAGGATGGTACGCAAAAGGAACTGACCCGCACGGATCTGGCAAGGGCCGTTGAAGTGCTCGAAAAAGTCTATGGGAGCTTCGCAGATGGCGAGTTGGCGCATTGCTTTCAGGACGAAGGCGACGTGCCTGCCGGCGGCCGCAGAATCCGCAAGATCGAAGCCTCGAAGATTCAGTACGATCCCAACGTGCGCGTCGTGTTCTTCAAGATGGCGCTCACCACCGGGTGGGATTGCCCACGCGCCGAAGTGATGATGTCGTTCCGGCGCGCTTCGGACCACACGCTGATTGCGCAACTCGTCGGACGCATGGTTCGCACGCCCCTTGCGCGACGCATTGAGAACAACGATTTTCTGGGAAGCGTTGCCCTTTTCTTGCCGCACTATGATGAAGAGGGCCTCAAAGCGATCGTCGAAAAGCTCGAAGACCCGGATACGGGCTCGCCGGTCAAAGTGGAACGTAAGGCGGACCTCGTGCTGTACAAGCGAGCCCCGGACAAGGCCGACCTGTTCGAGGCTCTCGCTAAGGCGCCGACCTACGTCCTCGACAACACACGGCGTCAAGCCAATACACGTCGGCTTTTGTCGCTCGCGCGGAAGCTGACGATGGACGGAGTCGATGCGGAGGCATGGGGAGAAGCTAAGACGCTCGCCGTCGAAACGCTCAAAGCGGAGGCTGCACGCCTACGCAAGAATCCGGAATTTGCCGCAAAGGTGAGTGGCAAAGCCAAACTCAATATCAAGGAATTTAAGGTCGAGTTCGGTGAGCTGCGTGAGCTGAAGGAATCCCGGACCATCTCGGTTGAAGTTACGCCCGAGAATATCGACGACCTGTTCTCCCAGTGCGAAACGATTCTCGGTGAGGGGCTCAAGGACGAATATTGGCGTCGCGTACACGACCATGACGAACCGGATCGCGCTAAGCTGGAACTGTTCTGCGTGCTACAGGACCCGGCGTCGGTACGCACGCTGCAGGAAGAATGCGGCAAGCGCATCGATATGCTCTTCGAGCAACGACGGGACGAAGTCAACGACATGCCGTCCAGCCGCGGTGAGCAGTACGCCCGCATCGGCAGGCAGGGAGCGGAGCCGAAGGCCGAGATGATTCATGCGCCGGATCTCGTCGAAGTACACAAGGAATCGCCCCGGTGGGAGGGGCACCTTTTCGTTGACGACGGTGGCAAATTCGGCTGGAAGGCTAATAACTGGGAAGCGCCGGCTTTGCGCGAAGCGATGAAGGGCAAGGGCTACGAGGGATGGCTGCGCAATATTCCTCGGAAACATTGGGCGCTGTGCGTGCCATACGGGCAGGGGCCTGCAAAGCCAATGTACCCCGACCTGCTTGTGTTCCGCCGCGATGGAACCAAACTCAAGATCGACATTCTCGACCCGCATGACGAGTCACGCGGGGATGCCGCGGAAAAAGCAGTGGGACTGGCGGAGTTTGCACGCAAGCATGGCGCGGCGTTCGGACGCATCGAGCTGATCCGTGTAGCAAGCGGGAAGATCGAACGGCTGCGACTTCATCAGGAATCCATCCGCGACAAAGTGCTCAAGGTGACAGATCTTAAGCATCTTGCAGAGTTGTATTCACAGCACGGTTGAGCGTTGATATCACTCCGACGCCGACGCGTACCGTAATACGATTGCGCTGAATTTCATTTCCGACGCACTAGCTCTGGCTTACGACGCAATCACAAGGCAATGGTCAGAGATGTCCTCTCGCTGGAGCGCGGCCGTGAACGACCGAGTGCAACCCAATCAGGTGAACACGCCACGCGCTCAGCTCAACCGTTAGGCCTCTATTAGAAGCGGCAGCTTCTATCGCAGCACTCCTGGCATTGGTCATCGGCTTCTCTCTTGGCCGATATCGAACGCATTTGTTTCAGAATCGAGCTGAGGCAAGGTTGTCTCATGCGGTAAAAAGGAGGTTTGTTGCGCCGGACTACCGCCTGCTGAGTCATGTAACGCTGCGCTTAAACGATGAAACCACGCAAATTGATCACATCCCGGTGTCTCGTTTCGGGTTTGTGATCGAGACGAAGGACTACAACGGTTGGATCTTCGCTGGACCGGGTGACAGGTATTGGACACAGGTGCTTTTTCGAAGCAAGTTCAAGTTCCAGAACCCTATACGTCAGAATTACAAGCACGTTTGCGCGATTCAGGAGCTTCTAGAGTTTCTGCCTGCTGATGCGATTTTGTCGGTTGTTGTGTTCACCGGAAATGCGGAGTTCAAGACCAGCATCCCAAATGGGGTGTTTACATTCCCGGAGTTCATGGCCTACGTTGAGAGGCGTGCAACTGAGGTCATGTCAGTCAATCGGCTTCAGTTTTGTGTGGGACGCCTGGAGACGGCTCGCCTTTCGATTTCCAAGGAAACCGACGTTGAGCATATTCAGCGGCTCCGACGCAGGTATGGTAACGACGCGTAGGGCACAGCAATCTGAAAGTATGCGGCCTAGCAACCTGCTGGAGCGCAGGCGTGATCCATAATGTGCAACTCTGCCGGGTGGGCGCGTGGCGCACTCAGCTCCCTTGTTGTCCGAGCTACCACGATGTCGGCGTTGTGACGCGTCTTCGCGCTGAAGTTGTCGACGGGGAAGCCTCGCACGGCGAGGCCGCCGGGCGGTGCGACGCCGAGGACGCGCTGCGGACTCCCGACCAACAGTTAAAGCAACCGTTTCGTGCGGGAGTTTTGCGGGAATCAGCCCTGCTTTTCGCTGCTTCGTCGTGACAAAGGCAACGGGTGTCACGCGGGAAATTAAGTAGTTACAAATGTGCTCGAAACGGTTTTTCCGTTTTGTAAACCGTTGGTCGGAGCTTCCTCCCTCAGCACGACAGTTTCCCACTTCCTCAGTTTCCGCTGAGCGCATCCATTCAGTGCAAAGCCGCATTCAAACCTCAAAGCTCTCATCGCCGCTCAACTTCGCCCGCCCCTCGAGCCGCGTGAGCCTGACCGATCCCGGTTCCGCTCGCGGGATGCAGAAGAACGGCTGATCCGGCTCCGAAAGCACGTATAGGTCCTCCTGCAGCGCGCCGGCGGGCTGCAAGATCGGTGCTTAAACACACGCCCTTTGTCCGAACCGTAGCGGGTAACAACAATTCATCCGGGGCGGTTCACTGTGATTCGTCCGAGTGCGTTTTTCATACTCCTAGCGTTCCGTCGGCCCCATACGTAACGCCCATGCGCTCAGCAGAACGGCCGGCGACCTTTGCATTCTCGACCCCAAGAGCCAGTCTGACCTGAAAATGGGCGAGCTGACAGGTCGTGGTTTGCGTCAAACGCTAGGGAAGCTCTGCACAGGTGTCGGTAACTGAAGGATACTGCGTGCAGTGGGCAGTAGCCGTCAGGGTTCGAGGGGCTCGATGAAGCAGACGACGTTTGCGTCGGCGGCCTGGGATAAGAAGGGCAAGGTGACTCGCCGGGAGCGCTTTCTCGGGGAGATGGACCGAGTGGTGCCTTGGCAGCCGATCCTGGCGCTGATCGAACCGCACTATCCGAAGGCCGGCAACGGCACCCAACCGATGCCGATGGAGCGGATGTTGCGGATCTACTTCATGCAGCAGTGGTTCAACCTGTCCGATCCGGCGATGGAGGACGCACTGTACGACTCGGAGTCGATGCGCCGCTTTGCCGGAGTGGAGTTGGTGGAGGATGCGATCCCGGACGAGACGACGATCCTGCGCTTCCGGCACCTGCTCGAACAGCACCAGCTGACGCAGAAGATCTTTGCGCTGGTGCGAGGACTGCTGGAGCAGAAGCGACTGCTGCTGAAGTCCGGGACGATCGTGGACGCCACGATCATCGAAGCACCGCCCTCGACCAAGAACGAAGCCAAGGCGCGCGATCCGCAGATGCGCCAGACCAAGAAGGGCAAGCAGTGGCACTTCGGGATGAAGGCGCATGTGGGGACGGACCTGAACGGTCTGGTGCACACCCTCGTTACCACCGATGCCGCGCAGTCGGAGTTCAAGCAACTGCCCCAGCTCCTGCACGGCCAGGAGCGCACGCTCTACGGGGACCAGGCGTACTGGAGCGAGATGCACCGCGTGGCCGCCCGCGAGCACGGCGTACGATATCGGGTGAACCGACGCCCCAACCCCGGTCGACCCCTGACCCCTTACCAGCGCCAGCTCAACCGTCTGCGCTCGGCCACGCGCGCTCGCGGCGAGCACGCCTTCCATGTGGTGAAGCGGCTGTGGGGCTTCACGAAGGTGCGCTACCGGGGCTTGGCCAAGAACACCGCGCGGCTGTTCACCGCCTTCGCACTGGCGAATCTGTACTTGGTCAGACGGCGCTTGCTGGCCACGTAGGGGACGTGTCGATGCGAATCGCGAAGAACAACGCCGCAGAGCTGAAGAGCTCAAACAAACCGGGCCACCGACCCCTTCACGGCTGAAATCTATGCGCTCACGCACCGTAAAACCGTCCCGCCCTGCGCCCGCGTTCACCTGCGCAGAGCTTCCCTAGGGCTGGCGCGGCCTCTTCGACAGGAGCTTTTCGACCAGCGTGACGCCTTCGGTATCAACCGGCTCGCCCTCCAGCAGGCGCGGCGCGTAGCGGGCGCGCCTCACCGCGGTCAACACGACCTTCTGCTGTGCGCCCGTGGCATCGCTGGTGCTGGTGATCACGTTGGCGGTGTGCCCGTCGCGCTTCACGGTGAAGGTCGCCTGCACCGCATGCTCATCGGTGTTGTCGCGCTCGGCGAGCGGTGAGCGTACGGCCGAGGAGGCAGGCGTCCGGTAGGCCAGCTGCCTGGGCACATCGAGCGTTGTGGTGGAGCCGGCCTGCTGGAAGTCCTTCCAGGCCTCGCGATAGCGCGCGAGGCTCTTGTCGGGCTGATCAGCGCACAGGTACCAGTCGCCCAGCTCCATCACGGTGGTGCCACGCAGCCGATGATCGACCGGGCGCATCTTGTCGAGGGTCTGCAGCGCGAGCAGCAGCGCCTTCTCCCCGTCGGGGTGCAGCCCGTGTCCGCCATGCTCGGCCAGCACGCCGACGCTCGACTGCGCGAACGGGTCCACGTACTCGGTGGCTTCCTCGTCGCTGCCGTTCGTGGCCTCGAGCCGGTAGCTGCGCGCAATCCCCAGCAGCGGGTCGATCACCAGGCGTGCGGCGCGACTGCCGGCGCCCTCGGCGATGGTGAGCTCGCGGGCGTACTGCGCGCGCGCGGAAGGGTAGCGGCCCATATGCTCGAGCCAGTGCGCATAACGATCCACCGGGCGGATGACGCGCGCGTCGCTCCCGCCCCAGGCGCTCTCGGCGACCCGCACCGAGTACTGGAACTCACGATCCGCCTCGCTGTGGCGCTCGAGATTCACGAGGCTCCCGATCAGCGGATAGAGGATCGGCATCTGCCCGGGATTGAGCAGACCGTCGAGATTGCGGCTCAGATCGAGCGCGCGCTGCAGGGTGACGCTCGCATCCTCATACTGACGGGTGGCGTAGTAGGTTGCACCGAGCCCCTGCAGCGGGCGCAACAGCAGACGGTCAGCGCTGCCACCGCCGGTGTCGGCGGCGATTTTCACGCTGCGCAGGTAGGTATCCTCGGCATCCTTGTAATCGCCCATGCGGTACTGGGTGGTGCCGAGATTGGCCAGCGGATTGACCAGCTCGCGATCATTGGCGCCGTACTGCTCCTGGGTAAGCGCCACGAGCTTCTCGGCCAGCGGCAGCGCGTCCGGGTAGCGGTGCGCATCGAAGGCCGCACGGTACTCCCGGTACACCGCCACCCGCTCGGCATCGGTCACGGCGAGCGCCGAGGCCGGCGCCAGCACCGCCGCAGCCAGCATCAGGGGCAGCTTCAAGGGTCTCACTTAGGTGTGCCCGCCGTCAGCGCGCAACGCGCCGCACGAAATGGTAGCACTGCGATGCCGCACGGCGCGCCGCCGGCACGGCGCCGGGGCGCTGCGGTGGCGCAACAGCGCGCGCGCCTTGCCGCGGGACGCGTGCACTTCTAAGCTGTCTGAAAACAACATCCGCGGTTGCGATGAGGGGTGCAGGATGTCAGTCGCAGAGGGGCGGGTCGCGCTGCTGGCCGGAGCGAGCGGGCTTGCCGGCGGCTACGCGCTCGCAGCCCTCCTCGAGGCGCCGGACATCAGGCGCGTGATGGCCGTTTCACGACGGCCGCTCGGACGCGAGCATCCGCGACTCGCCAATCGCATCGTGCAATTCGAGCACCTCGAGGCGCAACTCAAGGGCGCCAGCTGCGACGTTGCACTGTGCTGTCTTGGCACGACCCTGCGCCAGGCAGGCTCGCAGGAGCGCTTTCGCGCGGTCGACCTCGAGTACGTGCTGGCGTTTGCACGCGCCGCAAGGGCGGCGAACGCCCGGCGCCTGGTGGTCATATCGAGCGTGGGCGCGGACCCGGGCGCGCGCAGCTTCTACCTGCGCACCAAGGGCGAGATGGAGCAGCATCTGGTGGAAGCGGGCTTCGAATCGCTCGATATCCTGCAGCCGTCACTGCTGCTCGGCTGGCGCCGGGAGATGCGCCCGCTGGAGCTCGCGGCAAGCGCCTTCCTGCCGCTGGTGAATCCCCTGCTGCGCGGCAAGTACATGGCTTACCGTGCCATACCGGCGCGCACCGTGGGCTCTGCCATGCTCGGCGCCATTTGCAGCGGCCGACGCGGCGTGCAGCGCTACACCTACGAGGGTATCGGGGCGCTGGCGCGCCTCGCGGCTGCGCGTACGCGCGCGCCGCCACAGCCCAAGGCGCCCGCCCGCGCACGGTAGTCGCGGGACTTGCGGGCACGACTCATATGCGCGCCGCGCTCGAGATCGCCGTCGCACTGCTGGTCGCTGGCTGCAGCAGCCTTCCCGCCCCGCCCCCCGCGTCCCCGCCGAGCGGGGCCGCGATCGCGGAGGCGGCGACGGCGCTGATCGGCACCCCGTACCAGTTCGGCGGCGCTGACGCCTCCGGTTTCGACTGCAGCGGGCTGGCGCGGTACGTGCACGAGCGCGCAGGTCTGGCCATTCCGCGCACCGCCGCCGAGCAGCAGCGCGCGGCGCACCCGGTGCCGCTGAAGCAGCTGCAGCCCGGGGACCTGGTGTTTTTCCGCATCCGCAAGCGCGGCATCGATCACGTCGGGGTCTATACCGGAGCGGGCCGCTTCATCCACGCGCCCCGCGCGGGCCTCACCGTGAGGTACGGCGATCTGCGCGGCGACGGCTTCTACGCGCGGCGTGTGGTGGGTGCGGGGCGCTTCTGGGACCGTGAAACACCGCCGTCGCCCCGGTGAGACATAAAGCGGTGCGCAGTAGGTATAACCCGCACTTGAGCACCGCGACACGAAATCGGACTTGACTGCAATCCGCGACGCTTTGACACTTGCGCCTTAGTGATAAGGGCAAACCCGTCGAAAGACGGGGACGCAAAGCTACCGGTCTAAAGGGGCGATCCCATGACGGCGGGGCTGCCACGATCGCGCAGTAAGCGCGAACGCTCGCACTCCTGCCGTCGCGCGAATCAGCGCGAGTCCCTGAAGACCGTCCGTTGAGGTTTCGGTTCTCGGGGAAAGTCTATGACAGCAACTGCCAATTTCTCTTCGGCGCGCAGCGGCGCCGAAGCAAGGCAAACAGAGGCACCGGCGGCCAACGTCGGGCCGTTCGTTCTCAACCTGTGCTCATCCACGACGCCGATGGCGCTTGCGCAGACGGATCTGCCGGAGCTCAAGCGCTTCACGTTCTTCGTCAGCCGGCGGTTCGAGGAGGGG
>Ga0210395_10004073_pt1 | contig 11229 bp, 8 predicted proteins | sample IncBWH4OmetaG_FD_150861 | JGI IMG/M metagenome (GOLD analysis project Ga0210395, IMG submission 150861) | Forest soil microbial communities from Barre Woods Harvard Forest LTER site, Petersham, Massachusetts, United States - Inc-BW-H-4-O ...
CAAACCTGTCGGAAACCCACCGCCTGCCCATCTTGGCGTTTTGGATCGTGGCCTTTCTCCTCAAACAGGTCTGCACGACCAACAACATGAAGGACGCGGACCGGTTTTTGTGCGCGAAGGACTCCAAGAATGCGAGCCGGGCCTCCCTGTTGGCGGCTATCCTTTTTATGGTCGGCCCCATCATCTGGTTCATTCCGCCCATGGCCGCCGCGATCCTCTATCCGGATCTTTCGGTCATCCCGCAACTGCACGGCCTGAAGACGATCAGTGAAGGCGCCTATGTGGCCATCGGCCTCAAGTGCATGCCGGTCGGCATGATTGGCCTGATGATGAGCGCGATTTTCGCCTCGACGATGGCCACCATGGATACGGGCCTGAATAAGAACGCGGGCATTTTCGTCCGGAACTTCTACATGCCCGTCCTCCGCAAGCATGCGCGTGAAACAGAGTACATGATCGCCAGCAAAGTCGCCTCGTTTGTGCTTGGCATTCTTATCATCCTTGTGGCCTATGCTTTTTCAAAATCCAGCCAGGGCATATTTGATATCATGAACCAGTTCAGCTCCATGGTGGCGTTGCCGTTTATCCTGCCGCTGATCTGGTGCATCTTCATCAAGCGGACGCCGTCCTGGGCCGGCTGGAGCACGGTTTGCGTCGGATTCCTGGCTTCGATCCTCTTTTACAACTATGTGGACCCAACGTTTTTCCCGAAAATGTTCGGGTTCCACTCCTCCATCAGTCCCGATGAAATGGCTTCCAGGTTGTCAACGATGGCCGGATTGATCGGGCTCCATTCCCCGATCCAGCCGAAAGAAATTGCGGACTACACGCTGATCGGCAGCACCATCATAAACGTAGTTGTAGGCTCGCTCTGGTTCGTTGGCACGGCCCTGTTCGCCCGGTTCAATTCACCGGAATTCAACAAGCAGGAAGAGCAATTTTTTGAGCGCCTGCAGGCGCCGGTCGTCTCCGATCCCATGCAAGCCAAACTGATGGACATGGCTCAATTGGAGACCCTATCCAAGTTGTGCCTTCCCTATGGAGGTTTCATCATGCTGCTCGCGGCGATTCCCAATCCGTTGGGCGGACGGTTTAGTTTCATTTTTTCCGGTGGCGTGATCGTCGGCATCGGGCTGGTCCTGCGCTGGAAGGCCAATCGCCTGGCGCTGCTGTACAAGCCGGCTGCGGCTGCGCCATCAGGACAAAATGTGGCAGCGGGCAAATGATTTGTGAGAGTACACGACCTTGAATCACAACGAAAAATGAAGACAAAATTCCTGCCGGGCAGGCTGCTCTCGCTTGGTTTGTCGCTCGTGATCAGTCTCTCGGTCGCGACCCTGCGCGCGCAATCGCCCGTCGCTTTGCAGGTGGACATCGCCCATCCCGGGCCGGCCATCCCTCCTGATTTCTGCGGATTGAGTTACGAGATAAAAGTTATTCTCCCGCACGACACCACGAGACAGCACTATTTCAGCCCGGATAACGGGCCGCTGATCACTACTTTCAAAACGCTTGGAGTAAAACATCTGCGCGTCGGTGGAAACACCGCGGAAAGGCCGTCGGTTGCCATTCCCGACACGGACGACATCGACAGCCTTTTCGACTTTGCCAAGGCCGCCGATGTCAAAGTGATCTACACCGTGCGGATGGAGGGCAGCAGCCCCGCCGCCGCCGCCGGAATCGCGAAGTATGTCATGGACCATTACCGGGACTACGTCTCCTGTTTCACGGTTGGAAACGAGCCGGACAAACCCTGGAAATATCCTGCTTACCTTGAAAAATGGAAAACGTTCACGGCCGCCATCCTGGCACCGGACTGCGCGCCGGACGCAAAATTCTGCGGCCCGAGCGCCCGGCACGTCCACGTGGATTTTGCCCGGCTTTTTGCCACCGACGTGGGCGGGTGGGACCACCTGGCTTACATCACCCAGCATTTTTATCCGCGTGAGGACGGCGATAAAGTGACGGATCCCGTCAGGGAGCGCACGCTTCTCTTGTCGCCTGGTCTGTACCAAGCCTACCAAAAACTTTACGATGCCTTTGTGCCCGCCGCGAAGGCGAAGGGAACCGGCTATCGCCTGGAGGAATCCAATAGCTATGGCCGTGGCGGCGCTGTCGGTGCGAGCGATACTTTTGCCGCATCGTTGTGGGGCGTGGATTATCTGTATTGGTGGGCATGGCACGATGCGCTGGGGATCAATTTTCATAGCGGCCAGAAAGAGCCGCGAGGCCTGCCCGGCCCGAACAAGCCCAATGTTTATACCCCTTTGACGACCGTGCCGGATGGCATCAAGGTTTTGCCGTTGGGATATGGCATGAAAGTTTTCGACCTGGGGAGCCATGGTCGCCTGGTGCCGGTCAGCGTCGCCTCCAATCCGGACAACCTGAATCTCGCCGTTTATGCTACACTTGGCTCCGACCAAACCCTATTCATTACGGTTCTGAACAAGGAGTTTGGCGCGACGGGACGCCCGGCAAAACTGGTCATCAATTCCGGCCTGCCTGGGGCCCGCGGCAAAGCGATCTTCATGTTTGCCCCGGACATCACAGCGGTTGACGGTATCACGATCGGCGGAGCAGGGATAAAGGAAGATGGAAGTTGGGATGGACAATGGAAGGATTTGCCGTCCGCTTCCGCCGACGGTGCCATGACCATCGTCGTGCCAGCGGAATCCGCGGCCGTGATCGAGCTGCAAGGAAAGTGAGAGGGAAGGGATCAGGCTAACTTATGAATCACCGCGAAAAATGATTACGAAATCCCTGTCGGGCCGGCTACTCTTTCTTGGTTTTTCGCTCGCGCTCGGTCTCTCGGTCGTGAACCTGCGGGCGCAATCTCCGGTCGCTTTACAGGTGGACATCGCCCATCCCGGGCGGGACATGCCTTCCGATTTCTGCGGGTTGAGCTACGAGATCAAGTTGGTTCTCCCAAGCGCCACCACCGGAAAACATTATTTCAGCCCGGGCAATGAGCCGCTGATCAGCACCTTTAAAACGCTTGGGGTAAAACATCTCCGCGTCGGCGGCAATACGGCGGAAAGGGTGACGGTTCCCATTCCGGACACAACCGACATCGACAGCCTTTTCGGCTTTGCCAAGGCCGCCGATGTGAAAGTGATCTACACCGTGCGGATGGAGGGCAACAGCCCGGCCGCCGCCGCCGGAGTCGCCAAGTATGTCATGGATCATTACCGGGACCGCGTTTCCTGCCTTACGGTTGGAAACGAGCCGGACAAGCCCTGGAAATATCCGGCCTACCTTGAGGAATGGAAGAAATTTACCGCCGTCATCCTGTCGCCGGACTACGTGCCGGACGCAAAGTTCTGCGGGCCGAGCGCCCGGCAGCAAGCCGTGGAGTTTGCCCGGCTTTTCGCCAATGACATGGGCGGTTGGGATCACCTGGCTTACCTGACCCAGCATTATTATGCGCGTGGTGACGGTAATAAAGTGACGGATGCTGATTCGGCCAAGGCGCGCACGCGTCTCTTGTCGCCTGACCTGTACCAGGTTTACGAGAAATTTTACGACGCCTTTGTGCCCGCCGCGAAGGCCAAGGGAATCGACTATCGCCTGGAGGAGGCAAACAGCTATAGCCTCGGTGGTGCGGTCGGCGCGAGTGATACCTTCACCACGTCGTTGTGGAGCGTGGATTTTCTCTATTGGTGGGCGTGGCACGATGCGCTGGGGATCAATTTTCATACCGGCCAAAAAGTGAAGCGGGGCCTGTCCGGCCCGGACAAACCCAATGTCTATACGGCGTTGACGGCGGTGCCGCATGGCATCGACGTTTTACCGTTGGGCTATGGCATGAAGCTGTTCAACCTGGGAAGCCAAGGTCGCTTGGTGCCGGTCGAGGTTGCTTCCAATCCTGACAACCTGAACCTCGCCGTTTACGGCACGTTCACCGCCAACCAGACGCTATTCATTACGGTTCTGAACAAGGAGTTTGGCGCGACGGGACGCTCGGCAAAACTGGCCATCAATTCCGGCCTGCCTGGGGCTCGCGGCAAAATCATTTTCATGTCCGCCCCGAACGGCGACATTGCGACGATCGACGGCATCACCATCGGAGGAGCGGGCATAATGGAAGACGGAAGTTGGAATGGAAAATGGGCGGACTTGCCGGCCGTTTCCGCAGACGGTGCCGTGACCGTTGACATACCGGCGGCATCCGCGGCCGTGATCGAGCTGCAAGCAAAGTGAGCGGCCAGCTTGAGCGGTTTTTAAATTAGTGTAGCCACAAAGGATCACAAAGAACACAGAGAACAACTTTTCTTTGAGCCCTATGTGATCTTTCGTGGTAAAAAATCCGCTGGCCACTTACCAAGCGCCCGAGCGAAGGGAACGACATCCTCGCTGTGGTCCAGGCGATATGGCTACGGTTTTATTTAAAACGCCCCGTATTTTATTTATAAAGCCAGTAACGCCGGCTGATTTCCTGGTAGATTTCGTCGCGCGCGCGCCAGTCGGCGAGAAAAGCCTCGACGTTGACCTTCGCGCCGTCGCGCCGCAGCGCCTCAAAGAACGTCGTTGAACCCATGTGTCGCAGGAAACCATCGGCTTGCACTTTGCTCGCCGTGGCAAACGGATTCCTTGGCTCCAACTGGCAGGCCAGCTTCATCATGTAGAAACTCAATTCGGTCGGTTGCCATGCGTCCCAGTCGGTCACCTCGGTATAAACGCCGGTCATGGTCTGGCCGTTTTTCGCCGGCACGCTGACGAGGCTGAACTTCAGGCCGGGCAGACGGAGCGCATTCAATTCGCGCTCGAGCACATCGCCCTTGATCGCGTGGTGCGCGATGCCCCGGAACGGATATTCGGTGCCGATGCCGCTCGTGAAATCACCCAGGTACGTGCCCAGCCCGACCGTCGCGTAACCCACGCACGCGGCAAAATCCGGAATAAAAGGCGAAGTCGGCACGAACCTCAGCCCTGTCTCCGGCCAGCGCATCGCGCGCCGCCAGCCGCGCATCGGGATAATCGTGAGTCGGCCGCGCGCGCGCGCCGCGTCGGGCACGTCGAGCACGCCGGGCACCTCCTTGGCCATGAGCGCAAGTTCGCCGATGGTCAGCCCGTGAACGTAAGGCACGCAGAACTCGCCCACGTAGCTCTTCAACTGTTTGTCGAGCGGCGGGCCGCCCACCTTCAATCCGCCCAGCGGATTGGGCCGGTCGAGCACCACGACCTCCACGCCGTTTTTAAAACACGCCTCCATTGCCACTTTCATCGCGCTCACGAACGTGTAGCTGCGGCTGCCGATGTCCTGCAGGTCGATTACGAGCACATCGAGGCCCTGGAGCTGCGCCGGGGTCGGCTCGTGCGTTTTGCCGTTGTAGAGCGAAAACACCATCAGCCCCGTGCGTGGATCGAGATGATCCGGATATTTTGTGTCGGCGGGAAGCTCGCCGTAGATGTCATGCTCGACGCCGAAGAGCGCGACGAGCTTCACGTTTGGCGCGTAGCGCAGCACGTCGATGGTGCTCACGCCGAAGCGATTCACGCCGGCCGGGTGGGTGAGCAGGCCGACGCGCTTGCCCGCGATCGGGGCGAAGTTTTCCGCCGCGAGCACGTCGATGCCAAGCATGACGGGATAAACCGGCACGACCCGCGGCGTCGCGGCCGCCGGCGGTGGTGAAGGGTTTTGGGCCGCGGCGGGCGGCGGGGTTGCCGTCGGGCGGTCCGACGCGCAGCTGAAGCCACCGAGCAGTGCGAAAAAAAATGCCAGCAGTTGGGGCCAACGGAAGGCGCGGGAGAAAGCGGTCATCGATCTTCCCACTTTGCTGCGCTCCACCAACTCGTCGAGCCGGAATGCGCTATCGCGGAAAAATCCCGAACGCCAAACATCAAATCACAAAGAACTCCAAAGTGTCAGCAGATGAGGAGAAGTGCGCCTCCGCGGTCACGCCGGTGTTAGCTTTTTTAAATTTAGGTTTCTTTGGCATTTGGAATTTCCCGCGCCTTGCGGCGCGGGCTCATTTCGTTGCGACCGAGATCTTCGATGTCACGCCGCTCACGCCGTCGGTTTCGAGGGCGAGGACAATTGCTTTGCCGATGAGTTCGGGCGAGGCGACGGTACCGCCCAGCGCAACTTGGCCATCCTGCGAGTCGACACTTATGTCGATCGCGCTGAGGTCGTGGTCCATGACGTATTTGGCCTTGATGACGGTGACAATCCGGGCATCGGAAATTTTTTCGCCCACGGCCTGTGCATTGGTGCGCACAACCTGGCCGGTTTTCGCGAGGTCGTTTTTGATATCGTCAGGCGTGAGATGCCATTCGGTGAGTTTCTCGTTGATGGCGTCTTTTACGTCGCTGGCGGTGTCCTTGGCCTTGTCAGCCAGCGACGGATCGGCCGGCTGGGATGGTTCCGCGGACTGGCTGGCGGTCGCGGGTTGCTCGGTTTCGCGTTGAGTGTAGATATGCAGGGCGACGGCACCGAGGATGCCGCCGAGGAGCAAAAATATGATGGCGGATTTCATGGATTAATTGGGTTCGTGCAGCGATGGACAGCGCGTTGCGCAGATGGTTCGGCGGATTTTTGCTGGAGGAACCGCCGCGGCTCGTGTTGAATTAGGGGATGCCTGCTCAAATTGCCCTTGTCACCGGTGCGTCGCGCGGCATTGGCCGTGGCATCGCGGTGGAGCTCGCCAAGGCCGGCTGTCGCGTGGCGATCAATTACGCCGGCAATGCCGAGGCTGCGGCTGAGTCGCTGCAGCTGGTGCGCGCGGCGGGCGGAGATGGTTTCACCGTGCAGGGCGACGTGGCGGTGGCCGCCGACCGCGGTCGCTTGGTGGCGGAGACCGTGGCCAAATTCGGCCGCATCGACCTGCTGGTCAACAACGCCGGCGTTGCGCCGACCGTGCGCCCGGACTTGCTCGAGGCGGGCGAGGAGAGTTTCGACCGGCTCTATGCGATTAATTTAAAAGGACCGTATTTCCTGACGCAGCTCGTCGCCAAGCAGATGTTGAAACAGGCGCGCGACGCTGAGGGTTTCCGCGGGCGCATCGTGAGCATCTCGTCGATTTCGGCTTATACGGCGTCGATCAACCGCGGCGATTATTGCGTGGTGAAGGCCGGGCTCGCGATGATGACAAAACTTTTCGCCGATCGCCTCGCGCAGGACGGAATCAACGTTTACGAAATCCGTCCCGGCGTGATCGCCACCGACATGACCGGCGGAGCGAAGGAAAAATACGACAAACTCATCCTCGAACAGGGTCTTACGCCCATCCGCCGCTGGGGCCAGCCCGAGGACGTTGGCCGCGCGGTGCGCGCCATCGCGGAAGACCGGTTTCCGTTTTCAACCGGTGCGGTATTCGATGTGGACGGTGGATTCCACCTCCATCGCCTGTGATCCTCGCGCTCGGCCAAGCTGGCTTTGAAGACCTGCTCGCGCTCGAACTCGAGGGCGCGGGGGCGGCGCTGCGCGGCGAACATCCAACACTCAACATTCAACATTCAACGCCCAAGTCGGAAACAGAGTCCATGCAGAAAAAGCAAGAGCGGGTGGAGCGCGGACCAGGGTGGGTGCGCACGTCGCTTTGCGACGAACATCCAACGTCCAACATTCAACATTCAACGCCCAAGTCAGAAGAAGATTCTATGCAGATAAGGCAAGAACAGGTGGAGCGCGTTGACCTCAACGCGCTCGATCTCGCTTTTGCCCATGCGGTGTTGCGCGAGCCGATGGAAGTGCGCGGCGAGTCGGTCAACGCGCTCGCGCAGCAGATCGCCGATTTTTTCATGAAAAGCCTGCGCGATGAACGGGTGGAGTCCGCTTGGCCTTGTGTGTTTGTTTGTCCGGCGGAGATCGTCGGCCTCGGACGGCGCATCAGCGGCGTAGAAAAAGCGTTTCACGAAATGCTGAAGAAAAAACTTTCGCGCGTGGCGAAGCTCGCCGTGGCGGGAACTCCGCGCGGCGCGGGGCCGGTGCGCGGGTTGTTCGTGTTTTTCTCCGATTTCGGCCGCGCCTTTGTCGCGCGCGAGGCGTTGCTGGGCGGACAGCGGCGCATGGCCGACGACGAGGCTGCGCCGTCGCGGTCGTTCCTGAAGGTTGAGGAAGCCTACGGTGTGCTCGGGCGCGAGCCGCAGCCGGGCGAGACGGTGTGCGATCTCGGCGCGGCGCCGGGCGGCTGGAGTTACAGCGCGGCCCAGCGCGGCGCGCGGGTCGTCGCGGTGGACAACGGCCCGCTCAAGGGCGGCGCACTCGGGCATCGACAAATCGAACACCGGTGCGAGGACGCATTTAAATTTCAACCTCGCGATGGGGAAGTTTTTGATTGGCTTTTTTGCGATCTCCTTGAGGAACCACATCAGGTGCTGAACCACATTATTGAGCCGTGGCTCGCGCGGCGCTGGTGTCGCCATTTTGTCATCAACCTGAAATTCGGCCATGTCGATGCCATGGCGCTGCTGGCCGAACTGCGCGCGCCGGGCTCGCCCTTTGTCACGCATGCGGACAGCTTCCGGGTGCGGCATCTTTATCACGACCGCGAAGAGTTCACCGTGGTGGGCTCCGTGAACGTCCAACGCCCAACGTCGAACATCCAACATCGAAGTACTGATTAGGGTATTTCGATTTAGATTAAACCCATGACACATGGTGAAATTGTCATTCCGAGCCGAGCGAGGAATCTCCGAATTTGAAATCGACAGCAGCAGAGATTCCTCGCTCGGCTCGGAATGACAAAGTAGAAGTGATGTCGCAAAGGCACGCCGATGCGACCAATTAAATCGAAGCCGCCCTACCAATTACTAAATACCAACTACCAATGCCTCATGCCTAAACCAAAAGAACTGACAATTTGCGGGTTGGCGGCGGTGCAGGCGCGGTTTGCGCGCGACCCGAACTCCATCCGGCGGCTGTATTTCGACTATGCGACCGGGCGGAAGGTCGGCCCGATGTCCAAGGCGCTCGCCGCGGGGAAGATGATTTACCGCTGCGTGGAGCCGGCCGAGTTGGAAAAGATCGCCGCTTCGGTGCACCACGGCGGCATCGTGGCGGTGGTCGAGGCGCCCGTGCTGGGCTCGCCGCGCGAACAGGAACTTCGCGCGTGGGCGGCCCGGTGCGAACCGGTGCTGCTGGTCGATCGCATCGGCAATGCGCACAACCTCGGCGCGATCGCGCGCACCGCGGCGTTCTTCGGCGTGCGCACGCTGGTGCTGACAGACCACCCGTCGGCGGCGCTGCCCAGTGACGCGGCTTACCGCGTGGCCGAAGGCGGGCTGGAGCACATGGACACCTTTTCCGTGAAACATCCGGCGGAATTCTGCCGCGCCTTGGTGGAGGCGGGTTACGATGTGGTCGGCGCGGCGACCAAAGGCGGAAAGCTGCAGGTGAAAGACGGGAGAAAAAATCCGATCGCGCTCGTGCTCGGCAACGAGGAACACGGGCTTGCGTCGGACGTGGCCGCGGCCTGCACGCGGCTGGTGACGATTCCCGGCAGCGGCAAGGTGGAGTCGCTCAATGTTTCCACTGCCGCGGCGGTGCTGATGTGGGAATTGTTCGTGCGGAAATAGTTTTCGCGAGGGCGAAAACTATTTTTGTCATTCTGAGACCTTAAGCAAGCCGCTGCGCGGCTTGCGTGGACGTGCCAATGAACGGTTGGCAGGTAGGGCCCGTTGACCCTGTATTGTCCCGGCTTGTGGGTAACACATGTCCCGGCTTGGAGGTAACACTTTTCAGTTCATGCACTGAGGGCCATGGCCCTCAGTGCATGAGCTGGGACATCAATGGTATAAGATGACAGGTTGAAAAAGGAGCGACCAGACGGGCCAAACCCCGGCGTTTGCAGTTTTTGAGCAAGAGGCGGAATGGGCTGAAAACACAGCATTCTCCACCCGTTTGTAGTTGCTACTATTTCGTCGGCGCCTGCGGTTGGGCGTCATCCGGCAGGGCAGGGCCTTTAACCATCGATGGGCCGACTGCGACCGTGCCGTTCGGACCAGTGATGTCGATCACTTGCGGCTTGGTGGTTTCACGGCCCAGGAACGGCGTGGCCGTTTTGATCATGGGGGCGACCACGTCATCCATGTCAAATTCCTGCTTGGGAATACTCATCTGTGAAACCCAGAGCAGGAGCATCTTGTGCTGGTTATAGAAGGTGGCGAAATCGCAGGCCGCAATCAGCACGTAGTAGCGGTCGTCATCGGCGGAGCCGATAATATCGATTTTCGACAGGGTGTCTTGGACCGTATCGAAATCCGTCGCTCCGACCAAACGCAGCTCTTTCCGGTGGGTCCTCTCACTGGTCGGTCTTATGTTACCCCACCGGAAAATAAGGAGGAGCGATGGCGATGGGTTGAGTTTCGTTCCATCGACATGAGTGACCAGATAGCCCTGGGAAGCGAGAGCTTCAGCGATAAGATGATCCAAGGTGTCCTCGGACGGCGGCTTGTTGCCGGGGAGCGTCATACCGGTGTCGTGGTAGCCAGCGACGTAAGGAAAGTAATAGGCGGGATGATCGAAGGTGGGATGAGCGAGCTTTCTCCCTGCATCGCTCATGACGGTGTTGACGTTGATGGTCCAATCCGTGGCAAAAGCCATGGAGTGGAGCGTCAACAGGAGCAGCAAACAACGGCCAAGGGCGGAGGTGCGGCGATTCATGATGCGATTTCGATTTTGGGGTGCAAAAACGAACAAGCCGGATCATAGACCATGTCTTAAGGCATACTGGCAGAGACCGGATTTTGGTCAATCTACAATCCGGTGCAGCGAAGGCTTAGTTCAGAAGCCACCCTGCAGTTCGTAACTCAGCACGCTGAGTGCATAAATCGCTGCGGTCTCGCAGCGCAGGACGAGCGGGCCGAGGGTGATGGGTTCGAAGCCGGCTGATTTGCTCGCGCTCATCTCGGCCGGCGTGAAGTCGCCTTCGGGCCCGATCAGCCAGAGGACATTTTTCGGGGTGTGCCCGTTCGCCGAGGAAAATGCCGTGAGCACGTTTTTCAACGGCTTCGCGCCGGGCTGAAGGCTGGCGATGAGCTTCAAGTCGTAACCGTGCGCCGCTTCCATGAACGCCGTCGCGTTTTGCACCGCGAGGATCTCCGGCAACCACGGGTTGCCGCACTGCTTGGCCGCCTCGAGCGCGGCGGTTTGCCATTTCTCGATCTTTTTGTCGGAGCGCTCGCCGTCGAGATGCACCTGTGTGCGTTCGCTTTCCAGCGGGGCGATGCGCGCGGCGCCGAGCTCGGTGGCCTTTCGCACGATGGCGTCCATGAATCCGCCCTTGGGCA
>Ga0210395_10004076_pt1 | contig 11224 bp, 10 predicted proteins | sample IncBWH4OmetaG_FD_150861 | JGI IMG/M metagenome (GOLD analysis project Ga0210395, IMG submission 150861) | Forest soil microbial communities from Barre Woods Harvard Forest LTER site, Petersham, Massachusetts, United States - Inc-BW-H-4-O ...
TCGCGCCGATGCAATCGGCTAGGTAGACGACAAACCAGAGAGCGACAATTGCCGCCAGAGCCACCGTCAGCGGCTCAAGGCTGCGATCGTCGATCAGGTATCCGCGATAGAACGCTGCTTGCCTTTCCATCTCGGATTTCACGGTCCCGCCCCGCCGCGGCGCGCTTACATCTGCCAGATCGGACGGACTTCGACAGCGCCGTGCTGCGCGGCGGGGCATCGCGCCGCCCACGAGATCGCCGCGTCGAGATCGGGTGCGTCGATGAGGAAATAGCCGCCCAGTTGCTCTTTGATCTCTGCATAGGGGCCATTCAGCGCCTGGGTTTTGCCGTCCTTGACCCGGACGGTGGTGGCGGTCGAGGTCGGGCGCAACCGTTGGCCGCCCTTGTTCACCCCCGCGTCCGTCATCGCCTTCACGTACGCGCCATAGGCCGCCAGCGTCGCAGTCGTTTGCTCGGGGGTCGCCGCTTGCATCGCCTTTTCGTCGACGTGAAGCAGCAATAGATATTGCATGAGTTTCTCCTCGAAGGCAGCGTAGCTCACGGCGGGTCTTTGCCGCGTTGGCTGTAAGTCTCAGCTCCAACTTGTCATGGCCGGCCTTGCGCCGGCCATTCGCGCGTGGGTACCGAAAATCTGGCGGTTGAAGTCTGCTTCCGCCTCGCGGCTACAAGCCGGTCACATCTCCCAGATCGGCCGCACTTCGATCGCGCCGTACTGCGCCCCGGGGCAGCGCGCGGCCCACGAGATCGCGGCGTCAGGATCAGGCGCGTCGATGAGGAAATAGCCGCCGAGCTGCTCTTTGACCTCGGCATAAGGCCCGTTGAGCACCTGCGTTTTGCCGTCCTTGACCCGGACGGTGGTCGCGGTTGACGTGGGGTGCAGCCGCTGGCCGCCCTTGCTCACGCCCGCATCCGCCATGGCCTTCATGTAAGCGCCGTACGCCGCCAGGATCGAACCGCTCTCTTCCTGCGTCGCCGCCTGCATCGCTTTCTCGTCCGAATGAATCATCAACAGGTACTGCATAATTTTCTCCTCGAAAACCGCGCGGCCGTTTCGCCGCGCTCAATGCAGAGACGTCCTGTCCCGCGCCATTTCGACAGCGAGGCAGGAAAAAAACCCCCGCGAATGTTACGCGCGGATGTGACTTCGTCTGCTGATTTCTCTGAAGACGGCCAAAAACTATTGACAAATTCAGAAATGCGGGGTACGATGACAATCGTCAAAAGTGTGCGCAGACTTCCGACGCCGACGCCGACGCTGCCGCTGCTTTGCGATTCGGCCAAGGTGCGCGGAAGGCGTCGTGCTCGAAAAGCCTACCCTGAGCTGGTCGAAGGGCGCGCTCCGCCCGCGCTAGACTCAGGCTTTTTCGATCGAGAGGGCGCGATGCGACGAGAGCGCGAAACGAAAGACCGATCAAGCCATTGAAAACAAACAATCCCGCGAAATGATTGATTCGGCGCATATAATGATTCCAATGACTTAGGACCCAGCCCGCGAAACGTTTCGTTTCGCTTGGCGAAACAATTCCTTTCGTTTTCGCCGTTTTTGGCCTCCTCGCCGGCCGAAACGAAACGAAACGGCCCAGGGATTGCCCGTGGTCACCCTCGGGTGCCTCAGATCACGGCCTCGAAAGCCTCTTTGGCTTGTCGAAGGGAGCGCCCGCAAGTGTCCTTCGATACGCCCGCTGCGCGGGCTCCTCAGGATGAAGGCGGTGGAAGTTCGTGGTCGCGAAGGGTATCGATCAATACCAGCCGGGGGCGTAAGGACCCCAGACGCCGCCCCAATCCATTGCGGCCTCCTGGTTCAGCATCGCGGTCGTCTCTTGCATCTGCGCGATGTTGTTGGCGGCGCGAATCTGCTGATACTGCTGATAGGCGGCGGCGTTGCCGATGAAGGCGCAATTGCATCCCGCCGCGTCCGCATAGATATAGACGGCGCCCTTCTTCCGCTGCGAGAAGACGATCGTGTTTTGCGGCAGCGCCTGAAGCTTGGCCATCTTCTGCGGCGTATCCGCTTGCTGCCGCACGAAGCCCGCCGCCGCCAGCTGCCCTTCCTTCTCCTGCGCCCCCATGGCCATGCAGCCAGCCAAAGCCGCCGACGCGGCAAAAGTCGCCAGGACACCCCAAACCGTTTTGATCACCGCCAGCTCCTTCGATCGACGACCTATAGAGGCGAGGACGAAGGTTTCGACGATTCGCGCGGCCCCCCTCGGGGACGACTTTCCCCTGAGCCCCTCGACCTGTCAATCGCGGGCGATGGGCCTTGCGCTCTGGCCGTCAGTAAGCGCATGAATGGGTTGTCTCTTGTGAAATCCAGGGACTGCCGGGCATGCTGGACCCGAAGCGCGCGCGAACAGAACCGGCGACCCTGATCGCCAGCGTTCGCCGCGGCGACCATCGGAGCGATCCATGATCACGTTGCCCGGCTTGGCCGCGGATGCGCTTGGCTCGTTTCTGGCCAACGACATGAGAGATCGGTTCGGGGTCTCGCACGCCCGCCTTGCGGAGATCGTCCCGTTCGCCGCGCGGCTCGCGCTCGAATGCATCGGCAATAGCGACGCGCTCTACCACAACGTCGAGCACACCATGCTTGTCACCCTGGCGGGTCACGACATCTTCAAGGGGCGCGCGCTGCTGACCGAGTCGACCCCGGATGACTATTCACACTTCATCGTCGCCTGCCTCTCGCACGACATCGGCTACGTACGCGGCGTCCTCAAAGGGGATGGGCCCGGCGGCTACGTGGTCGATGCTGCCGGCCACAAGGTGAAATTGCCGCGGGGTTGCTCCGACGCCGCGCTCGCGCCCTATCACGTCGAGCGATCAAAGCTGTTCGTCCTCGATCGCCTGGCCTCGATCGAGGAGCTCGACGGCGCGCGGATCGCGGGCGCGATCACACACACGCGCTTCCCCTACTCCACGGCGCCCGATGAACATCATGTCCACGAAGATGCGGCGCTGCTCCGCGCCGCCGATCTGATCGGCCAACTCGGCGATCCGCACTATCTAAGGAAGGCCAACGCGCTGTACCAGGAGTTTGAGGAAATCGGCCTGAACCGGCAGCTCGGCTATGGATCGCCTGCGGATCTGGTCGATAAATATCCGCAATTTTACTGGGGGAAAGTGTCTCCTTACATTTCGGAGGCCATCCGCTACCTCAATGTGACCGCGAGCGGGCGCCAGTGGATCAACGGCCTTTACAGCAACGTCTTTCGCGCCGAACACGAGCAGCTGCGCCTTTCCGGTCCGCAACCGTAGTCAGGGACGCGGACGACGATCTTAAAAAATCTTGACGAGCGTCGAACATCCCACCCGGCATCCCGTCTGCGCGAAGAGTCGGGAATCGGCGCCGCCTCGTCGCCTGCGCTACAGGGGTGTATAAGCGGCCTAAAGAGGACCCCATGAACAAGCCGTCGCGCATCGCCGAAGCCCATCGTCTCGACCTCATCCATAGGCCGCGCCGCAACCGCAAGGCGGAATGGGCGCGGCGGCTGGTGGCGGAGCATGTGCTGACCGCAAGCGACCTCATTTGGCCCTTCTTTCTTATCAACGGCGAAAGGCCTCGCGTTCCGGTCGCCGCGATGCCGGGAGTCGACCGGCTCAGCGTCGATGAAGCAGTGCGTGAGGCCGAGCGGGCGGTCAAGCTCGAGATCCCGGCGATCGCGTTCTTCCCTTACACCGAGCCTGAGCTCAAGGACGAGCGTGGCGGCGAAGCTTTCAATCCGGACAATCTCGTCTGCCGCGCCTGCCGTGCGATCAAGCGCGAGTTTCCAGAGCTTGGCCTCGTCACCGACGTCGCGCTCGACCCTTACACCAGCCACGGCCACGATGGGCTTGTGCGCGAGGGCGCTTCGGGCGAACTCACCATCCTTAACGACGAGACGGTCGAGGCGCTCGCGCGCCAGGCACTCAATCAGGCGCGCGCCGGCGCCGACGTTATCGCGCCCTCCGACATGATGGACGGGCGGGTCGGGGTGATCCGCGAGGCGCTCGACGCCGAGGGCTTTCTCGACGTCCAGATCATGGCCTATGCGGCCAAATACGCGTCAGCCTTCTACGGGCCGTTCCGCGACGCGCTGGGCTCCGCCGGGGCGCTCAAGGGCGACAAGCGCACCTATCAGATGGATCCGGCGAACAGCGACGAGGCGTTGCGCGAGGTCGAGCTCGACCTCGACGAGGGCGCCGACATGGTGATGGTGAAGCCCGGCATGCCCTATCTCGACATCGTCCGGCGGGTGAAGGACGAATTCGGCGCGCCCACCTTCGCCTATCAGGTGAGTGGCGAATATTCGATGATTATGGCCGCCGCGAACAATGGCTGGATCGACGGCGACAAGGCCATGATGGAGAGCCTCGTCGGGTTTAAGCGCGCCGGCGCCGATGGGGTTTTGACCTATTTCGCAGCCCGCGCGGCGGAGAAGCTCCTCAAGGCCTAACCGTCGGCCTAAGGCGCAAGCAGCACCTTGCCGATGTTCTTGCGGTCCTGAATGAAATGATGAGCCGCTGGGGCTTCGTCAAAGCTGAAAACGCAAGCGATCCTCGGCTTGATCACGCCATTTTCCCACAAATCCATGAGCTGATCCATCCAGCCTCGCATGCGGTCAAACTCACCCCACAGGTGACCCAGATTGACGCCGAACACTCCCTTGTTGGCGTTCATCAGCGACAGCGGATTGAACTGGACCCAAGGCGTGTTCGCCAGCATAGACGCCATGCCTAGGTATCCCGCGCCCTTGCCGGTGGCGGCGGACGAGGCGCCGAAGATTCCGAGGCGACCGGTGGGCGCGAGAAGGCGATAGCCCTTCTTGAGCGAGACACCGCCGACGGCATCGAGGATGAGCTCGACGCCTCGCCCGCCTGTGATCTGACGCGCTCGGTGCTCGAAGTCCTCGGTCCGATAGTCGATCAGGTGATGAACGCCGAGCCCGCGCAATTCCTCATGCTTGCCGGCGGACGCCGTTCCGATGACCGCCGCCCCGATGTGTTTGGCGATCTGGGTCGCGGCGATGCCGACGCCGCCGCCAGCGGAATGAATGAGCACCGTCTCGCTCGCCTTCAATCCGCCCATCACCACAATCAGCTGCCAAGCGGTCAGGTAGTTCACCGGGATGGACGCGCCTTCCTCAGCGGACATGTTGGACGGTCGCGGGAAGACTTGGACCTGCGGAACGCAAACCACGTCGGCGTAGCCGCCAAAGTGGGTCGCTGCGAAGACGTCGCGCCCGATCCAACTGGCGTCGGCTCCGGCGCCGGCTGCGTCAACGCGCCCGGCGACTTCATAACCCGGCACGACAGGCATGCGCGGTAAGTCCGGATACAACCCAAGCCGGCCCATAATGTCGGCGAAATTGACGCCGCTCGCCTCCACCCGGACGCGCAACTCGCCTGCGGCCGGATGAGGATCGGGCGCTTCTTTGACGCTAAGAACCTCGGGCGGGCCAGACTTTGAAATCCAGATCTGCCGCATGGCTTAAAATCATCCTTGGAAAATCAGGGGACGGTCTGGAGCGCGAGCTGACGACATACCGCCCATTTGACGTCCCACACAACAATCGGTGGGCTTGGCTCGATTGAGTCAGAGCCATGCCGGTTTGGCGCGCTGAAGCTATCAGGCAAGCGGCGCATATTCGAGGATCATGGCCTCCGACTCTCTGTCGGCAGCCGAGCACGGGTCGGGCGGCGACGCTATTTATGGCCGCAAAACCATATGGATCTCCGCGATGTAGCCGCCGGGAAACTGGATCATCGCCGCTTCTCGGTCGTCCGTCTTGAAAGGCTCGACGAGCACGGTCGCGCCCGCCGCCATGGCTTTCGCCAGGGTCGCCGCAAGGTCCGAGACCTGGTAGCCGTAGGTTTCCCGGCCAAAGGGAAACGGCAGATGGCCGTCGGTGACGAGCGCCGTCAGCCTGCCGAAGTCTGAGGCGATGCGCACCCGCCTGAAACTCTCGCCAGGGCGGCCGATCTCTATTCCTGGCGCGGCTCGCTCGTCGGAGATAATCGCGCCCTTCGAGAAGCGAAGAAAGCTGTCGACAAGGGCGTCCGCCCTCTCCCGCGAAACGTAAACGCGATACTCTGGAATGGTCGCGGGCGGCGGGGCGGATGGCGGGACGTCATGCCAGTAGAATTGCATCGTCACGCCGCCGGGCCACTGGACGATCGCATCGCGCCCGATCGGGTCGGCGAACGGCGCGACCAGCACCGTCGCCCCGGCGGCCACCGCCGCCGCCACCGCGGTGTCAAGGTCTTTCACCAGATAGCCGACACGCTCCGAGCCGAAAGGGTAGGGGATTGGCGTCGTGAACGCGAGCACCGAGAGCGGGCCAACCGGCGTCCGCAGGGCCACAAAGCTGGCGCTGCTCGGCGTCGGCGTCACGGTCGTCGTTGCCGGCGCTGCGGCTTGGCCGCCAAATGTCGCAATGAAGCTCTTGACGAACGGGTCCATGTCCGCCGGCGCCAGATAGACATGCGCGCCATCATATTGCGCGCTGACGCCCGGGCTGGGCGAATTGGCGGAATTGTCGGCCGCGCTGGCAGTTTGTGGCCCGGCCTGCACGGCGAGCATTAAAGCGACGGCAAAGAGGAATCGGAGGCAGATCTTCATCGTAACCTCTTGCATACGACGTCCGGCGCGGACTTCGACTTATCATGTAAGCGACCGGCGCGCGCCGAATTTGTGCCCGCGCGGGCACGCTTGCCCAAAAGGTGAGGCTCGCCTGATAAGCCCAGTTGCAGGAATATCGCATTCAGAACTACGATCCTGGATTGGAGGGCGGTGAGAGAACGCCGGACTGAACGGGAGGTCGCTATGCCGACGGTCGGAAAGCGCCGCGGTCTGGTTTTGGGACTGCTATTGCTGGCCGTCCAAAGCATCGCGCCGTCGCACGGCGAAGATTCGGCTTACTGCAAATTTTTCAGTGGGTTGCCAGACGATTGCGCCCGCGCCGAGCATCGAAGATTCGATAATTTGCGCGACTATCGCTACGAAGAAATCCAACTCTTCGGCAAGGACCCACTCAAGAAAGTCCTGTACGTCAGCGTCTACGATACGACGGGCCTCAACGGCGGCGACGATTCGCGCGACTCGGCGCCGGCGGCGCTCGCCCAAAAGCTGGACCCGAAGAAGATCGCCAAGCAATATCAGGCGCTCTTGGCGCGGATCGATCCTCCCTACCACTGGACGGTGGATTGGCTCGCCGACCGGGTCGGCACGGTCAGGAATTTCGACGGTCTTAATGCGGCATGGATGGGAAACAGCATGGCGCCCAGCGCCGCGCTGTCACCGAAGGTAGCCTCCCCGGCCTATCACACGATTCTGGCGGCGAGAACGGCTGTGGCAGGCTTCGAGAAAGGATCGGAAGTTTACCTGCTCGATGATCCCAAAGGCCGGACTTGGGTGATGGTCTCTTACACGAACAAGGATATGTCAGATCTCACGATCGCCAAGCTCGAGTCCCTTGGCGATGTCCTCAAGCTGCCGCAGGGGTGGAAATTCCGCAGCGCGACGCTCGCCAAGGAACTGGTCCTCGAGCCCAAGGCTGGTTTTGCCGGCATCATCCAAGACGACAAGGGGAACTTGTACCATTTGACGGGACCACGACAGAGCAACTTCGTCCCCTAGTCGAGAGCATTGCGAGGAACGATCGGGCGGCAGGAGATGTCCTGGCAGATGGCCCGAACCCAGGGGCCTGGGTTGACGCGAGCCCATCTCGATCGAAAAGGATCCGCCAATGGCAAAAATGCGCGCGATGGTTGTTCGGGAGCGTGGCGGCCGGTTTGTAACGGAAGAGCGGGACATTCCCACCCCGGGCCCGGAGGAGATGCGCATCCGCGTCCATGCCTGCGGGGTCTGTCACAGCGATCTGCTGACCGTTCAAGGCCTCCTGCCAGGCCTGCAATACCCTCGCATTCCTGGTCACGAGGTCATCGGCGTCATCGACGCGATCGGCGAAGACGTCCACGGCTGGAGCGTCGGCGCGCGGGCGGGAGTGGGCTGGTTTGGGGGCTCCTGTGGCTATTGCGGCCACTGCCGGCGCGACGGCGCCTTCGCATGCGAGAACGTGCATGAAGTGACTGGAGCGACTCGCGACGGCGGCTACGCCACGCACATGATCGCCCATGTCTCGGCAGTGGCGCACGTGCCCGACGATCTCGACGCAATCGAGTCTGCGCCCTTGCTGTGCGCTGGCGTCACCACTTTCAACGCGCTTCGCCACACCGGCGCTGGACCCGGCGATATCGTCGCCGTCCACGGGCTCGGCGGCCTCGGACACCTTGGCGTCCAGTACGCGGCGCGCCAAGGTTTTCGAACGGTCGCCGTCAATCGCGGACGGGATAAGGAGGAGCTGGCGAAAAAACTTGGCGCGAGCGACTACATCGACAGCGAGAGGCAAGATCCGGCCAAGGCGCTGACCGCGATGGGCGGCGCGAAGGCGATCCTGGCGACCGTCACCGACGGCAAGGCGATGCAGGCGATCGCTGGCGGGCTGGGCGTAAACGGCGTGATGATGGTGATCGGCGCAGTCGGCCCGCTGACTGTGGATTCGTTCGGTCTGCTTGCCAAGCGCGCTTCCGTGCGCGGCTGGTATTCGGGGATCGCGCGGGATTCAGAGGACACGCTGAATTTCTCTCAACGGAACAAAGTCGCGTCGATGAACGAAATCTATCCGCTCGAGAAGGCGCAGGAAGCCTACGAGAGGATGCTGAGCGGCAACGCGCGCTTCCGCGTCGTGCTCAAGATCGAGGGCTGAGTTCTCGCTTGCGTTTGCGGCAGGGTTGGACCCGGCTTCTTCCGGTGGACACGACCTAGCGCCTCGCGCTTTGTTGAAAGCTGCCTGAGGCTCTGACGGGTATAAGAAGAGACGGTGCCACGCCTGCACACGGAAAGTCGACCAAGGAGGCCAAGGTCATGGACAGGAAGAAAGCATCTGACTTCCCCCAGGAGCTTTTGAACCTCTTCGACCTTTACGTGCACGGCGACATGAACCGCCGCGCCTTCTTGGACGGGGCGCAGAGGTTCGCGTCGGCCGGCGTCAGCGCGGGTGCGCTGTTCGAGATGCTGAAGCCAAATTACGCCTGGGCCATCCAGGTGCCGCCCGATGACGCGCGCATCGTGGCGAAAAGGGTCGACGTGCCCTCGCCACAAGGAAACGGCAGCATCAAAGGCTATCTCGTCCGTCCCACGGGTACGGAGAAACTGCCCGCCGTGCTGGTAGTGCACGAGAACCGCGGCCTGAACCCCTATATCGAAGATGTGGCGCGGCGCCTTGCGATCGCCAATTTCATCGCCTTCGCGCCCGACGGCCTCACCTCGGTTGGCGGCTATCCCGGCGACGACGAGAAGGGCGCGGCGCTGTTCAAACAGGTCGACCCGGCCAAAATGCAAGCGGACTTCGCGGCTGCCGCTGAGCGGCTGAAGTCCCTGCCCGATTCGACCGGCAAGCTCGGCGCGATCGGCTTCTGCTTCGGCGGCGGGGTCGTCAACAAGCTCGCCGTAAGCCTGGGCGCTGATCTGAACGCCGCGGTTCCCTTCTACGGGCTGCAGCCCAACGCCGCCGACACAGCGAAAATCAAGGCGCCGATCGACGCCCAATATGCTGAGCTCGACACACGCATCACCAGCGGCTGGCCAGCGTTTGACGCTGCGCTTGGCGAGGCCGGCGTTCCGCACGAGGGCCACATCTACAAGGGCGCCAACCACGGCTTCCATAACGACACGACGCCCCGCTACGACGAGGCGGCGGCGAAAGAGGCGTGGCAAAGGACGCTCGATTGGCTCAACAAATATCTGCGGGCTTGAAGGGAAGCGCGACTGCCGGCAAGGGCTTGAGCCAACGCGCCATTTTCGGTCTCGGCGTTCGATGTTGCATTTGCAGCGCGCAAGGCTCCGGGACTTTCCGCGCGCCCGCGCACAAGTTTGTGGGCGCGAATTATATCAACGGCTTAACACCTCCCTTGTGCAACTTTGTAACTCCCAACCGTCCCGTGGACTGAGGCGCACGAAGCAGCCTCGAAGCGCACTCCCTACGCGCCGAGCCGGCGCGGCCTTACGGATCATCCTTCGAGGAGGCTTCGCATTGCCCTCAGGATGAGGCTGCAGCTTCGGAGTCGCGCGACTTGTGGGGCATAAAGACGTGGGCCGTTGCGTTTCGGGCGTCGAGAGGCCCAAAAACAGCGAAAGCGAAAGGAATCTTTCGCCGAACGAAACCAAACGTTTCGCGACGCGGGTCGTGAGCCATTGAGATCATTAGGTACGAAATCAGGCGATTTCGCCGGATCTTTTATTTTCAATGAGTTGACCCTGGTTTCGTTTCGCGCTCTCTCGATTCAAAAAGCCTTAGCGTGGGCGGAGCGCCCCCGGTTCGCGGCGCCTTGAGGCGCGAGGTTCTCGGGAGCGTGACTCTCTTCCTTGCCCGCGCCCAAGCTGCGCAGTTTCCGAAGGGTTGGGCAGCCCGGCCTCCGCTCTGACGACGATCCCGCGATCATAGCCGGCAATTCTGTAAAGGGAAAGCATTGTCACGTTTTTTCTATTTCAGAGACCAACGCGCCGCTCAGAGGTCCGCACGAGCGGGCGGGGACAAAGCTTTGCCACGACTTTGGATTCCGGCTAGCGACGGAATCACGAGGCGACCGGCCGCGGTTTCAACTGAAAGCGTGCTCCACAGCCAGAAACTCAATCAGCGTGACCGAAAGCGAGAAGTTGCGCGCTGCAAAATTTCAAGAATTTGGCACGGGTGCGGAGACAGGTTTCGCCCGATCTTAGACCGCAGACGCTTGCTCATGCTGGCGTGGTTCGATCTCATACTCGGCTTTCTCACAGGACCGAACGACGGCCGAGTTGGTCTCAAGGACTTGCAGCCAAGCGCTCTCAGCCGGACCAGCGCGTCCCGCGGAGATCCTTCCAGGGACCGCCATCCATATAGCGCTCCGGATACAGGGCCTTCGAACGCGGGTCTTCCGCGGTATCGAGCTGAAGCACCATCCACTTCGGGTACGGAACGCCAGGATCCGAGGCCGCGTCCAATAGCCGAACGTCTTCGTCGGAGAGCCGAAGGTCTACGGCGCCGATGTTATCTTCCAGTTGCTCAGCCTTCCGGGCCGCCACGATCACACTGCTGACCGCACGCCGGCCCAGCACCCACGACAGCGCGGCACGGGCCGGACTGACGTTATGCCGGGCAGCGACCTGCTTTAGCGTGTCCATAACGCGGTAGCCTATATCCTTGTCA
>Ga0210395_10004080_pt1 | contig 11220 bp, 9 predicted proteins | sample IncBWH4OmetaG_FD_150861 | JGI IMG/M metagenome (GOLD analysis project Ga0210395, IMG submission 150861) | Forest soil microbial communities from Barre Woods Harvard Forest LTER site, Petersham, Massachusetts, United States - Inc-BW-H-4-O ...
ACTCGATACCATTTCGGATCCACTGCGAGACCGTATGGAAATTATCGAGCTCTCTGGCTACACCATGGAAGAAAAATTGAACATAGCCAAAAAACACTTAGTAAAGAAATCAATTGAAGAATCAGGCCTCGTTGAACAGCAACCAAAATTCAGCGATGCAGTACTGAGCAGCCTCATACTCGATTACACACGAGAATCAGGCGTACGGCAGCTTGAACGATTAATTGGCAAGCTCTGCTCGAAAGCAGCGCGTTCATTCGTTGAGACGCAAAAAATCGCAACCTTCACACCGAAAAACGTCGATACCTATCTCGGGCCACGCCGATTCATGGAAGATGACATTCAAACGAACAACCAAGTCGGCATCACCAATGGCTTGGCATGGACTGTGTATGGCGGAGAAATGCTCAAAATTGAAGCGATTCTTATTCCCGGCAAGGGAAATCTGATTCTGACGGGGCAACTGGGCGATGTGATGAAAGAATCTGCCCAAGCGGCAATGAGCTATGCGCGAGCCCATGCAGCGCGATTCAATATTGATCATGATGTATTCACCAAAAATGATCTGCATATTCACGTCCCTGCTGGTGCCATTCCAAAAGATGGTCCATCAGCCGGTATTACCATGCTGACCTCGATTCTATCTGCCTTGACACAGCGGCCAATTAATGCACAATACGCTATGACAGGTGAATTAAATCTACGCGGCGAAGTAATGCCAATCGGTGGCGCAAAAGAAAAGATCTTAGCAGCAAAAAGAAACAAGATTAAGTCAGTTATCCTACCAGCCAAAAACAAAAAAGATCTCGTGGGGTTGGAAGACATCATGAAAGATATTGATGTGATTTGGGTTGATCATGCTGATGAAGTTTTAAACCGCGTATTAATCTTGAAAGCTTAACACGATCCATGAAGAAAGTTCTGACCATTGGGGGCGCAACACAAGACGTTTTCATACAATACAAGCCCCAAGAGTCGGTACAAAGCCAGACCAAAGCTCCTGGACAATGCTTTTTGATGATCGAAGAGGGTCAGAAAATTGAAGTTTCTGATCTTCTCTATCACACCGGCGGCGGCGCTACAAACGCCGCAGTTTCTTTTGGAAAGCTCGGATTTGATACCACAGCCTTTTTCAAGATTGCGCACGATGCAGCCGGCGATTTTATTCTGCAAGAGCTCAAAAAAATCAATATCAAAACAATTCCCGTTCTTTCACCCGAAGGCCAAACGGGCACCGCATTCATCATCCCATGCCCATCAGGTGAACGCATTATCTTTGTGCACCGCGGCATTAATATGAATCTCCATGAAGATGAACTGCCGCTTGATCAGATTCGTGCAGCAGACATTGTATACGCCACCTCGCTGAACGGCCCTGCATCGAATCTTCTGCTCCCGATTGCAAAATATGCCAAAGAAAACAATAAAATCGTTGCCACCAACCCCGGCACGCCACAAATTCGAGATAACCCATCGGCTTTAAAAGCCGCACTGCAATATACCGATATTCTGATTATGAACGCCACTGAAGCACAACTCTGTGCTCAATCTTTCGGCTTATCATCTTCAAAAACTCCCGCTCCCTTCGGAGCTACAAGCGTGCCCTATTTATTACAGGAAACCGCGCCCTTTAATTTGCAAACTTTTTTTAAAGAAATGCTCGCCGCTGGCCCAAACATTGTGGTGGTCACTAATGGCGCTGATGGCATATACGCCGCACATAAGAATACAATCTATTATCATCCCAGTATTTCCACGAAAGTTGTCAGCACCCTGGGCGCTGGCGATGCATTCGGCTCTTGTTTTGTGGGCAGCTTTGAAAATGGATTATCGATTGAAAATGCCATTCGTGCAGGTGTGCTTAATAGCTCGTCCGTAATTCAGCATATCGGCGCAAAAGCTGGCCTTTTAGATGCAGCCTCCCTTGAGCAAAAAAGTGCGCAATTGAATCAGAGTTTGTTACAAAAGTTTGAAGTTGCTTAGACATCATTGATCTCATTATTCAAAAGAAGGAGACTCATATGAAAATTTTTAAATATATTCCGCTTATTATCCTCATGACCTGCAATAATCCCTTACTTGCAATGAAAGCATTGCAAAAAAAACAAGCAGCCATTGCAACCAAGCAAGAAAAAAAAGCAACTGCAACTCTCAAAAAACTTCGTAAAGGGCAACCACAAGGTGGCTCGGGGATTAAAATTTTTGGGAGCGATAAAAATCCCATATCTCTTGAACTCGAAAAGAGCGCAAAGGGAGGATGGTATCCAACAACAAATGCTCTGACCAATCTTCTCAATACGTATGAGCCACTTAAAGATTACATGCCCGGTATACCAGAAGTGATGGTTGAAAAAAGCACTGGGAAAGGAGTGAGGAACGATGCATTGTTTGTTGCATATCGTAATGCAAATCAAACAGCTGAGAGCGGTTTTGTAAAGGGGAAGCCATTGTTCTTCTTAAAAATCAGCAGGGCTGATCTTCAAGGCATACCTAAAAAACTTGAGGAGTTGCAAAAAGGGCCTGTGGGAAGATTTGGCCTCAAGGCAATGTCTAACCGTGAGCTTCCTATAATTGTTCTTCAAGAAATGTTTTTTATTTATCGGGGCCAAGACAATAAAAACCACACTATCGAAGTGATGCACATCGCTCATGGTAAACAGCTTTCTGCAATTATTGATAGCCATGATCAAAATGATCAACAGTGGGCCGAAAAAGTTGGCAAGGCCTTGGGGCTATTTCATCTTGAGTTTATGAAATATAACAATTCAAGCTCACCTATGGACTGGAAAACAATGACTCATGGTGATTTTCATCTGGGCAATGTATTTTTCGATGAGAAGACCTCTCGCGTCTATTTTATCGATAATGTAGGCATGAGCATCGAAAATCCATTTGAAGACCTTAAGTTCCTCATTGATCTAACCATCCACGGCTTTTCAGACTGGAACAAGGATAGTCGTACCGTTAATTTTGTACTCTATTTCATAAAAGGTTATTTAAGCGCTTATCCATTGGATAAAAGAAAAAGCGTGGTTACAGACCTAAAAGAAGAACTAAATTTTAACCAGAACTATCAATGGGCGGCAAATCGTCCAGAAAAACAGGTTTTCATAGGGAAATTCATAGATAAACTCAATGCTGTTTTCACGCAAGCGTCTAAGCAGTAAAGCTGGCCTTTTAGATGCGCAAACGCTCGCGCAAAAGATTGCAATCTTGGATCAAGGTTTGCTACAACAGTTTGAAGATGCTTAAAGAGCATCTATCTGATTCAAAAGAGAGAGGATCTATGAAAATTTTTAAATATATAACGCTTATTGCGTTCATGATCTGCAATAATCACCTGCTTGCAATGGAAGAACAAACAGCCGCTACAGATATACAGAAAGAGTCCGAGCAGGAAAAAAAAGCAGTTGCAACAATAGAAAAATTTCGTAAAAAACAACCAGAACTCGGCGCAGGGATTAAAATTTTTGGGAGTGATGAAAATCCTATACCACTAGCACTCGAAAAAAATGATAGAGGAGAGTGGTATCCGACAGCAGATGCTCTGACTAAGCTTCTCAATACATACGAGCCACTTAAAGAATATCTCCCTAATATGCCAAAAGTGATAGTCGAAAAAAGCAGTGCTATAGGAACTCTGAGCATTGCTTTATTTGTTGCATATCGTGATGAAAATAAATCAATTGGAGGCGTTGCCATAAAGGGAAAACCATTGTTTTTTCTGAAAATCAGTGTATCCAACTCCCCTACAGCAGAGACATCCAATTTCGATATGCCAAAGGCACTCGATGCACTGCAAAAAGGCCCTGTTGGCAGGCTTGCCCTCAAAGCAATGTCTAACCCTGACTTTCCTATAATTGTTCTTCAAGAAATGTTTTTTATATATAAAGGCAATGACAACAAAAACTACACTATAGAAGTAATGCATTTGGCCCATGGCGAACAAGCTTATAGTATCATTGAGAGTAGAGATTTAGCATTGCTTAAACGTTGTGCCGAAAAAATTGGTAGAGCCCTGGGGCTCTTTCATCTTCAGTTTATAAAATATAACAATTCAAACTCGCCTACAAAGTGGACTACCATGATTCATGGCGATTTTCATTATAATAATGTATTTTTCGACGCCAAAACCTCTCGTGTCTATTTTATTGATAATTCAGGCATGTCCAAAGGCGCACCATTGGAAGACTTTAGGCACATGTTGCGCCTAGTCTACCGCTCAAAAAATTACTCTACTTTTCTTCTCTATTTTATAAAAGGTTATTTAAGTGCTTATCCAACGGATAAAAAAATAATGATAGCTAAATACCTAAAAGAGACCATCCGCGAGCCAGAGTTCTTAAAATCGCTCGATGAAATTCTCACCGAAGCATCTGCGCAGTAAAGTCGGCCTTTTAGATGCGCAAAAGGTTGCGCAATAAGATTAGAATCTGTTACAATCCTTTGCGTCGTAAATCCAATACAGAGGCATTATTAATGAAATATCAAAACGCACTACTTACATTACTTGCTGTTATGAGCACCCATGCTTCGCATGCTGCCCCTTTTATATACATAACTGGTGATGCAGATGCATTGTGCTTAGATTTCATTCCAGGCGGCACCAATATTTCTATCATTGATGCCGCAACAAACATGTGCATCGCCCGAGCCAAAGTGAATGCCGGTAAGCAGTATCAAGGTATTAGCTTATCTGAGGATGGAAAAACAGTGTATGGCACTACTGATGGCCACCCTAATGAAATTATTCCCAATGATTGGGATATAGATATTCACGAAGCTTGTAGTGGGTTTTACGATGCATCATTCTTGCAACAGGCACTGACAGCAAAGCCATCATGCGTGAATAACAAAAATGATAAGAATCAAACACCGCTCGAAACATTATTCAAATCCTATGGAAAATTGCCTACAAAGCATCAAAAAGCGTCCCTTCTCATGAATGCTGGTGCAAATATCACACTCAGCAATAAGCCCTATAAAACAATCCTCGATATTATCGAAGAAGAAGCAGGGGACTCATGGCCGCGTCAGACTGAACAATATAGACAAATTGCCGCCACGATAATCGCCGCACCTCAAAGCAAAGAAGCTATTGCCAGAGCCAGAGCACTAAAAGAAGCACGATCATTTAAAGGGAAAACGCTTTCCATTCTTGCCTCCATCTGCGGCAAGCCCAAAATCCAGCCTACATGATATTATCACCCGCATATGATTCCCCTTCTCTTTACAAATAAAAGGGCTTGATTTACTGTATGTATTAATAAATAAAGTATTTCTTGGCCAAAGGAATCGCATGGTTGCAACCAAACATGAACCTTCAACGGGATACGTACTGCGCGTCAGCGGTACTATCGTTGACGTACAATTCCCACGCGACAAAGCTCCCAATATCTTAAACGAACTCTATATTGAACTTCCCGTCAATGGCGATGGAACCACCACGCAAGCCTCAATTGAAGTTGCGCAGCAACTCGGCGATGGAACAGTGCGATGTATCGCAATCGAAAATATCTTCAATATCAGGCGTGGACTCAAAGTAGTCGATACTGGCGCTCCCATCAAAGTGCCCGTCGGGAATGCCGTCTTGGGCCGCATATTTAACGTGCTGGGCAAAACAATAGACGAGCTAGGGCCGGTTCAAGATGGTGAACGCTGGTCTATTTATCGTGATGCCCCAGCATTTATCGAACAAAAAATTGCAAACGATATCCAAGAGACCGGCATAAAAATAATTGATATCATGTGCCCCTACATTAAAGGATCCAAAATTGGATTGTTTGGTGGCGCGGGCGTCGGTAAAACAATTTTAGTACAAGAACTCATTCGCAATATCGCCATGGAACATGGTGGCGTTTCGGTGTTTACCGGTATCGGCGAACGTACACGCGAAGGAAATGAACTTTGGCTTGAAATGAAACGTTCGGGCGTTCTTGAAAAAACAGCACTCGTCTTTGGCCAAATGGGAGAGATGCCAGGTGCGCGATTACGCGTCGGCATGACAGGGCTCACCATGGCCGAATATTTCCGCGACAAAGAAAAGAAAGATGTCTTGCTCTTCATTGATAACATCTTTCGCTTCGTGCAAGCTGGCGCCGAAATTTCAACGCTTCTTGGCCGTTTGCCATCAGCCGTCGGATACCAACCAACGCTTGCAACTGAAATGGGCGCATTCCAAGAACGCATCACCAATACTATCAATGGTTCCATTACTTCAATCCAAGCCGTCTATGTTCCCGCCGATGATATCAGCGATCCTGCTTCTACAACCACCTTTATGCACTTAGATGCAAGCACCGTCCTTTCGCGTAAGCTCGTTGAACTCGGCAAATATCCTGCGATTGATCCATTACAATCAAGCTCTAAAGGCTTAACGCCTCAAATTGTAGGCGATGAACATTATCGTGTTTCACACACGATCCAGAATATTTTGCAACGCTATAAAGAGCTGCAAGATATTATTGCGATTCTTGGTATGGAAGAACTCTCAGAAGAAGATAAATTGCTCGTCAACCGCGCAAAAAAGATTCAGAACTTCTTAACACAACCGCTCTTTACCGCAGAGTTTGCAAGCGGACTATCAGGCAGATACGTACCTAAGAATCAAGCCGTTGCTGATTTTGCAACGATTATTAGTGGCGCCTGCGATAATTGGCCAGAACAAGCATTCTATATGGTTGGCACGCTGCAAGAAGCAAAAGAAAAAGCTGAAAAACTCAAAAAGGGCATTCATTAATGGATTTCACGATCATTAGCCCTTCGGGTAAGAAAACATATCCAATCAATTGGATAGAAATCAATACGCCCAAAGGGAACTATGTTATTCAACCGGGTCATGCGCCCATGATCATATCGCTTACCAAAAAGCGACCGCTGACTTTTGGTTTGAAAAACGGCAAACGTGAATCCATTATCATCCAAGAAGGCGTCATCTCCATCACCCGCACCTATGCGACTCTTATAACGAATCAAGATTTATGAAAACTGCACTTGGCACCATTGTGGCTGGATCACTGACCGAAGGATTTGTGATGCGCATCAATCCTCAGACTACCCTTGAGGAAATTAAAACCGGCAAGTTTGTTTCGATTATCGGCGCAAAACATACCTTCTTTTCCCTTATCACCGATTTAACGCTCGAAGTTTCGCATCCTGATATTTTGCTCTTTCCTCCCACGGAATCTGAGCCGCTCTTGAGTACAATGCTCAAACAAAAAGATATTTACGCAACGGCAAATCTGAAATTGATGCTCATGCTCAACCATGAAAAGAAACCAAGTCCGGTCAAAACTATTCCGCCCCATTTCTCAACCGTCTATGAAGCAACCAAGCAAGATGTTGCGCTGATTTTTGGTGATGAGAATGATGCAAGTAATAACTATTTCAATATCGGCAAACCGCTCGATATGAATACGCCCGTTTGCCTGAACTTGGAAAAATTAACCGAACGCAGTAACGGCATCTTTGGAAAGACAGGAACCGGTAAAACATTCTTAACGCGTCTTGTGCTCGCTGGCCTCATTAAAAATGATAAAGCAGTAAATCTTATTTTTGATATGCATAGCGAATATGGTTTGCAAGCGCGCAAAGAGGGAAAGGATGCATCATTTGTAAAAGGGCTTAAGACACTCTTTCCTGATAAAGTTGCAATATTTTCACTCGATCCTGATTCAACCCGCAGACGCGGCAGCAATCCGGATGTAGAGCTGGTGATTAGTTATCAATCAATCAGCGTTGAAGATATTCTTTCACTCGAACAAGAATTGAACTTACATTCGACCGCGCTCGAAGCTGCCCATTTGATCGCCGCTAAATACAAACAAGATTGGCTCTACGCGCTCCTGAATGCGGGAGATGATTTGGAAGAATTTGCAAAATCGCTCGGCGCACATCCTTCATCTATTGCAGCGCTCTATCGCAAGCTAAAACGCATCGAACGATTCCCTTTCTTTAAACCAACCGTTCCTGGCGGGGCCTATAAAGATGGATCCGATATTGATCGCATGATGGAATATATCGATAGAGGGATTAGTATCGTCATAGAATTTGGCAACCACACCTCAACCTTTGTCTACTTATTGATTGCCAATATTATTACGCGTAGAATCCACCATCAATATGTAGAAAAAACGGAAAAGTTCCTTGGTTCACAACGGGCTGATTTAGAACCGAAAAAGCTCATGATCACCATCGAAGAAGCACATAAATTCTTAAATCCGCAGGCCGCGCGTCAAACCATTTTCGGCACCATTGCGCGTGAAATGCGAAAATATTACGTCTCATTACTGGTCGTCGATCAACGTCCATCTGGAATTGATGCGGAAGTGCTTTCCCAAATCGGCACTAAAATTGTCGCGCAACTCAATGATGAAAAGGATATTCAAGCGGCACTAACTGGCATCAGCAATTCAAGCAGCTTGCGTACTATTCTTGCATCACTTGATAGCAAAAAACAGGCATTATTGCTCGGACACGCATTAACCATGCCCGTGGTAATCGAAACGCGTTCATATGATGAGGATTTCTATCGCGCTATGATGACTATTGAAAAGAAACAGATCGATGAGCTCATGAAAGAAATCTTTTAAAACTCATCGATCTGTAATACTTATTTTATACCAAGATAGTTTTTGGCCTTCTTGGCTGCATCGTTAGCCTGTTGTTTCGCTTTCTTAGCCGCTTCACTAGCCTTGTCAGCAGCGTCTGAAGCAAATGCTTCCGCTCTTCTTTTTGCTTCTTTAGCTATTTGTTTGCCTGCATCAATAGAGCGATCTACATCAGATAATCGCTGGTCGATAGAGAAGCCGAAAATCTTCTCGAATATCGCTGCATCAATATTGCTTGCCGCAATCTCTGCAGGATATTTGCCAGTCCAATCAGGCCATAAAGCATCCGTTGATATGCCCTGGAACATTGCTTTTACGGTAGATTTTTTCTTGCCTGAATATGGCTTAATGCTTACCAATGGCATTTCGAGTTCTGCTGGGGTCACTGAAACTTTACGCTCTTCAGCCGATTTTCTTCTACGTTCTGCGGGGGTTATGTCTGCAATAAGATTCTTGTTACCTTTATAGGTCTGTTTAATTTTATTGCATAGTTGCAGAATCTTGCGGCCAATCACATCATCATGCATATGAACGTGCAGATCATCTTTACCTCTCAATTTTCTCATGCGCACATTATAAAGATCGATGCCAGGAATTGGCGCATAGCGGCGCTTGAAATTAACTTGCCCTGCACCACCTGTTTGCACAAAATCATACTCAGAATAGAAGATCATCAAGGTATTAATGGCTTTACTATTGGGATAGTATCCTGAGGTATTATCGAAGACTTCTTTTTTTTCATTATAGCACATCACGGGAGTAGCAAGTTGGATTGCGAAATCTATTGTATGTTTATCATCTAAATCCTGACTCGCGACGTTCATCACGTTTCCGCCATGACTATGCCCACAGCAAATTACGTACGCATTAGGAAAGGCATCATATAATTGACGAATCGCCTCAGCCAGCTTTTTACCACCCTTTTTACGCGCATCATCACTCATGTTCCCGCTCCACCTGAATGAAACACGAATAGGAGCTTTTTCAGGATTGGTATTTGGGCCGAAGAAATCTTTAGGTACGTTTTCTATAAATTCATCTTCACCCCAGTAGATCATTTCTGGATCTTTACTATCGGTTTCAGATGAGAATGTTCCGTGCACGAGGATATAGAAAATTGGCTCTTCATCCGCTATCTCGATCTTTGCTGAATCGTGATATGGCTTTAACCCATAAAACTTATTGGGGCTCGGCACCGTTAGTTCTTTTGCTGTTAAACTCCAGAAATTTCCCAGCAATAATAGTGCGGAAAATATACGATATCGCATACATTGCATAGTACGCTCCTTCTGTAATGGTTAAATAAACATTTCAAAAAGAAGTTTCACATACCTCAAGAACATAAGGCAAGAATGTATGCATTAACTGGTATCTAGCCAGCTAATCCTGGCTCTTTTGCCACTACACACAAAGTATCGTTTTGCCATTCCTGGATTATGAGCTATATTGGAAATATCCAACCATTTTAAAGGTTTTATATGAATTATGGATTACAACTGCTTCTAATAGCCCTCGGCCTTGGCAGTATTACTTTTTGGATATATCAGCGCAAAGCTGAACTGCATACTCATCCGGATGCTTCCACCCTTATCGTGGGCACCAATGCAGAATATCCGCCCTTCACCTTCAAAAATCAGGACGGAGATATCGTTGGATTCGATATTGATATCGTCAAAGAGGTCGCAAAGCGTCTCAATAAAAAAATAGAACTCGAAGATATGTCATTCGCTGTGTTGATACCCAAACTCCAAATGGGATCCTTGCAGATCGTTGCCGCTGGCGCCTCTCCTTCACCTGAACGAGAAAGCCAAGTCTTTTTCACAAAGCCTTATTTAACCGACGATCCACTCGTTATCATCACCCGCGCTGATCATGCTCCGCTCACCTGCGTTGCTGACTTAACCGGCCAAGAAGTAATCGTCAATGATGGCTTTACCGCCGATCTTTATCTTTCAGGATTCACTGGCCCTATTATCACAAGGCTGCCGACCGTTGCTGATGCATTCTTAACGCTCATCAGCCAGCGCGCTGATGCGTTCGTCTCAGCACGCAGCTCAGTAGAACCATTCTTTGAACACGCTGATCGTTCAAAATTCAGAATCACGGAGCTATCAAATAAATTCGATTCATACGTTCTTATTATCTCACGTAGATATCCCGAACTGCTTACCCAAGTCCAGCACGCACTCGATGCCATGAAGCAGGACGGAACTATTGCCACCATACAACAAAAATGGAATCTTTCATGATTAATTTCGAACTCCTTTCAACCTACTCGAATGAATTTATTCAAGGCACCTTGCTCACGCTCAAAATTGCCAGTATCGGCTGCCTCATTGGCATCACCGGCGGCATTATACTCGGCCTTATTCAAGCGAATGTAAAAGGACCCTTTGCGTGGCTCGTTACCATTTATACCATCATCATCCGCGGCACGCCGATGCTTATTCAAATTATGTTCGTTTATTTCTTGCTGCCCGAATTGGGATTAAAACTCTCAGCTGTCTGGAGCGCCATCATAGCAATCGGGCTTAATAGCAGTGCATACGTCAGCCAAATTATTCGCTCTGGGATTAATACCGTCAGCGTTGGGCAACGCGAAGCGGCCTAT
>Ga0210395_10004081_pt1 | contig 11219 bp, 7 predicted proteins | sample IncBWH4OmetaG_FD_150861 | JGI IMG/M metagenome (GOLD analysis project Ga0210395, IMG submission 150861) | Forest soil microbial communities from Barre Woods Harvard Forest LTER site, Petersham, Massachusetts, United States - Inc-BW-H-4-O ...
GCCCGGGTTCGATGGTTGCGGCAACGTACCGCCTCTTTTGGGTAGGTTGCCGCAACCATCGACTAGGGCGCGGCCCAGCGCCGGGGCGGGACCCAGCACGGGGCGGAGCAGCCGGGGCGGGACCCAGCACGGGGCGGAGCAGGCGGGGCGGAGCGGCGGCAGGGGGCACCGGGGCAGGCTGGCCACGACAGACGGCGGGCCGGGCCCAAGCCCGCGCCATCCCGGGTCGGCGCGGCGGACGGGGCGGCGGCCAGGCGGACGGGGCACGGGACATTCCGGGCGTTCCGGGATGTCGCAGTGGGTTACCTGGGCTTATTGGGGGTAATCTCAGAGCGCAAGAGCCCCTGCCGCGCTTGCGCCTGAGCGGGGGCTTCATTTATGCGGGTCATGGAGGGGGATGAGCCCTATGCCCGCCATCGTGCTAGTCGGCGCCCAGTGGGGCGACGAGGGCAAGGGCAAGGCCACCGACCTGCTCGGCGACCGCGTCGATTACGTGGTCAGGTACCAGGGCGGGAACAACGCCGGGCACACGGTGGTGATCGGCGAGGAGAGCTACGCGCTGCACATGCTGCCGTCCGGGGTGCTGTCCCCGGAAGTCGTGCCGGTGATCGGCAACGGCGTGGTCATCGACCCGCAGGTGCTGCTGGACGAGATCGACGGCCTGGCCGAGCGCGGCGTCGACTGCTCCAAGCTGCTCGTTTCGGCCAACGCGCACCTGATCATGCCCTACCACCGGGCGCTGGACAAGGTGACCGAACGGTACCTGGGCAGCTCGCGGATCGGCACCACGGGGCGCGGCATCGGGCCCGCCTACGGCGACAAGATCGCCCGGGTCGGGATCCGCGTCCAGGACCTGTTCGACCCCGGCATCTTGCGCCAGAAGCTCGAGCTGGTGCTGCGGGATAAGAACCAGGTGCTGAGCAAGGTGTACAACCGCCGCGGCATCGACCCGGCCGCGGTGGCGGCCGACTACGAGCGCTATGCCGAACGCCTCCGCCCCTACGTGGCCGACACCGGGCTCGTGCTCGGCCAGGCCCTGGACCGGGGCGAGGTGGTGCTGCTGGAAGGCGCCCAGGCCACCATGCTCGACGTGGACCACGGCACCTACCCGTTCGTGACCTCCTCCTCGCCCACGGCGGGCGGCGCCTGCGTGGGCTCGGGCATCGGGCCGACCCGGATCTCCGACGTGATCGGCATCGTCAAGGCGTACACCACCCGGGTCGGTGAGGGCCCCTTCCCCACCGAGCTGCGCGACGAGACCGGCGAGTGGCTGCGCACGGCGGGCGCCGAGTACGGCGTGACCACGGGCCGACCGCGGCGCTGCGGCTGGTTCGACGCGGTCATCGCCAGGTACGCGACCCGGGTCAACGGCATCACCGGCTACTTCCTGACCAAGCTCGACGTGCTGTCCGGCCTGGACCAGGTGCCGGTGTGCGTGGCGTACGAGGTGGACGGGAAGCCGCAGCAGGAGATCCCGGTGACGCAGACCGACTTCCACCACGCGGTGCCGGTGTATGAGTACTTCGACGGCTGGGCCGAGGACATCTCGGCCGCCCGGACCCTCGCCGACCTGCCCAAGAACGCGCAGGCCTACATCGCGGCCGTCGAGGAGATGATCGGCGCCCCGGTGTGCGCGGTCGGCGTCGGCCCGCGCCGGGACCAGACCCTCCAGCTCCGGGATCTGCTGCAGTCCTGACCGCGCCGGTAGGCTCGCGGCGTGCGCATTCTCGTCATCGGCTCTGGTGGGCGTGAGCACGCCCTCGTCCGTGCCCTGGGCCTCGAACAAGCCAGCCTGCACGCCGCCCCGGGCAACCCGGGCATCGCGGCGGTCGCGGAGACCCACCCGGAGACCGCCGCGGTCCCGGACCAGATCCTGGCCCTGGCCCGCAAGCTCGGCCCTGACCTGGTGGTCATCGGCCCGGAGGCGCCGCTGGTCGCGGGGGCGGCGGACGCGCTGCGCGAGCACGGCCTGGCCTGCTTCGGGCCGGACGCCGCCGCCGCCCGGATCGAGGGCTCGAAGTCCTTCGCCAAGCAGGTCATGGCCGAGGCCGGGATTCCCACCGCCGCCTCGTTCACCTGCCGCACCGGCGCCGAGGCGGACCAGGCCCTGGCGGAGTTCGGGCCGCCGTACGTGGTCAAGGACGATGCCCTGGCCGCGGGCAAGGGCGTGCTGGTCACCACGGACCGCCAGGCCGCCGCGGCGCACGCGCGGGCGTGCGGCACGGAGGTCATCGAGGAGTACCTGGACGGCCCCGAGGTGTCGCTGTTCGCGGTCACCGACGGGATCACGGCCGTGCCGCTGCTGCCCGCCCAGGACTTCAAGCGGGCCGGCGACGGCGACCAGGGCCCGAACACCGGTGGCATGGGCGCCTACGCCCCGCTCCCCTGGGCCCCGGCGGACCTGGTCCAGCAGACGATGGCCCAGGTCGTGCAGCCCGCGGTCGACGTCCTGCGGCGCCGCGGCACGCCCTACCGCGGCCTGCTGTACGCCGGCCTGGCCCTGACCAGCGCAGGCGTCCGCGTGGTGGAGTTCAACGCCCGGTTCGGCGACCCGGAGACCCAGGTGGTGCTGGACCGGCTCGCGAGCCCGCTCGGCCCGCTGCTGCACGCGGCGGCCACGGACGACCTGGCCGGCGCGGCGGCCCTGGAATGGCGGCCGGGCGCGGCGGTGGTGGTGGTGATCGCCGCCGACGGCTATCCCGCCGCCCCGGTCAAGGGGGACCAGATCAAGATGGCGGCCGAACGGTCCGGGGTAGCCGCGGCCGGCGACGCAACCGCCTACCTGCTGCACGCGGGCACGGCGCGGGACGCGGACGGCCACCTGATCTCGGCGGGCGGCCGGGTGCTGAACGCGGTCGGGTCCGGCCCGGATGTGGCCGCGGCCCGGGCCGCGGCCTACGCGCTGGCCGGGACCGTGCAGATGCGGGGCGGCTGGTACCGGCAGGACATTGCCGCACGGCTGTGACTGACGAGGCCAGCGCGATGGAGGAGGCTGCCGGCAAGCGGATCGTGGCCGGAGCCGAGGAAGGCACCGCGGGCCGAGCCGAGGAGGAGGCCGGGGGCCGAGCCGAGGAGGAGGCCGGGGGCCGAGCCGAGGAGGAGGCCGGGGGCCGAGCCGAGGAGGAGGCCGCGGACGCAGCTGAGGAAGGGGCCGCGGGCGGGGCCGAGGAGCCGCTGCGGGTCAGCACGCTGGAGCTGTTCTTTGACCTGGTCTTCGTGTTTGCCATCACCCAGCTCACCGGGGTGCTGGCCCGGGACCTGACGCTGGCCAGCGCGGCCCGGGTGCTGCTTATTTTCGGGGTGCTGTGGTGGATGTACGGCGGCTACGTCTGGCTGTCCAACACCCGGCCTCCGGCCCAGCCCCCGGAACGCCTGCTGCTGCTGTGCGGCATGGCCGGCTTCCTGATCGTGGGCCTGGCCATCCCCGGTGCGTTCGGCCGGGACGGCGTGGCGCTGGGCCTGGGCTACCTGCTCCTGGTGGCGGTGCACGCCTGGCTGTACCACCGGGTCAACGCGAACATCCTGCGGGTCGTGCCGTTCAACCTGGCCGCGGCGCTGCTCATCATCGGCGCCGGGCTGGCCGGCGGGGCGGCGGCCTACGGGCTGTGGCTGGCCGCGCTGGCCGTGCTGGTGGTCTCCCCGCTGATCTTCGGTGTCCGCGGGCGGTTCGCGGTCCGGCCCGATCACTTCGCCGAACGGCACGGCGCCCTGGTCATCATCGTGTTCGGCGAGTCGGTGGCCGATATCGGGATCGGCACCGAAGGCCACGCCATCACCGTCTCGCTGGTCGTCTCGGCCGTGCTGGGGCTGGCGCTGGCCGCCGCGCTGTGGTGGTCGTACTTCGGCGTGGGCGACGACGAGAACGCCGAGCGCGCCCTGCGCCAGGCCGATCCCGCGGTCCGGCCCGGGCTGGCCCTGGCCGCCTTCTTCTACGCCTACATCCCGATCCTGCTCGGCATCGTCACCATGGCCGCCGCCCTCAAGCGGGCCATCGGCGAGGCCGGCGCGACGCTGCCGTACCCGGCCTGCCTGGCCCTGGGCGGCGGGGTGGCCCTCTACCTGGCCGGCGACGCGGCCTTCAGGCGGGTGCTGCGGATCGGCGGTCAGCGCTCGCGGATCCTGGCCGCCGCCGCGTCGCTGGCCGTAACGGCGGTCGGCGTGACGATCAGCGTGGCCGCCGAGATCGCGCTGCTGGCCCTGATCGTGGCCATCGCGCGGGTGAACCGGCGGCACCCGGATAGCGTAAAGGCATGATCGAGCGGTACACGCTGCCCGAGATGGGGCGGCTCTGGAGCGAAGCGCACAAGTACGAGCTGTGGTGCCGGGTCGAGCGCCTCGTCCTGGAGGCGCACGCCCGGGCGGGCACGGTGCCTGCGGACAGCGTGGAGCCGGTTCGTTCGGCCCCTGCTCCCACTCCCGAGGCGGTAGCCGCGGTGGAGGCCGTCACCGATCACGACGTGATCGCCTTCCTGACCGCCTGGGCCGACAACACCACGCCCCGCTCGGCCGCCGCCTGGGTGCACTACGGCATGACCTCCTCCGACCTGCTCGACACCGCGCTGGCGGTACAGCTGGCCGAGGCCAGCGACCTGCTGATCGCCAAGGCGACCCGGCTGGTGGCGGTGCTGCGGGACCACGCCATGGCGCACCGGGACACGCTGCGGGCCGGCCGGACTCACGGCGTGCACGCCGAACCGGACACCTGGGGGCACCGGGTGGCCGACTTCGCCTTCGGCCTGGCCCGCAGCCGGGACCGGATCGCCCGGGCCCGGGAGGCGGTGGCGGTCGGCAAGCTGTCCGGGCCGGTGGGCAGCTACTCCAACATCAACCCGGCCATCGAGGCCGAGGTCATGCCCGCCCTGGGACTGCGGGCCGCGGACGTGGCCAGCCAGGTCGTGATGCGGGACGGCATCGCCGAGTGGGTCAGCGCCCTGGCCGTGGCCGCCACGGTGTGCGAGGCGGTAGCGCTCGAGGTCAGGCACGGGCAGCGGACCGAGGTGCGGGAGCTGGCCGAGCCGTTCCGTTCGGGCCAGAAGGGCTCCTCGTCCATGCCGCACAAGAAGAACCCGATCCGCTCGGAGCGGATCTGCGGGCTGGCCCGGGTGGTGCGCGGCTACGTGACGCCGGTGACCGAGGGCATCCCGCTGTGGCATGAGCGGGATATCTCACACTCGTCCGTGGAGCGGATCGCGCTGCCCGACGCCGCGATCGCCACCGACTACCTGCTGCACCTGACCACCGGCCTGGTCGAGGGGCTGACCGTCGACGCGGCCCGGATGCGGGCCAACCTGGACTCGACCGGGGGCCTGATCTACTCCTCGGCCGTGCTGCTGGAGCTGGTCAGCAGCGGCCTGGCCCGGGAGGACGCGTACGCCCTGGTGCAGGCCGCGGCCATGGACACCTGGAACAGCGGGACGCCGTTCCGCGACACCCTGCGTAAGCAGGCAGCGACACGTGGTCAGCAGCTCGACGAGGCCGCCCTCGAGCCGGTCTTCCAGCCGGATCGGTACACGACGCGGCTAGGTCCCGTCTTCGAGCGCCTCGCCCGGCTAAGCTGACCCCCATGACTCCGGGACCCGAGACGAGCTACCGCGTGCGGGGCGGCGCCCCGCTGCACGGCACGGTCTTCATTCAGGGCGCCAAGAACGCCGCCCTGAAGATGATCGCCGCCTCGCTGCTGACCGCCAACGGCCACACCGTGCTGCGCAACGTGCCGCCCATCGAGGACGTACGCCGGGCCGTCGAGCTGGCCCAGGCGATCGGGGCCCGGGTCGAGTTCCACGAGCTGGAAAGGACGCTGGTCGTCGACGCGTCCCGGCTGACCAGCCCGGTGCTGCCGGCCGAGATCGCGCGGCGGTTCCGCGGCTCGGTGCTGTTCGTGCCTGCCCTGCTGCACCGGTTCGGCGAGGCGGTCATCGAGGGCGTCGGCGGCTGCAACCTGGGCAGCAGGAACCTGGACTTCCACTACCGGGGCTTCGCCCGGCTCGGCGCGGTCGTCGACGAGGGCGAAACGGTCATCCACATCAAGGCCAGCAAGCTGCAGGGCGCGCACCTGTACCTGGACACGCCGTCGCACACCGGGACCGAGAACCTGATCATGGCGGCGTCGCTGGCCCCGGGCCGGACCATCATCGACAACACGGCGCAAGAGCCCGAGGTGCTCGACGTCATCGCGTTCCTGACCAAGATGGGCGCGCGGATCACCGGCGGCGGCACCGGCTTCATCACCGTGCACGGCGTCGAGGAACTGACCGCGGTGGAGCACACCGTGATGGCGGACCGGATCGACGCGGGCGTGTTCGCCATGGCGGCGGCCATCACCGGCGGCGAGCTGCATCTGGTCGGGGCGTCGCTCGAGCACTTCGGCGTGGTCCGCTGGAAGCTGGAGCAGATGGGCGTGGAGTTCGGCAGCAACGGCGCCGTGGTGTCGGTGCGGATGGACCGGCCGCCGCGCCCGATCAACGTGATCACCAGCCCGTACCCGGGCTTCGCCACCGACCTGCAGTCGCCCATCATGGCCCTGGCCTGCCTGGCCGAGGGCGCCTCCTACATCCGCGAGACCATCTTCGACGGGCGTTACACGCTGGTCGCCGAGCTGAACAAGATGGGCGCCAAGGTCGAGTTCGACGGCAGCGCGGCCATCGTGCACGGCCCGACCACGTTCAAGGGCGCCGAGGTGGTGGCCCACGACCTGCGCGGCGGCATGGCGCTGGTGCTGGCCGGCCTGGCCGCCGAGGGCGAGACGATCATCACGCCTGGTTACCCGATCGACCGCGGGCACGCCAGCATCGCCAAGCGCTTCAACGCCCTCGGCGCCGATATAAGTAAGTGCTAGCAGCGGTAGGGGAGGGCGTGGGCTACCTCGAGGAAGTCGTCGTTGGCTTCGGGGTCGCCGATGCTGATCCGGGCGCCGTCGTCGGCGAAGGGGCGGACGGCGATGCCGGCTTCGCTGCAGCTGGCGGCGAAGTCCATGGTGCGGGGGCCTAGCCGGAGCCAGACGAAGTTGGCTTCGGTGGGCGGGACGGTCCAGCCGTCGGCGATCAGCGCCTCACGCACCCGGGTCCGTTCCTTGACGGTGAACTCGACCCGGGCGAGCAGTTCGTCCTCCGCGGCCAGCGACGCGATGGCGGCGGCCTGCGCGAGGCGGTTGACGGTGAACGGCAGCATGGTGGCGCGGGCGGCCGCCGCCACGGGCTCGTGCGCGATCATGAACCCGGTCCGCAGCCCGGCCAGGCCGTAGGCCTTGGAGAAGGTGCGCAGCACCGCGACGTTGGGCCGGTCCCGGTACATCTCGATGCCGTCGGGCACCGCCTCGTCCCTGATGTACTCGCGGTAGGCCTCGTCCAGCACGACCAGGCAGTCGGCGGGCACGCGGTCCAGGAACGCCTCGAGCTCGTCGGCGCGGACCACGGTGCCGGTCGGGTTGTTCGGATTGCAGACGAAGATGAGCCTGGTACGCGGGGTGATCGCGGCCGCCATCGCGTCCAGGTCGTGCGTCTCGTCCTGCAGCGGGACCAGCACCGACTCCGCCGCGGCCAGCGCGGCCAGCGTCGGGTACGCCTCGAAGGAACGCCACGCGTACATCACCTCGGCGCCGGGCTCGCCGATCGCCTCCAGGAGCTGCTGCGTGACGCCTACCGAGCCGCACCCGACCGCGACGTGCCGGGCCGGTACGCCGAACCGGTCCGCGATCGCCTGCGTCAGGGCCACCGCGCCGTTGTCCGGGTACCGGTTGACCGTTCGCGCCTCTTCGGCGATGACCTCTATCACCGAGGGCAGAGGCGCGAACGGGCACTCGTTGGACGAGAGCTTGTGCGACTTCCCTGCGGCGCTGACCGGAGTCCGGCCCGGCCGGTAAGCGGGAAAGCCGTCAAGCACGGAACGGAAACGTGGTGACGCGTCAGTCATGCCACCAGTTTCGCATTACAACGGTTAAGGCTGAGCCAGCGCCTGGCTGGCGTGGGTGAAGGACTCCAGGGCCAGCTGCTTGACGCCCGCCTCGGACGCGTCGGGGCCGACCATGGTGATCGCGCCGACAAAACCGGCGCCCCGGTAGACAATCGACCACACGTCAACCTCGGCGTACCCGGCCGCCTTGACGTTCAGCGCCCGCGCCTGGCTGGCGATCCCGGACAGCGAGGATTCCCGCACCGAGTAGTTGAACGTCTTGCCGTCTACGGTGGCGCTGTAGTGTTCGCACCCGGCCGGCAGGCTGTCCGCGAGAGCGGACGTGGCCAGGTCGGGGGTGGCCGATACCAGTACTTCGGACACGCCGTCGCGGCCGACCCGGAACGTCACCACGGACGCGGGGGCGTGGGTGAACGACGCCGAGTTGAACCCGGTCGAGCTGGCCGTGGCGCACTTGGACGGGGTGACCTTCACGCCGTTCATGGTCGACTTGCTGGTCGCCACGTCCGGCAGCGAGCCGTAGTCGCCGGCTTCGGCGGCCGCGGCCGGCTTCTCTCCGTTGACCTTGTCCAGCAGCGCCGAGCGCAGCTGGACCGAGGTGTAGGGGATCGGCGTGACCGCGGAAGTTCCCCCCAGCGTGCCCGCCGGGGGGGTGGAGCTGGCGGACCCGCCGCCACAGCCAGTGACGGCCGCGGCGCCGATCAAGGCCAACGCGGAAGTGGCCAGCACGGATCGCTGCCAGTGACGATCGGACATGGATAAACCCTTCTAACGCTCCGAAATTATCTAGCTTCGAAGCGTGAGAATAGTCTACGTCCAGTGATCGCTAAGGGACTTTACGTAAACAAGTCAGCTGGCCTTGTTGATTACCCAGTGTAGTCAACTGAGAGGGCGGCGTGGCCCGCGCGGCCGTCTTCCACGGGGCGTGGCGGGCGCTCGGCGGCGCCTGGCGATACGGCGGGCGGCTCGTGGGTGAAGCGCTGGCTACGGGGTAGTCCTTCCCAGGTAGGCCACGATGACCCGCAAGCTCGTCGCGCCGGGGCCGCCGGTTACGCCGGCGCCGGCCCGAGGTGGTATGAAGTCTCTGGCGCCCAAAACAGCATGACCCAGATGAAAGGCGCAGATGGTGGCCACGCGTAAGGCAGCAGCCCTGCTCGAGAGGAGCGGCGGCCTGCCCGATACCTTCTGGTACTCGACAAAACGCAGGTTCCTCGGGCCGCCTCTGGTCAACCAGGATCTGGGCGAGCAGCGGCTGTCCAAGCCGCTCGCGCTCGGCGTGCTGTCCCCGGACGGCATCTCCTCCTCCGCGTACGGCACCGAGGAAATCCTCATCGTGCTGGTGCCCGCGATGGGCGTGGCCGCGTTCAGCCTGATCCTGCCCATGACACTGGTCATCTTGTTTGTCATGGTGCTCGTGCTGCTGTCCTACCGCGAGATCGTGATGGTCTACATCAGGCCCGGCGGCTCGTACGTTGTGGCCCGGGAGAATTTCGGGCCGCGCATCGCCCAGGTCTGCGCGGTCGCGCTGCTCATCGACTATGTGGTAACCGTGGCGGTCCAGATCGCGGCCGGGACCGCCGCGGTGGCCTCCGCCTTCCCGGGGATCGGCCCCTACAAGCTCGAGATCTGCGTCGGCGTGGTCCTGCTCATGTGCTTCGGGAACCTGCGGGGTCTCAAGGAGGCGGGCCGGTCCTTTGCGGTGCCGACCTACCTGTTCGCGGGCTCGGTCATCTTGATGATCATCGTCGGGCTGATCCGCGAGATGCTGGGCAACCTGCGGCCCGTCGACCCGCACACGCTGCACGGTACCTACGCTCTCGGCTCCGGCTCGGCCGGGCTGATCACCGGCGTGATGATCTTCACCCTGCTCCGCGCGTTCGCCAACGGCGGCGCGTCGCTGACCGGCATCGAGGCGGTCTCGGACGCCGTGGGCGCGTTCCGTCCGCCCGAGGGCCGGAACGCGCGCCAGGTGCTCATGGCCGAGGGTGCGATCCTCGGCACCCTGGTGGCGGGCATCTCCTGGCTGGCGCACGCCACGCACGCCACGCCGTACAAGCTCGGCTACCCGACCGTGCTGGCCCAGGAGGCCAAGCTCATCTTCGGGACCACCTTCGTGGGGCAGGCTCTTTTCTACCTGGTCCAGGCGGCGACCATGCTCATCCTGTACACCGGCGGCAACACCAGCTTCAACGGGTTCCCGTTCCTGACCAGCTACGTGGCGGGCGATTCGTTCCTGCCCCGGTGGCTGCTCAAGCGCGGGCACCGGCTGGTGTTCTCCAACGCCATCATCCTGCTGACCATCACGTCCGCGGCGCTGCTGATCATCAAGGACGCGGACGTCAACAACCTGGTCCCGCTGTACGCCATCGGCGTGTTTACCGCCTTCTCGATGGCTGGTTTCGGCATGGCCAAGTACCACAGCAGGCACCGGACGCCGGGCTGGCGGCGCCGGATGATCATCAACTTCTCGGCCGGCGTGATGACCGTGATCGTGGTGGCCATCTTCGCGGTCGTGAAGTTCACCGAGGGCGCCTGGGTGGTCGTCGTCCTGTTCGTCGTGCTGGTCCCGGCGCTGATCAGGATCAACCGCGGGTACGCGGCTGAGTCCGAGGTGCTCGAGACGATCAGCGAGAGCCAGCCGCCGCCCGCGCCGCACTACAGCCGGCGCACCGTGTTCGTCTTCGTGGACGGCTTCGACCTAGCCACGCTGGCCGCGCTGCGCTACGCGCGGAGCCTGCGGCCCACCAGCCTGCGGGCGGTGCACTTCGTCATCGACAACGTCCAGGCCGACAAGCTCCGGCAGAAGTGGACCCGGGCCGACCGGGGCGTTCCGCTGGACTTCATCGACGTGGCGGACCGCCGGCTGACCCGGGCCGCGGCCGAGCTGGTCGAGCAGGAGACCGCCGACCCCGAAACGCACGTGACCGTGGTGCTGCCCCGGCGCAGCTACTCCGCGCTGCTCGGCCGGCTGCTGCACGACCGGACCGCGGACAAGATCGCCGCGGTGGTGAGCCGGCTCCCGCGCTCGGCGGCCACCATCGTGCCCTACGACGTGGAGAGCCGGGTTCGGGTGCTGCAGGAACGCCAGGCCGCGAAGATCGCCGCCAAGGAGCCCGACCGGTCGACCAGGTCCGGTGAGGCGGAGGTGGCGGCCAAGCACAGCATGGACGGCGGGGCGGCTGCGCCGGCCAGGGCCGCGGATCCGGCCCGCAAGAACGGCCGGCGCGCACGCGTGGATGGCGACGCGGCACCCCTGGCCCCCGGCATCACGTCCATCGGCTCGCTGACCAAGCCGGGCCGGGCCAGCGTGG
>Ga0210395_10004082_pt1 | contig 11219 bp, 12 predicted proteins | sample IncBWH4OmetaG_FD_150861 | JGI IMG/M metagenome (GOLD analysis project Ga0210395, IMG submission 150861) | Forest soil microbial communities from Barre Woods Harvard Forest LTER site, Petersham, Massachusetts, United States - Inc-BW-H-4-O ...
AACTGGGACCAGATTGTCGATGCCATGACAAGCACGACCAGCGCCAACGCCCACTGCATCGCGCCAAGCCAGCGTAGGATGCGTTGGGCATGGCGCAGGAGGAAGAAGGCGATTGCTCCGTCGACAATGAGCTGAGAGATGATTCCACCATAAAAAGTAAGAGCCGAGGCGGGAGTATGCGTCGACTCAAGCGCCTGGTTGGGCGCGATGAAAGGGATCGCCCCCTGCATGGCAAAAAATGCAAGAATCGCCGCGCATCCAAGATCTTCAAGGCTTACCCCGCGCATCGCAGTCCTGTTCCTGGATCAGTGTCCCGCATAGATCAGCGCCGAGCTGGTCGCGGCGACGATTGAGTTTGTGCCCATCAGGATGTTTTTTCCAAAGCTGAATGGGATATAGATCACGTCGTCGGCCTGCAAGAGTTGATCCGGCGCTTTACCCTGCTGCATGACGCCGTTCTGTTCACACCAGAGGCCATGGCGATTGCTTCCAGAACCGTAAGCCGCGAATTGTTCTGCATCAGATAGCCGCCGGGTTTCCCAACATCGCCCAGCACGTACACGATGCCGGCTTTCGGCACCAGGATTTTGTCCCCAGGAAATATCTCAACGTTGGCGTTCAGCGCGTCCTCGGGTCGATTGGATAGAAAGACCTCTTCTAATCCGTGCGTATTGCCTCCTCGCTCGACCGTGATGTGACGATCGGCCATATCCGTCAACCCGCCGGCCATCGCAATTACGTCAACCATGCTGCGCTTCGTGGAGATGGAAATCACTCCCGGTCTCACTACCTGGCCTAATACCGCGACTGGCTGCGTGGCGAACTCCTCAACGAAGACTGAAACATCGGGATGTTTCAGGAACTGGCCTTCTACATACTTGCCGGCAATCGCGATTGCGGCATCTGCCGCGCTGAAGCCGCACACCTGAACATTGCCGATCAGGGGCAGCGTCACCTCGCCTGAATCGCGTACGCGCACCTGTTGTGTAAGATCGGACTCACGAAGCACAGTAACGCGCAGCAGATCTCCCGGGCCGATCAGCAGGCTCTCGTGGGTTTCACTCACATTGGTCTGCGCGAGGGACGGGCCAGCGCTGCAAACCAACGTTGTTGCCAGAAGACCAACGCAGACACTCCTAAGCACTCGCACGCCTCTTCCTCCTTGATCCAGCGACGGGTCTGTTTGCCAAGCTCTTGAACCCGTAGTATTCGTAGTAATCCGCTGATTCGGCGGAGACTCCGTTGAGAACCGCACCCAAAACCGAATGCTCAGGAAGCTGCTGCTGAATGAGCTGATGACTCCGTTGAATAGCCTGACGAGACGTGAAGCCGTGGCGAGCGACCAGCAGCGTTGCGTCGCACATTCTTGAGAGAACCCGGGCGTCGGTCACGGGGAGAACCGGCGGACTATCCAGCAGGATAAAGTCGTACTGCGTTCGCCAGCCGACCAGCAAATCGCTCATCCGCTTCGACCCCAGCAGCTCGGACGGAAACGCCGGTGTCGCGCCACCGCAGAGCATCGACAACGCAGGCAATTGCGGGTGCTTATACACCACAGGCGAAACACCGTCGGCCAGAACCGCGCCCAGACCCGCGGCGTCGTTCAGGCCTAATTGCGCGTGCAGTACCGGACAGCGCAAATCGGCGTCTACCAACAGCACGCGAGCGCCCGATTGCGCCAACACTCCGGCGAGGTTCGCCGTGAGCTTGCTCTTCCCTTCGCCGGCTACTGAACTGGTGACCAGCACCACCTGCGGTGGCTGCCCATCGCGCAAGAGCTGCAGCGAAGTCCGCAACGAACGCAGCGCCTCCAGAAACGGCGCCGCATCATATCTCGTGGATTCGCGTCTGGTGAAAGCGCGCGAAGCCGGAGACAACGGACCCAATTCGTGCTCCATGCCATTTCTGCCCGGTGAACTCGAATGCAACCACCGCGATCGCCAACCGAGCCCCTCGAGGCTGGGAACCACGCCAAGCAGAGGACCGCCCAGCATAAGTTCCATTTCTTCGAGGGAGCGCACACTATGGTCGTGAAACTCACGAACCAGCGCAGCGGTGCAGCCGACGAAAAGACCTGCGACCAATCCTGCCGCGTAATAGAGAGGCACATTCGGGCTATGAGGGCGATTGGTCGGCGGCACGCGTGCGGGATTCACGACGACCAGGTTTGTCGACTTCAACCCTTCGAGCACGCCCGCCTGCTTCAGCTTCGCCAGCAATCCCTGATAAATGTTGCGGCTGCCATCGGCTTCCTGCCTGGCCAGACCGTAGGCGATCGCCTTGTCGTTCGCCTCGTTGGCAAGCGCTTTCTGCTTTTCGAAAGAGTGGCGCGCGGAGCTTTCGGCCCTGCTGGCCATTTCATAGTCCGTCCGCGAGCGTTCCCCGATCCGGCGCACTTCCTCATAGATTGACTTCTCAATCCCATCGAGCTGAGCGTGCAGCTCGGCGAGGCGTGGATACGCCGCCCCATACCTCGTATCATCTTCGGCAATTTCGGCTCGAAGGGTCGCCTCCTGCCCACGCAGTGTCTGAATGAGTGCAAGCGAGTTTGTCGTCGCCGGAGTTGCACCGGCTCCCGCGTTCCCGGCAAGGCCGGATATCAACTCCGGATCGCCGACTTGCGAAATGCGGTAGACGGCTTCCTTCAGAATGCGATTCGATTCGGCGACGGCGAGCGTTTCATTCAAGGTCTCCAGGCGCGCCAAGACTATATTGTGGGACTCATCGTCGCCAAACATGCCAGTCTCGCGCTGCAGCCGGATCGCCTTTTCCTGCAAGGCTTCTGTCTGCTTCTTCAGCCCGGTCAGCTGATTGCCGAGCCACGTCGATGCCTGCACGGTCGCGTTGAATCGCGCCTGGAATGTGTAGTCCATCAGCGCCTGGACGAGGCGGTTTACCACCATTGAAGCAAGCCGCGGATCGGGGTCCGAATAGTTGACTTCGATGAGGCGGGTACCCGGTACGGGCGCAACTTTCAGATGACTTGCGAAAATCTTCAGCACGACATACCGGCGGTTCGGCGCGTCATCGAGCGCCACGCTCATCGGCTCTACAGGCTTTTTCCAAAACAACACCCAGGCGGGGATCGAGATTCCCGATTTATGCTGGGGATAATAGTCTTCCGTCGTCTCTAACTTCAGGTCCTTGATCACGTCGAGGGCGAGCGTATTCGACTCGAGAATGTTTGCCTCTGTCTCCAGCGTCATGCTGTAGTCGAGAGAGTCAGCATCTGCGTTGGAAGAGTCGCCCATCACGCTGCTCTCAAGCCCGAACACACCCGGCGATTCCTTCTGAACCTCGATTTCACTGGTCGACTGATACCGAGGTGTTGCGAGCAGACAATAAACAGTCACCAGCAGAAGCATTCCGCCCACAGACCAGATTAGAAACACGCGCCTGCGCCCGAAGACGCTAAACAAATCTCCGAGCGTCCATTCCTTGCGCTCCGCGGCGCTGAGATCTTCCACCTCCAGCACCCGCAACTTTGAAGCCGTCTTCATGACTTACTCTCTCTTCATGCGTTCCGCATCAGAACCACGGAGCCATCGAAGTCAAAGGTGAAATCCATCTCGCTCAACCCCGCACGCGTCATCGAATCACGCAACCGGCGGCGATCCTCCGTCTGAAAAAGGAAGAAACCGCCGCCGCCAGCGCCTACCAGTTTTCCACCGGTAGCACCGCCTTCCTTCCTTGCCAACGCATAGAGCTCGTCAATACGGTCAGAACTCATTCCCACAGACCTGCCCCGCTTATTAAGCCAATGCTCGTGCATGAGCCCGCCTAGCTCCGCCGTCTTTCCTGCCTCCAGCAGGCTCCGAATCTCCCTGCCCAGTTGCTTGGTAAAGTGGAGAGCGCTCAGCATCTGCGCGTCGCGCTCCTGAGAGCGCTCTTTCTGGTCATTCAGCAGGGTCGAAGCAGCGCGTGTGTGACCCACGAAAAAAAAGCATGAGCGAATCGCGCAGTTCGCGAATGGCTGCCTCTCCGATCTTCAGCGGCTCAACTGTGACCCGGTCGTCCTGGTGATACTCCTGGCACAACAGGCCTCCATACGCCGCGATGTACTGGTCCTGCTTGCCCACTGGCTCACCGAGGCGATTCATCTCCACATCGACTGCCTCGCGCGCCAGCGTCTCCGCGGTAACCCATTCGCGTTTGTACGCATGCAGCGCGTGCATCAGACCCACAAGAAATGTTCCGGACGACCCGAGTCCGGTTCCTGCCGGCACGTCGGCGAGACTTACGATTTCAAGGGGCATTGAGACGTCATGCATCTCGATGGCCTCGCGCATGAGCGGATGCCGGATCCCGGCACGCGTCTCAGCGTGTTCCATCTCCGAATATTTCAGGAAATATCCCGGCAAGAAGCTCCTGTTGATCGTGATATAGACGTGCTTCGAAATCGCAGCGGAAAGGACGAAGCCTCCGAACTCGCGATAGTACGAGGGGAGATCGGTTCCGCCGCCACCGATCGAGATCCGTAGTGGAGTGCGTGTCATGATCACGCCCCAACTCCGTAGGGTCCGCGGCGTGCATACACGCTCGGCTCCAGTGCTGTAGCACTCAGCCGCGCGGATAGAAACGCATCCGTCTCCTTCAGCCCCGATGGCGAACCGATCTCGTAGAAACGATCAGTGACTTCATATCCTGCCAGCGCTCCCTGCTCCACCAAGCGACTCTGCAGCTCTGACAGATCGAAAACCGTAGTGCCCGACCATTGGCGGAAAACCTCAGCGGAGAATAGGCCCAGGCCATAATCGATGTGTCGCATACCAGGCGCATGCGCGTACTTGTCATAGCGCACGATCCGTCCGCCGGCAAACTCGACATTGCTCGCGTCCCAGTGATTGCGATTCGCAAACAACGTCATCAATGCTGGCTGGCCCGATCGATGAAATGCCTCCAGCACCGGGGCGAACGGCGCAGTGAGGTAGCTGTCGCCATACATTACCCAGAAGTGCGGCCCCAGCAGATTCAGGGCCCGGCGGATCGCTCCTCCCGTGCCCAGCAAACCAGGACTGTCGTAGGAATAGCGAACGGAGCAGCCGAAGCGGTTTCCATCGCTCACGAAACTCTCGATCTGTTCGCCGAGATGACCGCAGCAGATCACGATGTCCTGCACACCATGATCCGCAAGCAACCGAAGCTGATGCGCGATGAAGGGCTCACCTGCTATCTTCAACAGCGCCTTGGGCACACTTGCCGTGGCCGGGCGCAGTCGCGTGGCCAGCCCTCCGGCCAGCAGCGCCAGGGGTAGCACGCCTTCACTGCGCGAATGTGCGTTCATCTGCGATCAGCTCCTTCAGCGATCGATACATTGCCTCGCGGCTATTCATTTTTGGCTGCCAGTCGAGTGAACGGATTCGCCGGGTATCCAGCCGTACCACCGGTACATCGCCCTTCCAGCCGCGATCTCCGCCCGTGTACTCGAAGCGCGGCTTCTCGCCCAGTCCGAGGCATTCCACCGCCATCTCTGCGATCTCGGTTACTGTCACCGCGTCATCGGTCGCCACGTTGAAGATGGCGAAGCCCGCCTTTACTTGCTCATCTGCAGTCAGTACCGCCTCGACTACATCGGAGACGTGTATGTAGGGTTTGCTTTGCTCGCCGTCTCCGAGAACACGGAGACACTTCGGATCTGCGCCCAGCCGGCGCACCAAATCGAAGCCAACGCCGTGTGTCTGTCGCGCTCCCACCACATTGCCGAAACGAAACGCACAGGCTGTCAGCCCAAACATCGCGCAGTAGCTGGCGATCAGCGCTTCTCCTGCCAGCTTGCTCGCGCCGTACGTCGATACGGGTCGCAGGGGACCATGATCTTCGGCCAGTGCCGTGTCACCCATGTCGCCGTAGACGCCGCTGCCCGAAGCGTAGAGCAGGCGAGCGACCCCAGACTTGCGCGTGGCCTCCACCACGTTGTTCGTCAATAAAGTTCCCTGGTAAAAGTCGATCTCCGGCTCCGTTGCGGCCCGTGAAATATCGGGGTTCGAGGCCAGGTGAATCACCACATCGTGGTCGCCCATGGCTGCAGTCAGCGCATTCAGGTCATTGACGTTGCCCCGAAGCACCCGCAACCGCTCATCGTTGCGTGCGCGGTGTTCCTCGAAATGCCATTCACGACCAGAAGAGAAGTTGTCGAAGATCGTCACTTTGCGCGTTGCGTCCGACCGCAGCAATCTGTCGGTAAAGTGACTCCCGATAAACCCCGCTCCCCCAGCCAGGAAGTAACTCTTCCCGTGAATTATTTCGAGAGATCCATTCAAAATCGCTTGTGCTTTCCTCAAAGAATTTTGCTCGCGCCTTTCCTCACCTTGAAGCCCACTCGCAGGGTCTTCATTGCATCACTCCTGAAGACACTCAGCCACACCCCACCCGCACCCCCTCCCGTGGGAAACCTACTTGTGCCTGAGGTTCAAGAACTATGAACCTGAACAGCCAACTGTTTCTGATGAATTTGGGAAACGGTAGCATCCCGTTCCGAAATAGGACAGATTACCTAAGTTATGAATCGGTGCTACTTGCGCGTTGACGCGAGTCCGCTCAAGACTGCTATATGTGCACAGCATTCAACTACAACGCATTCCCGGAACTTAGTCGCCCTGCGAAAGCATCACCTCAGAGCTTGCCTCTGCGTTGATGCTTTCGAGTAGACACAACAAGGTCGTAGCTAGATTGACCATGAGATTGTGAGGAGCCTTGGGATTCAACACTCTTGTTACTGTAGGGCTGCCTGTTTACAACGCAATGCCATACCTGCCCGAGGCAATGGAGAGTCTGCTAGAGCAGACAACATCCGGTTTCGAAATCCTTGCAATTGTTGACGGCGCCACTGACGCGAGCCTGGACTACCTGCAGTCCATTCGCGATACACGGCTGCGAATTATTACTCAACCCAACCTCGGCGTAACGCGAACGCTTAATCGGATGTTGCGCGAGTGCCGCACGCCGTGGCTCGTTCGTCAAGATGCCGACGATGTGTCCCATCCCGCACGCATTGAAAAACTAAGCGCAGTGATCCGCGAATTCCCCGACGCCGGGATGTGCTATTCCATGGCTAACTACCACCCGCGACAGCGAACCGTTGGATCCTTTCGCTGCTCGCGCGGCTCTCCGGTCGAGTTGCGCAGCATCGTCCGCTCCGGCTACCTGCTATCGATTTGCCACCCTACTGTGGCCCTCAATGTGCATAAGACTCTGGCCCTTGGCGGTTATTCCCTGGGGCTGCACAACGAGGACGCTGATTTGTGGTGGCGCATGGCCCTGAAATACGACATCCACCACATTCCCGAAGCGCTGGTGGGTTTCCGTCAGAACACCTCAAGCGTAAGCACTCGCAATCTGGCCCAGCAGTTCACGGCGGGACTCTACGTCCAGTACCTTCTGCTCTCACACCTGTGGAGGCGTTCTCCTCGACCCATCGGCGATATTCGCTCTCACCTGCAGGATCTCTTGCCGGCACGCAAATTTCGCGCCAAGGAGCGGTTGCGCTCCTTTAACATGCGCCTGTCCGAAGGAAAGAGGGGCGCTGCTGTCGCAGCATTCGCCAACTCTGTCCTTGCTTCACCAGGCTACGTTCTGGGACGCATCTGCGATGAGTTTGATTCCTCGCGAAGCGTCTCGAACGGGATTCCACCGCGGATGTTTCTCGAACGACAGGAGGCATTCTGGCTATGAATTCCTTGCCTTCAACGCCAAGCGGACAGCAAACAAGTCGCGAATCCCGGAGGTCTTTCCCTTTCAAGCCTGAGCAGCTTCCCAAACCTCCCCGTTTCATCATGGATCGCGTTCCCATCGATCGCGTGCCCATGGAGTACGCCGCAGAATGGGTCGTGCATGCGCTTAAGCAGCGCGCATCGCTTTCGCCCCTGCTCATCATGGGGCCAAATGCGCAACTGGTAACGCTGGCGGCACGCCATGAGGACTTTGCCGCTGCCCTCAATGCAGCACATCTTTCCGTTCCCGACGGAACTTCGGTCGTCCTCGCATCGAGATTGCTGGGCCAGCCCATCCCCGAGCGTGTTACGGGCGGGGACCTGATGGAACGCCTCTGCGCGGATGCGGCGCGACATGGCTTCTCTGTCTTCTTCCTGGGCGGGCTCCCCGGGGCAGCGTCCTCAGCCGCCGCGAATCTTGTGCGTCGTTATCCCGCACTGCGGGTCGCTGGAACCTATTGCCCGCCTCGCGGCTTTGAGAAAGACACCATGGAGTCGGCGCATATCCGTCAACTGGTCGCTGACGCGGCACCTGATCTTCTTTGCGTGGCTTTCGGCGCGCCAAAACAGGAGATATGGATGCATGAGAATTGCCTGAGTCTGCCGATCGGCGTGGCGATTGCCGTCGGCGCTGCCCTTGATACTCAGGCTGGACTGCGCAAACGCGCCCCGCGCTGGACCCATAAATCGGGCGTCGAATGGCTCTACCGTTTTGTTCACGAACCTCGCCGGCTGTGGCGCCGCTACCTGATTGGAAACACCCAGTTCCTTTTGCTTGTGCTGCGACAGTGGATCGTTGGCTCTCCCCGCTCCACGATCGAACCCAAAACCTGCAACCCGTCTCTTATCGAATCGCCGGACTCACTTGGAGCGTAACCGAGAATCACAAATGATGCATTTACGAATCATTCAGGAGAAGACCTTGTCGAAAATTGAGAACCTCAGAATCAAACTCTTCAGCGACGGCGCCGACTTCAAAAGCATCATCGCACTTTACGCCAATCCCTGGATCAAGGGATTCACCACCAACCCCACCCTGATGCGCAAGGCCGGCATCCTCGACTACGAGACCTTTGGCCGCGAGTTGCTTCGCGCTATTCCCGACCGCCCTGTCTCGCTCGAGGTCTTCGCCGACGACATCGAAGGCATGGAGGCACAAGCCCTGGCCATTGCCGGTTGGGGAAGCAATGTAAATGTAAAGATCCCAGTTACAAATCAGGCGGGCGATTTCATGGGACCGTTAATCGAGCGGCTCTCTAGCGCCGGAGTCATCCTGAATGTGACCGCCATACTGACTCTCGATCAGGTCGAGCGCGTCGCCCAGGCTCTCCATCCCGCAACGCCAGCCATCGTCTCGGTCTTTGCCGGCCGCATTGCCGACACCGGAGTCGACCCTATCCCTCTCATGCGGCGCTCGCTTGAGGTCCTGCGCTCTCGCCCCCGCGCAGAGCTGCTTTGGGCCAGCCCTCGCGAGCTGCTCAACATCTTTCAGGCCAACGACACGGGCTGCCACATCATCACTGTGCCGCCCGAGATCCTGCAAAAACTGAGCCTCGTGGGGAAAGATCTTTCCGCCTATTCGCTGGAAACCGTGAGCATGTTCCATCGCGACGCCTGCGCCGCGGCCTACCGCATCGAGACAGGTGCATTGGCAATGGCATAGAACTGCCAGGAGCGATATACAGCCGGTGCTACTCTGAATTGAGAATCAATCTCACGGCCGCCGATAAATGCGGCGCTGTCCCATCGGGTTGCGCTGCAATCTCGGTAGCTGTTTGGCCCGCGTGAATGAAAATCGTCTTGGTACCGGCCGCCTTGCCGCACTCCACATCCGTAGATCGATCGCCGACCATCCAAGAGCGGTCAAGATCGACGTCGAATTCATCGCTGGCTCTGAATAGAAAGTGGGGCGAGGGCTTTCGGCACTCACAGGGCCCGGAATAGCCTGCTACCTTTCCTTGCGAGTGGTGGAAACAATAATAGAAGGCTGCGAACCCGATCCCTTCCTCAGCCAATCCGGCTAAAAACTTCTCATGGATCGATCCGAGTACCTCCAGGCTGGATTTTCCTTTGGCGTAGTTCGGCTGATTCGACACCAGGAACAACAAGAAGCCTGCTACCTGCAACTCGCGCATCGCATCGAAGGCGCCGGGCGCAAACTCGAAATCGTCCACAGCCAGCGGCGACTCGCATTCTCCGGTCGCCGGGTTCACGACATTGCGATTGATCACGCCATCGCGATCGAGAAAGACCGCTCTGTGTCTACCAGGCTTGCCTGTTCCCATTTCGTCTCGTTTCTCTTGAGCCGTGGATGTGATACCACCAGGTGCCAAATCACCGCCTGGAAGGACTCCGCATGCGCCGTCACCGTGTCTGCAGAAAGGGTCGGAATCACGACGCATGCGTCCGCTATCTGCGCGGTGTAACCGCCGTCGCGTCCCACTACTCCTACTACGGTGGCGCCAATTCGCTTGGCGAGTTTCAAGCTCTCAACGATGTTGGCGCTGATGTTATTCTCCAGGCAGCCGCCACCTACCGAAAACACAAATAATGCGTCCGCCGGCTTCAACCGGCTTCCCTGCAGCCAATTTGCGTAGCACGATTCCCAGCCATCGTCGTTGATCCGGGCCGTCAGCTCTGAGACGTTATCCGTCGGCGCATAGCACTCGATGCCCGCGATTTTCCGGAAGTCGTTCACAGCATGACCGGCGTGTCCTGCTCCGCCGCCCACGCCCAGGAAGAAGACCCGTCCGCCCTTCGATCGTGTATGACAAAGCAACTCGACGATCCGATCAATTTCGCGACCGTCTACGGACACCGCAATCTGTTGCACTTCCCGCAGATACTTCTGTGTGGATTCTGTCGCTTCCATACTTCGCTCCTGTTAATTCAGTGTGTCTGGAATCGCTGCAGCTGCGCGCGATTGTTTGGTGGAGATTCGCCGTGTTTCCCAGAGTGGTTTCTTATGTTTCGCTTTGAACTTTCGAAACAGATTTCGTCCTCGACGCCTCATCGAGCGAGGAACGCAAGTAAACGCCAGCAGCCACGAGAGCGATCGAACGGTGGGAGCCCCCCGGGCGAGAAACTCCCATGCCAGCCGTGCATATGCAGCTCTTCCGGCCTTGCTCTTCGCCGCTCGCGACATGCACTCGGTTGCCACAAAAAACGAGTACGCCCGCGGCGTGAAATACTGCCGCATTTCACGCGCCCACTGCAATGAAAACTCCCAGTCGATCGCGCGGCCAACACTCGCCCGCCCATCTTCAACCCGAAAGATGGTCAGCGGTTCGGCGATCATTTGAAAGCCAACCCCGGGATGCTGCGATGCGCGCAACAGCCAGTCCCAGTCCTGATGCCTCTTCAGACCTGAGCGAAATGGAATCGCCAGCATCATCTCCCGTCGCATGAACAGCGTGGAGGTCTGCATGGCATACGCCCCATCGACGAAGTCACTTCGGCAAAACAAATGTTCGCTGAGCGGCTTCCCTGCTTCGTAGGGGCGCCGTGCTC
>Ga0210395_10004083_pt1 | contig 11219 bp, 10 predicted proteins | sample IncBWH4OmetaG_FD_150861 | JGI IMG/M metagenome (GOLD analysis project Ga0210395, IMG submission 150861) | Forest soil microbial communities from Barre Woods Harvard Forest LTER site, Petersham, Massachusetts, United States - Inc-BW-H-4-O ...
GACCCGCGGCAGGATCGACCACGGGATGAACGAGACGACGGCAAAGAACAGCGCCGCGAACGGCGTGTAAGTGAACTTAAGCGCCTCGTTGTTCTTGGGCCAGTCGTACAGCGGGTACTGGAGGCTCGCGTCGTAGGGCGGGCTGCTGTGCCGGACGATGAGCCCGCCATCCAGGTAGACGCGCAGGTCCGCCGGGTAGAGCGTGGCCGACAGCGGCTTGCTGAACGCGTAGCCCAGCCAGGCGCCCATCACCACAACGAACGCCACGACGCCCACCATCAACAGGCGGCTCTTGACGGCCTTCGGTCCTGGCTGTCCCGGTTGTCCGGATTTGGCCGACCGGAAGCGTTCTTGCAGCGAGCTCACGCGCGTTACCATACCGGATCTTAAAACTTGTTTCGGCGAGCTAAGGAATTCCGCAGTTTCAGTCTTCGACCGGCAGCATGCGTTGGCGGGCCGCGAGGAGGCCGGCGACCAGCAGCACGCCGGAGAGCGCGAACAGCACCGCGAGCGGCGCCGTCCAGCTACCCGTCGCCGAGTGCAGCAGGCCGACTTCCAGCGGGCCGGCGCTCGCCAGCAGGTACCCGGCGCCCTGGGACATGGCGGACAGCGACGCGGCCGCCGCCGCGTGCGGTGCGCGGGCCGTCGTGAAGTAGATGGCCAGGCCCAGCGCCGCGTTCTGGCCGGCGCCGAGGACCAGCGCCCAGCCGACGGCGCCGCCGAGCGGCGCGTAGACCAGGCCCGCCAGGCCGGCCGTGACCGTGACGACGGTCGGCACCACCAGGACCCACTGGTTGCGCATCCGTTGCGCGAGCATCGGAACCACCAAGGACACAGCGAGGTTGCCCACGCCCATCACCGCGAGCAGATCGCCGGCCGAAGCGGCGGACAGCCCGCGGCCGCGCAGGATCGTCGGCAGCCAGGACAGCGCCGCGTAGTACAACAGCGACTGGGTGCCCATGAACACCATCACCTGCCAGGCGATCGCGTGCCGGTAGACGGCGACCCGGGGCGGTGCGGAGGCGGGCGGGGACGTGTCACCGCGGCTCGTTCGAGATGAAGGTTTTGATCCGCTCTTCAGCTGTGCCTGCCTGAGTTGGGGCAGCCACAGCAGCGCGCCGAGCGCCGCGGGGGCGGCCAGCCACCCGAGCGTCAGCGCGAGAGAGCCGCCGCTTGCCTGCCAGAGCGGCACGCTGACCAGCGAGCCGATGATCGCCCCGGCCGACAGGGCGGTGATGTACAGGCCGATGAGGAAGCCGGCCCGCTCCGGCCAGCGGCGCTTGATCAGGCTGGACAGCAGCACGTTCATGATGGCGATCGCGGAGCTGGCCAGGATGGTGCCGGGGAAGAGCAGTGCCGCGGGTGCCGCGCCACGCAGCACGAGGCCCGCGGTCAGCGCGACGATGGCGGCGAACAGCGCCCGCTCCTCACCGATGCGCCTGGCCAGCGCGGCGGCGAAGGCGGAGACGACGGCGAAGCACAGCACCGGGGTGGCCGCCAGGACCGAGACGGCAGCGGTGGACAGGTGCAGGCTGCTGTCTTCCAGTTCGGGGAAGACAGGCGGCAGGCTGGTGATGGCCCCGCGCAGGTTGAAGCCGAGGGCCGCCACGCCAACCACGAGCAGCGTCCGCTCGACGCGTACGTGCCGCGGCGACGCGGTCGCCTGGGTCAGGGTCACAAATATCCAAACTTACCGGGCGCCGGCCACCATCTATGCTGGGGCCGTGACGATGGCCGCGGAGTCCCTGGCAGACTCCGCGGGGCGCCGAGACCTCGACCGGCGCATCTGGCAGCTGGCCATCCCCGCGCTCGGGTCGATCGCCGCCGAGCCGCTGTACAACCTCGCCGACACCGCCATTGTCGGGCATCTGGGCCGCTCCCCGCTGGACGCCCTGGCCATCGCGAGCAGCGCGCTTTCCGCCGTCGCCTGGCTCGCCGTCTTCCTGTCGACGGCGACGACCACCGAGGTCGCGAAGAACACCGCGCGGGGCGCCGCGAGCGCCGCCGGGCGGGCGGTCGGCGCCGCCTACGCCGTCGCCGCCGGGTGGGGCGCGATCACCGCCGCCGTCCTGGTGGCCATCGCACCGCTGCTCGGGTGGCTGCTTGGCGCCCGCGGCGCCATCGCGCCCGCCGCCACCGATTACCTCCGGATCTCCGCGCTCGGCCTGCCCTTCCTTTACCTGTCCTTCGCGGGCAACGGGCACCTCATCGGCCTCGCGGACACCAGGACCCCGCTGCGCATCGCGGTCGGCGCGAACGTGCTGAACGTCGCGCTCGAGGCGGGTCTGGTGTTCGGGGCCCACGCCGACCTGGCCGGCTCGGCCTGGGGCACCGTCGCGGCGCAGGTCATCGCCGCCCTCGCGTACGCGCGGGCATCGCGGCGGGCCGCGGTCCCGCCGGAGCGTCCCGCGAAGCCGGACATCGGAGCCGTGCTCCGCGACGGGCACCGGCTGTCGGTCAGGACCGTGGCGCTTGGCGTGGTTCCGCTCGCGGTGACCGCCGTGGCCGCGCGGCTCGGTCCGGTCCCCCTCGCCGGGCAGCAGGTCGCCAACCGGGTCTGGTACCTGCTGTCCATCTCCCTCGACGCGCTCGCGGTCCCGGCCCAGGTGTACGTCAGCGCGGCCCTCGGGACCGGCGACGCGGACGCCGCCCGGCTCGCCGCGCGCCGCTCGCTCGTGCTTGGCCTGTACGCGGGCATCGCCCTCGCGGTGCTGACCGCCGCGCTGGCGTTCGTCGTGCCCGCCGCGTTCACCGCCGACCCGGCGATCCGCCACGAGGCGGTCGTCGCGTTGCTGTGCGCCGCACTGACCCAGCCGCTCGCGGCGCTCGCCTTCGTCTACGACGGGATCATCCTCGGCCTCGGCGACTATGTCGCGATGCGCCGGACCATGATCATCGTGATCTTCGTGTTCGCACCGCTAGCCGGCGTGGTGCTCCGGTTCCACTGGCTCGGCCTGCCTGGCGTGTGGGTCGCACTCGGCTGCTGGTTGGCAGCCCGCGCCGTCCTGCTGGCCCGGCGCTGGGCGCGGGCGATGGCGGTGGCGGTGACGCCGGACGCCTGACCGGCGCTCCGGGCAGTGACGCCGGACGCCTGACCGGCGCTCCGGGCAGAGACGCCGGACGTCTGACCGGCCGCTTCGCGCGGTCCGCTGGCCCGGCCGCTCGACCGTGGGCCATTCGCGCATCGTGGGCCGGAACTGTCACATCGCACCCCGAACGGCCCACGATGCTGCTTCGGCCCACGGTAACGACGAAGGTCTGGGATCCGTTGTCCGCCCCGAGGTCGCGGGCAGCCGACAGGAGTTGCTCAGCGTTTCTTGTCGCCGAGGAAGCGTGTGCCCCAGCGCTTCTCACGGCCGTTCCCGCCGCATTTGCTGCAGAGCCCGATGGCGCCGGTAAAGACGTTGTGGTTGAACTTGCCTTTGCCGTCGCACGCCTTGCATTTCGTGAACGGATGAGTCTTGAGCGACAGGTAATAAACGACCGCAACGATGATACAGACGATGATGATGAAACCCATGTGAAAATCGCTCCCGCCGGTGCCGCGACGGACGGACGCGGGACCGAGGACCGCATCCGGATAATGCTGTGTGCCTGCGCTCGCTGTGCCGTTGGCGGTTTGCCCAGCCGCGTGCGGCGGGAGAGCGCGAGCCCCCGAAAAGTGCCGCCAGTGCCTGTTGTCACTGGCCGGTATAGAGAGAATATGCCACGGTCAATGAACTGTGCCCGCATTTTTCGCCTTCGCGACGAAAAATGCGGGCTCGCGAAATATCTCCCGGAACAATGGTCTCAGCGGTATGCCGTCACGCCGAGTTTGACCGCGAGGACGAGGCCAGTGACCGCCACCACCGTCCGCAGTGCGGCGACGGGCAGGTGCCGTACGAGGTGCTGGCCGGTGAAGCCGCCGGCCAGGAAGCCGATCGCGAGGGCCGGCACGTACGCCCAGTCCACCGGCGCGAACAGCGCGAACAGCGTCGCGGCGACCAGGTTCGCCGCTCCTGAGACCACGTTCTTGATCGCGTTGACCCTGATGAGCGACTCACTGATCGTCGCGGCCAGGACCGCGAGCAGCAGCACGCCGCCCGCGGCACCGAAGTAACCGATGTAGACGGCCGTGGCGAACAGGGCGGCCTGGCGAGGCGCCGACCGCTCGGCGCCGGGCAGCGGCGACAGCGCGCGGAGCCTCGGCTGCAGGAAGAGCACGATCGCGGCGAGGCCGATCAGCACGGGGACGACGCGCGCGAACGCGGCGGCCGGCGCGAGCAGCAGCACGGCGGCGCCGAGCGCGCCCCCGGCGGCCGTCAGCGCGCTCAGCCGCAGCACGCGCTGGCCCTGGCCCGCGAGCTCCGGGCGGGAGCCGAGCATCGCGCCCGGCACGTTGAAGACGAGCGCCATCGTGTTGGTGACGTTCGCGGCCAGCGGCGGCAGGCCGAGCGCGAGCAGCGCCGGGTACGACACGACGCTCGCGACGCTGGCCACGGAGGACGCGATGCCGCCCGCGGTGCCGACGGCGAACAGGGCCAGAACCCGGTAAATCGTCATATGTAGCGGTAATGATCCGCGGGACGGCCTGATTCCGGCGGGCCTGCCACGGTCGCCGGACGGTTGGGAGTCGGCTCGGTTCGTTCGGGATAAAAATTCTTTTATCTTGCTGACGCGGGCGGCGGGACGATCTGGTCGATCTCGGCGAGCTGCTCGTCGGCCGGTATCCACTCGCCCGCGCCCGCGTTGGCCTTGACCTGGTCGGGGGAGGTGGCGCCGGCGATCACCGAGGAGCAGCCGGGCCGGGCGGCCAGGCCGCCGATGGCGATGTCCAGGATCGAGACGCCGTTGGCCTCGCCCCAGGCGATCAGCGCCTCCACCTTGTCGAGCTTGGCGTCGGTGACGTAGCCCGCCCGGCGCGGCTCGGCGAGCCGGGTGCCGGCCGGGACCTCCATGCCGCGACGGATCTTCCCGGTGAGCAGGCCGTTGGCGAGCGGGAAGAACGGCAGCACGCCGAGGCCGAAGTGCATCGCGGCGGGTACGACCTCCCGCTCGGCGCCGCGCTCGAGCAGCGACCAGTGGTTCTGCGCGGAGATGAACGGGGTGCGGCCGGAGCTCATCGCGGTGTGGGCCGCGTCGGCGATCTGCCAGCCGGCCAGGTTGGAGTGCCCGATGTACCGGACCTTGCCCTCGGTCACCAGGTCGTCGAGCGCGGCCAGCGTCTCGTCGATCGGCGTCATCGGGTCAGGGGTGTGCAGCTGGTAAAGGTCGATGTAGTCGGTGCGCAGCCGGGTGAGGGACTTCTCGACGGCGATCTTGATGTAGTTCCTGCTGCCCTTCGCGCCTGCGGCGGGGCCATAGCCCAAGTCGGTGTTCACGTTGCCGAATTTGGTGGCGAGGACAACCTTGTCGCGCCGTCCGACGAGGACCTCGCCGAGCGCGAGCTCGGAGGCGCCGTCTCCGCCGTAGCTCTCGGCGGTGTCGAGGAGCGTGATGCCTACGTCGAGGGCCGCGTCCACCACGGCCCGGGTCTGCTGGACGTCGAGCCGTCCGCCGAAGTTGTTGCAGCCGAGGCCGACCACCGAGACAAGCAGGCCGGAATCACCCAAGGTCCGATAGCGCATGTTCCGCATCATACGGAAGCGCGGCGAAGGTCACGGACCGGGGTAACGGCCGCGGGGCGTAGCGGGCGCGGGCGCCCGGCGGAGGCGGACGCCCGGCGAGGGACGGACGTCCGGGCCGGGACGGTGTGGTCGTGTAATAGGCGCGTAACAGGAATGCGCTTTCGCGCAATTCGCATACGGGGAGGTCCGCTGGCGCTCGGACCGGCATTGTATGAACGAGCATTTAAGGAAAGTCGCGGGTGCGGGCAGCGCGACCCGGCGTTCGGTCACATCACGGCCAGATCACGAACTGGTACTAAATAGTCAAGATTGGGCGGCAATGTGCGAGTCGGATAGCCGGTCAGCAATCCCATACGCGATATCATTCAGTCATTGCGCGAAGGTGGACCGGAGCGGGCCCAGACGGAGGTGACCGGCGCTTTGCGCTCCTGGGGAGATCAGCCGTGCCGTGCGAAGGCACCGGGATGACGAGGAGGTGCGCGGCGTGCCTGACTCTTCCGAGGGTCCTACCGTTCTGCGGATCCTCCTCGGCTCCCAGCTACGCCGGCTCAGGGAGTCTAAGGGCGTCACCGCCAAGCAGGCGGCCAGCCAGATCCGCGCGTCTGAGTCGAAGATCAGCCGCATCGAGCTCGGCAGGAACGCGATCCGGGAAATCGACGTCCTCGACTTGCTCACGCTGTACGGCGTCGATCCCGGCGAGCGCGAGCAACTGCTCACCCTCGCCGAGCAGTCCAACCGGCCCGGCTGGTGGCACCGGTACAACGACATCCTGCTGGACTGGTTCCAGCCGTACGTCGGGATGGAGGAGGCGGCGCGTTCCATCCGCGTTTACGAGCCGCAGTTCATACCCGGCCTGCTGCAGACCGAGGAGTACGCGTCGGCGGTGATCTCGCTCGGCGATTTCTCCATCGAGCAGGCCGAACGGCTGGTCCAGGTGCGCAAGGAGCGCCAGCGGCGTTTCAAGGACGGCAAGCTGAAGCTCTGGGTGATCCTCGACGAATCCGCGCTGCGCCGCCCCGTCGCCGGGCGCGCGGTGCAGGTAGAGCAGCTCAGCTACCTGCGCACGGCGTGCGCCACCGCGACGCTCACCCTGCAGGTCATCCCCTACGGTGCGGGCGGGCACGAGGTGCCGAACGGGTTCACCATCCTGCGGTTCGCCGAGCAGGACCTGCCGGACACGGTCTACGTCGAGAACCTGACAAGCGCGCTCTACCTCGACAAGCCAGCCGACGTCGACCGGTACCTGCTCGCGATGGAACGGCTGGCCATCGTGGCCCGCGAGCCCGAGCAGACGCCGCAGATCATCGACGAGATCATCGGGGACCTGCGGCAGGAACCCTAGGCTGGCGGGTCGAACTCGCCGTTCTTCGCCCCGGCTAGGAACGCCTCCCATTCAGGGCGGGTATAGACGTGCGGCGGTATGGCACGGTCCTTCGAGTCGCGAAGGGCGACGCCGCCGCCGGGCAGGTACGCCACCTCGACACAGTTGCCGGCCGCGCTGAAGCTACTCTTAAACCAGTGCAGCGGGCCAAGGTCCAGTTCCATCCAATTCCTCTCCGAATCGGCTATCGCTGATATGGACGACCGCGGAGGCCACCTCAGCGGCCACGGCTCGCACTTAGGGAAATTCCTTGGCCGCTTTCGCGATCAGGTCTATGGACGCGCAGGGCGCGAGCGCCGCCGCCCGCAGCCGGTCGAAGGCGTCCACCCGGGCCCGCACGTCCCGGTCCTTCTCCAGGTAGATGGAGCCGGCCACCGACTCGACGTAGGCGACCTCAGAATCGGACCTGGTCGGGAACTGAAGGACGGAGAACGGACCGCCGTGCCCGGCATGGGCGCCGCACTCGAACGGCAGCACCTGCAGGGTCACCCCCGGCCTGTCCGACATTTCGATCAGGTGCTCCAGCTGGTCGCGCATCACGGCACACCCGCCGACCGGCCGCCGCAGCACCGCCTCGTCGAGGATCGCCCACAGTTCGACAGGCGGTTCGCCGTCAAGCCGGCGCTGGCGCTCCAGCCGCACTTCGACGAGCCGGTCGATCTGCTCGAGCGTGTGTCTCGGGAACATCTCGCGCAGCACGGCATGTGCGTACTCCGGCGTCTGCAGCAGCCCGGGCACCACGGAGACCTCGTAACAGCGGACGGAGGCCGTCTCCGCCTCAAGGCCGACGTAGACGCCGAACCCGCTGGGCAGCACGTCGTCGTAGGCGGCCCACCAGCCTTTCCGGTGTCCCTCGCGAGCCATGTCAACGAGCAGCTGGCGCTGTCCCGGTTCCACGACGCCGTACATCTCGAGCATCTCGTTCAGGTACGAAGACTTGGTCGGGGCCTTGCCGGTCTCGATGCGCGACAGGGTGGACGACGCGACGCCGAGCTGCGCCGCGACTTCCTCCAGCTTGTAGCCGTTGGACTCGCGAAGCTTGCGCAGTTCGATGCCTAGCCGCCGCCTTCGGACGGTCGGGCCGGTAGTCAACGCAGGTCCACCTCCTCAAACGAGGACGCCCGCAATTTCCTGACCACGCAATCAGTCCTGCCGCATGCGCAGGCCAGATCAGGGCCAGACGGTCCTGACAACCGTCACCATACAGGGAAAACACGCGGAGTGAAATCTCATCCGCGATTTCAGCTGCACGGTATGCCTGGACGCAATTGCATCTGGCGGGCTTGCGCCGACTGATTCACGAAGAGGTCAGGGTAACCAGTGATAGAACTGGTGCGGCCGTGACGGATTACGCAAATGTCATTAAACGGACATGGTAGTGGCGTTAAACCGGCGCTGGCCGGCTTTTGCCGAAGCAGGCGGGTGAAAGGCGGTTCTGTCGCGCTTCGCGCTTCTTGCTGTTATCTGCGGTTTGCGGCAGGACGCCCGCCCTTGCCGGTGCCGCGCTTCTCGCGCAGCCGCATCGTCAGCTTGATCGGGGTGCCGGCGAACCCGAAGTCTTCGCGGAGCCGGCGCTCGATGAACCGCCGGTAGGTCTCCTCGAGGAAGCCGGTGGTGAACAGGATGAAGTGCGGCGGCTTGACGGCCGCCTGGGTGGCGAACAGGATGCGCGGCTGCTTGCCGCCGCGCAGCGGCGGCGGGGTGGCCGCGACGAGGGCGGTCACCCACGAGTTGAGCTGGCCGGTGGAGATCCGCTGCTCCCAGCCCGCCAGGGCCTGCTCGATGGCCGGGACGAGCCGCTCGACGTGACGGCCGGTCGCGGCGGAGATGTTCACCCGGGGCGCCCAGCGCACGTGGTACAGCTGCCGCTCGATCTCGCGCTCCAGGTAGTGGCGGCGTTCCTCATCGGTCAGGTCCCACTTGTTGTAGGCGATGACGAGCGAGCGGCCCGCCTCGGTCACCATCGCGAGGATCCGCAGGTCCTGCTCCGTGAGCGGCTCGGACGCGTCGACCAGCACCACCGCCACCTCGGCCCGCTCAAGCGCGGACTGGGTGCGCAGCGTCGCGTAGTAGTCCGCGCCCTGGCTCTCCCGGAACCGCCGCCGGATCCCCGCGGTGTCGACGAACCGCCAGGTGGTGCCGCCGAGTTCGATCAGCTCGTCCACCGGGTCGCGGGTCGTGCCGGCGACCGAGTCGACGACCGCACGGCTCTCTCCGGCCAGCTTGTTGAGCAGGGACGACTTGCCGACGTTGGGGCGGCCGATCAGGGCGACCCGGCGCGGTCCGCCCGTCCCGAGCCGCTCGCGCGGCGCCTCCGGCAGCGCCTCGAGGGCCAGGTCGAGCAGGTCACCGCTGCCCCGGCCGTGCATGGCCGAGACGAGCACCGGCTCGCCGAGACCAAGTGACCACAGCGACATCGCGTCGGCCTCGCTCCTGGCGTCGTCCACCTTGTTGGCGACCAGCACCACCGGCTTGCCCGACCGGCGCAGCACGCGCGCGACCGCCTCGTCCTCGTCGGTGGCGCCGACGCGGGCGTCCACCACGAACAGCACCGCGTCCGCCAGGCCCACCGCGATCTCCGCCTGCTCGGCGACCTGGGCGGCCAGGCCCTGCGCCCGCGCGACCCAGCCGCCGGTGTCCACCAGGGTGAACGTGCGGCCGCGCCAGTTGGCGTCGTACGCGACCCGGTCCCTGGTCACGCCCGGTACGTCCTGCACGACCGCCTGACGAGCGCCCAGGATGCGGTTGACCAGGGTCGACTTGCCGACGTTCGGACGGCCGACGACCGCCAGCACCGGCTGACCGATCGTACCGAAGCCGGCCCCCCCGTCGGCGGGTTCCGCGCCGGAGCTGCCGTCGGCATCACCAGCGGCAAGTTCCGCGGCCGCGAACTCGCCGTCGTCGCCGAAGTCGTCGTCGGCGGCGAAGTCGTCGCCGATGTCCACCCAGCCGGAGTCGTCTCCGGCCTCGAAATCCGTCACTGTCTCTCCCCCGTCAACTGCTCTTATCCCCCGCGCAGGCCAGTTCACTGCGTTCGCGGGCCAGCCGGGTGATCTCGTCGACCACCTCGGCCAGGGTTAGGTCGGTCGCGTCCACGTACACCGCGTCGGCCGCCATCTGGGACTGCGCCGCGTCGAGCCGGTCACGGCGGGCCTGGGCGGCCTCGGTCTCGCTGACCGTGGTCTGCCCGACGGTCGCGGCGAGTTCGGCGGCGCGGCGCCGGGCGCGCGCCAGCGGGTCAGCGGTCAGGAAGACCTTGACCGTCGCGTCCCGGGCGACGACCGTGCCGATGTCTCGCCCTTCCGCGACGATGCCCGGCTGGGCGGCGGCGATGACGGACCGCTGGAGCGCGATCAGGTGCTCGCGCACCGCGGGAACCCGGGCAACGGCACTGACTTGCGCGGACACCTCAGGCGTGCGGATGTCGGCGGATACGTCCCGGCCGTTGACCCGCGTCCACGGGTTGTCCGGATCGGTGGAGACATCGATGGACGGCTCCGCCGCCCGGGCGGCCACCAGCGCCTGGTCAGCGGTGTCGGCTCCCAGGTCCATGTACCACCAGGTCAGCGCCCGGTACATCGCCCCGGTGTCCAGGTAACGCAGGCCGAGCGCCCGGGCGACACCCCTGGACGCGCTCGACTTGCCTGACCCCGACGGTCCGTCCACGGCCACGACAAACCGGGTCGGCGATGATGTTCCCACCCCGAAATGGTACCGGGGTAAACGATAGGGCCCGAACCGCAACCACGGCGCTTCCTCCGGCGGCGGCAATCGCCCGGTCCCGCCTGGAAAGAAGGGGCAGGCGCCGGGGGGCCGGTAGCCTTTGGGCGTGGCTGATGTATGCGTGGTGGTTCGTTACCGCAAGGCGGTGACCTACGGGGTGCACGCGCTGATGGCCGCGCTTGAGTCGACTGGGACGACGGCGGCCGGCTGCGACGTGCGGCTTGGCGCTTCGCCGCGGGAGTGCGCCGAGCAGATCGGCGCGAGCGCGGCCGACGTCGTTCTCGTGCTGTGGTCTTTCTACTCCCCCGACGCCGACGCGATGGCGGCCGAACTCGCCGAGGTGCGCGCCGCCACACCGGCCGCGGCGGCGGGGCGGGTGCTGCATATCGCGGGCGGGGTGCACGCGACGGCCGAACCGCAGCATGTGCTCGACTGCGGCTGGGACCTCGGGGCCGTCGGCGAGGGCGAGTCCACGATCATCGCGCTGATCGGCGCGCTGCGCGCCGGGA
>Ga0210395_10004085_pt1 | contig 11217 bp, 9 predicted proteins | sample IncBWH4OmetaG_FD_150861 | JGI IMG/M metagenome (GOLD analysis project Ga0210395, IMG submission 150861) | Forest soil microbial communities from Barre Woods Harvard Forest LTER site, Petersham, Massachusetts, United States - Inc-BW-H-4-O ...
CTTGGTGTTTGTCATTCTGATCCGGAACGGAGTGAGGCGAAGAATCCATGCGCTGTTTGTCTTGCCGCTACACGAAAAGCTTTCTAGCACGGAATGGATTGTCGCGATTGTGCCTGAAAGGTGTACGTAGTCCCGATTACCGACGTTTCGCATGGATTCTTCCTCCCTTTGGTCGTCAGAATGGCGGCTGGTTGATAGCTGTGGGAGAACAGCTCTAGTAAGCTAGAAGCTTATGCTAGATCTTGCCTTTGTAAGGGCCAACCTGCCGTTGGTCGAAGAAAAACTTCGCGCTCGGGGACAGGACCCAGTTGCGTTACTGGGCGACTTTCTTATCCTAGATGCTCGGCGTCGCGAATGTATCGCAAATGTCGAACGCTACAAAGCCTTCCGTAATGACCTGAGTGCAAAAATTGCTCAGAAAAAGAGGGCTGGAGAAAATTACAGCGCCGACGAGATAGCGCTGTCCATCATTCCCCAGTATCAGGCGGGATGGGAAAAGGGGATAACTGATGTGGCGGCTCGTCTAGCAGAATGGGAGCAAGCTGCTACCACCGATGAGAAGCAGGCAGCGGAAAGTAATAGTCAGCTGAGATTAATGCTTTCACGCATTCCGAATCTGCCGCACGACTCTGTTCCCGTCGGCAAATCGGAGCATGACAATGTCGAAGTCAAGCGCTGGGGTACTCCGCCGGCATTTGATTTCCAGCCGAAACCGCACTGGGAGATCGGTGAAGCGCTCGGCATCCTCGATCTGGAGCGTGCGGCGAAGCTTTCCGGCGCGCGATTTGCCGTTTACTGGGCAGAGGGCGCGCGTCTGGAGCGGGCGCTTATCAACTTCATGCTCGACACCCACACGCGTGAGCACGGATATACCGAAGTGCTGCCGCCCTTTATGGTCAACAGCAAGTCGCTTTTCGGAACCGGGCAGTTGCCGAAGTTCGCGGAGGATTTGTTCCGCTGCGTGGACGAGCAGGGCTACCAGGAGGGCCAGTACCGCGATAACGATCATTGGCTGATTCCAACAGCGGAGGTGCCAGTCACGAATCTTTATCGCGATGAGGTGTTGGATGAGGCAAAATTGCCCACCTCGCTCACTGCGTATACACCGTGTTTCCGCTCAGAAGCCGGGTCCTATGGAAAAGACGTGCGTGGCATTATCCGCCAGCATCAGTTTCAGAAAGTGGAGCTGGTAAAGTTTGCGAAGCCGGAAGAGAGTTATGACGAGCTGGAGAAGCTGACGGCGAATGCCGAGGCGATTCTCGAAAAGCTCGGACTGCCGTACCGGCGGATGCTGCTGTGCACGGGTGACATGGGCTTTGGCTCGGCGAAGACGTACGATCTTGAAGTATGGCTGCCCGGGCAGAATCTGTACCGCGAAATTTCTTCCTGCTCGAACTTTGAGGCGTTTCAGGCACGGCGCGCCAACATCCGCTACCGTCCGCAGGGCAAGGGCAAGAACGAGTTTCTGCACACGCTGAATGGCAGTGGGCTGGCGACGGGCCGGACGTGGCTTGCGATTCTGGAAAACTATCAAAGGGCCGACGGCTCCGTGCGTGTGCCGGAAGTTCTGGTGCCATATATGGGCGGGCAGACGGTCATCGAGCCCCGGCGATAATCGCGCCCAAGTAGAATAGAAAAGAGAGTCCCCCATGGGTCGTATTCTTAAGAGTTATTTTTTCTGGACGTATGAGCGCGGCAGCTTCCATTACGACGTGATGGTGACGCTCATCCTTGCGTTCATCTTTATCACGCCCCATGTGTGGAACTTTGGCGATCACCCTGCCGCGGGTAATTTCGCTCCGAATGAAGTGGTAGTACGCGCCGATGGGCCAGATGGGTTTACTTACCAGATTCCTGCCGAGCAGGTAGGCGGCACAGCCTCGACTTCATTTCAAGACCGTCTGGAGCAGCGCATCGAGCACATCTCCGGGCCAATGACTATCGTCCGCTACGACACGTTGAGAGATGCCAGCGGCAAAGTGACAGCTTATAAAGTTTGGGCACATCGCTAGTCTTACAGGTGCATCCAAACTGTTGCGGGCATATTAAATTCACTATGAATCGAATCAAGACCAGCTGTTTTGCCATTCTCGCGGTTTTCTTTGTATTCCTCGCGATTCCTGGCCGCGCACAGAATGCCGACCTGCAGAAGGTTCTCAGCCAGATAGACGCCGCGTCGCAGAAGTTCCAGAGCGCTCAGGCCGACTTCAAATGGGACCAGTACACGGCCGTGGTGCAGAGCCACGAAATTACCGAAGGAAGCATCGCCTTCCGCCGCGTGGGCAACAGCACAGAGATGATTGCGCATGTGAAAACGGACAATGGTCAGCCTGCGCCAAAAGAGATTCTGTATAAAGGCGGCGAGCTGGCGTTTTATCAGCCGACGATCAAGCAGCAGACGATCTTCACCGCCGGGGCAAATCGCCAGCAGTACGAGGGGTTTTTGACGCTCGGTTTTGGCGGTAGCGGCAAAGATCTGGCTGCAAACTGGAACATTAACTTCCAGGGCATGGAAGCGATCAACGGCGTCCAGACGGCGAAGCTCGATCTAACGCCGAAGCAAGCGGGCGGCAACAATATGTTCGCGCACATCACCATCTGGATCGATCCGGCGCGTGCCATTTCGCTTAAGCAGCTGTTCTTCCAGGACAGCGGCGATACACGCACCGCCATCTACTCAAATATTCAGATGAACAATGTCCCTGCTTCCGCTTTTGCCATCAAAATCGCGCCGGGCACGCAAACGGTCCATAAATAAGTGGGCCATCAGCGCTGCTTTGCGGCGATTGCCGATGTCCATGGCAATCGCTGGGCGCTGGAAGCGGTCCTGGCCGATATTCGCTCGCGATCCATTACCACCATCGTCAACCTGGGAGACGATCTCTACGGCCCACTCGATCTGCATGAGACGGCTGCGCTGATCAGTAAGATTTCCCGTCAGCGTGTGCAGGGCAACTGTGATCGTAGGTTGGTGGAGACGGACGAGATTGATTCGTCCAGCACACTCGCGCGCAATCGGGCCACGCTTGCTGCCGATGAGCGCCAATGGTTGGCGGGAGCGCCGAAGACGGCCTTCTTTGAGGATATTTTGCTCTGTCATGGCACGCCGTGGCGCGACGATGAATATCTGCTCTGGAAACCAGCGACTTCGGGTGCGGTTCTGCGAACGGAAGATGAGCTGCGGCATCTTCTCCAGCTGATTGAATATCCGGTGATTCTTTGCGCGCACTCGCATACGCCATTAACCCGCAAACTGCTGGATGGGCGGTTGATTGTGAATGTCGGCAGTGTAGGAATGCCTGCTTATGCGGACGAAACGCCTTTTCCCCATACGATGCAATCCGGTTCGCCGCATGCCCGCTACGCGATTCTTACCAGGACCAATGATGGCTGGACTGCGGATCATATACCGGTTCTCTACGACTGGGACTCAGCCGCAACATACGCTGAAGGAAATGGCCGCCCGGACTGGGCGGCCTGGCTCAGAAGCGGGACCGCATAGCAGGTCTATCCGCCTGCTGCAATCTTCTCCGTTTGCTGCGACATCTTTGCTGTGCGCTCTAACTTATCCCAGTTGAATGGGCGTCCGTCGATGGCACGCTTGAGAGTTTTGAAGAGCACGAGTGAAAATATCTGGCGGTAAGAGAAACGCTGCAGCCAGATATGGAAGAGCAGCCAACCGTCGCCTTTGTTTGCCGGATGACGCCGCTCCAGTGCGAAGGCCAGCACGGATGTGACGAAATCGATGAGGAGAAACGTAAGGAAGTAGACGAGCAGCTTCTCGAAGCTGGCTGCGCTTGCTGCCTCGGGGTGGTAATGCTTGTTCCACCAGTACTGCAGCAATCCCGCGACAAACATGATGTCAATAAACGGCGAAACCAGAGGTAACAGAATCTGGAAGATCGCAATATTGGGCAGGGCAAACAAACCCATCGCGCGATTTGTCCGGAAGGCCTGCTTGTGCTTGAAGACAGCTTGCAGAATGCCGAAGGACCAACGGAAGCGCTGCCGCATAAGACCGTTCATTGTCGTCGGTGCTTCGGTGAAGGCGAGCGCGCGATCCTCATAGATGACCTTGTAACCCTGTTCGAGCAGGTTCATCGTCAGGTCAGCGTCTTCTGCCACCGTATTGATGGGGTATCCGCCGCCTTTGATGGCCGCGCTTGTGCGCCATGCGCCGATGGCTCCGGGGACAACGGTGACCACGTTGAAGAGATCGAGAGCGCGCCGCTCAAAATTCTGGCTGGTGATGTATTCGAGCGCCTGCCAGCGTGTCCACAGATTCACCTTGTTGCCGACCTTGGCGTTGCCTGCAACGGCTCCCACGTGTTCATCCGCAAAGTGGCTCACCAGCCTGGAAACCGCGTCCGGAGCGATGACCGTATCAGCATCGATGCCGACGTAGATATCCTCCTCCAGTTGCTGGAGCGCAAAGTTCAGAGCCTCTGCTTTTCCGGCATTGTGCTTGGTCAGAACAGTCAGTAGTCCGGATGCGATTTCCTCCGGATACGCCCGGCGCACCACTTCATAGGTGCGGTCTGTTGAGCCATCATCGATCACGACAATGCGCATGTTTTTATAGTCGGAGTGCATGACCGAACGCACCGTGCGCACAATGACTTTTTCCTCGTTATAAGCGGGAATAAGCACGGCAACCATCGGCTCGAAGACGCCCACATCGGGGATTTTGCGGTGTCTGAGACGGTCGATGAGTGCAAATAAGCCGACGAGGATCAAGCGCGAACTCATCAGTACATCGCCGACGAAAAAGACCATCACGACAAAGTGGCTGAAGAACCCGAAGATGAAGAAGGCAACAGAATCGATGCGTGCCTGCCAGCGCAACTTCGGCGAAATAGGCGGCATCACCTCTGCAGTAGTTTTGCCCATCAATTCGGAGACCGGAACGAACTCATAGCCTTTGGCGCGCAACGTAGTGATGAGCAAAGGCAGTGCCGCGACAGTCACGGAGCGATCGCCGCCGCCGTCGTGCATCAGGATAATGCTGCCGCGAAAATCAGGGCGGTCTTTCATGGACGCAATGTCTGCAAGCACCTTGTCGACGATCTCCTGCGGCGTCTTGCGTGGGTGCTCATTCCAGTCATCGGTGTCGATCTTGTTCCCGACAATGATGTAGCCCATTTGTTCAATTTTGTCGGCGGGAGCGGCCTGATCGTTCGTGTCGGGTTCCTGGTCGATGGAATAGGGCGGACGGAAATACAGCGGCTGTCTGCCTAGTTCTGCGGCGAAGAGGCGTTCCGTAAGGTTCAGTTCCAGCTCAAGCTGGCGCTGAGAAATTTCGCTGATGTCGGGATGCGTGAAGGTATGGTTGCCGATTTCGTGGCCTTCGCGTACATAACGTTTCAGCAGGCCCGTATTTTCCTGCGCCTGCTCTCCAATCACCATGAAGGTGCCCTTCACGTTGTACTGCTTCAGGATGTCAAGGATCTTCGGCGTCCAGGTCGGATCCGGACCATCGTCAAACGACAAAGCGAGCTTTTTAGGCTGATATCCATACTGCCCAATGGTGTAGGAGTGCGGCAGCGATACCATGTGCTCGTCGGTGACAGTGAAGTTGTCAGCATCCATGCTGATCGTCCGGCTGCCTCGCTCCGGGCGGGCCACAATGCGCAGGATGTCGCCTTCACCTTCGGTGCTGACATCGTGGCCTGGGGGTACATCCTGCAGCAATTGTGGTGCATCGGAGGCGCTGGGATGATCCCAGATTGCCCACATTGAACCGTCTTCTTCACCAAGTCGCCACAGGGCAAAGGTTCTCAGGCCCATCTGCCGCGCGGCGCGTAATTCGTTCAGCGTGGTCACGCCATCCAGGAACCAGACCTGGTGGCGCACATGCGCATCTTCATCGTCATAGGCAAAGTGAGGGTTCAGCTCATCACCTTCCAGATGCACGTCTGCGTCGGCATCGGAAGCCCGCTGCCAAGCCTCCTGAACGGTCAAATCCTCGGTGTCCAGAACTTTACTGTTTGGTTTCTTACCTTTTTCCGGCAGTGGCGTTGACCAGTCATAGCCGTAGTTTCCGAGCGCGCAGATGACCTTCTGCTTTGGAACGATCTTGAGCACATGAGTCAGGTTGCCTTCAAACCAGTCCTGGGCCGCAACGGGGCCTGGGCCGCTCGATTCCTCATGCTGGTCATAGTTCATTAGAATGATGCCGTCGCTGTTCTTCGAAATCGACTTCAGAACCTCGTCCGGCGTGCTGACCTGCACGTTTACATAGAGCCGCAGGTTCTTGGCGTGTAGATCGTTGTAGATCTCGCCGAGCCACGCGGCATATAGCTTCGCGTCTTTCTCCGGAACCTGCTCGAAATCCAGACAGATGCCGTGATAACCAGGGTTGGCCGCCAAAAACTTGTCGAGCTGGATGTGCAGACTTTCGCGAGCCGTGGGGTTTTCCAGCATCTGTCCGATGACGTCGCCATTCCACTGGCCGGCGATGGTGTCGTAATCATTCAGCATGGGGAAGACCTCGGTGTCTTCCTTGGCCGCTGCGATCGTGCGGGCAACGCGGTTTTCCGGGTCTACGCTGTGCACGCCCGCTGCATCGACCACGTCATATACCTGAACGGGAAACAGCGACGTTGAGCCGCGCAGCTTGCCGTCGGCAGAGCTTACGTGCAGCCAGTCGGGAAAGAGCAGATCGATCTGGTGAATATGTGCCTTGAGCGAGGAGTAGCTTGGCTCGTCGTTGACGTAAAATGCCGCGCGCAGACCTTCGTCTGAATTGAGCGGAATTTCCGACGGCTTGCGATGCGTCCGCCGGTGTGCAGTGTGCTGCGCTGCTTTCTTTAGATCCAGCTGCGGCTTGAGAGCCTTATAGTTGCGCTTCTGCGATGGGAGCAATAGCTCCGGTAGCGATTGCCGCTTGATGACGCTGAAAGAAAAGCCGGCCAGCACGATTGTGAGTGCCACAGCCAGTACGTCAAAGACGCGTCGCAGTCGTTTCCAGCGCTTTCGCTGCGGATCATAAAAAACCTGTTTCATTTGCTCTCAGTCTTCTTAGATATCTATTGTATTGGGTCGGCCCTTCGTAAGGACCTCAAGCCCTTGTATGATTCAGGAGCATGCTGGCTGCGCTTCCTCGCAAATGGTGGATTGCTCTTTTTGCGCTCGCTGCCGGAGCCGCACTGCGGCTCTGGTTCATCCACGCCTACCCCGAAGTGCAGGGCGATCCTTTAATTTACGGGGATATTGCCAAGAACTGGATGCTGCATGGCATCTATGGGCTTTCGGGTTCTGATGGTATACGTCCTACATTAATTCGCCTGCCCGGCTATCCGCTCTTTCTTGCTCTCTCTTTTCGTCTTTTCGGCATGGAGCACTACCACGCGGTTATGTACGCGCAAATCGTCGTGGATTTGATCTCCTGTCTGCTGATAGCCGGCTTTACGGCCAGCATCGCATCACCCCGCGCTGCATGGATCGCTCTCTGGCTGGCTGTGCTCTGCCCATTTACCGCGAATTACACCGCGACACCGCTTACCGAAACGCTGGAAATCTTCTCCATCGCCCTGGCGCTTTTTAGTTTTGCCCGCCTATTAGAAAACCCGGAATGGCGCTGGGTGTTGCTGTTGTCGTTTGCTTTCAGTTATGCGGCCATTCTGCGGCCCGACGGCGCATTACTGGCAGTCGCATTCTGCCCGGCGATTGTCTTTTACGGGGCGAAACTTTGGGGAACACGGCTGATGTTGCGCATGGCCGTTGTCTGCGGGGTGCTTTCAGTTATGCCATTCATTCCATGGGCGATACGCAACTGGAATACTTTTCACGTGATTCAGCCGTTGGCTCCCCGCTACGCCATGGACCCGGGCGAAGATACGAACCCTGGCTTCAACCGTTGGACGAAAACTGTCTGCGCCGACCTCACCTGTACATGGGAAATCTACTGGAATGCGAACAGCGACCCGATGCCGTTCGAAAATTTGCCGTCTCGCGCCTTCGATTCGCCGGCTCAGCATGAAAAGACAAAGGAACTCTTTGACGATTATAACAAAACGACGACACTCAGCAGGGATATAGACGACCGTTTCGCTGATCTCGCAAAGGAGCGTGTCGAGGCCAATCCGCTACGCTACTACGTGGGCATGCCGCTGCTGCGAGTGGCGAATATGTGGCTACGTCCGCGCACGGAACTGCTCTGGATCGAGCTGCGCTGGTGGGAGTATTCCAAGCATCGTGCAGAGACGAGGTTTGCCCTGGCCTATGCCGCGATCAATCTCGCGTATATCATTCTGGCCCTGATAGGCCTCTATCGCTGGCCGCGTTTTGCCGGAGCGATGCTGCTCTTTATTCTGCTCCGCAGCGCATTGCTGGCAACCATTGAGGCACCGGAGCCACGCTATACGCTCGAATGTTTTCCCATCCTTATTGCGCTGGCAGGCGTAGCCTTTGAACGCAGAGGAGCTTTTTTGCGCCTGCCGCTTTGACCTGAGAGGGGTTATGAACCAGACCGCGTGGAACGCCGTCGACGAATACATCGACACTCAGCTTGTGTCTTCCGATCCTGTGCTGGATGCCGCTTTGGCTGCCTGCACCTCGGCGGGATTGCCGGCCATCAGCGTAACCCCAAGCCAGGGGAAATTGCTGCATTTACTGGCTCGCCTTCAGGCGGCGAAAAACATCCTTGAAATCGGCACTCTGGGTGGTTACAGCACTATTTGGCTGGCGCGGGCGCTGCCCGCCAACGGTCGCCTCATCACCCTTGAAGTCGACGCGAAACATCTCCGGGTCGCGATCCAGAACATTGCCCGCGCAGGATTGACTGAGATGGTGGAGCTGCGCGAAGGAAATGCGCTGGAAACCTTGCCGGAACTGGCAGCGGAAGGGCTCGAGGCCTTTGACCTGATCTTTATCGACGCCGATAAGTGTAACAATCCAAAATACTTTGAATGGGCACTCCGGCTCTCGCGTAAAGGCAGCCTGATTATTGTGGACAATGTTGTGCGCGATGGCAGGGTCATCGAAGCCGAGAGTACAGACGCTGATATTCAAGGTATTCGCAGCCTGTTTGAATGGATGGCCGCCGAGCCGCGCATTCTTGCTACCGCGATGCAAACCGTAGGCAGCAAGGGCTATGACGGTTTCGCCATTGCGCTGGTCATCGGTTGAATGCTCCAGCGCGCGGGAACCTGTCTCGCTGCGTTCAGACCCAGCCTCCGTCGATGATGTAGCTTTGGTTTGTAATCGCGGAGGAATCGTCTGCCGCCAGGAAAAGAACGAGGCGGGAAACATCGTCTGGCAAGAGTGTGCGCTTGATGCTTTGGGCGGCCAGAATCTCTTTCTCGTATGCCGGGCTCCACCACAAGCGGCGTTGCCGTTCCGTGAGGATGGCGCCAGGCAACACGCAATTCACACGGATTCCTGAGGGACCCAGTTCACGAGCCATGGTGCGCGTGAGGCCAACGATGCCGGCCTTTGCCGTAATGTAGGCGGGAAGCCCCGTACTGGGAATGATCCACGAGATCGAGCTCATATTGATGATCGAGCCTTGTCCGCGGGCCTTCATTCCCGGTGCCACAGACTGAATCGCAAAGAAGTGGTGGCGCAGGTTGACTGCCATCATGTTGTCCCAGTATTCCGGGGTAGCTTCCTCCCATGCGTGACGCTCGTCGTTCGCTGCATTATTCACAAGCACATCAATGGAGCCAAGGATCGCTGCGGCTCGTTGAATAGACAACCGCAGCGCGGGGATATCTGTCAGATTGCAGGGAATGAAGACAGGGGCGTGCTCGACACTACCGGCGAGCCTGTCGGCCAGCTCTCTCGAAGCATCCTCTGCTATATCAAGGAAGGCCACTCTTGCGCCCTGATGTGCAAAATGTTCGACCATGGAGGCCCCAATCCCGGAGCCGCCGCCTGTGATGAGTACTCCTCCGCCGCTGAGACTGGGGTAACGGGCAAAGCGGTATTCCATCATCGTGAAATTCCTTTTCTGAAGCTTTCCTCGCAGCATGGTATAGCAAATCCCTAGCCGCGTTCGCTTTAGGAAAGAAGCCTGAAACCGACCGCTCCTGGAGCGGAAAATAGTAGTAGAATCATCTCGGTTTTCCCAGTCATAAGGGCCAATCCACATTCACAAACGCGATTTGTGAGTAAGTTCTCCTGGTACTAACGAAAGAAATGGAGGTGTGGTATGGGTCAATCCCCAATCAAAGGTAGCGTAGAAAAAATTGGCAGCCGGGTAACACACAAAGACGGCAAAGTAAGAGTCGAAGAAATCGTCCGCATATCGATCGAGCCAACGGACGAGCAGCAGAAAACCTTCAAAGAAAACCCAATCGGGCTGATCAAGAATCTGCTCACTCAGGAAGGCCATCCTTTCAGGGATGTGAAGAGCAAGAAGATCGTCTCGCACCTTCGTTCCGAGTGGTATCACATCGAATACGACGCGTCCGATCCAGACGCCGTCTGCTACTGGATCAATCCAGATGACGGCTGGTAGGAAGGTTCCTGTTCGGGCCTGAGGAAGCGGCAGAATTGCGCTAAACTGATACGTTATGGCTACCGCAGAAATCTCCACCGTTATCCTGCCGCGTTCGCCTCAGGGCGAATTTCACAACGAGCCTTTTGTCGATTTCTCAAAGCATGAGAACGCGCATGCCATGAAGGACGCTCTCGAGCGCATCGGCGATTTGCTTGGTCATGAATACGAGCTTGTGATTGGAAGTGAGCGTCTGCGTACTTCCGGCAAGATCGAATCGCACAATCCTGCGAAGCCGGATCAGATTGTCGGCATCCACCAGAAGGCTGGCGCTGAACACGCGGAGAAGGCGATGCAGGCCGCGCTCAAGGCCTTTGAGACATGGAAGGTTGCCCCGGTGGAAGAGCGGGCATCGCTGCTGTTGAACGCAGCGGAGATTATCCGCACGCGCAAGTTTGAATTCTGCGCATGGCTGACATACGAAGTCGGCAAGAACTGGGCGGAGGCCGATGCCGATGTGGCCGAGACCATCGACTTTCTTGAGTTTTATGCGCGTGAAGCGCTGCGTCTCGCGCAGGCCACCACACCAATTCAGTATCCCGGCGAACGCAATCAGCTGCTCTACATTCCTCTGGGTGTCGGAGCGGTCATTCCGCCGTGGAACTTCCCATTCGCCATTATGGCCGGTATGACGGCTGCGGCCATCGTGACCGGGAACACCGTCATCCTCAAGCCGTCGAGCGATTCTCCGACCATCGCCGCGCGTTTCATCGATG
>Ga0210395_10004087_pt1 | contig 11213 bp, 14 predicted proteins | sample IncBWH4OmetaG_FD_150861 | JGI IMG/M metagenome (GOLD analysis project Ga0210395, IMG submission 150861) | Forest soil microbial communities from Barre Woods Harvard Forest LTER site, Petersham, Massachusetts, United States - Inc-BW-H-4-O ...
AAGTGTCGGATAGGCTCGTCGCGTTCCATAAGAATTCGAGGGACACTATACTAAACTCAGTTCGATGGTCGGCGGGGAGTTATATATTGGCCGTACCAATAATCGCCCATGCCGCCTTTGATGCTGCCCTCTTTGTGGGTGGCATCGACGCGCTCTGGCGGATATACAATCAAGCTTGGATCTGGGTAGCGCCCTATGCGCCTCGGCCCGCCCGCGCGCGGACATAGGCGCGTTCGCCGGTCCTTGGACAGTACCAGACTTCCAGCATCTCGCCGGACGGCGGATCGAGGAAGCGCTCGCCCGTGAAGCTCCAGTCTGGTCCTGGCGGAGCGTCGAGAGGGCGGCGCTTGTAGCCGCCCTTGCGGAAGAAGAACCAGATCAGAAGGAGCGCGAGACCGAAGCCGAAGGGCAAGAAAAACGCGATCACGGAATCGGTTCGATGACCGCCGCCGTGCCGTAGGCGACGATTTCGCTCATCGTGTTGCCAATCTCGGCGCTGTCGTAGCGCATCATGATGACGGCGTTAGCGCCCATGGTCGTTGCGTTTTGGACCAGCCGATCCAGGGCGTGCCGGCGCGCCTCCTCGAGGAGCCGGGTATATTCGTGGATCTCGCCGCCGACGATGGTGCGCAGCCCAGCCATGATGTTTCCGCCCAGCCCTCGGCTGCGCACGACGACGCCAAAGCATTGTCCGAGCGTCCGGACAGTGCGATGGCCGGCGATATTTTCGGTAGTGGCGACGATCATGAGCGAAACCCTCCGGAGCGATCTGCTCGTTTTAGGCGAGGTTCGCACGGCAAGCCTAACCAACGGTTGCATCACGGGGAGCCGAGCGGCTCCAGTCACTATTTGTTGATCGTCGCCGCGCCGGCCGTGCATGCCACTTCGTCCTGCGAGCCCGCGCCGCCGGAACAGCCGATCGCGCCGATCAGCTTGCCGTCCTCGACCAGCGGAATGCCGCCGCGCGAGCCCATGACATCGTCAATCGTCAGCGCATAATTATTACCTTTCTGAATAGCCTCTTCGAAGGCTTTGGTTGGACGGCGGAATTTGGCCGCCGTGCGCGCCTTATGTTCGGAGACGGCGATCGAGCCGAGCTGCGCGCCATCCATGCGCCCGAAGGCGACGAGATTGGCCCCGGAATCGACGACGGCCACATTGAGCGCCCAGCCATGTTTTTCCGCTTCCGCGGTTGCCGCGGCGATCGCGGCTTGAGCGCGGGTGAGCGAAATCGGCGCGCCATAGGGAATGTTGAACGGCATCTTGTCGGGAATGACGTCGAGCGGATTGGCCTGCTGCGCGCCTGCCGCGCTTGAAAAGCCAAGAATCGCAGTCAATGTCGCCGTATGCAGCCGAAGCGTCATGGTCGTTCCTCCCGAGCCCCCAAACGGATTATTGCGCCGCGCACTGGCGCTCGGCAAGGGCGCGTTGGGGCGATGGCGGCGCTTTACGAAACCACCAATTCGACTTAGCTTTCTTGAGACGCGATGTGCGGCTGTTGGAGCGGGGAAAATGATGCTTGGCGCCCGAAGTCTCATTCTGATCAGCCTTGCCGGCATGGCGATCGCGAGCACCGAGGCGGCGGCCCAATCCCTGTTCAATTTTCCGTTAAGCCTGCCGGGCGCAGCGCCGCCGCCCAACCCACAGACCTTTCTGCCGCCGGACGCCGATCCGAACTATTCGACTCCGGGCGGCTTCGACGAAGACGTCGACATGACCCGCTTCACTCGCAAGGAGGTCAACGATCCGACGGGCGAACCGGCTGGCACGGTCACCATCAACACGCACGAGCGTAAGCTTTATCTCTCGGAGGGCAACGGCCGGGCGCTCCAATATGGCATCGGCGTCGGGCGACAAGGCTTCGCTTGGAAGGGTTCGGCCGAGATTGGCCGAAAGTCGTTCTGGCCCGGATGGACGCCGCCGCCGGAGATGTTGGCCCGGCAGCGGGAGCTGCCGGTGCATATGGACGGGGGCATGGAGAATCCGCTTGGCGCGCGGGCGCTCTATTTGTTTCAGGGCAAGAAGGACACGTTGTTCCGCATCCACGGGACCAATGATCCGAGCTCGATCGGCAAGGCCGTGTCATCGGGATGCATCCGGATGCTCGATTCCGACGTGATCGACCTCTATGGCCGGGTCGCGAAGGGGACGCCCGTCGTCGTGCTGTGAACGCGGCCTCGGCCTAACCCTCTCCCTGAGGGAGAGGGGCGCGCTAATCCGCCACCGTGAAGACGGCGCATCGGGCGGCGATGCCCCGGAGCGCGTGCTCACCCAGCGGGATCAGCGGCGCCGTGGCCTCGGCGGCGAATGCGCCCGAGATAAGGACGGCCCGGTCGAGCGGCCGGCATAGCCCCTCGAGCCGGCTGACCAGATTGACAGCCGGGCCAATTGCCGTGAAATCCAGCCGGTCGGCCGCGCCGATATTGCCCCACATCATCTCGCCGAGATGCAGCGCCACGCCAAAGGGCAGGGGCGCCAGGCCCTCCCGGCTCCGCGCCTCGTCGAGATGCGCCATTCCGCTTCGCGCGGCGGAAACCGCGCGCAGCGCCGCCTCGCAGGCGTTGCGCGGCGATCCGCCGAGGACCGGAAAGATCGCCAGCACGCCGTCGCCCATGAATTTGAGCACTTCGCCGCCGAACGCGTGCACCGAGCCGGCGATGCGGTCGAACCAGGCGTCGAGGGCCGAGATAACCTCGGCCGGCGGGCTGCTTTCGGAGAGCGCCGTGAAGCCGCGCAGGTCGGCGAACAATAGCGCCGCCTCGATGGTTTCGCCGCCGCCGCGCCGCAATGGACCAGCCAGCACGCGCGCGGCGCTGCGCCGCCCGAGATAGGCCTCGAGCGCCGCCGTCAGCGTGGCGCGAGCGGTGAGCGCGGCGAGCGGCGCCGCTGCGAAGCGCGCGGCCTCACGCAGGCGGTCGGCCTCGTCGGATGTGAAAGGACGCCGCCCGATCCAGCCGAGCCTCGGCCCGTCCGGTGTCGGCCCTACGAGATCTTCATGCACCGGGCCAGCCGCGAGGCCTGCAAGCCAGCGCCGGCCGGATTCGGCTGGCGGGCTATCCCCGGCGGCCGAATGCGCTCCGGCCACAAATCCCAGCGCCTCGACCACCTCGCCGTTTTCAGCCCGCCACAGCCAGGTGCGCCGGGCGATGAGCGGGTGGGGGGACGCCAGCGTCAGGGCGCCGCCCGAGAGCGCCGCGCCGTCCTTGATGAGGCGGCTTCCGAGGTTCGCCAGAAACCGTTCGAATGTCGGCGTCTCGGCGGCTGCGTCAACCAGCCAGGCGAGGGTCGAAGCAAGCTGCATGGCTCGATCATCGGCTCGACTTGCCTTCGTTGTCATCACGATTCCCGCGTCGCTGGGCCGGCCCTCATCATTTCGGGTCGCGCCGATCAATCATTCAACCAAACGGTTGACCTTCGCAGAACGCAGGCTCATATTCAGCCTCACAGACGCGCCTCAGGTCGCCGCATGTCGATTTGGCGGCAGGCCGCTCGTCTTGGGACCAGAATGGTTTCACTCGAGGAGAATCCCATGGATGAATCGCTCGTGGTCCGGCGCGAAACCCAAATCGCGGCGCCGCCCGCCACCGTCTTCGCCTTCCTGACCGATCCGCAGAAGATCCTGAGCTGGATGGGCGCCGAGGCGAACACGGACGCCCATTCGGGCGGGCTCTATCTCGTCAAGGACGTCGCCGGGCGGCCGGGGCGCACCGCGCGCGGGCAATTCCGCGAGGTCGTTCCGGTCCATCGCCTCGCCTATAGCTTCGGCTGGGAGGGGGACGAGGCGGTGCCCCCGGGCTCGAGCCTGGTCGAGATCGATCTCATCGACCGGGACGGCGGCACTCTCGTGCGCATGACCCATACTGGGCTTCCCAACGCCGCCGAATGCGCCAATCATACCAAGGGTTGGACGTACTATCTGGGTCGACTGGGCGTGGCCGCGGTTGGCGGAGATCCGGGCGTCGATCGTGGGCCGCCAGGCTATGCCCGAAGCTAGACTGCTTCGAGGCGCAGCACGCCTTCATGTCATTCCCGCGAAAGCGGGAACCCAGAGTCTGGGAAAGCCGTGCCGGATGCCCGCGTCGCGGGCATGACACTTTGATAGCCGCTTGCTCTACCCGCGCCCCGATCTCACCCGCCCGAAATGCCACGCGCAAAAGAGGGCAATGACCAGCGCGCCGAGGCCGAAGAACACCCATTCGAGGACGACGTCAGCCCCTTTCGGGGCAAACTTGAACAGAAGCGCGAAGCCGATCGCGAGGTTAAGGAACCCCCACAACACATTGACGACCGGAGAGGATTCACCGACGCCCGGTGGCGACGCGAATGGGCTCTGGAACCAGTGGCCGCTGATCCCTTGAACGAAATGCGGGACGCCATTTGCCAAAAACACCCCGGCGACGAATTGCAGCAGGTAGATGTACCAGGGAATGCTGAACATGCCGGTTTGCCTTCATTTGCTGCTTTGAACGCGAGAAGGTCCGGGTTCGCTCCCGGCCCAGCGCGCGATCGTGCGCGCAAGGGTGGGGCCGACCAGAAGCGTGACGAGCAGCCGTCCGATCTGCATCGCCATGACGAAGGGAAGGTCGACCCGAGAGGATGCCGCGATGATCGCCACCGCATCGGCGCCGCCGGGGCTGGTTGCGAGGTAGGCGGTCAGCGGGTCTGTTCCCGCAGCCTCATGCAAGGCGAAGGCGAGACCGCCGCAGAGCGCGATCAGCGTGAAGATCGACGCCAGGATGATCGGCAATTGCTTCCACGCATAGAGAACCGCTTCGCGCGTGAATCGAAGGCCGATGGACCAGCCGACCAGGGCGTAGCAGATCGCCAATAGCCACGGCGGGAGCGTGATCGTGAGCAAGTGGCCCGCTGAGAGAGGGGCGCCGATGAACATCGGCAGAAGCAAAGCGCCGGCGGGAAGTTTGGATTTGACGCCAAGGATTGCGCCGCCGACGCCCAAGGCCAAAGTCGCCAGAAGGGGTCCCGGCGCCACAGGCGGAAACCAAACGATCGAAGCGGGCGCCGACGCCCCAGCCGGCAGCCATGCCCGGGCGACAAGCGACGCGACCAATCCGACGCAGGCCACCCTCAGATATTGCATGACGGCGACCAGCCGCATGTCGCCGCCGAAGGCGTCGGACATCAGCACCATCGCCGTCGCCGCGCCAGCCGAGGATCCCCAGACCGCGGTCGTACCCGGGAGCACTCGCAAGCGAGTGAGGACGTAGCCGAGGATAGCGGCGAACAAGATCACTGCGCCGATCAAGGCGAGGAACATCGGCCACCGGCGAAAAATCGTTATGACGATATCGGGAGTGATGGCGCGAGCCACGAGACAGCCAACGAAACCCTGAGCGATAACAAAGCCCCAGGGCGGAATCGTCACCCGTCCCTCGAACCAGGACAAAAGGATCGCCGCCGCGATCGCCCCGAGCATGAGCGCCGCGGGCAGGCGCATGAGCTCAAAGACCCCGACGCCAACCACCGAAGCGCCAAGAAGCGCGGCCCATTGCAGGGTCGGCGGCGTCCGGCGGAGCGTGAAATGCGACATTCGATCCTTAGCCGCCGAACGCGAGGGCGTCGCTGTCCGCCACCCGGGCGATCCGCGGGAGGATATGCCGCATCGAATTGTCGTGGGCTTCGATCGCCAGGCTGGTGGTCGCGTCGTTCACGACCACCAGTTCGTAACCGAGCTCCCAGGCCTGCCTCGCCGTGGATTCGACCCCGAATTGGGTGGCGACGCCGCCGAGGACGATGGTCCGCACGCCGCGCTTGCGCAGTTCGCGGTCGAGTTCGGGCACAGAAAACGCGCCCCAGGTGGCCTTGGTGATTGTGAGGTCGCCGGGCTCGGCAAGGCCGGGCGCAAGATCGACGAAGCCGGCCGGCAGCACTTTGGGCAGCGCGAAAGGCTCGTCGACGGCGCGCGGCTTATCCTCGGCCACGGGTGCCGCGTTGACCAGCACGACCGGCGCGCGTTCAGCGCGAAACCTTGCCGCCAGCGCCTTGCCCGCTTCGAGCAGCTCGTCGGCGGAGAGCGGCTCGAGTTTGAGACCGAGGATCCCTTTTTGCAGATCGATCAACACCAGGGCGGTCGTTTTTGGATCGAGGGCGATCATCGGCGGAACTCCTTCAAGGATGACGGGAGGGCTGGTATTGCGCAAAATAGAATTATGAGGAATACTCGTAAATCTCCAATATGAGCGTTCCTCATAAATGTCAATCGAAATCCAAGCGGCAGCCAAGGAGCCGAAGCGCGAGCGGGGCAAGCAGCGCGTCGCGGCCCTGATCGACGCGGGCGCCGAGATCTTCGCCGAAAAGGGCTATGAGGCGACGACCATGACCGAGATCGCGAGCCGCGCGGGCGCGGCGATCGGTTCGCTCTATCAGTTTTTTCCGTCCAAGGAGGCCCTCGCCGAGGCGCTCTTCAACCGGTTCGCCGAGCGGGCGGCGGCGGCGTTTGCGCGGGTCGAGGAGCGCGCCCCTGGATGTTCGGCGCGCGAGCTCGCTGATCTCTTCATTGACCACAAGCTCGGGCTGGGAACGGATCGGGATGTGGCGATCGCGCTCTCGAACGTGGTCGCCGGCATCGTCGAGCGCCGGAAACCGCTCGGCGATGCGCTGCGCGGACGGATCGCCGCAATTCTCAGCGCCGGCAACCCGACGCTCGGCCAGGACGAGGCGGCCGCAGCAGCGATCATCGTGAACCAGGTGATGAAGATGGTCCCGGCGCTCGCGGCGACGGAAGACGAGAGGGCGGTGGCGCTGATCGGCGAAGCCCGAAAGCTCCTGGCGCTTTACATCGACGAGGTCCTGAGGAGGTGAGGCCGCTGGCGCCACGACTCGATCTTGGCGTTCAGTCGGCGTAATTGTCGATCACCGCATCGGCGATCGCGCGCTTGGTGATCACGCCGACGACGTCGGCGGCGCGGGGCCGACGCGCGCCGTGAAAGACGATGGCCGCGCCCGCGCGGTGGCGCTTGAGGCGCGCCAGCACCAGGCTCAGTAGATCGATGTCGCGGCAGACGACTGCGCGCTTCTCGACGAAATCGTCCACCAGCCGGTTCGGATTGTTCACGCTTTCGCGCCACAGGCCGGAACGGGGTGGGACCAAGCCGTGAATTCTGCCCTCGCGTTCGACAATAATGGCGCGGAGATCGTCGACGTCTTCCCAGCCGACGCACTCTCGGAGCGTCGAACCTGCCTTGGCGAGTATGAACCGTCGCTCCATGATGTCTTGCGCCTGTTGGACGAGGTAGAGATTGACGTGGCGCTCCTTCGGGATGCGATGGCCCCGATGGCGCAGCTTGATGGTGTAGATCGTCTCGCTGATGAGCGCTCGCCTGACGCCCGCCGCGACCGCGACGGCGACGATCACCGGCACGATGATCGCGTAGTCGCGCGTCATCTCGAACACCATGATGATGGCGGTCATGACGCCGCCGGTGCCCGCGCCGACCATCGCCGCCATGCCGACGATCGCCGCCGACGGCAACGTTAGGCCTGCGTTGGGCAGGACGAGAGCCGCGAGGGAGGCGAAAGCCGCGCCAAGTGTCGCGCCAAGATAGAGCGAGGGCGAAAAGATGCCGCCGGACGCCCCACAGCCGAGGCTGATCGTGGTGGCCAGGAGTTTGAGCACGAACAGCAGAACCAGGAGGTTGGTCGCCGTCATGTCCTTATCCAGGATCGACTGGATCACGCCATAGCCGACGCCGTCGACATAGGAATGGCCGAAAGCGTGGGTGAGGCCCACCATCATGAGGCCGACCAGCGTCATGCCAATGATGTTTTGCGCGTAGATGCCACCCGGCAGCTGGGGGAAGCCGTCCTCACGAGAAGCCGGATGAAGGCCCAGGAGGCGACGCCGCATAACGCGCCGATGCAAACGAAGGCGATCGCCTCCTCGCCACCGAAAGAACTGGCAGAGGGAAAGAAGACCTCGGGGACGGTGAAGGCCGGATTGAGGCCGATGAGGATGCGCCCGAGCAAAGTGGCCGCGCCAGTCGCAACGACGACGGGCAAGAACGTGCGGTTGGAGACCTCGGGCAGCAGGATCTCGATCGCGAACAAGACGCCCCCGAGCGGCGTATTGAAGGTGGCCGCGATGCCCGCGCCCGCGCCTGCCGAGAGCAGGGTGATCCTTTGTCCGGTCGAGAGGCCGATCGCCTTCGAAAACGCCGATCCCAGCGCCGAGCCGATCTGGATGATCGGCCCCTCGCGGCCGACCGACGCGCCCGAGCCGATCGAGAGCGCCGAGGCGAGCGACTTGATGACCGCGACGACGCCGCGAATCTCACCGCGCTTGTAGTAGATGGCGTCCATTACCTCGGGGACGCCGTGACCCCTGGCCTCCGGGGCAAAGCGATCCACCAAATAGACGACAACGAGGCCGCCCAGGATCGGCGAAAGAATAACCCAGTTTCCCCACCGGCTCGGCCCCTCGAGGATGTTCGCGTCATAGGGGATCTTGAACACGCCGTTGATCATGGCGTTGTGGATGAGGCCGATCAGCGCCCTGAGCGCCACCGCGCCCACGCCGGTCATGATACCGATGGCCAGAGCCATAAGGCAGAGGATGAACAGGCTTACGCGCCTCTCGTCGCGGTGGCTAGCGGCGATGGTCTCGGACGAAACGCCAGTATCGGCAGTCGCTGACGACATTTTCGGCTTCTCTTGGGATGGAAGATCGGCGGTGCGGAGTCCGTCTCGGACCTTCTCGCAGGGAACGCCGTCAACCCTCAATAAGTTCAGATTAGGGCGTTCGATCCGCCAAGCGGGGCCCGATTCCGGCTCGCATCATCAAGCGGCGCAACGGCCCAACTGTGGAGAGCGTCGTCAAGCCAGCGCCGCGCGCGACATCGATAGGCGCAAAGCGGGTGAGCAACGACTGGTTGAGGCCGTCAACGGCGCGGGTCCTGAGCGCGATATCGGCGCGCCTCGCGCGTTCGTAAGCGCTTAACGTGCCCGCCCCGCCAATGTCGCCCCCCTCCGCGCGGGCTTCGATCGCAACGGCGATGATCGCCGCGACGTCGCGCAAGCCAAGATTGAGTCCTTGCGCGCCGATCGGCGGCAGGACGTGCGCCGCATCGCCGACAAGCGCCAGACGCCGGCCTACGATCTTCGGCACGATCTGGCGCTCCATCGGGAAGAATCCACGTGTCCCCTCGATGCGCACGGCGCCGAGAAGGGAGTGCGCCTCTAGTTCGATCTCGCGCGAAAGGGCTTCGTCGTCGAGCGCCTTGCGGCGGCGCGCTTCCTCTTCCGACATGACCCAGACAAGACTTGAGCGGTTGGGCGCCGCCGACCCGGCCGGCAGCGGAACGAGGGTGAACGGCCCGCCGCGGGTGTGGAACTCGGTTGAAAAGTCGTCGTGCGGCAGCCGGTGGGTCAGGTGCACGGTCAACGCGCTCTGCGGATAGCGGTGGACGCGCGCTTCGAGCCCGGCGGCGCGCCGCGCCTTCGAAGCCCGGCCGTCGGCGCCGATCGCGACCCGGACCGAGATCATGCGCCCGTCTGTAAGACGCGCCCGGACGGCGTCGGCGCCGAAATCATAAGCTCCGACCCCGGCGGCGACGCGCTCGACGCTTGGATTCTGCGCGACCGCAGCCGCGAGCGCCTCGGCCATTAGGTCGTTTTCGATGTTCCACCCGAACGCGTCGAGCCCGATTTCCGCGGCGTGAAACTCGACCGGACGCGGCGGAAATAACGTTCCGGTGTCGTCGATGATACGCAGAGCGCGCAACGGCGCGGCCTGCGCTCGCAAACCCGTCCAAAGGCCGAGGGAATTGAGAAAACCGACGGATTGGTCGAGCAGGGCGACGGTGCGTCCCCGACCCGTCCGCTCGGCGGCGCCGCAGCAGACGACGTCGAAGCCGGCCTGCGCCAAGCCAAAGGCGGCAGTGAGGCCGGCGAGCCCCGCCCCCGCGATCAGGACGTCTAAGGCGCGCCCGGGAGGCTGGTCGCCGTTGGTCATCGTCGGTCTCCCCGCGCGCGCTTCCCTGCCACAAGCGACAGCCTTGAGCTTGCGATCGGGCAGACGGCGTCGTGCAACTTTGATAAGGCGGAAGCTATAAGGTCAAGCTGATGCTTGACCCGCGAGCGAGTCGCGCGGGAGGCGGACAGGGCAGGGCATGTCCATCGAAAAGCGGCCCGTTGACGTCGCCAGCGCCGCGGGTTTCTCAGTTCATCTGTTCACCGCCTCCGGCGGGGCAGTGGCTGTGCTTGCGCTTTACGCGGCGATCGAGCGCAACTTCGCCGTCTGCTTCGCCTGGCTTGGCCTCGCTCTTTTCATCGACGGAATCGACGGCACGCTCGCCCGCGCCGCCCGGGTCAAGGTGACGGCGGCATCGATCGACGGCACAGTTCTAGACTTGGTGATCGATTTCCTCACTTACGTGCTAGTGCCGGTAGTGGCGCTATGGCGCTCGGACCTGATGCCGACCGAGGCCTCATTCTGGATCGGACTTGTCGTCACCATCGCCTCCGCCCTTTATTTCGCCGACACTCGCATGAAGACCGACGACCTGTGGTTTCGCGGATTTCCGGCGACCTGGAACATCATCGTCCTCTATCTCTTCGTCCTTCGCCCGCCATGGATAGTCAGCGCTGTCATTCTGCTTGGCGCTGCGGCGCTCATGTTCACCCCGATCGTATTCGTGCATCCGTTGCGGGTCGTCCGGTTGCGCGGCCTGACCATTGCGATGACCTTCGCGTGGTTCGCTTTTGCCGCGATAGCGATCGCTGAGAACCTGGCGCCCCACGCCTGGGTTAGCTGGGGCCTGATCGTGACGGCGATCTATTTTCTTGGCTTGCCGCTACTGCGTCATTCGCCGCTCGCGCACGACTAAGGAGCGCGAAACTGAGGGACGGCGTCATAGCGACAAAAAGAGCTTGGTGGAGGCCTCCACATTGGCGTAACGGAACGGGTGAAATCACCAGAAGGGGGATCGGCATGCGTGAGTGGATGGCAGGTTCCGGCGTTCGCGCCGCGCTCCTCGGCTTATTGGCGATCATGCCGGTGAGCGCTGTTCCAGCAAGCGCCGATGTGATTTCGGCGTTCGACGTGTCAGGAACGTTCGATGACGGTTCAACTCTCGAGGGCACGCTCGATATCGACGTGACAAGCGGGGACGCGACTGCCATCAGTGTCCTCGCCGACGGCCTTCACATTACGAATGTTATTGAAACGAATCCAAACACTCCAACGCCTTCAGCGACCA
>Ga0210395_10004088_pt1 | contig 11213 bp, 8 predicted proteins | sample IncBWH4OmetaG_FD_150861 | JGI IMG/M metagenome (GOLD analysis project Ga0210395, IMG submission 150861) | Forest soil microbial communities from Barre Woods Harvard Forest LTER site, Petersham, Massachusetts, United States - Inc-BW-H-4-O ...
ACCCGTGTCTCTGCACGCCACTCGGTATGGCGCCAAAGTCAGTGACGCTTTGAATTTCAGCCGTCCCCAAGTGCGTCGGGCGTACCCGGACGACGCCGAGCCTATCGCCGCGCTTATGACCCAGTTGGGGTACGACGTGCCGGCGCCGGCTGTCACCGCCCGCTTGCAGCGCCTGGGAGAGCGGCGCGAGGTTTTCGTCGCGACCGACGACCAGCGCGTCGTCGGATGGGCGGTCCTTTCGATTGACGAGACGTTCGTCGAGGGCTTCGGCGCGTTTCTCGAAGGCTTCGTCGTCGACGAGGCCGTTCGCAGCCGCGGCGTCGGCCTGCAACTTCTCGAAGCCGTCGAATCCCGGGCGCGGGAACGCGGCTGCGCCGAGATTCGGGTGCAGTCCAACGTCCTGCGCGAGCGCGCCCATTCGTTCTACGAGCGCAACGGCTACACGAAGATCAAAGCGCAATACCAGCTGCGTAAGGCGCTGTCAGAGTGAAACCATAATTGAAGCTAAAACGTATAGGGATTTTATGAGAACTGCAGTTTTGACGGCCCTTGTCCTCGCGCTGTGCCCAATCGTGGCGTCGGCGGCTCCGGTGGCGCCGGAAGACCTCTTCAAGATGACGTTCCTGAGCAACGCCTTGATCTCACCCGATGGAACTCACGTGCTCGTAGAGTCCTCGCGAATGAACGGGTCGAAAGATACGTACGACCGCACGATCGATCTTGTCGACGTCGCGACCGGAACGCTGATCCAGAACGTGACCAAGCATGTGGGCGACGGGGACTTCGATTGGATGCGCGACGGCAGAAGTTTCGTCTTCGTCCGGACGCTGGACAAGCAGAAACCGCAGCTCTATCGATATACGCTGGCCGGCGGGGCCGTCGTTGCGCTGACCCACGTCAAGAATGGCGTCTCGAGCCCCGTGGTCTCGCATGATGGCGATCGCATTGCGCTCACCGTCACCGATACCGACCCGGCCCACGACGCCTACGTCGATTTCAGCAAAGCCGGCTTTACGCCGAAGAGCTCGCAAAAGAAGAGCGACGTGCACCTCATCGACGAGCTCTTCTTTGAAACGAACGGCGCGGGCTACACTTATCAGGACCACCAGCACATCTGGACGATCGACGCCGACGGTTCGCATCCGACGCAGTTGACCTCCGGCAGGTACTCCGAGAATCTCGATGAGTGGTCGCCCGACGACAAGACGATTCTCTTTGACTCGTTGCGATACGAGTCGGTCGACAGCGGGCCGAACGACGTCTATGCAATCCCGTCGGCCGGCGGCGCCATGGCGAAGCTCACGTCAACCCTGCCGGTAAATAACGGGCTCTTCTTCGACGCGGGGGGACAGCACGTGTACTATTTGAGCGGCGACGTGAAGGACGCCGCGCAACTGCCCGCGCTGGTCTCGGCAAACAGCGACGGTTCGCAGCCGCGGGTGGTCGTTGCACGCAACACGGTCTCCTGGGGCGATTCGCTTTTGGCCGATATGAAAGAGGGCGGCGGCTTTTGCGGGGCGCCCTTGCCGTCGGGGAATCAAGCCTTGCTCAATATCGACGGTCCCGGCTATGCCAACTTGCGCACGCTCGATCTTCGTACCGGCGCGCTGCGCGACATCACGCCGCCGCACGGCGAAGCCTGGTCGTGCTCGGTATCGCGGGACGGACAGCACATCGCCTACCTCTACAGTGATTTTACGCACCCGGCCGACGTCTACGTGGTTAACGCAAGCGGAGGCGCGCCGCGTCAGCTCACGCACGTCAATGATGCATACCTCGCTTCGGTGACGCTGTCGCAGCCGGTAGAGTTTACCGTCAAAGATCCGGCGGGTTTTGCGGTGCAGGCTTGGTTCATGCCGGCGGTCGGTGGCGCCGCGGGGACGAAACATCCGACGCTGCTCGACATTCACGGCGGTCCGGAGACGCAGTTCGGCGACACGTACTTCCACGAGTTTCAGCTCTATGCGTCCTTGGGCTATAACGTCGTGTTCTCCGATCCCGCGGGCAGCACCGGTCACGGGTACACGTTTGAAGAAGCGCTTGAAAATAACTACGGCGATGCGATGTTCCAGGATGTTCAAGCCGTGATGGATGCGGCCGTGCAACGACCGGATGTCGACGCCTCACGCTTGGCCGTGCTCGGCGGCTCCTATGGAGGATATGCAACGCTTTGGGTGATCTCCCATACCAATCGTTATAAGGCTGCGGTGGCCGAACGCGCGGTCAGCAACCTGCAAAGCGAAAACCTCGCGGCCGATTTTGCAGGCAAGAACGGTCTGGGCGGCGGTTACTACAACTGGGGTCCGCCATGGGACCCGGCGAGCACCGACTATGCGAAGTTCTCACCGCTAACGTACGTCGCCAACGTCCAGACGCCACTGATGATTCTTCACGCCGAGAACGATACGCGCGCACCGATCGACCAGACGCTGCAAGAGTTCACGTCGCTCAAGATATTAGGACGAACCGTGGAATACGTGGCGTTTCCCAACGAAAATCACGATCTCTCGCGCACCGGCTCCCCGATCCACCGGGTCGAACGGCTGCACCTCATCGTCGACTGGCTGAAGAAGTACCTCTAGCATGCCGCCCAATCCCGGACGCCTCAGAACCAAAGCGCTGACGCCGGCGATCGGCGCGACCGTCGAGGGCATCGACCTCAGCGCGCCGCTCGCAGATGCCGACCTGGCAGAGATTCGCACGGCCCTCGACGAGCATCTCGTGCTTTTCTTCGAGGGACAGTCGTTAACGCCGGTTCAACAGCGCGATTTCGCGGCGCGCTTCGGCCCACTCTACGTTCACCCGTTCTACGACGGACACGAAGCGGCGCCCGAGGTAATGGTGCTGGAGCACGATGCGACGCATCGCGCCAACAGCGACCGCTGGCACAACGACGTTACGTACCTTCAAACGCCGCCGCAAGCCGCCGTCCTCTACGCCGAGGAAATTCCCGAGCTCGGCGGCGACACGCTTTGGGCCAACATGTATCTCGCGTACGAGACGCTCTCCGAGCCGCTTCGCCGGTTCGTCACGCAACTGCATGCCGTGCACTCGTTCGCGAAAAATTTCACACCGGAGCGATTTAAAGCACTCGGCATGGACGACCGGCGCGATCGGATCTACGCGGAACACCCGCCGGTTTCACACCCCGTGGCTCGCACGAACCCCGTGACCGGCCGCAAGGCGCTTTTCGTCAATCAAGACTTCACGTCGCACATCGAAGGCCTGTCGCCGAGCGAGAGCGACGCGCTGCTGCGCCTGCTCTTCGAGCATATGGCGAAGCCCGAGTTTCAGGTTCGCTGGCGCTGGCGGGAAGGCACCGTGGCATTCTGGGATAACCGCTGGACGCAGCACTGCGCGCTGGCCGACTACTTTCCGAATCGCCGCCGCGTACGACGCGCCACCATCCTCGGCGAGCGCCCCGTTTGACGTCGGCGCTCGCGCGGCGTCTCGGCGTCTCCGACGTCGTGCTCATCGTGATCGGCAGCGTCATCGGCTCGGGCATTTTCCGCACGCCATCGGTCGTAGCGCAGCGAATACCCATACCCGGATTGATTCTCGTTGCCTGGGCGTGCGGCGGAATCGTCGCGCTCTTTGGAGCTTTCGTGCTCGGCGAGCTTGCCGCGCGTCGCCCGGCGGGCTGCGGTGCCTACGCCTACTTGCGCGATGCGTTCCATCCGGTCGTTGCGTTTGCGTACGGTTGGTCGTCGCTGCTGGCTTCATTTACGGGCGGGATCGCAGCGGCGGCGGTGCTCTTCGCCGGTTATTTCATCTCGTTGACCGGTTTGGGAATTTCGTCGGGCGTCCTCGCGGTCGTTACGCTTGCCGTGCTCGCGCTCGTGAACTGTTTGGGCGTTCGCTTTGGCAGCAACGTGCAAAGCGCACTGACCGTGTTGAAGATTGCGGCGCTCGGCGCACTCATCGTTGCCGGCGTTGCCGCGCATCCGGCCGAGGGTCACCGGCTCGCTGGGCTCTCGAGCTCCACGCTCGGCATGCTCGGTACCCTCGGCGGGTTTAGCGTCGCGATGATTCCCGTGCTTTTTGCCTATAACGGGGCAATGGTCGCCAACTTCATGGCGGCCGAAGCAAAAAACGTTACGTTCACGCTGCCGCTGGGCCTATGGTTGGGGATATCCGGCGCTGCCGTGCTCTATCTCTTGGTGAATGCCGCCTGCCTTCGCGTGCTCGGCGTCGCGGGCTTAGCGAGCACACCGGTTCCCGCAGCGGCCGTCCTGCGGGCCGCGGCCGGCTCGACGGGAGCGCAGGTCGCGTCGCTCGCGGTTGCCGTTTCGACGCTGGGATTCATCAGCAACCGAATGCTCACGGTACCGCGGCTCTATCACGCGATGGCCGACGATGGGTTGTTCTTCCGGGCCGTAGCGTGGATCGATCCGCGGACGCGCGTACCCGTCGTCGCGATCGCGCTGCAAGCAGCGTTCGCGATGCTCCTCGCGCTCTCGGGAAGCTACGAACACATTCTCAACTACGTCGTCTCGACGTTCTACGTCTTCAACGGGCTGCTGGCCCTCGCGCTCTTTATCCTTCGCGCTCGCGACCGCCACGCGGGCATTGAGCAAGCTGCTCGTTTCCGCGTGCCCGGGCATCCGTTCTCGACCGCCCTCTATATGCTGGTCTCGTGGGGCGTCGCGACCGCGACGTACGTCGCCTATCCGAGCGACGCAATCGTCGGCATCGCGATTTTGCTCAGCGCCGTGCCGGTCTACTTTATCTGGACGCGTGTCTGATGCGGAGGGCTTTGGTGCGCCTTCTCACGATGACTCTGGCTCTCGACCTCGTGTGTGCGGCTGCGATCGCACGCGCCGATACGCCGGCCCCGCTGCGGCACCTCGTCTATTCATTTACGTATGAGGCGCGACAGAGCGGAACCGTACCAAATGAACCCGGTTCGACGGGAAACCGCTCCTACAACGGGTCACTCGATGATAAGGGCACAATTACGGTCGACGTACTGCGGGAAGCGCCCGATCGCGGATTGGTAGTCGTCGTCAGCGAGCAAGGCGACTACCGCAAAGGCGCGGCAGCGACGTGCGCCGTTTACGGTAATACTGAGGTCGTTTGCGACCCAAGCGTAACGGTTAACAGCGAAGAGGCTACGCTCTTGCGTTTTCTCGGCGCGAATTTCTATGAGCCGAGCAGCGTTGATGCGAAGCAGCATTGGTCCGTTTCGCATAGCAGCGGCCCGATAACGGCGACCGGCAATTACACGATCAGTCGGAACGACAACGGCGTAATGACAATTGAGGAATCACGCCACGTCGAGGATAAGTCGCAGGGTGTTACTACGTCGGATGCTGAGACGAAGATTGATTACGACGATAATCGCCTTCTTCCGACGTTGATTGACGAATATACGACCGAGCAGCGCCACACCGGCGCCCTCGGCAACGCGACGACGATCTACCAGACGACGCTCACGCTCGTCTCCGACTCGATGACGAAGCAGTGAAAGTCGTTGCGCCGATTCCGCGCCCCTAGCGGCTCTGCGAGTTCCTTTTCCTGTCTTTGCTCGCGGGCGGTGCCCACGCCGTGATCGTGCCGTCTCTGGCGCCGACGTAGACGACACCGTCAGCGATGACCGTGCCGACATTTCCATAGTCGGAGAGCCCGACGCTCCATAGTTGGCTGCCCGTTTCCGCATTGAATGCAAACTCGGTCTTGCGCGAATAGTTGCTGACGTAGACGACGCCGTTCGCGATCGAGATCGGCGAGCGTGGCGTCTGCGCTCCGGTCAAACGGGCACCGTCGGGTCCGAACTCTGCGTTCCAAACTGGTGTCGGATTTAACGTGCAGTTCGACTGGATGCTAAAGGCTGCCAGCCCCGGGTGATAGATGCCCTCAGACGCCGGCAGTCCGACGTAAAGGTAGCCGGTAATTGGATCGAAGGCGGGTACGCCGACAAAGTCTCCCTGGTTCGTCGGCAAGGACATGGCGATGTATTGAATGGGGCCGTAGCTAATCGATCCGACGTCGTAAAGCTCGAACATCCCAGACTTGTTAACGGCGGCGAGCATCGGCGGGCATCCGTACGGCTGGAAACGTAGCGGCGTCGCGCCGAAATCGAAGTCGTTATCACCGGTAATTTCTGGAATGTTCGGCGGATAGTTACTCGCAATAACCGTACCGAGGGTTGCGGATAATTCGATGATCTGTTCCGCGTATCCGGCGTTCTGCTCCGCGCCCTCACTGGTATCTGCGTTACCAGTCGCAACGAATACGTCGTTCGTACTAGGATCGATCGATGCGCCGCCCGGTCCCCAGATGCCGCCGCCGCTTGCACCCCGCTGCGACGTGCCGCTTACTGTGTAGAAGGTGCCCGCTACGCTCGGCCCACTCGTGGCGACGGCAACGATGCGCCCGTACCACGGTGAAATATCGCACGTTGACCCGGTTACGGCGTAGAGCAGACCGTTCGCCGGATTGTAGGTGAGGCCACCGTGCATAAAATTATGGTCGTGCAGGTAATCCGCGATCATCAACGGCCAGCCGGAGGCCTCCTTTCCCGTGCCCAAGTCAACCGCATGCACTTCGTTATGCCCGTCGCTAAAGTAGAGCAGGTTTTTCCCGCGATCGATCGCCGGCGTCTCGCCGATCGAGAACTCCATTTTATGCTGGTCGCAGCGGTACATCGAATGCGCAACGGCGTCCTTCCACAGGACCGCACCAGTGCCCGCGTTGATTGCGTACATTGCCGCTCCATCCGCGGAGCCCGCGTACAGGATGTTGGTCGACGCCCCATTCGCGTATACGCCGTACGCGAAGACCGGCTCGTGAACCATGCCGTAGCCCACGTTGAGGCTCCATAGTTTTTGCAGGGTACCGACATTGTTCACGCCGACCGTCGCCTCGACCGGATTGTAGCCCGTGCGCTGCAGGTCGAAGCCGAATGAATCCCAGTCGGTGGTCTGGGACGAGCCCTTGCGGATCTGCCGCCGCACGGAGCTCGGGGTCGACGCCCTTGAACTTGTGGTAGCCGCTGCTCCGGCCGGAGGCGAGTAACTCGGACTCGCCTTTCCGATTCCGCTACAGTCGGTCAAGGCAATAAGAAAGACAGCGGAGAGAGCCCACGCCGGAGTGCGAGGATGGCCCATCGTCAACATCTTTCCGATGACGCCGTGGTCACCTCCTCAGCACACGCAACTCACAGGCTTTCGCTGCAACCGCTAGCAGGAGAACGCGTAGAGAGTGCTATGAGATCGTCCTTCCTAATACCGGCTGCTTTTGCCGCAGTGCTGTCGCAATGCTGCCCGGCGGGTTCGGTTAATCCGCTAAGCGTAGCTATTCTATCCCGCCGCGGCGTTGATGGCTTTCTTTGCAAGCTTCGTTAGCAACTCGTCAGTCTTGACTTCCTGCTCGAGCGTTTCTTGCAACAGATCCGGTGCTTTCGACAACCGCATCTCTTTAGCCCAAGCGATGAGCGTTCCGTACCGAGAGATCTCGTAGTGCTCGACCGCTTGCGCCCCTGCAAGGAGACCGGCATCCAGCGCCGGGTTGCCCTTGAAGTCTTCCATAACCTCATTGCCCTCCTCAAGGATACCGTCGATGGCGTCGCAAGTCTTTCCACGCGCGGGCTTGCCGATAATCTCGAAAACGCGCTCGATCCGTTCGACCTGCCCTTCGGTTTCGTCGCGATGGTGCAGGAACGCTTCGCGCAGCTCCGCCGAGTTAACTGCCCTTGCCAGCTTCGGAAGGGTTCGGAGAATCTTCCTTTCTGCGTAGAACATATCTCGAAGCGTTTCGTAAAACAGGTCGCTGAGCGTCTTTATCACGTCTAACCTTTCATTTTGGAAAAATGGTTCGGCCGCTGCCTCCAACGTTATGACCGAGAGTTGCGCTCGTTAAACCACGGGTCTGACACTCGGTGTGTGCGTGCCAATGGCTATGGACGCCGACGTAAGTCGATTTAGGTTGCGGTGTTTTGCTTACGCTAATTCTGGGCAAGGATAGCGGAGTTTTGTGCGGACGACAACATGATACGAGATGAGGATCTGTACTCGCGACCCGAGACGTGGGTCGCCTGGAGGATCAATTGGGGAGCGATCTGGGTGGGTGCGCTTGCGGCGCTCTCCGCGGCCTTGATCTTTGGCCTGCTCGGCACGGCGCTCGGCGCCACATCGTCGGAGAAGATTTCATCCTGGCACACGATATCGATGATCGACGTCAGCGTTATCGTCTGCGCGGCATTCTTCAGCTTCGTCATCGGCGGGTGGGTAGCCGGAAAGATTACCGGCGCGCGACATTCCGAGCCGACGATCCTTCATGCCGCAATAGCATGGCTCGTCGCAACGCCGATCCTGGTAACGATGCTCGCGGCCGGTGCCGGTACGGCTTTCGGCGGCTGGTACGGCGGGCTGATCGCATCGCCGATCGGCGCAGCCGTCGCGGCGCCTGCGTCACCGGATATAGTCCGCGACACCGCAATGGCGGCAATCACCTCGCTCCTGCTTGGTCTTATCGGCAGCGTCATCGGGGGCTGGATGGCCTCAGGTGAGCCTATGACATTTACATTCTATCGCAAGCGCAACGCGTATCTTGAAGCGCAGAAAGGTAAGGTACCGGTCTAATGTTTTTGATTCTTCTCTGGCTGCTCGGTGCGCCGCTTACCGTCCTGATCATCCTATATCTCTTAGGCGTAGGGCATTAACGGTAGTGAGTTACGTCGCGTCGGAGCGCGCCGAGATTTAGATCGGCGACGCGAGCTAGGGTTTTCGTGGAAACACAGGGCGCACGCAACCGCGCGCGCCCTTGTCTGGCCCGTGGAGCTGGCTCGGGTCGAAGCCAGTTCGCGCGCAGGTGGTGAGCAGGTTGTCTCGGGCGTTTGTTCCGGACATTGGAGGCCTTCTGTAATATCCCCAAGGAAAGCTACTGTGGCCATCAGGCACGCAATTATGGCTTTTCTGGAGCACTAGTGATTTCGCACTTAGAATGTTCGCGCGATGCAACGCATCGTTGCTCGCCGCATGCGCTCGCAACGGTCTGTCCTGACGACGGCGCGCCGCTGCTCGTCCGCTACGCCGGCGCTGCGCTTCGCCGCGAGGCGGTGAACTCGCGGGCATGGACGATGTGGCGCTACCGCGAGATGCTACCGATTGCCGACGACGAGGAGCCCGTCTCGCTGGGAGAAGGCGCAACGCCGCTCATTGCCCTTTCAAACGGCGCCTACGTCAAAGACGAAGCGCAGAATCCGACCGGCTCCTTCAAGTCGCGCGGCATGTCGGCGGCGGTTACGATTGCGAAGCGCTTCGGGGTGCCGGCGTTGGTTGCACCGAGCGCGGGAAATGCCGGTGGCGCGCTTGCCGCGTATGGCGCGCGGGCCGGCTTGCACGTGCGAGTTTACGTTCCGCGCGATACGCCGGGCCTGCTCGTTGAGGAGATGCAAAGCTATGGGGCCGATGTCGTTCTCGTCGATGGCTTGATCGACGATGCCGGGCGCATCGCGGCCGAATATGCGCGCGAGAGCGGCGCCTTCAACGTGGCGACGTTTCGCGAGCCGTACCGAGTCGAGGGAAAGAAGACGATGGGCTACGAGTTGGTCGAGCAACTCGGCGGCGTTCCCGGAACGATCGTCTATCCGACGGGCGGCGGAACGGGGCTCGTTGCGATGTGGAAGGCCTTCGACGAGCTCGAGCAGCTCGGTTGGATCGATGCGAAGCGTCCGGTCATGATCGCCGTTCAAGCCGAGGGTTGCGCGCCGATCGTCCGCGCATTCGATCGTGGCGCAGAGTCCGCGCAACGAGTCGAGGATGGGTCGACGAAGATGTGGGGCTTACGCGTCCCGGGCGGAATCGGCGATCGGCTGACGTTGCGCGCGCTGCGCGAATCCCACGGACGTGCCGTCGCGGTCTCCGATGATGCGGCCGATGAAGCGATGCGCGACCTCCATAAACACGAAGGCATCGACGCGACAGAAGAAGGCGGAGCCACCCTCGCCGCGCTTGGGCTCTTGCTTTCCGCGGGCGTCACGCTTCCCGCCCCGATCGTTTTGTTCAATACCGCGACATCTTTGAAATATGCGCCGCGAGCCCAGGCCCGCGGGTCGCTTAATCTAAAAACTCAACGCGAATAGCGTCCCATCACCGCGACGGCCGCCGTAGGTCGTCGCGCCGTAGAGTTGACCGCCTAACGGCAGCAGTGCGCCCGCTGGAAATCTGCCGCTGCCCCGACACTTAAACCGATGGAGTACGCTCTCGATACCGGACGTGTCCGCCTCGAACGCCGTCCCGCCGTCGTAGCCACTGCTTCCGGGAATGCAAACGGTACCGCCGGAAAACGTGACGCCGTAAAGCTTGCCGGAAACTGCGACCAGACTTGAAAGCGGATAGAGACCGTCGGGCGGACCCTTAAAACGGTAGAGTGTGGTCTCTTGACCCGACGTGGTCGCTTTGAAGATCGTGCCGCACCCGCTCTCCTCGCATCCGGAACCGCCCTGGGTCGTCGTTCCGTAAAGCGCGCCGCCGATGCTGATCATACCGGCCGAGGGGTTTCCACCATCGGAGCCGCCCTCGAAACGATATACCACTTGAGCGGCGCCGGCGGCGTCGACCTTGAAGATCGTTCCGCAGCCGGCTCCGCCGCAGCCGCGGTTGCCGCCTTTGTTCGCGGTGCCAAAAAGCTCGCCGTCGCGCGCGAGGAGGCGGCCTTCCGGCAGCGCACCATCCTTGCGGCCTTTGAAACGGTGCAAGACGCGTTCGTTGCCGGACGTGCTGACCTCAAATACGGTGCCACACCCTTTACTCAAGAAGTTTGCGCAGACGGTTTTGAGTCCGCCCACCCACGTAACGCCGTAGAGAGCACCATGCAAGACGGCGAGGCCGACGATGGGAGCCGCGCCATCCGATCCCCATTTGAAACGATAGACGACGCGCTCTTTGCCCGACGTCGTCACGGCGAAAACCGTCCCGCAGCCGGTGTCACCGACCGGACCAATGTCACAGCCATCCCCGCCCGCGATCGTCGTACCGTAGAGCACCCCACCGAGAACCGTCAAACCGTCAGTCGGCGAAATTCCATCGGCGCCGCCTTTGAACGTGTAGATCACGCGCTCGTTGCCCGACGTGTCGACGGCAAAGACGGTTCCGTCACCGCGTTTTCCCCCGTCGATCGTCGTGCCGTAAAGCACGCCGTTCAACGAGACCAGAGACCCATTTGGGGATGCACCGTTGCGTCCGCCTTCGAACGCGTACAGCGTCTGGTAC
>Ga0210395_10004089_pt1 | contig 11211 bp, 8 predicted proteins | sample IncBWH4OmetaG_FD_150861 | JGI IMG/M metagenome (GOLD analysis project Ga0210395, IMG submission 150861) | Forest soil microbial communities from Barre Woods Harvard Forest LTER site, Petersham, Massachusetts, United States - Inc-BW-H-4-O ...
GCTCCCAGTCCGAGCACTCGTATTGTGTGCCCGGCCACGGATTGAACGGAATGAGGTTGATCTTGGCGGGAATGCCCTTGACCAGACGCACCAGCGCCCGCGCGTCGATCAGCGAATCGTTGATGCCTTTGAGCATGACATATTCGAAGGTGATGCGCCGCGCATTGGACACGCCGGGATAGTCGCGGCAGGCATCGAGCAGTTCGCGCAGCGGATATTTGCGGTTGAGCGGCACCAGCTGGTCGCGCAGCTCGTCGGTGACCGCGTGGAGCGAGATCGCCAGCATGCTGCCGATTTCCTCGCCGGCGCGCGCAATATTCGGCACCACGCCGGAGGTCGACAGCGTGATGCGCCGCTTGGAAATGCTCAAGCCGTCGCCGTCGGCGACGACATTGAGGCCGTCACGCACGGCTTCGAAATTGTACAGCGGCTCGCCCATGCCCATCATGACGACATTGGAGACGAGGCGCTTTTCGCCCTCGCCGTTCGGCGACGCCGCGCGCTGCCAGTCGTTGAGCCGATCGCGCGCGAGCACGACCTGGCCGACGATTTCGCCTGGTGTCAGATTGCGAACGAGGCGCTGCGTGCCGGTATGGCAGAACGTGCAATTGAGCGTGCAGCCGACCTGACTGGAAATGCACAGCGTGCCGCGGTCGGTTTCAGGGATGTAAACACACTCGACCTCACAGGGCCGGCTGTCGGTTTCGCCGGGAAGCCGGAGCAGCCACTTGCGCGTGCCATCGACCGAGGTCTGCTCGGCGACAACTTCCGGCCGTGCCGCCGTAAAATGCTGCGCAAGCTCGGCGCGCAGCTCTTTCGACAGCGTCGTCATGGCGTCAAAATCTTGCGCGCCGCGCACGTAGAGCCAGTGCCAGATCTGCTGCACCCGCATGCGCTGCTGCCGCTCCGGCACGCCGATGGTGCCGAGCGCCGCGGCGAGCGCGTCGCGCGTCAGGCCGATCAACGACGGCTTGTCCGGCGCGACGTATCGCTCGAGCGGCCGCTTCTCGATGAAAGCAGCGGACGCGGCGCCGTCGGTATGAGGTGCGGCAAGCGAGGTGGTCATGGACAATCCAAAAAAGAGCGCGGCTTAGGGATAGATAGTTCCTCCCCCTGAAAGGGGGAGGAGCGAGCGAAGCGAGCAGGTGGGGGTCCGCGGCGGCGATGCTTGCGTAAGCTTCGCGGCCGCGGACCCCCACCCTGCCCTCCCCCTTTCAGGGGGAGGGTTTACGCTCATTTGCATTCTTGGCCGACGCGGTCGAGGGCTTGGGCCAAACCCTTGAGCGAGAACGTGTCGGTCGATTGCGTGCCTTTGGCCGAGACGCCCTTGACCACCGCGCTCTGGCCGGCGCGCATGGCGTCGACCATTTGCGCTTCTTCGGCCGCGTTTTTGATCCAGGCGCCGTCCTGTTGGGTGTAAAGCGCGTAGCTGGTCGAGCCGACCGCGGCCGAGGCCTCGGTGCCCGGCTTGAACGGATAGCCGACAATGATCGAGACCTCGTTGCTCACCTTCTCCGCCGGGCGCGAGGAAATGAACATGTAGACCGGGTTGCGCGGCCGGTCGGGCGGATTGGTTTGCGACGACGTCGGCTTGGCGATGGAAAAACAGACCTTCTTGCCGCCGGGCGACGCCGTATAGGCGCCCCACTCGCCGTACTGGCCGAGCAAGGTCGGCTTCACGCCGCCCATAGTCGGTGGCGTTGCGGGCTTGTTGGCGGCCGGCGTGGGCGGCTTCGCAGGAGCGGCCTCTGCGGGTTTCGCGGGCGCTGCCTCGCCTGGTTTCGCCGGCGTGGTTTTGGGTTTTGCGGGCTTTTTCGCCGGGGCCGGCTTTGCCGGCGTCGGAGCCGGTGCCGTGGTGTCCGGCGCGGCGGGCTCAGGCTGCTGCTGGGCACTGGCCGGAACGGCCAATACCACCCCCAAAAGTAGCGGCAGGGCAATCTGCCATCGTCGATAGATGCGCATCGGGCCTCGCGAACACCCCTAAGCAATGGATAGCAAAGCTCTCAACTTTAATCCAATTCGGCTTTCTACGGAACGCGTTCGTTAGGCTTGTCCGGCGAGGCCGGCCGGCAGCAGGCAAAGTGTGACCAGCGACACAGCCAAGACCGGCGCCGCCCCCGATACTGGTGGGTCAGCGGCGCATCCTAGGCAGTTGAGGCTATCTCCCTCTTCTCAGCCATTTGGGCGCGCCGAACCAGTGCGAAGGAGTACCGGGCGTGACCTCCTGGTTTCATACCGAAGAACTTCGGCCCTGCCGCAAATATCGAGGGGCCAAAGGCTACGAGCTGGACGATCTTCTGACGGCGGTAGGCGCACATCGCGACAACGAGGCGTTCACCGTGCTCTTCGATCATTTTCGGCCGCGCGTGCACGCCCAGTTGCTCCGCTTTGGGCTGGCGCCATTCGCCGCCGCCGACGTTACCCAGGACGTGATGGAGACGATCTGGCGCAAGGCGCATCTGTTCGATCGCCGCAAATCGGCGGCCGCTACCTGGGTGTTCCGTATCGCCCTCAATCGCTGCATCGACGTCGGCCGCCGCGGCCGCGAGCACCGTTACGCTGACGCGGACCTGTTCGCCATTCCCGATCCTGCCGCGGGCAGCGACGCCGGCATCGCCGCCGCGCAACAGGAAGAACATGTCCGCGCCGCACTCGATGCCCTGCCGCGGGAGCAGTTCAAAATGGTGCAGCTCGCCTTCTTCGAAGGTCTGTCGCATGCGACCATCGCGGCAAGAACAAATTTGCCGATCGGAACGGTGAAGTCGCGCCTGCGGCTCGCGTTCTCGCGGCTACGTCGTGCGCTGCATGATGCCGGCGTGACCGAAGCTCTGCAGTTCGACTAGCCGCCATATCGCCCCTAGCTCTGTTATAAGAACAGCCGCATGCATGGAGGCGTCATGAAAGCCGTTCTCTGCACTCATTTCGGCGCCGCCGACGAACTCGAGCTGGCCGACATCGCCGAACCGCAAGCCGGACCCGGCGAAGCCGTGGTGCGGGTCAAAGCCGCGGCGCTGAATTTCTTCGACACGCTGATTATCGCCGGCAAATATCAGTACAAGCCGCCGTTTCCATTCTCGCCGGCGGCGGAATTTGCCGGCACCGTCGACAGCGTCGGCTCAGGCGTAACCGAGTTCGCGTCCGGTGACCGCGTCATGGGTCAAATGGGTTGGGGCGCGGCGCGCGAGGCCGTCGCCATTCCCGCGCAACAACTCGCCAAGCTGCCCGACGCGCTCGATTTCGAGCGCGCCGCAGGCCTCAACGTGATCTATGCCACCACGCTTTACGCGCTGCGCGACCGCGCGCAGCTCAAGCCGGGCGAGACCTTGGCCGTGCTCGGCGCCTCCGGCGGCACCGGGCTTGCGGCGATAGAGCTCGGTAAGATGATGGGCGCGCGTGTCATCGCTTGCGCCTCTTCCGACGAAAAGCTCGCCTTCGCCCGCACCCACGGCGCCGACGCGACGGTGAACTATGCCAGCGAAGCTTTGCGCGACGCGTTGCGGCGGCTCGGCGGCGAGCACGGCATCGACGTGGTCTATGACCCGGTCGGCGGCCCTTACGCCGAGCCGGCGGTGCGCTCGCTGGCCTGGCTCGGCCGCTACCTCGTCGTCGGTTTTGCTGCCGGAGAAATCCCCAAACTGCCGCTCAATCTCGTGCTGCTGCGCAGCTGCGATATCCGCGGCGTGTTCTGGGGCGCATGGCTCAAGCGCGAGCCGCAAGCGCAACGCGCGATCATGACTGACATCGTCACATGGTGCGCCGAAGGCAAGCTCAGCGCCCATGTCCACGCGGTCTATCCTTTGGCCGAAATCGCAACCGCGCTCAAAGCCATCAGCGACCGCAAGGTGATGGGGAAAATTCTGCTGCGGCCGTGATCACGCTTCGCCGCGCAGCCGCGCCAGCACGCGGCGCGCCGCCTCTCGATGTTCCGGCGTGATGTGCGAGCTGACGAGCTTGATCGCTCCGGCGAGCACGGCCGCGTCATCGACGTAGCCGATCACCGGAATGTAGTCGGGGATCAAATCCGTCGGCAGGATAAAATAAGCGATCGCCCCGAGCAGCACCGCTTTGACGTGCAGCGGCGTTTGCCGGTCGAACGCGCAATAATAGGCGGCGAGCAAATCTTCAGCGAACGGCAGGTCGGCCAAGGCGTTTTTGAGCTTGCGCCAAAAGTCGCGCTGCAGCTCCTGCTCGTTGCCGACCATGCGGCGCGTCAGCGCCGCGATGTCTTGCCATGAGGCGGCTTGTGCCCGGAACCACATTTGCCCCTCTTGCGACCCGCTGTGGGCGGAGAGCGATAAAATGGCGGCGCAAGGCGGCAATCGCAAGGCGGGTAATACGGCCGTTCCCCGCCGGCCGGCATCAGCCGGCGAGCTTGTCCATGGTCTCGGCGAGCTTGACGTCGAGCTCGGTCAATCCGCCGGCATCGTGGGTCGACAAGGTCACTTCGACATTTTTGTAGACGTTGAACCATTCGGGATGGTGATCGAGCTTTTCCGCCACCAGCGCGGCGCGGGTCATGAAGCCGAAGGCTTCATTGAAATCGGCAAAGACGAATTTCTTGGTGATGGCGTCGCGACCGTTGACTTCGGTCCAGCCTTTGAGGCGGGCAAGCGCACTCTTGCGCGCTTCGCCGGAGAGTTTCTGAGCCATCTTACGAACTCCGTCTCCGCGGCCGAGCCGCGCGAAATTTCCCGGTGGGACTGCCAAACCCCACCACGTCGGCAACACCGCTTCAAGGGGGTTCCCGGTTGCCAACCGACGGCCCGGCCGGATTTGGCCCGGTTCGACGCCAAAGTTGGGTCACAAGGCGGGTCGAGACTGCGTTCGCGCCATCCTTGCGGGATTAACCAAAGCGGCGGTTTGGCCGGTGAACCGGGGGTGGCGCCATGGCGTCAAAACACCGGACACGTGATAGGATTAACCATGCCTCCCGGACTGCCGCATCAGCCTCTGGCCATGCGATTATGGCTTTCCCGGCGCTCGGACCGGGGCGGCGGACCCGATTCAGCGGGCCACTCATCGGGTAGGAGCATGAGTATCGGGTCGCTTGAACATATGATGCGCAACCGGTTCAGGATGTTCCTGCGCCATACTTGGCTCGTGACCATTCTCGGTACCGTCGTTCTCGCCGGCGTCGTCTGGGCGGCGTTCTATTACTCGACCAAGAACACCGTGATGCGGATCGCCACCGGGCCCGGCAGTGCGAAAATCGTACGGGTGCTCGCCAACACATTAGGGAAGAGCCACGACCGGCTGCAGTTGCAAGTCGTCACTACCGATAGCGCCGAAGCCAGTGCGCAAGCCTTGAACAGCGGCAGCGCCGATCTTGCCATCATCCCGACGACCATTGGCAAATCGCCGGATTGGCCCGTGGTCGCGATCCTGCGGCAGAACGTGATCGCGCTGATCGTGCCGGCACCCGCGCCGCCGGCGGCCACTCCGGCTCCAGCCGCCGCTGCCGTACCGGCGCCTGCCAAGAAGGCCGCAACACCCAAGGCGACCAAGACCGCCAAGCCGGCGAAAGCGACGAAGACCGCCAAGGCGACGAAGGCGACGAAGACCGCCAAGACCACCAAAGATAAGGATAGCGACAGCGACGACGACGATTCCGATGACGACAGCACCAAGGACAAGGACAGCAGCACGCTCAAGGTGACGCAGCTTGCCGGCAAGCGCATCGGCATCGTCACCGGCAACGAAGCGAGCGCGGATCTGCTCGGCGTCGTGCTCAATCATTACGGCGTGCCTCTCGACAAGGTACAGGTATCGCAAATCGATCCGGCCAATCTCGGCGACGCGGTGCAAAAAAATACCGTCGATGTGATCTTCGTCGCCGCTGCCGCGACCGGGGCCGCCATTAGCGACGCGATCAAGGCCGCGACACAGAACGGTGTGGCGCCGACCTTCATCGAAATCGACCAGGCCGACGGCATCGCCAAACGCAATATCGCCTTCGACTCGGTCGATATCGACGCCGGCACCTTCGGCGGCATCCCGCCGACGCCGGACGATAAGCTGACCAGTCTCAGCTTTCCCGAATATCTGGTGGCGCGCAAATCGTTCGACCACAGCGCCATCGCGGACCTGGCGAAGGTGATCTACACGTCGCGGCTGGCGATCGCCGCGCAGCTTGACGGCGACGTCAAGATCGAGGCGCCGTCGACCGACAAGGACGCCGATGCCTTGGTGCACCAGGGCGCGCTGGATTATCTGAACGACGATCAGAAAACCTTCTTCGACAAATACGGCGACGACATCTTCTACGGCATGCTGATCTTCCCGGTGTTCGGATCGGCCATCGCTGGCGTGGCGAGCTATCTGCGCGCCGACAGCCGCACCCGCCGGCTGCGGCTCCTGCAAAAGGTGCTCGATCTGGTCCGCAAAGTCCACGCCGCGCAAGCGCTCGAGGCCATCGAGCATCTCCAGGTCGAAGCCGACAACCTGGTGATCGCAATCATCCATCTCAGCGAACACGAAGAGTTCGACGAATCAGTGCGCATGTCGTTCTCGTTCGCGCTCGACCAACTGCGCTTCGCCATCGCCGCGCGCCGCACCGCCATTCTCGACCACGCCGCGGGCGGCGCGGAAGCACCCGCGAGCACCGGCACCACGAATACCAAGGCCGCCGCCGCCTAATCGTTAACGGAACTTGGAACTGTCCCCAACAAATCCACGACAGAGTCATCCTGTCGTCGCATAACATTCGGGTCTTCGTCAGAATCAGCGAGCATTTTCCGCCGCGTTGCGACGGCGGAGGCCCAATGGCAATGCGACGTCGCGCGGCGCTCACGCGTCGCGCACTCTTGAAGACCGCGACGGTATCGGCGGCCGTCACCGCGATCGGCGGCCTCGCGCGGCCCTCGCTGAGCTTCGCGCCGGACCGGGCGCAGATCAGCCACGGCGTGCAATCGGGCGACGTGTCCGGCGATTCCGGCGTGGTCTGGGCGCGCGCCGATCGTCCCTCCCGCATGCTGGTCGAGGTCGCGACCACCGACAGTTTCCGCGATATCAGGAAGGCGGTGTTCGTCGACGCGCTGCCCGAAGCCGATTTCACCGCCAAGACGCTGCTCGAAAACCTGCCAGCGGATCAGGACATCTTCTATCGCTTGAGCTTCCAGGATCTGTCCTCGGCGGTGTTCGGCGAGGCGCAGATCGGGCACTTTCGCACGCCGTCGAAGGAACGGCGCTCGGTCTCATTCCTGTGGTCGGGCGACACCATGGGCCAGGGCTGGGGCATCGATCCGGCGCGCGGCGGCATGCGCAGCTACGCCACCATGCGCAAAAATCAACCCGATTTCTTCATCCATTGCGGCGACAATATTTACGCCGACTGCCCCATCGTCGCGGAGAAGACACTGCCCGACGGCAGCGTGTGGCGCAGCATCGTCACCGAGGAAAAATCGAAACCCGCCGAAACGCTCGCCGACTATCGCGGCAACTACAAATACAACCTGCTCGACGGTAATTTGCGCGCGTTCAATGCCGCGGTGCCGACCTTTGCGCTGTGGGACAACCACGAGGTGATGGAGACCTGGTGGCCGGACGAGCCGCTGCCGCAAAAGCCGCTCGGCGAAAAGAACACGCTGGCCTTTGCGGCGCGCGCCCGCCGCGCCTTTCACGAATTCCTGCCGGTGCGCGAGACCATGGCCGAGCCCGGCCGCGTCTATCGCAAAATCGCCTATGGTCCGCTGCTCGATGTGTTCATGCTCGATCTGCGCAGCTATCGCGGCCCCGATGGGCCGCATACCGACAGCATTTTGCGGCCCGACGATTATCTGCTCGGGCCGCAGCAAGTCGCTTGGCTCAAGCGCGAATTGGCGCGTTCGCAGGCGACATGGAAGGTGATCGCCGCCGACACGCCGATCGGCTACGCGATCAACGCAACCGGCATCGAGCACGCCGACGGCCCGCGCGGACGCGGCCTGGAGATCGCCGATCTGTTATCGTTCATCAAGCACGCCGGCATCCGCAACACCTTGTGGCTCACCGCCGACCTGCACTACACCGCGGCGCATTATTACGATCCGAGCCGCGCGGTGTTCCAAAACTTCGAGCCGTTCTGGGAATTCGTCTCCGGCCCGCTCCATGCCGGAACCTGGACGCCGGAGCCGATGGAACGCACTTTTGGCCCACAGGTCGTGTTCCAGAAAGCGTCCAGCATGGAGCAAGGCGACAATCTCGCCCCCTGTTACGGGCTGCAATTCTTCGGCCACGTGGCGATCGACGGAGCGACCGAGACGCTGACCGTCACGCTCAAGGACGTGGCCGATCGCGCGTTGTGGTCGATCACCCTCGACCCCGCGCCGCCTGCGCCGGCGCACGTGACCATGCAGCTGTAAAGTCACGCCGATTTGCGCAACGGCTGGGACTCCAGCTTCCGCTCACGCTTAAGCGTCGAGTAAAACGAGGCATTCTGGTCGCCGCGCAGTGCCTCGCGCGAAAATTCGATCAAATGATAGGCGGCAAATCCGATGCCCAGCACCGCATCGATCTGACCGCGGCGCAAGGCATGACGCGCGGCGCGCCAGAACGGCCGCCGGTAATCCGCCAAAATTCCGACGCGAAACGCGATATTGAACGCCAGCACCAGCGCGTTGCGCAAGTTGGCGATGGTGAGCTTGCCGCGCACCGGCCCGACCATGCGGTTGGCGAATGTGGCGTCGACCTGATGGGTGAAGCGGGCGAAAAGCCGCTCGGGATCGTAGGCATAGGCGATGCAGCGCCGCCACGTCGCCACCACCTCATCATAGGGGCGCAGGAACCGCACGTTGCTTTCGAGGCCGGCGTCATCGGTGATCAATCGGCCGTCGCGTTGCAGGCGATCCCACAAAGGCGTACGCGGCAGCGCCTGCAACAGGTTGATGGTGAGGATCGGAATCTGCGACAGATCGATGAAAGCCTTGAGTCGGCTTTCACTGTCGGCCGTATCGGTGTCGAGGCCGAGAATGATACCCGAGGTGACTTCGAGCCCGTAGCTATTGAGCGTGTTGATCGCCTCCAGCATCGGCAGTGAGGCGTTGTGCTCTTTGCGCATGGCTTTGAGCGCTTCCGCATCCGGCGTTTCGATGCCAACGAAAACGGTGAGGAATTGCGCCTCGCGCATCAGCGCAAGAATCTCGGTTTGCTTGGCGAGATTGAGCGTCGCCTCGCAGGCAAATTGCAGCGGATACCCGTGCTTGCGCTGCCAGGCGATCAGATGCGGCAGCATCTCGCGCGCCGCCTTGCGGTTGCCGATGAAATTGTCGTCGACGAAATAAACGACCGGCGGACAAAACGACTGGGCAAGCATCGCGTCCAGTTCGGCCGTGATCTGCTCCGGCGTCTTCAACCGCGGCTGCCGCCCGTAGAGCGCGGGAATGTCGCAGAACTCGCAGCGATACGGACAGCCGCTGGAGAATTGTAAGCTGCCGATCAGGTAACGGTTGAGCCGGATGAGGTCATAGGCCGGCAGCGGGAAGTCGGACAGCGGCAGGCGCTCGTTGGTTTCAAAGCGCCGCTGCGCCGCAGGCGCCGCGACGCTGTCGTCGAGGCAGGCGATGAGCCGGTCGGTGGCGTCACCGATCTCGCCGATGTGGAGATAATCGTATTGCGGATAAAGCTCCGGCGCGCCGGAGACCGAGGCGCCGCCCAGCACCGTGACCTTGCCCTTAGCCCTGGCGCGCGCCGCGATATCGTTGATCTGCGGTGCCTGGATATGCATGCCGCTGACCATGACGATATCGGCCCAGGCGAAATCTGCCGCTTTGGCGGGTGCGATATTCTCGTCGATGAAACGAACCGGCCACGACGCCGGCAGGTAGGCCGCGATCAGCAGCAACCCCTGCGGCGGCATGAAGGCCCGTACCCGGTACATCAGGCGAAAGGCGTGGGCAAACGTGCCGAACGAGGGCGTGTAAGCCGGAAAGACGCAAAGGACGCGTCTTTCACTCGAGATCGATAATGAGCAGCGCATGAAACATCCGGCCGGCAGGGCAATATTAAGCGAACGCCCGTGGCTTCGTCGAGTTTCATGTACTTCACGTCTTGGTGCCCTTCGCCGATTGCTTCCGGGCGGAAAGTGACTATATAGCGGGCGTGAACGGCGGGCCCCTCGGGGCTCGTTTTGGTTTACAGCCCCAAAAAACACGGCCCATAGGCCCCATGCAGCTACGCAATATCGCCATTATCGCCCACGTTGACCACGGCAAGACCACCCTGGTCGACCGTTTGCTGCAGCAATCCGGCTCGTTCCGCGAGAACCAGCGGGTGGCCGAGCGCGCGCTCGATTCCAACGACCTGGACCGCGAACGGGGCATCACCATCCTGGCCAAGGCGACTTCGCTGGTCTGGAAGGACACCCGCATCAATATCGTCGACACCCCCGGCCACGCCGATTTCGGCGGCGAGGTCGAGCGCATCCTCAACATGGTCGACGGCGCGCTGGTCCTGGTCGATGCCGCCGAAGGGCCGCTGCCGCAGACCAAATTCGTCGTCATCAAGGCGCTCAAGATGGGGCTGAAACCCATCGTCGTCATCAACAAGGTCGATCGCTCCGACGCCCGCCCGACCGAAGTCGCCAACGAGGTTTTCGACCTGTTCGCGGCGCTCGACGCGACCGAGGAGCAGCTCGATTTCCCGATCCTTTACGGCTCGGCCAAGCAGGGCTGGATGGCGGCCAGTGCCGAGGGGCCCAAAGACCAGGGTATGGCGCCGCTGTTCGATCTCGTCGTCCGCCATGTCGCGCCGCCGAAGATCGAGGACGGCCCGTTCCGCATGCTGGGCACGATCCTTGAAGCCAATCCCTACCTCGGCCGTGTCGTCACCGGCCGTATTTTCGCGGGCGCGGTGAAGCCGAATCAGCCGGTCAAGGTTTTGGACCGCAACGGCAACCTGATCGAGGAAGGCCGCGTCACCAAGGTGCTGGCGTTCCGCGGCCTGGAGCGGGTACCGATCGAAGAAGGTACCGCCGGCGACATCGTCGCCATTGCCGGCCTGCCCGACGCCTTCGTCTCGCATACGCTGTGCGCGCCGGAAGTCACCGAGCCACTGCCGGCGCAGCCGATCGATCCGCCGACCCTGACCATGACATTCCGCATCAACGATTCGCCGCTCGCCGGCACCGAGGGCGACAAGGTGCAGAGCCGCGTCATCCGCGACCGTCTGCTGCGCGAGGCCGAAGGCAACGTGGCGCTGCGGATTTCGGAATCCACCGAGAAGGATTCCATGGAAGTC